>OLGM01000005.1_pt1 | contig 172563 bp, 137 predicted proteins | sample 1606001 | NCBI WGS metagenome assembly OLGM01 (sample SAMN03283294) | human gut metagenome | biome: human-associated habitat; material: feces | host: Homo sapiens | place: Peru | collected 2012
AGTTTACCTGCTTCTGGGCAGATGCCAATAACCGTGTGATTCCGGATCTGATTGACTTTACAAAAACCTTTTTCGCAAAGCATACGATTCTGAACATCCTTACGAAATACTGTATTTTTACGTCTGAGGATATGCTGATGGTTATGCGTCCATACCAGATCACGGCCACGGAGCGAATCCTCAATCGTATCGAAATTGCCAACAATTATAAAAAATACGGCAGTGTCGCGGGAGGTGGTTACATCTGGCATACCACAGGTTCCGGCAAGACGTTGACCTCATTTAAGACGGCAAGACTGGCATCGAAACTGCCTTATATTGATAAGGTATTGTTTGTAGTTGATCGCAAGGATCTGGATTACCAGACGATGAAAGAATATGACCGTTTTGAAAAAGGTGCAGCCAACAGCAACACATCGACGATCATATTAAAGCGGCAGTTGGAAGATCCAGATACCCATATTATCATTACTACCATTCAGAAACTGGCTACTTTTATAAAAAAGAATCCGGGGCATGAAGTGTATAGTAAACACATCGTCATTATTTTTGATGAGTGTCACCGCAGTCAATTCGGAGATATGCATACAGCTATTGTAAAGAATTTCAAGAAATATCATTTATTTGGATTTACAGGAACACCGATTTTTTCTGTCAATTCAGGAAGAACTAAGAATCCAGAGTTCTTTACCACAGGTCAGACCTTTGGAGATCAGCTCCACAGTTATACGATTGTGGATGCAATTAACGATAAAAATGTTCTTCCATTCCGAGTGGATTATATTAAAACGATGGATATGGAGGAAGAAATCACAGATGAGATGGTTTGGGACATCAATCGTGAAAAGGTTATGATGGCACCTGAGCGTATTCGTATTGTGACACAGTACATATTGGAGCATTTTGATCAAAAGACGTATCGTGGAGATAAAACATACATATATAATACACTGACCAATATTGCAGAGGTGGCTTCTGCCAAGCGGGACGAAGTAGATGAAATTAAGCAGAAACAGCGCATCAGTGGTTTTAATTCCATTTTTGCGGTATCGAGTGTTCCGATGGCAAAACTGTATTATCAGGAATTCAAAAAGCAGATGGCAGAAGATCTGACAAAGAAACTGCGTGTTGCAACTATTTTCAGCTATGGTGCAAATGAGGAAGAATCGGATGGCATTCTCGACGAAGAGAATTCAGAGGATACCTCGGCTCTTGACCAGCCGTCCAGAGAGTTTCTGGAAGAAGCAATCAAAGATTATAACAAAATGTTCCATACGAACTACGACACCTCAAGTGATAAATTCCAGAATTATTATAAAGATGTGTCGCTTCGCATGAAGAATAAGGAATTGGACATTCTGATCGTAGTTAATATGTTTCTTACCGGGTTTGATGCGACGACTATGAATACGCTGTGGGTAGATAAGAATCTGAAGATGCACGGGCTGATACAGGCATTTTCTCGTACCAACCGTATTCTGAATTCCATCAAGACCTTTGGAAATATTGTATGTTTCAGAAATCTGCAGAAGCGAGTAGATAGTGCTATTTCCTTGTTTGGGGATAAGAACGCTGGCGGCATTGTTTTACTGCAAAGCTTTAAGGATTACTATTACGGATATGAATCCGTAGATGGAAAGCCAATGCCAGGGTATGTGGATCTGATGGAGGAATTGAATCATAAGTTTCCGCTGTCGGAACCACAGATTGTTGGAGAGCAGAACCAGAAGGATTTTATTGCTTTGTTTGGTGCTATTCTTCGTATGAGAAACCTCCTGCTTTCATTTGACGAATTTAAGGGGAATGAGCTGATTTCTGAGCGTGATTTGCAAGACTACCTTGGACGTTATCAGGATTTGCGTGATGAGTGGAAACGGAAACGCCGGGAAAGTACGGATATTACAGATGACGTGGTGTTTGAGATTGAATTGATCCGGCAGGTAGAAATCAATATTGATTATATTCTGATGCTTGTAAAGAAGTACCATGACACCCACTGTGAAGATAAGGAAGTACTGATAACCATTAATAAAGCGATTGATGCCAGTCCGGAGCTGCGCAGCAAGAAACAGCTCATTGAAACCTTTATTGCAGGAATCAATGATGTGGGCGATGTTATGGATGAGTGGCATGAATTTGTCGTAGAACAACGTGATTATGATCTTAATGTAATTATTACGGAAGAAAAGCTGAAGCCGAAAGATACACGAAAGTTCATAGAGAATGCGTTTCGGGACGGAGAGATCAAAACAGCGGGAACGGATATAGATAAAATCATGCCGCCAATTTCTCGTTTTGGCGGTGGTGGAAGAACCAAGAAAAAACAGAGAGTCATTGAAAAACTGAAAACGTTTTTTGAAAAATATTTCGGCATCGGTGGTTCGTATTCCTTTAATGAGCCAGAGCATAAAGCCGTGACATACGATCTGAGCGATCAGGAAACAGTGTTGATGGCGGCAGAATCTGAAGCACCATACGGAAAATAGTCATAAATGAATGGAACCACATTGGAAGCAAAAAGCAAAATAATAAAGTCATCATGGACAAAACTTAATCATGGAGGTGATCGGATGACAATAGAAGAAATCCTTGCTGGAGAATCCAAGAACGTTGAGTTCAAAGTACAACGTCCAGACAAGAGCATGAAATATATGAAAACGGTTGTTGCTTTCGCTAACGGAAAAGGTGGGAGGATTATATTTGGTATTGACGATAAAACAAGAGAAGTTGTTGGCATTCCAGAGGATAAAGTTTTTCGGGAAATTGATGCGATTACGAATGCTATTTCTGACAGTTGTGAACCAACAATTATCCCGGATGTTTATTTGCAAAATATAAATGATAAACCTGTAATTGTTGCAGAAATCAGGACCGGACGTCAGAAACCATATTATATTAAGGCAGAGGGTCTGGAGAATGGCGTATATATTCGAGTGTCTGGAACAACACGCCCTGCTGACCGTGATATGTCAAGAGAGTTATATTATGAATGCGATGCCCGCTCTTTTGATTCAATAATCCGCAGAGATATGGAAGTGACCGATGAAGATATTAAGAGTCTTTGTGAACAAATGAAAGAAGTTGCTATTGCCAACTGCAAATCCAATCTTCAGCGATCAGAAGTTAAAGATGTAACGAAAAATATTTTGCTCAGTTGGGGGATTTTGAAAAAAGATGAAAATGAAAAAATCTATCCAACGAATGCGTATATTTATTTAACGGGACAAGGCGGACTCCGTTCCATGATACAGTGCGCTGTGTTTAAGGGAACGACACGAGCTGTTTTTTTGGATCGGCGTAATTATGAAGGACCGCTTTGGAAGCAAGTAGAGGAAGCGGTGCAGTTTGTTCTTAGAAATATTCGTATGGGATGTCGGCTGGAAGGAGTATATCGACAGGATATTTATGAACTGCCGCCGGATAGTATCCGTGAGCTGATCGTTAATGCAGTTATGAATTGCAGTTACATTCAGAATTCTAATATTCAGGTGGCAATTTATGATGATCGCTTGGAGATCACTTCTCCTGGTGGATTGCTTCCTGGCGTAACGATTGAGTTGATGAAGGAAGGATTTTCAAAAATCCGAAATCGTTCGCTTGCCAATGCTTTTGCCTATATGAACCTTGTGGAAGCATGGGGAAGTGGTATTCCGAAACTTATGCAGGCTATGCAGGAATACGGACTGCGTGAACCGGAATTTATTGATATGGAAGTAGCTTTCCGCATCAATCTTTATCGCGGCCAGAATGAGGTCATTGAGGTCAAAAATCGAGATCATGACCTCAATCATGGGTCAAATGATCTCAATCGTGAGCCTGATGATCTCAATCATGAACCTGCTGACCTCAATCGTGATCCCAATGACCCCAATCATGATCCCAAAGATGACCTTGAAATTCAATTGTCAGAAATGATTTATAAAAATCCGGAACTGACTCAGAAAGAATTAGCAAAAGCGCTTGCAGTTTCTACGGCAACGATTAAGCGTATGCTTACAAAAATGCAGCATGAAGGTAAAGTTCTCCGTGAGGGGTCTAATCGAAAAGGAAAATGGATATTGACGGATAAGCAGCGAAATAGCAAGTGTTTCACTGCTGAGTGAACAGTAACCTGAACTTTTCTTGTGTCCGGGAGCGGTTTTTTCGCACTTGCGGACATCTCCCACATGTGATATGATGGGAACGACAAAAAGTGTCGGGAAAACCGCATGATAGAGGGAAAAAACGCGGAAAATCAGACGACGCGAAAGAAAGCATAAAGGAGAATATGATTATGGCAAGAGAAATCATTAATACAGAAAAAGCACCGGCAGCAATCGGACCTTATGTACAGGCAGTCGCAGACAACGGCCTTTTATTTATTTCCGGACAGCTTGGCTTTGATGTAGAGCATGGCAGCGTGATCCCGGAAACCGTAGAAGAGCAGGCAACCCTCTCTTTAAAGAATCTGGACGCAATCATGACAGCAGCAGGAACTGACCGCACGAAAGTGATGAAAACAACCATTTTCCTGACCGATATGAACGATTTTGCCAAGGTAAATGAAGTATACGGTGCTTTCTTTGGCGAGTCCAAACCGGCTCGTTCCTGTGTAGCAGTTGCTGCTCTTCCGAAAGCAGCAAAAGTAGAAATTGAATGCATCGTATCCCTGAAATAAGAGGGAGAGATGAGTATGGCAGAGGAAAGAGTAATTAAAATCGGAATGCTGGGTCTTGGCACCGTCGGTACCGGTGTGTACAAAGTGCTGAAAAGCCAGCAGGAGGAAATGCTTCCGAAGCTGGGAGCGCGTGTGGAGCTGAAAAAAATTCTCGTGCGCAATGTGGAAAAAGCAGCTGCAAAGGTTGACGATCCGTCGATCATTACCACGAACTTTGAGGATATTGCCAATGACCCGGAGATTGAGATTGTTGTTGAGGTTATGGGTGGAAAACAGCCGGCTATGAATTACATTCTTGCCTGCCTGGATGCAGGAAAGAATGTTGTAACGGCAAACAAAGACCTGGTGGCATCCGAGGGCAAAAAAATCCTTGCGGCAGCAAAGAGAAACGGAAAAGATTTTCTCTATGAGGCATCCGTGGCGGGAGGAATTCCGATCATCCGTCCGGTGAAACAATGCCTTGCCGCCAATCATATCACAGAGCTGATGGGTATTTTCAACGGTACCACAAATTTCATTCTCACAAAAATGTCGCAGGAAGGCATGGAGTTTAGCGATGCACTCCGTCTGGCGCAGGACATGGGCTATGCAGAAGCAGACCCGACCGCAGATGTGGAAGGGCTTGATGCCGGTCGCAAGGTAGCAATCCTTGCTTCGGCAGCGTTCAACTCCAGAGTGACATTTGAAGATGTTTATACCGAAGGCATTACCAAAATCACGGCGACCGATATCCAGTACGCAAAAGAGATGGGATGCACGATCAAGCTGCTTGGCGTGGCAAAAGATACTCCGGAAGGAATCGAAGCCCGCGTTCATCCGATGCTGATCGACAGCAATCATCCGCTTGCAACAGTCAATGATTCCTACAATGCCGTATTCCTGACAGGCGATGCGGTACAGGATACGATGTTTTACGGACGAGGCGCCGGAGAGCTTCCGACTGCGAGTGCTGTTGTGGGTGATGTTTTCGATGTCGTGCGCAATATTTTATGGAACTGCTGCGGCAGAATCGGCTGTACATGCTACCGGGAATGCCCGATCAAGCGTGTCGGCGAAATCAAGTCGAAATATTTTGTACGCATGCAGATTGAAAATCGGTATGGAACGCTGGCATCAGTAGCCTCTGTCTTTGGAAACAACAAAGTTTCAATTGCACAGATGCTTCAGAAACGTGTCAATGGAAAATATGCCGAGATCGTCGTCATTACAGACGAGGTCAAAGAGCGCCATTTTGAGGATGCCATGCAGATTTTAGGCGGAATGTCGATGATCCAGGAGATTTCCTCGACAATCCGGGTATATTAATTGAAACAGAAATAAAACTTAAAAAAGAAAGGAATTCACCATGAGTAAAAAACCAACCGTATTAATGATTCTTGACGGATATGGACTGAATGACAAATGCGAGCATAACGCTGTCTGCGAAGCAAAAACTCCGATTATGGACCAGCTGATGAGCCAGTGCCCGTACGTAAAAGGACAGGCCAGCGGACTTGCTGTAGGTCTTCCGGATGGACAGATGGGTAACTCTGAGGTAGGTCATCTGAACATGGGTGCAGGCCGTGTTGTATACCAGGAGCTGACCAGAATCACAAAAGCAATCCAGGACGGCGATTTCTTCGAGAATGAAGAGCTGGTAAAGGCTGTTGAAAATGCAAAAGCAAACAATTCCGCACTGCATATGTTCGGACTTCTCTCTGACGGCGGTGTTCACAGCCACATCACCCACGTATTCGGACTTCTGGAGCTGGCAAAACGTAAGGGTCTCGAGAAAGTTTATGTACACTGCTTCCTGGATGGCCGTGACACTCCTCCGGCATCCGGAAAATCCTATGTTGAGCAGCTGCAGGCAAAAATGGATGAGATCGGTGTCGGCGAAATCGGCGTGATCTCCGGCCGTTACTATGCAATGGACCGTGATAACCGCTGGGATCGTGTTGAGCTGGCTTACAAGGCTCTGACAAAAGGGGAAGGCGTAGAAGGAACCGATGCAGCAGAGGCTGTTCAGGCTTCCTATGATGCTGAAAAAACTGATGAGTTCGTTCTGCCGACCGTTCTGAAAAAAGACGGAAAACCAGTTGCAACGATTCAGGATAAAGATTCTGTGATTTTCTTCAACTTCCGCCCGGACCGTGCAAGAGAGCTGACAAGAGCATTCTGTGCAGATGAGTTCACCGGATTTGAGAGAGAAAAACGTCTGGATCTGACCTACGTATGCTTCACGGAATACGATGAGACCATCCCGAACAAATCCGTTGCATTCAAAAAAGAAGAGATCACCAATACCTTCGGTGAGTATCTGGCAGCACATAACATGACTCAGGCACGTATTGCTGAGACCGAGAAATATGCACATGTAACCTTCTTCTTCAACGGCGGCGTTGAGGAGCCAAATAAAGGTGAGGACAGAATCCTTGTGAAATCCCCGAAGGTTGCTACTTATGACCTGAAACCGGAGATGAGTGCTTACGAAGTATGCGACAAGCTGACGGATGCCATCCGTTCCCAGAAATACGATGTCATCATCATCAACTTTGCAAATCCGGATATGGTTGGCCATACCGGCGTTGAGAGCGCAGCAATCCAGGCAGTTGAGGCTGTTGATGAGTGCGTAGGCAAAGCAGTTGAAGCATTAAAAGAGGTTGACGGCCAGATGTTCATCTGTGCGGACCACGGAAATGCAGAGCAGCTTGTAGATTACGAGACCGGCGAGCCATACACCGCTCATACCACCAATCCGGTTCCGTTCATTCTGGTTAATGCAGATCCATCCTACACGTTAAGAGAGGGCGGCTGCCTGGCAGACATCGCACCGACCCTGATCGAGCTGATGGGAATGGAGCAGCCAAAAGAAATGACAGGAAAATCCCTGCTGATTAAGAAATAAAGAGAAATCGTGAAAATGTCCCTGCCGGATTCGTTTTGAAACGGGTCCGGCAGGGATATTTTATTATAATAATCTGAAAATAAAAATAATTACGCAATAAGAGACAGAATAAAAATAGAAAACATATAAAAAATCAAAATAAAGTATTGACAAATGAGAAGAAAACTGATATAGTAAAGACAACAAAAGAAAACGGAAGAAAAAAACAGAAAGAGAGGACGGACCACCGAGAACATAACGAATTACCCCATAAACTAAGAAAGCGAAGGTATGGACCCAAGAAAACGTAACGAAGTACCCCAAAGCGAAACAAAAGAACAAAAATAAAAAAGAAAGGATTCAGTCCAATGCACAGTTCTAACTTATGAAAGCCATCCGAAAATGGAAAAATCGGATGGCTTTCATATTGCGTTTTTTATGTTTGAAAAGAATAAGGACTGGAAAAAAGAGGTTTCGACAGAGAGAGCAACATATTTTTCCCATAGCACGGTCATACTGTGAACGCAGAGAAGAAACTTGGTTACTGTTCACTTTGCAGCAAAACAGGAGGGAAAACTATGTTTCGATATTTACCAATCCGAAGCGTGACAGGAAGAGAAATCCTGGATTCGCGCGGGAATCCGACCGTGGAGGTGGAAGTGGCTGTCGGAGAGGGCATTCTCGGGCTGGAAGGCCATATGGGCCGTGCCCAGGTGCCGTCCGGGGCATCGACAGGAAAATTTGAGGCGCTGGAAAAAAGAGATCAGGAAGTGCGCTATCTGGGGCAGGGCGTGAGAAAGGCCGTAGAAGCGGTCAATACCGTGCTGGCCGATGCCGTTGTCGGCGAGAATGCGCTCGAGCAGGAGCGGATCGACCATATCCTGTGCCAGGCAGACGGAACCGAAACGAAAGAAAACCTCGGGGCAAACGCCATTCTCGGCGTCTCACTTGCTGTGGCGCGCGCGGCGGCAAATGCGCTTCATCTGCCGCTGTACCAGTACCTGGGCGGTTGCCACACAAGTCGTATGCCTGTGCCGATGATGAATATTTTAAACGGCGGCCGTCATGCCGACAACACCGTCGATCTGCAGGAATTTATGATTATGCCGTGCGGCGCTCCCTCATTCCGGGAGGGGCTTTCCATGTGCGCGGAGATTTACCATACGCTGAAACAGCTCCTGAAAGAGCAGGGATACTCGACTTCTGTCGGCGATGAGGGCGGCTTTGCGCCGGATTTAAAGGATTCCGATGAAGCATTGCAGTTCATTGTCACTGCAGTCCAGAAAGCCGGCTATACACCCGGAAATGATGTGATGATCGCGATCGATGCGGCGGCAAGCGAGCTCTATGAGGAGAGCCGGAACGTCTACTACTTTCCCGGGGAATCCCGCCAGAGCGGAAAGACAGTATTTCGGGATACTGCAGAAATGGTTGCCTACTATGAGGAGCTGATCGAAAAATATCCGATCGTATCCATTGAGGATGGGCTGTGCGAGGACGATTTCGAAGGCTGGAAACAGATGACGGAAGCGCTGGGGGACAGAGTACAGCTGGTCGGGGATGATCTGTTTGTGACGAATGTAAGAAGACTTTCCTGCGGCATTGCGCTTGGCACAGCAAATGCGATTCTGATCAAGGTAAACCAGATCGGAACGCTCTCCGAAGCGCTGGATGCAGTGGAGATGGCACAGAGAGCAGGATACCGCGCCGTCATTTCCCACCGGTCCGGAGAGACGGAGGATGATTTTCTGGCAGACCTCGCCGTTGCGACAGGAGCAGGCCAGATCAAAACCGGAGCGCCGTGCAGGTCCGAGCGGAACGCGAAATACAACGAGCTTCTCCGCATCGAGGAACGCCTCGGCGAGGAAGCGAAATACCGGAATCCGTTTCCACAAAAGGGAACCGGAGTAAGAGAATGGTGAAAAACGGCGTAAAATAGGCAAATAACAGTTGAAATCGTTCTTCCGCTATGGTAAAATGATATAAGTTGGCCGTAGGAGGTGTAATTGTGGAAATTTTAAGAACGATTTTGACAGTCATTTATGTCATTGATTGTATTGCTTTAACCGTTGTTGTATTAATGCAGGAAGGAAAACAGCAGGGTCTCGGTGCTATCGCAGGTATCTCAGACACTTACTGGGGAAGAAACAAAAGCCGTTCTGCAGAAGGAACTCTGATCCGTGCAACAAAAATCATGGCAGTTCTGTTTATTGTACTGTCGGTTGTATTAAACATGAATTTTTAGCAAAGTAAAGACATCCTTATTCCCACGAGAAGGCGTAAGGGTGTCTTTTTCTACAAAGAGGAGATAATAGATGAAAGATAATAAGAAGAAAAAAGATCGGAGGAAAAATCCGCAGGGCAGCGCGGCAGCCCATGCAGGACAGAACAACGGGAACCATGGCAGTCATGCCGGCCATCCGCGTTCCAGAAGTTCGAAACTGATGAAAAATAGAAAGACGCTGCTCATGGACCTCGTAAGCTCGAAAAACTATGAACCGATGCGTCTGAAAGACATTGCCATGCTGCTGCAGGTGCCGAAAGCAAAACGGTCGGAGCTTGCGGAGGTTATGGAAATACTGGTAAAAGAAGGAAAAATCGATGTGATCTCCGACGGCTGTTACCAGAAGAGCCGCGGTGCATCCACAACGACGGAAAAACGGGAGAAGAGAGACCGCCGCGACAGAGAGCAGGGCAGAAGAGGACGCGATGACCGCTTCCGCAGAAAGAATGGAAAGGACGGCGACACGGAGAAAAAACCGCGCATCCAGACCGTCGATATCCAGGCAGTCGTGGACGCTTACCAGATCCCGGAGGAATTCCCGACACGCGTGATCACACAGGCAGAAAAATGCCCGGAGGAAGTAATTCCAAACGATTACAACGGCCGCCTCGATCTGAAAAGCTGGCAGATGGTGACAATCGACGGCGAGGATGCCAAAGACCTCGATGATGCCGTATCCGTTACAAAAGCGGGAGACACCTGGACTCTTGGCGTTCATATCGCCGATGTCAGCAACTATGTGCAGGAAAATTCCGCCCTCGACCGTGAGGCGTTAAAGCGCGGCACCAGTGTCTACCTGCCGGACCGCGTCATTCCGATGCTGCCGAAGCGCCTGTCAAACGGTATCTGTTCCCTGAATGAGGGGCAGGAGCGCCTGGCACTCTCCTGTATTATGACGATCAACGAGAAAGGCCGTGTGATCGGTCATCAGATCGCTGAGACGGTGATCCGCGTGGACCGCCGCATGACCTACACCGCCGTCAATGCAATCCTGACCGAGCCGGAAGCACATCCGGAGCTGCTGGAGGAATATCATGAGCTGGTTCCGATGTTCCGCCAGATGCAGGAGCTGTCTGCACTGATCCGGAGCTGCCGGAAAGAGCGCGGTGCAATTGATTTTGAATTCCCGGAGAGCAAGGTAATTCTTGATGCAGAAGGGACTCCGGTGGAGATCCGCCCGTATCCGTCCAATGTAGCAACACGGATGATCGAGGACTTCATGCTGATGGCGAACGAGACCGTGGCAGAGGAATACTGCACACGCGAAATCCCGTTCTTATATCGGACGCATGACAAGCCGGACGGAGACCGCATGGAGGCAACGCTGACGCTGATCCGTGAGCAGGGCATCAAAGTCGAAAAGCGTTCCCACGAGATTACGCCGGGCGAGGTGCAGAAGATCCTCACCAGCATCGAGGGAACGCCGGAAGAGCCGCTGATCAGCCGCCTGCTGCTGCGGTCGATGGCAAGAGCCATCTATACTCCGGAATGCAGCGGCCACTTCGGTCTGGCAGCGTCGTATTACTGCCACTTTACGTCACCGATCCGCCGTTACCCGGATCTGCAGATCCACCGCATCATCAAGGATGATCTGCGGGGACGTCTCGACAAGGGCGGCAGAATCGGCAAATATTCGTCCGTTTTGCAGCATGTGGCGGAGCAGTCGAGTGCAATGGAGCAGCGCGCCGCAGAGGCAGAGCGCGAGGCTGTGAAGCTGAAGAAAGCCGAATATATGCTGGAGCATGTCGGCGAGGAGTACGACGGCGTCATTTCCGGCGTGACCGGATGGGGCTTCTATGTGGAACTGCCAAATACCGTTGAGGGACTCGTCCACATTATGACGCTCAAAGATGATTATTACAATTTTGATGAAGAAAATTACCGTCTGGTCGGAGAGCGGCACGGAAGAGTCTTCCGCCTTGGCGAGCCGGTGCGCGTCCGCGTACGAAACGCCGAGCCTGCCAACCGGACGATCGATTTTACGTATGTAGAAAAAGAAATCGAGACAGAATAAATCCCTGGAGGAAAAAGCTATGGCAAAACAAAAAGGAAATCGAATGATTGCCAACAATAAAAAGGCATATCATGACTATTTTATCGAGGATAAATACGAGGCCGGCATCTCCCTTGCCGGTACCGAGGTAAAATCCCTCCGCATGGGAAAATGCAGCATCAAGGAGTCCTTCATCCGCATTGAGCGCGATGAGGTCTTCATCTACGGCATGCACATCAGCCCGTATGAGAAAGGCAACATTTTCAACAAAGATCCGCTGCGCATCCGGAAGCTGCTGCTGCACGACTATGAGATCCGCAAACTTGAGGCGCAGATCAAGGAAAAAGGCTACACGCTCGTTCCGCTGCAGGTGTATTTTAAAGGCAGCCTCGTAAAAGTCGAGATCGGTCTGGCACGCGGTAAAAAACTGTATGATAAACGGCAGGATATCGCAAAGAAGGATCAGAGACGTGAGGCGGAGAGAGATTTCAAAGTTAAAAATCTGTATTAAAAATCCTTGACAAAAAGTATGGGGAAAGACTATAATATAATATACGGCAGTTGAAAGAGAGCTTTCACTGCACCGGGACGATCTGTTTGCGTCCCCGTATCAAAGAAAAGCGTCTGTAGAACCAGCACGGGCTTGTACTGGTTTCGACGGGGGTTTTGAAGTTTGGGAAGCCATTCGTGGACTCCGGGACCGCGTCATCAACCTGGAACCTAAATTTAAACGCAGACGATAATTACGTAGCGTACGCTGCCTAAGTGCGGCGTTGTCAGCTGAATAGTTTTCCGCGGCTATTCTCCTGGCATCAAACAGATGCGGAGCACTTCGTTTCCAAAGCTTTGCGGAGATGGAAGATTTTATGAAGCTACCGAAGCGGCAAGCCTGTCATCCGGCGTGCCGATGGGGGAATCTTTAATAGAATGACTGTAATGGGAGATGCCTGAATGAATAGGCTTTCGGACAGGGGTTCGATTCCCCTCAGGTCCATACCTGAAAAACCGCTAAAATCCAGTGTTTTAGCGGTTTTTTTGTACATTTTTGATGGAAAAAACAGGGCAAAAATGCCGCTTTAGACCGTTTCAAACCGTTTAAAACCGCATGAATTTTGGTCAAAAAAGAAAGGAAAAATTCGAAATTTTGTCAAACTTTATCTTTATTCGCACTGTTAAGAACGTAAAAGAGACCGTTTCAAAGTGCTGCAGGCACATGAAGTAGAGATACTTGATGTGCCTGCTTTTTTGTACAATAGGAAAGTTCGACTTCCGTCGAACTCTTGATAAAAAGAGCCCGTACAAAGGCGGGCATGGCAAACAGACGATAGATTAAAAGAAGTCAATGTAAAAGCCTTCTTCAAATTCATCCTCATCAAGATCGTCATCTTCGGTAAGAAAATAGTGCATATGCACTATTTAAAAACGGTGGCTCCTTATAACAAAGATTTCTGTTCACAATATAAAAAAATATCCAGCAGGTTAACTTTTGAAGCGGTAAAACAAATGCTTAAGGATGTTTTGAGTTGGTAAAGGACTAATAGATTCTGTACTTTTCGCCCTATGATTGAATCTGATCATGCGCGAGAAAAGGAAAATAATAGAATTGACAGACTTGAAAAAATGAATTACGATTTTTAAAAGTACTGCATTGCTTGAATGAGAATTATATGTTAAGGTAACAGATATAAAGAGAACTTTAAGCATTGATTTATTAAAATAAACACGGATAGCGAGGTGTATTTATGACCATAGAAGAAATTCTTGCAGGAGAATCCAAAAACGTAGAATTCAAAGAGAACCTGCCGGAAAAGAGCATCAAATATATGAAGTCTGTGGTTGCCTTTGCAAATGGAACCGGAGTTTATTGGTGGAGAAGTTGACTTGCGTATCAATATCTATCGAGGACAAAACCATACAAATAACGCCAGAATCAACGCCAAGAAAACAAAAAATGGCGTTAATGATATAAAAAATGGCATTGATGGCGTTAAAATATCACGAACGAAGGAACAGGTTCAGATAGAAAAACTGTTACAGGCTATAGAAAAGAACCCATTTGCAACCCAGGCGTATTATGCGGAACAGATCGGTGTGTCCAAAAGAACTGTTTCACGAATATTTGTTTCTTTACAGCAAAATGGTGTGTTGGTACAAAATGGAACAAACAGAAAATCGAATTGGGTAATCATAAAGTAGGAGAAACAGAAGAATGCAAATATTGGTCGATGCAGATGCCTGTCCGGTAATTGAGACGGTTGAGAAAATTGCAAAAGAGCATTGTGTTCCGGTAACACTGTTGTGCGATACCAATCATGATTTGATATTTGATATCGGATTATAGCGAAATAGTCGTGGTTGGTGATGGAGCAGATGCTGTGGATTATGAACTGATCCGTGTCTGTCATAAAGGCGATATTGTCGTATCGCAGGATTATGGTGTGACGGCGATAGCGTTGGGAAGAGGTTCTTATGCGATTCATCATTCTGGTAAATGGTACACGAATAAGAATATCGATTAGATGCTCATGGAGCGTTATTTAAACAACGAAGTGAAAAAATACCCGCATCATCGTGTCAGAAGGACAAAGAAGCGAAAAAAAGGCGGATACTGAGGGATTTGAACAGTCTTTTGAAAAAATGTTAGGGATGATACAGGAGAAAGAAGGAAAAGAGTTTAGAAGATAAAATTATCAGAGAGTGAAATAAAGTGATTTGATAATATTAGGAGATATGCCCGGATGCTATTTTTCAAAAAGGAAAAAGTGTCAGGGCATTTTTATGTGCAAAACTAATAAAAATAATTCTGAAAATATAGTAAAAATAAGCATATTGTCAAATGAAACGGAGGGTATATAATAAAATATAGAAATATAAGCGGTGAGAAAAATTGAAAGGAAAAGTGCCTATGAAAAAACTCGGAAAATATGGTAAAAAGGTATCCTGCGTGGTAATTGGAATGCTATGTGCAGCAGCGATTGGCGCCTGTGGAAGCACACAAAGTGGGTCCCAAGATGAAAAAGATGTGAGAAATGATATTTCTGTCTATGAAGAGGGAGCTGATTTGGAAGGAACGCTTACATATGGAACCTTATTTATTGAGCCGCAGACCCAGCATATGATTGATTTATTTATGAAGGAGCATCCAGGCGTAAAAATTGAAACAAAGGTTGTTTTTGACAATGATGTTACGGATGAACAGTATAATGAAGGCTTAAATACCTTGCTTACAGAACTTGCATCGGATCAACGGGCGGATATTTATGATGCAACGTATTTACCATCGGAAATTAAGACGAAAGGCAGCGGCTATTTCGAGGACTTAAATCAGTATATTGATGCAGATCCTAATTTTAACAGAGATGATTATTACGATAATATCCTGCGAGCAGCAGAAGTCGATGGAAAACTGTATCAAATTCCGGAAGGTTTTTATTATGTTATGCTTCGGTTGAATAGAAACATAACGGATGAACTGAATTATGAAGTCCCGGACGAAATGGATATCAATGATTTATATGAGTTATATCAGCAGGCCAAGCCAATTGCAGATGATGATTTTACGATTGATGTACAAAACAATATTTACATGTTTCTGCCGATGACAGAGGACAGAGCTTATTTGAAGAAGGAAGAAGTAAATTTTGATTCAGAAAATTATGTGGATTTTCTGAGAAAAATGCAGGAACTGTATCAATATCAACCATCCTATGCGACTCATGCATTCACGGATATTAAAAGCTTTTCCGGAAAGAGTGTCCTGCTGAATACATTCACAAATTTACTCGAAGGTTCTCCGAGCGGAATGTTTGAAGAAACCGATACGGCAACAAAACCGATCCTGTTGAAATCAACGGATGGAAAAATTCCTTTCTGGAGAATTGGTGAGGACTTTTCCATGAGTTCAGGCTGCAAAGATAAAGCGCTTGCATGGGAATTTATCAAATTCTGCATTGGTCAGAAACAATTTGAGTTCGAAGATGCAAACAGTGATTCTTACTACAGAAATTTCTTTACCTATGGCAGTATGCTGAACAAAGAAAACACACGGCAGCTTGTTGCGTATCAATTGGAAAATGATGACGACACAGCAGAAAAATGGGAAGCATACAATGAAAAAGTTTCTGCAAAAGCTTTTCGGGATTTACAGTTAGACAGTATTTTGACTGAAATTCGAAACGAATGTATGGAGCAGAAAATCACCCCAGAGGAATGTGCGAAGCTTTTTCAGCAAAGAGCAGAGCTTTATGTTAATGAGTAGAAGCTGTCCTTAATCCATGGAATCAGGTATATGAAATGAAAAAACGAAATTTTATTTATATGTGTTTTATCCTTCCAAGTTTTATCGGGATCATGGCTTTTTACATCGTGCCGTTTCTTCTGTCCTTGTATTTTGCAGTGATTGACAACATGATGAACAAGGAATGGGTGGGTCTTAAAAACTTTAAACTGTTATTCGAAAATGAGTTATTCCTTTCAGCACTCCGTAATACCGGAATTTTTTGCGGGATTGCAATACCGCTGGGAATGGCGATTGCTTTGCTTCTGGTACTGGTTTTGAAAAAGCAGAGGAGAGGTCGAATTCTTCTTATCCTGCTCCTGATCCCATTAATCGTTCCATCTGGAACGGTGATTGCTTTCTGGAAATATTTGTTTGAGAGAAATGGTTTTCTGGATGGGTTTTTACAGCTTTTTGGAAAAAACATGTTCGATATTGAGAATTCCAGATGGGCCATTTTGATTATTATCCTGATGTATCTGTGGAAAAATATCAGTTTTTCGATTGTCCTTTTCTGGTCCGGGATAAACTGGATTCCGCAGATCTATCATGAGCAGTGCCAGCTGGATGGAGCTACAGGGCGGCAGGAATTCCAATATATTACATGGATCTTATTAAAACCAACGACGTTAGTTGTGCTGTTGATGTCGATCGTGAATTCTTTTAAGGTTTTTAAAGAGATCTATATGCTGTATGGGGCCTATCCATCACCGTATGTTTATATGCTGCAGCACTATATGAATAACCAGTTTTTGTCACTTAATATGCAGAAACTGTCTGCTGCAGCATGGTGTATGTTTCTCATACTGGGAATCTTTCTGGGCATCATTTATCGGGTCCAGAGGAAGAATCTGGATTATTTGTAAAGATCTTTTGTGGGTGATTTTATGAAAAAGAGATATTCGAATTTTTTCGAAAAGCTGATCTGCATGGGAGCTGTCATTTTGGCAGTCATTCCGTTGTTGTTTGTGGCTGGAAAGTCGGTACAAGTTCCAGAAGAGTATCTTATATTGCTCTTTAAGAGACCTTTGTATTTGCGGATGATGTGGAATTCCCTGATTATTACTATTCCGGTTTTGATTGGACAGCTTTTGCTTGCACCGCTTGCCGCATACGGCTTTTGGCAATGCAGGTGGAAATACAAGGAGATTTTGTTCTATCTTTACATGATTGTCATGCTTATGCCGCTGCAGCTGACTTTAGTGCCAAATTATTTAGTGGCGAATTGGCTGGGCATTCAAAATTCGTCCTTGGCAATTATTCTTCCGGCAATGTTTCAGCCATTGGGGGTATTTCTGATTCGTCAGCAGATACAGGATTTTCCGCAGGAAACGTTAGAAGCAGCCAGACTGGACGGAGCCAGCGAATACAGAATTTATCGTTCCATTGTAAAGCCTAATTTGAGTTCAGCCATTGCTGCTGCATTAATCCTGATTTTTATTGACAATTGGAATATTGTAGACCAGGCGGTCATTTTTTTGAGAGAGCCATATCAGCAGCCGTTATCCGTGTATCTTTGCCAGATTTTAGAGGAACAGCCGGATATCTTTTATGCAGCGTCCGTTTTTTACGCAGTACCAGTTTTATTGATATTCTTAATGGGACAGGACTATTTGATACAGGGAATCAGTATGTCCGGTGTGAAAGCGTAGAGGGGAAGAAAGTACGATGAAGTTCAAAAAAATAAGTATAGGGTTAATCGCTCTGTGGTTTCTGTTTTTAACTGCCGCAACGTTTTGGTCGGTCAAAGAAGAGAACAAAACGCTTCCTTCCGTCTGGACAGAGGAGGCACAGGAAGGCAGCATTGAGTATGAATTTCCAGTTGATTTGGAAGTAAGCGCAGCTGATCAGGCAATTGGCTATATCAGCGTGTATGATAACGTTCCGGAATCTTTGCTGCAGGAGGGCAGAGATCTTCTGGTTGGAAAAGTGTGTTCTGTCATTCGAAAGGATGATTTGTATGAGCTTACGGTAGATCTGTATGAAAAACATTCGATTGGTGAAAACGTTGAGGGAAAAATCGAAATCACTTCTGAAGATGTTTTTCCAAAAGTGATCACACGGCAGGCGATTCATGAAGGAGACTTTGGAAAAACGTGTGTCTATTATATTAAGCGTCAGAAGGGAGCCTGGGGGTATGAAAATATTCTGGAAGAAAAAGCTGTGACATGTTTTCCAAATAGAAATTCAGATTTCGTGGTACTTTTATCAGAAGTAGACGAACCGATGGTCGTAAGCACATCAGAACTGACAAATGGAGAACGGGTGAAATTAACAGAAAAAGATTAAGGAAAAGAATACAGCCTCACTACCGGGACTTTCAGGGGTGAGGCTGTTTCATTATGTTCTATGCATGTGCCGATTTATACAGGCTTTAAAACACATTATCATCCGAATAATGCGTCATGATACCTTTCGCATTGTAGCCCAATATATTCCGTAACTTATCAATTGCATTTGCTTCTATATATTGATTATGCCATAACCGCTTCATAAGAACTACGGTCCTAATCGTAAGAACTGGAAACATTGTGAATGACAATGAAAAATGTACGACTATCACCAAAGCCGGAAGCCTAGAAACAGGAGATGCGACCTTGACCGGCATTTTAATGGCGCTGGTGGCAGGATTTTTCGGTGTGCTGGAAGAAACCGTCCGCAGAAAAAACGCCAGTAATGCGGTGGTAATTTAAAAAATATGGAAACAAGGAACGATATAGCTTAACGGCTATGCCGTTCTTTGTTTTTTACTTAAGTACATGTTAGAAATTCCCTGGTATCTGACAATCACACATTATTTTTACGTAATTTAATGTGTGTTCGTCGCTTTACAGTTGACAATCACACATTATTTCAATATAATATAATGTGCGATTGTCAAAGAGGGGTGAGAAACATGAATGTTAAGGAGAAAATCGAAGAACTGCGAGAAGCGTCAGAGGACGGTACGATTACCGCAGCGCAAGTAACAGAAGCCGGACTGCACCGCAGCGTTTTACAGAAGTTTGTCAAGAGCGGCGAGATATACCGCTTCGGGCGTGGCCTGTATGTGTGGAGCGACGTATGGGAGGATGATTTCTACCTTTTACAGTGAAAGTATGGGCGCGGAATTTATTCGCACGATACTGCTTTGTATCTGCGGGGCTATTCGGATCGTACCCCGGCAAAATATACGATGACCTTTCCCAAAGGCTACAATGCTTCATCCTTGAAACGGGAAAATCTAATTGTCAAGCGCGTTGTGCCGGAGAACTATGAACTTGGCAGAATTGAAATGAAATCCCCATCCGGCAATCCAATTCGTGTTTACAATTTGGAACGGACGCTGTGTGACATCCTGCGCGGCAGCGGCAGTGATATACAGATTGTCGGAGAAGCTATGAAACGCTATGCAGCATCCAAGGATAAGAACATTCACAGACTGATGCAGTACGCAGATCAGCTTCGTGTGAAGCCCAAGGTGCTGCGATATATGGAGGTTTTGCTATAGACTGTTTCAGACCGAAAAAAATGGGGTCAAAATCGCGGTTGAAAATTAAGGGGAAAAGGAAAAATTTTCCATAAAAAAGTCGATTGTCTGATAGAAAAATGAAAAGGGGAGCAGAAATGCAGTTACTGATCAAACAACGTGTATTTTCCTGGTCAGACACGTATGATATCTATGACGAGCAGGGGAACCAAAAGTATTTTGTGAAAAATGAATTTATTTCCCTGGGACACCGTCTGCATGTATACGATGCGGCGCATAACGAAATTGGATTTATCAAACAGAAATTATTTTGTTTTCTTCCAACTTTCGAAATCGAATGGAACGGGCAGTTAATGGGACATATCGAAAAACGTTTTGCACTGTTCCGTCCAAAATATGATGTAGATTTCATGGGATGGCGTGCAGAAGGTGACTTCATGGGATGGGATTACGATGTCTACGAAGCCTGCAGTGCGGTCGTCCACGTACATAAAAAACTTCTGAGCTGGGGTGACACGTATGTCATCGAATATGATAATCCGAACAATGAAATTCCGGCATTATTACTGGTGCTGGCGATCGATGCGGCAAACTGTTCACAAAATAATGGATAACTGGTGGTGTATGGAAAAAGATCGGGTTACCGGTCTTTTTCTATGCGTATCATGAGGCGGCCATTCCTTTGATGCAAATAGAAACATGATAAAAGTATTGCGCAGCAGAATAAAGTATGATACCATAAATTTACAGAAAAAATAAAGAAACGATAGAATATTCAGTATTAATTAAAAAATCAGGAAACAGAAGGGGGGAAACTTTATGAAGATAAGACAGACAATCTTTTTATTACCTTTGTTTTTGCTGGCGGGCTGCGCATCTGCAGGAGGATCACAGAGCAGAGATCTGGATTTAAAGGAACTCTGTACAGAGGAGCAGGTTTTCCAGTATGCGGATTTTGAATGGGGAACGGATTCGGAACAGCTTTTCAAACAGAGTTCCCTGAAGTTTGATGAAAAAGATCTGGGACAGGGTGATGAGAGCAGCACAAAGACATACGAGAGCAAAGAAAAAGTTTCCCTGGAAAATGCAGAATCTAACATGGATCTGGAATTTTCGGACGGTCAGCTGAGTCAGGTTTCCTTTACTTTTGACATCGAACAGGATGCCAATACATGGATTCAGAAAGAAGTAGACGAACTGAATTCTTTATACGGCGGAGGAATTGCAACTGGACTCGGAAATCAGATTTATCAGTGGCAGGGGGAGCAGGATACGGTTCTGCAGCTGACGGCTTTTACGGAAGGGGATGAAAGCGCAACCGTTATCTTAAGCGTGGCATCGATGGAATACTCGATTGGATCATAAAATTGACAGATACGGGCGCATCAGACGGCAATGTCTGGTGCGCCTGCTTTTTTGTGAAAAAACTTTCCAAAGCTTTTAAAAGCCAGAAAGATAGAATGACAAAAGTGTCACAGATGTGATATAGTAGTAGAATAATGTGAAAAAGGGAAGGATTTGACAAAAGAGATGGAATTAGGAAATTTTCAGAAATCAGTAGATTCAGATGAAATCAAAACGATGGCATTTGAAATCATCGGAGAACCGGTGAAAGCGGTTTCGCGTGTCTGTGAGCAGTGGGGCGAAGCGGAGGATGAAGTGCGGGAGTACGATGCGTATATGATCGAGACAGACGCAGGAAAATATACGCTGAAGAAAACCGGCAGCAAAGAAGCGCAGATTTATGCAGAATATCTGTCAAAAGGAGAGTTTAACGTACCGCAGTATGTCGGTATGCAGCAGGCGGAAGATGCGGTATGGATCAGTCTGAAATATGTAGAGGGAAATGATCTCCGGGATATGACGGACGAGACAACCGAAAAAGCAGCAGAAACCTTAAGTAAGATTCAGGAGTATTTCTGGACAACGTCGATGGACAAAGCACCGGATAATGAAGTGGAACAGCGGTTTGTAGAATACTGGAAGCGCGTTCTGCGCCGTGCATCGTCTGTTGCAGATGACCCGATTCTGCGCCGTGCGTATCAGATATTTCTGAACCGCCAGTTAACCTGTCCATGCACCATGTCAAACGGTGATTTCCTGCAGTGGAATGCGATCTATGGCGGTGACAAGCTTGTCATGATCGACTGGGGATTCGGCGGCATGATGCCGTATTCTCTGGACATTGCGAGATTCCTGGCACATGCGACCGAGACACGGAGTACTTTCCCGTTCTACATGAACGATGCACAGAAAGAGCTGTTTCTGGATCGGATGTATGAAGCGTTAAAGACAAAGATTTCACACGAACAGTTCAATCTGGATGTGAAGCTGGCCACGCTGAATGAGTATATCGAGTTTGTGGAAGCAGAAGAGGACGAAGACGGCTGGTATCTGGAGCATGCACAGGCATTGGCAGAGGAACTTCTCAATTTGTAAAAAAACGGATTGCATTTATCTGTAAGTTGTCCTATAATAGGGAACAGAAAATAAAAAGAAAGAGCACCATTGGTGTAAAGGTGAGGGAATGTTTCTGCGATAATCGACTTTAAGAAAAACACAAAGAACGGACAGCCTGGAAAACAGGCCTGTTTTTCGTGTACGCTTAAAGACGAGAATCGCTGAATCATTTCCCTTTTTTATGAGAATAGAACAGGGATATTTTTTTGCGGGTCTGTTTTGCGTATGCAGGACAGGCTCGTTTTGTGTAAAAAAGCAGAAAAGAGGCTGCCGGAGCAAAGGGGGCTTCTGTATGATGCAGATAAAAAAATTAACACTGACACATAAAAAAGATCTGCGGGTGATTCTCGAAGATTTTCAGCTTGTACTGAATGACGGAGATAAGGCCGTTATCATTGGAGAGGAGGGAAACGGAAAATCGACGCTGCTGAAGTGGATGTACGATCCCACACTGACGGAAGATTACATCGAATCCACAGGCGAGCGCATCGTCGGAAAGGAGCAGCTGGGCTATCTGCCGCAGGAACTGCCGGAGGCGGAGAAAGCGAAGACGGTGTATGAGTATTTCTATGAAAAAGAAAAGTTCTGGGATCAGACACCGAAGGATCTGGCGGTGCTGGCAAGAAAATTTGGTCTGACGGAAGAATTTTTCTACCGGGATCAGCAGATGAGTGAGCTATCCGGCGGCGAGAAGGTGAAAGCGCAGATGATGCGTCTTCTCATGGAGGATGTCACAGTCCTTCTGCTGGATGAGCCGTCAAATGATATTGATCTTGCGACACTGGAACTTCTGGAGAAACTGATCCGCGAATGGAAGCATATAGTTGTTTTTATTTCGCACGATGAAACGCTGATTGAAAATACGGCAAATATGGTGATTCATATCGAACAGATTATGCGGAAGACAAAATCGAGATACACGGTTGCGAAGCTTCCCTATCGGACGTATGTAGAAGAGCGGTTGCAGAATTTCGAGCGCCAGGAACAGAAGGCGCAGAGTGACAGGCGAGAGAAAGCGATGCGCGATGAGAAATACCGAAGGGTATACCAGAGCGTACAGAACGCCTTGAACAACTGTTCCCGTCAGGCACCGTCTGTGGCGAAAAATCTGAAGGACAAAATGCATACCGTAAAGGCGATGAACCGCAGATTCGAAAAAGAGGATGCCCGCATGACAGAAATGCCGGAGCAGGAGGAAGCGATTTACTTCCAGCTTGGAGGAGCAGAGGCAGCCATGCCGGCAGGGAAAACGGTCATCGAATATCAGCTTCCGAAACTGGAAACGCCGGATGGGGAGCGGATTCTGGCGGAAAACATCACCTTAAAGATAAGAGGACCGGAAAAAATATGCATTGTCGGCCCGAACGGGGTAGGCAAGACGACACTGCTGAAAAAGATTGCGGCAGAGCTGAAAGCACGGGAAGATCTCTGTGTAGATTACATGCCGCAGAATTACGAGGATCATCTGGATCTTTCCATGACGCCGGTCGATTTTCTGGACTCCACCGGGGAGAAGAGTGAGAGGACGAAGATTCGGACGTATCTCGGATCGCTGAAGTACACGGCAGACGAGATGGATCACCCCATCCGCGAACTGTCCGGCGGCCAGAAGGCAAAAGTATTGCTTTTGAAAATGAGCCTTGGCAATGCCAATGTGCTGATTCTGGACGAGCCAACCCGAAACTTTTCACCATTATCGGGACCGGTCATAAGAAAAATGCTCCGCGAATTTCCAGGCGCCATCATCAGCATTTCGCATGACAGGAAGTATATCGGAGAGGTGTGCGGGAAGGAGTATCTGCTGGGAAAAGACGGACTGAAACTGATTAGAGAAGAAAAATAAAAATATTCGATAACGAAAAATACGACGGTGGCTGGCCGTCGTATTTTTCCGTAGAAAGATTATGTTGTCTTAAGAGAAGGTTTCGCAGCAGATTCTGTTCCGGTGAAGTAATATTTTCCAAAATTTTATTTCACAGAAAAGAGTTCTATGGTACAATAAAGTTATCAGAAAGCACAAAAAGAAAAACAGGAGGTGCAATGTAAAAAATGAAAAAGTAAGTATTAAAAGCCATGGCTCTTGGCGTGTTAATCAGCCTGATGCTGGCTGAAGTTCTGGCGGCTGAGGGCGGACAGGCGGTTTCGGAAAATGTAGTCAGTGTAATGACCGGAAAAGGTTTGGTAATTTCCTTTGGAACGCCGATTACAAAACCGAGATTTTAATCGTCGATCTCATATGAGTTTGATCAAAACAGTCATTTGAAAGAGTAAGTTTAGGATGAAAGATGCAGAAAAGGAGAGAATGAGAGTGGGAAAGAAAAACAGAATTGTCAGATATGCTGCAATGCTGTTTCTTACGGCAGCAGCTGTTTTTGCAGCACCGCAGAAAACATTTGCGGAAGGAAATAAAACATACCCGACAGGAGACCTGAAACCTTATGCACCGAAGCAGATGGAAAATGAGCCTGAGACGTATGAGGCGCGGGGAGCGGATTACAAAGGAAGCGATTATCAGCTGTATACAACTCTTGAGGAAAGAGTAAAAACAGCGATGCTGGCAGAAGAAGACTGGGTTGATATCAGTGATCTGAATATTCGAACAGATACGTATGATTTGAGCTACTTTTATGGATATTCGCCGTATTTTCCAAGTGAGTTATGGAAAATTAGTGCATGGTATGGAAATACCTACTACACGGAACTTGAGATTGACAATTCTTTTGGCACGGTGGAAGAGACCCGGGAAGTTTTCCAGAATGTGGATCGGAAACTTGCTTCGATTTATAAACTGGTAAATAATTCCATGAGCGAAGAGCAGAAGGCGATCACCATTCATGATTATCTGGTCTCTCATGCAGAGTATGATTATTCTTACTCTAATTACACAAGTTACGGTGTATTGATGGAAGGATCGGGTGTATGCCAGTCCTATGCATTTGCCTATATGTACATTATGAATCACCTGGGCATTGAGACACATTTTCTGGCGAGTGATCCTATGAACCATTCATGGGACATGATAAAAATTGATGGTTCTTACTACAATGTGGACTGTACATTTGATGATCCGACCTGGAATGGAGGAGATAGGTTTGGTGCAGCGGAACACACGTATTTCTTACGAAGCACCAATGAAATGGAAAATCTGGGTCATACGTTTCAGACGAAACCGTACAGCTGTACCAATACAAAGTACAGCAATGTTTTCTGGCGAAATGTAGAGTCACCGGTATATTTCCAGAGCGGAAAAGCATATTTTATCGAGAATGAAAGTCTGAACAGTTACACGCTGTCAGATGGAACGAAGAAAAAACTTTACACAGATCTGCCGTATTACTATGTCAGCCTTGCGCGAAATGGTGATTTTCTGTATTACAATACAGAGCAGAATATATACCAGTATTCGATTGCAAATGGAAATGTAGAGAATTTTTATGAACTTTCCAGCAGTGAAATCAGTGGAGAACTGCAGGGACTTATGATAGAGAGCAGTACACTTTATGTGGAAGTGTATTCGGAGGAGGATGGATATAATTACTATTATATGGATCTGGACTCTGAGCTGAATGGCTGGTCTCAGACCGCAGATGGCTGGGTCTATTACAAAAACGGCACAAAACTGACGGGCTGGCAGTGGCTGGATAAAAACTGGTATCTGTTTGGCTCGGATGGTATCATGAAAACGGGCTGGCAGAAAGACAGCGGCAAATGGTACTACCTGAATAAGAGTGGTGCGATGCAGAAAGGCTGGCAGAAGCTCGGAGGAAAATGGTATTACCTGAATAACAGCGGCGTGATGCTGACGGGCTGGCAGAAGCTCGAAGGGAAATGGTACTATCTGAACAAAGACGGCGTGATGCAGACCGGCTGGCAGAAGATCAGCGGAGCATGGTATTACCTGAACAGCAGCGGTATGATGAAAACCGGTTGGCAGAAAGTCAGTGAAAAGTGGTATTATCTGGATGGAAAAGGCGTAATGCAGACATCGAAGTGGATCGATGGAACGTATTATGTAAAAGCAGATGGAACCATGGCGGTATCCGAATGGGTAGATCAGAATAAGTATTATGTGGATGCCAATGGAAAGTGGGTAAAAAATAAGACAAAATAGAAAATAAAAAGAATTTACGGGCAGATCAGTGAGGAGATCTGCCCGTTTTTTGACTGATAGGAAAGTTCGGATTTCGTAGAAATGATAAAACAATATACAGGTTTTCTACTTTTGTGATATGATAGATGTAAGGTGCGAGCTGAGAAATCAACATAGCTGATTTCCCCTGGTAAGTGGAAGAAATTCTGCGAACCTTGGTAAGCTGATAATCATACAATAGGAAAATCCTATCAGGTAAGGTCTAGCCAACCGCCTGTACCGAGTCCTTGGAACCGACATGGTGACATTATTTTCGGGGATTGCTATATTATTATACAGGCGGCATGCCGGCAGTTGTGGACGCATTTCGCTTGAACAAAGATTATACAGAAGTACGACAGATACAAAGTGATATTGTGCGACAGTATGAGGGTGATTTTGGAAAACATATTGAAGCCAAAGTATTGCCAAGAATAAGAATGGTCTGGGATTCCATTCCGATGCAACTGGCAAAAGAAAATAAAAAATTCTTCTTTGGGCAGATAAAGAAGGGAGCCAGAAGCAGTGAATTCGAAATAGCAATCCAATGGCTTCTGGTAACGATATTTTTGTTGAATTTAAAGGCGCACTTACAGAACAGTACGTTCTGCAGCAGTTAATTTCAGATACCCCTTATACACCATATTATTATGGAAATGAAAAAGCAACGTTTGAACAGGATTTTCTGATTCAAAAGGAAAAGAGCATTGTACCGATTGAAGTAAAAGCGGAACAGAATATTCGATCACAGAGCCTTAAAACATATTGTGAGAAATTCCAGCCAGAAGAGGCAGTTCGCTTTTCCACATTAAAGTATAAAGAGCAGGATTGGATGGTAAATATACCGTTATATGCTGTTTGTAACTTATAAATATAGACGAGACATTGCCGAATAGGATAGGAAATATGCATTAGGGCGGGAAAAGTGTAAAGTTTATGCGGTGGAAACCCCGGAAAAGTGTAGAGTATACGACATTTTATCCCCGGAAAAATGTAAAATAGCCATAAATCCCACGAAAGAAGGTGATCCCCATGCCGTTTAAAATCATCCGAAATGACATCACAAAAGTCCATGCCGATGCAATTGTCAATACAGCGAATCCTAAACCAATTTACGCAAACGGCACCGACCGTGCTATTTATGAGGCCGCCGGGAGTGAGCTGGTGTTGGAAGAACGGGCAGTAACGTATGAATGTGATGCAAAAGGAACAGCACTGAACTATGAGGTAATCGGAGAAGCAATTACTACCGTTCGGTGCAATGCACGCTTGGATCGAAGCTGGAAAGAAAAAATAGAAGATGATCACAGAAAACGAGGAAAAAAACCGAATCATCTACAACCAGCCAGAATAACCAAAACACTCACCCCGGGAATCCAAACTCCCGGGGCTTTTCTATGCCAAAATGCATCCCGATTCTTCAAAATAAAAGTTTTCATCCCACTCCATATATGTTAAAATAAACTCACCTCATTTCACACAAAAAACATAAACCCATGCTAAAGTAAAATAGTAAAAATATCAAAAGTAAAAACATAACGAGATCAGGAAAACACCCGACTGCCCGTCCGCTCGTGCTCCGGCATGGCGCATTTGCAGGAAGCCTAAGAATCTAAGAGGGCTGCTGAATGCGTTAGAAAGAAGCGCAGGCACTGTCTGAGCGAAGCGAGTTTGCCGTAGCTTCTTTCTGCTTTTAGCATTCATCAGCCCTCTTAGATTCTCTTGGCTTCCGAAACCGCGCCGCGCCGGAGCACGAGCGGGCGGGCAGCCGGGTGTTTTCCGTCCGTCACACATAAAGGAGACCTTCAGCCATGGAAAAATTAAAAATCCTAGTAGTAGACGACGAAAGCCGCATGCGCAAACTCGTCAAAGATTTCTTAGTAAAAGCCGGATACGACGTCATCGAAGCAGGTGACGGCGAACAAGCCGTAGACACCTTCTACGCCCAGAAAGACATCGCCCTCATCATCCTCGACGTCATGATGCCCAAAATGGACGGCTGGCAGGTCTGCCGCGAAATCCGCCAGAACTCCAAAGTTCCGATCATCATGCTCACCGCCAAAAGCGAAGAACGCGACGAACTCCTCGGCTTTGACCTCGGCGTAGACGAATACATCTCCAAACCATTCTCCCCGAAAATCCTCGTCGCCCGCGTCGAAGCCATCCTGCGCCGCAGCGGCAAAACCGGCGAAGAAGACGTATTAGAAGCCGGCGGCATCCGCATCGACAAAGCTGCCCACATGGCATCCATCGACGGAAAACCAATGGAGTTAAGCTACAAAGAATTCGAACTCCTCACCTACTTCCTCGAAAACCAGGGAATCGCCCTCTCCAGAGAAAAAATCCTGAACAACGTCTGGAACTACGACTACTACGGAGATGCCCGCACCATCGACACCCACGTCAAAAAACTCCGCAGCAAAATGGGCGACAAAGGCGATTTAATCAAGACCATCTGGGGCATGGGCTATAAATTCGAGGCGGACGGACAATGAGTGAAGCAGAAAAACAAATCGAAAATCCAATTGAAAATCTAATAGAAGCCGGACCGGAACAGCAGACCGGAAAAAAACACCATTTTCACCTGAAAAAGCCAAAACGCGGCCGTAAGCACTCCGTCAAAAAACGGATCGCCTACACCTTCATTGCGACCATGGCCGTCACCTTGCTCGTCATCGGTCTGATCAATTACTTCTTTCTCGGATCCTTTTATATCCGCGATAAAGAACACATCCTGGCAGAAAGCTTCCAGAAACTGAATGAGACCGGCGGAGACAGCGACGATATCCCCGACACCTTCGAGCAGTTCTGCGCGACGAACAACCTGAAAGTCATCATCACCGGACCGGAGCTCAGCAGCTTCGTCTATTCCAATGCGACCGACCGCCAGAGCCTCCAGACCCTGATCTTCGGCCTGATCAGCGGAAACGAGCAGGCAAATACCAAGGTCGTTGCCAGCGGCGACAACTATCAGATCCAGAAATTCTACGACAGCCATGCCGATGCCGAGTATCTGCAGATTATTGGCTGGTTTGACAATGGAAACTGCTACTTTGCAAGATGTCCGCTGGAGAGCATCACCGATGCCGTCGGCCTCTCCAATGAATTTTATATCTTCATCGGCATCCCGATCATCATCATCGGTGCGATCGTAATCTGGATCATCACCCGGGAAATTGTCCGCCCAGTGCAGGAGCTGACCGAAATATCGAAAAAAATGGCAGCCCTCGACTTCGATGCCCGCTACGTGAGCGGCGGAAAAGACGAGATCGGAGAGCTCGGAAACAATTTTAACGTGATGTCCGAGCAGCTCGAGCAGGCGATTTCCGAACTGAAAAGCGCCAACGTTGAACTGCAGAAAGACATCGACAAAAAGACACAGATCGATGAGATGCGCCGTGAGTTCCTCTCAAACGTGACCCACGAACTGAAAACCCCGATCGCCCTGATCCAGGGCTACGCCGAGGGTCTCAAAGACAACATCAACGATGATGAAGAGAGCCGCGAGTTCTACTGTGACGTCATCATCGATGAGGCATCCAAGATGAACGAAATGGTCAAAAAACTCCTGAACCTGAACCAGCTGGAATTCGGCGAAGATCAGGTCAATATGGAGCGGTTCGACCTGAACGCTGTCATCAAAGGTGTACTGCAGTCCTCTGACATCCTGATCCGCCAGAAAGAGGCAAAAGTGCTTTTTACCGGTGATGAACCGCTCTATGTCTGGGGCGATGAATTCAAAGTGGAGGAAGTCATCACCAACTATCTGACCAACGCCCTCAACCATCTGGATTATGACCATACGATTGAGATTACCTGCAAAAAAGAAGGAAACATCGTAAAAACAACCGTCTTCAACACGGGCGACCAGATCCCGGAAGAGGACCTCGACAAAGTCTGGGTCAAATTCTTCAAAGTGGACAAGGCGAGAACAAGAGAGTATGGCGGAAGCGGTATCGGACTTTCCATCGTAAAAGCTATCATGGATTCCTTCCAGCAGCAGTGCGGCTGCCAGAACTACGATAACGGCGTGGCATTCTGGTTCACATTGGAAGCAGATGGAAAAAAAGAAGAAGAAACAAAATAATTACAAAAAAGCGTACCGGAAAAGAAAAAATGGCTCCTTTTCTGGTACGCTTTTCTTGCGTAATGGAAAAAGATGGTGTAGAATAGTAGCACAAACGGTCGAAAAAGAGAGGGAGAAAAGAGATGGCAGATTCCAACAGTACAAAGAGTGATCTGGCAGAAGCAATGAAAAAGCTGATGGCGCGCAAGCCGTTTGCCAAAATCAGCATTTCTGATCTCTGCGATGAATGCGGACTCAATCGGAAAAGTTTTTATTACCATTTCAAGGACAAATACGATCTTGTCAACTGGATTTTTTACGTGGACTTTCTGACGAATGTCGGAGGAAAAAGTTTCGAAAACGAATGGGATCTGCTGGTCGCGATCTGCAATATTTTTTACCAGGACAGGGCATTTTATCGGGGAGCACTGAAAATTGAAGGACAGAACAGCTTCCGCGATTACTTTTATGAAATGCTGGAACCGGTGGTCGGCTTTTTTGTCAAAGATCTGTTTCAGGTACAGGATCAGGAACTGTTTGTAACGTTTTTCTGTGATGCGTTCCTGACGGCGGTTCTGCGCTGGTTTTCAATGGAAAGCGATCTTGCACCGGAGGTGTTTATCGGCGAACTGAAAGAAGTTCTGTACAGTGCAGCAGAAAAAATTTCCCGCAAAGTGGAACCTGGAACATAAGGTTCTGCTTTGCGGGAATTCTTTTATTCCGAAAGAAGCTCGCGGTAAAAAATATTTTTCAGAGAAAGCTCCGCAAAGGAGGCGAGCGGTGCATCCGATGTGCGGGCGGTGCGGTCCGGCAGAAGTTCGAGAAAAGCGGGGCTTGCCGTAATGATCTGCTCAACCTTCCGGGTATCCTCCTGCACTTCCAGCGGAAGAACAGGCTGTGTCGGTGTGAAACGGTACTGCTGGACAAAATCAGATGCGGCAAGAATCTTTTCCGGCGGACAGGAATCGTCCGCAAGAAGAAAGAAAAATACACTCTGTGCCATCTGTCGGTAGATTTGCGCCAGAACAGCATTGTCCGGGGTAACGTCGGATGCATGATAGATTTTATGCATGCCGAACAGTGTTTTCTGGCGCCGCAGCGTTTCGGATGCCTGTGCAGTGGAAGCAGCCTCAAGCGGCAGGGAGACCATCAGATTCGGGCAGGAAGAAAAAAGTTCCATCTGTTTTCCGGTCAGCGGTGCATCGGAGAGAAACCAGAGAAAGGCACACGCAGGATGCTGCTTTATGATGGCAAGATATTCCTCCATCTGTTCGTGATGGTCGAGGGAGCGGAGCTGATAGGCGTAAATGCCGTACTGCAGTCCGGTTTCAATGAGAGAAGCAAAAAATGAGGGACCATACGTCCCCGGGATGCGGCTGTCGAGACGGAGCTGTACCATCCACGGAATGGCAAAGAAAAGCTCTTTCTGTTTCTGGCGAAGGATCTGTGCGCCGTAAGTAAAACTGTTGTAGCCGAGGTTGATACCGAACTGGCGAAGAGCTTTTGGGTCGTTGTTGCGCAGCAGATAATCAATCGCCTGATAATAGGGACTTTCATCGTTGCGCAGCAGATCCTGGAAAATTGCAAAAATCTGGTTTTGAAAGCGGCCGCGGGAAAACTGGCGGCCGAGGTCGCAGAGCTTTCGGACACTCCTTTTGGGGTCCGCGTCCATTTCCGCCATCGCGCGTGCAACGGTTGTGTCAATGATTGCGCGGGTAATATCCTGTGAGTTCATAAAAAATCCTCCGTAATCCATTCATCGATGATTTTATCATAACAAAAAGAATGCGGTTCCAACAGGGACAAAGAACAGGATTTGTCTAAAACACATTTTCTTAAGGAAATTTTACCAGATCGTCAGAAGAATTTTCTTTTTCTTTTGTGGAAAAAGTGGTAAAATAGGGTTAGATAGTACAAACTGTCGGTTCCGTAGCAAAAAGAGAAATAAGGCGGAGCCATTCCGAAATGATTCCGGAAAAACGAAATGGTTTTTGGAGATGGAAGATAAAAGGAGGCGTATTGCATGAAATTTGATATGCACTGCCATACAAAAGAAGGTTCGATGGATGGAAAGGTCATGATTGAAGAGTACATCCGAACCCTGAAACGAAAAGGATTTGGAGGAATGCTGGTATCCGACCACGATTCCTATGACGGTTACCGCGAGTGGAAGAATGCCATCAAGGGAAGAGCACACCAGGATTTTGTGGTATTAAAAGGTGTTGAGTACGATACGTGCGACTGCGGCCACATTCTTGTGATTATGCCGTTTGGCGTAAAATTAAAAATTCTGGAGCTGCGCGGCCTGCCGGGATCGATCCTTATCAAGATCGTCCATGCGTACGGCGGAATTTTAGGACCGGCGCATCCATACGGCGAAAAATTCATGAGCATGATCAGCACGAATGAACGTAAGAAAAAGTATCAGCAGCGGATTGCCCAGCTTCTCCCGCAGTTTGATTTTGTTGAGATTTTCAATGCGTGTGAGAGCGCGGAGACGAACGCAAAAGCGAAACGGCTGGCGGAAAAATTCAATAAGCCGGGCTTTGGCGGAAGCGATGCGCACCGGCTGGACTGCATCGGAAAAGCGTACACCGAGCTGCCGGATACCATCAGAAGTGAGGATGATCTGATTGCCTACGTGAAAACGTGTCCGCAGATTGAGTGCGGCGGCGAGCATTACAACGGAACGACGAAAGACCGGATCGGCCGCCTGAACATGGTGCTTGTGGATTCGTTCTATTTCTATAACAAACTTGCGAATGGCTGGCGCTGGCGGAAGCGGAGACGTGAGCTGTTTGATATCATAGAGAAAAAACTCTGATGAATGCCTGGCAAAAAAGCGTGCCGGAAACGTTTCGTTCGGCACGCTTTTTCCTGCCCTGTATTTGAATCGAAAAAGAGAGGAAACATACGTATGCTTGCAATATTTCTTGCGCCGGTCTACATACTGGCAAATGTATTTACTGCCTACTGGCTGCTGCGGTGGATGAAAGAGGTGCATCCTCTGTTCCGCCATCCTGCCGTGCTGGGTGTCATTTTGGTGCTGTATGCATTTTTCGCACTTTCCCTGCTGACGAGCTTTCTGATTAAAAGAGATCCCGTTCACCGGATTTTAAAGGTCATCAGCAACTGCTGGCTCGGCATGTATCTGTATTTTCTTGGCTTCACCGCGATTCTGGTGCTGCTGCGTTGGATTTTTGCGCATACGGCACTGACGAATACGTGGCTCTATTCCCCGATGGGATTAAAAGCGGTCGGCCTTGGTGCGATCCTTTTTGTGACGGGAATGTGTATCTACGGAATGGTACACGCAGGCCAGATTTACACGACACGATATGAAGTTCCATCGAAAAAGGATGCCCATCTGAAAATTGCGCTCGTCGCAGATCTTCATCTGGGGTACAGCATCGGCAGTCATCAGATGGAAGAGATGGTGGAAAAAATCAACACTGAGGAACCGGATCTCGTGGTGATCGCCGGGGATATTTTCGATAATGAGTACGATGCCATCTATGAGCCGGACCGCGTGGCGGATCTTCTGGCGGGCTTAAAGAGCCGGTACGGTACATATGCCTGCTACGGCAACCACGATCTTGATGAGAAGATCCTGGCTGGCTTTACGTTTGAGACGAAGGAAGAGCGCATCGCTGACCGCCGGTTCGGTGAGTTTCTGAACCGCGCGAAGATCCATCTGCTGGAGGATAAGGTGGTCTGTATCGATGATGCCTTTTATCTGGCGGGCAGAAAAGATCCCGACCGGATCCGCAAAACACAGGAGACACGCGACACGCCGTCGGAGCTGCTTGCCGGACTGGACCAGTCGCTGCCGATTTTTGTGATCGACCACCAGCCGTCGGAGCTGACCGAGCTGGCAGAGGCAGGCGCAGACCTTGACCTTGGCGGTCATACGCATGACGGACAGCTCTTTCCGGGCAATATTCTCACCGGACTGATGTGGGAGAATGCCTGCGGGATGAAGAAAGTCGGAGACATGTACAGCATCGTCACATCCGGCGTGGGCCTATGGGGACCGCCGATGCGGATCGGGACGAAAGCGGAAGTGGTGATCATTGATTACGGAAAATAAGGGTTGACAAAACCGGAACGCAGAACTATAATACAACAAAACTACGAAACAGAGGTTATCAACGATGAACGAGATGCACAGCGTACAGATGCACAGGGACGACGATTGATAGCGCTTGTATCAAAGTGAAGACTACTATACTTCACAGGTACAGGCGCTCTTCGTGTTGTACCTGTGTGGAAGATAAGGCAAAGGGAAACCACACTGGGAGAAAAAAAGAAATACCCCGTGTGGTTTTTCTTTGCCGTTTTTTATCCATGCGGGAATGACTTGAAATTTACATCAGAGAAGGGTTGTGATCGCATGGGACATACAGATTATGTCCATATGGATTTTCTGCTGATTTTGCGGCAATAAATAAAATCAGAACAGAAAGGCAGAAAAGACTATGAAGACAGAAATGAATACCGTAAAAGTAAGAAAAACAGAGGAACTCGAAGCAGAGCAGTTAGGAGCACACATCGGCGAAATCGTGCGGCTGCATGGAAGTATTTACAAAATAAGGAAAATGAGCACATTTGCATTTGTGCTGCTTCGAACGAAACGGCAGATCGTACAATGCGTGTACGAGCCGGCGTATGCCCGGTTTGCACTGGAGGAATTAAAAGAAGAGGCGTGTGTCCGGTTTACCGCGGAGGTGATCCGTGAAGAGCGTTCCAGAAGCGGGTATGACCTGCATCTGTTAGAAGTGGAAATCCTCTCCGAGCCGGAAGAAGTACCACCGGTTGTCATCAACCAGAAGCGGGTCAACACTTCCATCGAGAACCTGCTGGACTACCGGCCCATCACGCTGCGAAATGAAAAAGAGCGCGCGGTTTTCCAGATTCAGGCCAGGATCTGTCAGGCGTTCCGCGAATTTCTGGATGGACAGCACTTCACCGAAATCCACACACCGAAGCTCGTAGCGGCAGGAGCCGAGGGCGGAGCTAATATCTTCTCCCTGTCGTATTTCGGCGAACAGGCATATCTGGCGCAGAGCCCGCAGTTTTACAAGCAGATGATGGTCGGTGTCTTCGAGCGCGTCTACGAGATCGCACCGGTCTTCCGGGCGGAGAAACACGACACGGCGCGTCATCTGAACGAATATACAAGCGTGGACTTTGAGGTAGGCTATATCGAGAACTTCGAGGACATCATGGCGATGGAACAGGAGATGCTGCGGTACACGTTTGCACGGCTGCAGGAGACATGCGGAGCGGAGCTTTCGCTTTTAAAAGCAGAGGTGCCGGTGATCATGGAGATTCCGAGAATCCGTTTTTCGGAGGCGAAAGAGCTGGTGAGCCGTGTATACAAAAGAGCCTTTTCGGAGAAACTGGACTTTGAGCCAGAGGAGGAAAAACTGCTGTGCGAATACGTGAAGAAAACGACAGGCAGTGACTTCGTATTTGTGACACATTATCCAAGCGCCAAGCGCCCGTTCTACGCGATGGACAGCAGAGAAAATCCGGCAGTGACGGAAAGTTTTGACCTTCTCTTCCGCGGCCTTGAAGTGACGACCGGCGGCCAGCGCATCCACAATTACCGGGAGCAGGTGGAAAAGCTCGAAAGCCGCGGCATGCATGTGGGAGCGTTTGAGAGCTATCTAATGATGCACCGCTGCGGCATGCCCCCGCACGGCGGCCTCGGTCTTGGGCTGGAGCGGTTTACGGCACGGCTTCTCGGATTTGAAAATGTGAGGAACGCATCCCTGTTTCCAAGAGACATTCACCGTCTGATTCCGTAAAAGAGAAAAAATCACGGTGCGGTTCCAAAAGAGCGGAAAAATAGAAGGATTTTTGCAGAAATGAGCCTTGTAAAGCGTCCGAAAATACGCTATACTAAACAAGGTTTGGCTGCCGGCAGAATCTGGCAGTATCGGCAAATATTGGAAAAAAGAAAGACGGGAGTTTCCCGGTTTGAGGATAGGAAAATATGAAATTATATGACATTTCCGGAGAGCAGTTTTCCGCAATGGACGCGCCGCGTCATCTGATGACGGAGGAAGGAACGGCGCAGACGACGCTCGACCGGTCACTTGGCATCTGTCAGGTGGCGGAGCTTGAGGGAAAAGTGACAAGAGAAGTGCTCGAGGAGGTCATGGAAGAAGACTGTGAACGTCTCCTGATCCGCGGCGACGCGCAGATTACACGCGATGGGGCAGATTATCTGGCAGAGAAAAAACTGGTGCTGCTCGGTGTGGAGCAGGAAACCGTCGGAAATGAGACATCAGGAAATGATGTTCATCAGCAGCTGCTGAAAAAAGGTACGGTGATTGTCGAAAATCTGAATCTGGAGAAAGTGACCTCGGGTCATTATTTTCTTGTGGCTGCTCCAGTCAAAAAGAAACACCAGTACGGCGGCCCGATCCGCGCGGTTCTGATCGAAAATTAGAAAATGCCTTGTGTGAATCCGAAAATGCAATATGAAACATAACAGAAAGAGAAAAACAGGAAAAAGTGTTCCCTCGTGGGACACTTTTTTTGATGTGTCCAAAACGAAGGAACTTTGGGTTGTATTTTCAAAATATGGAGAATATAATGAGGAAAAGCCAGAATGTGGTATTGAAAACCAGATCCATTCCGGGCGGAAAATATTAAACTATTACAAAGGAGATCGTGAACAATGGATGCAAAAATGAAAGTAGAAAGAGCCGCTGCAGGCGCTGCGATCGATGGTGTTTTAAAATATGTGAACCACGGAGATGACAGAACAAAAGCACTGCTGAATCTGACGGATTTTGTACAGAAATTTACCGGAAATATGTTTGCGGAGAAAACGTTCGACAATATTCGCACCATGCTGCAGAATCCGGACAACAAATGGGTACAGTATGTCAACCGCGGACTGGACGAGCTGGATCCGCAGGTGATCAAAATGACTGCTTTGAACCTGGGATTCCAGGCAGCTTTCGTCGGAACGAAACAGATCCGTATGAACCGTGAAAAATACGACTGCAACATCCCATGGACGATGCTGATGGACCCGACAAGTGCCTGTAACCTGCACTGCACCGGATGCTGGGCAGCAGAATATGGCCACAAGCTGAATCTTTCCTATGAGAAACTTTCCGATATCGTAAGCCAGGGAAAAGAACTGGGAACCTATTTCTATATGTTCACCGGCGGCGAACCGCTTGTGCGCAAAAAAGACATCCTGCGTCTGGCAGAAGAGCATCATGACTGTGAATTCCACTGCTTCACCAATGGAACCCTGATCGACGAGGAGTTCTGTGAGGCGGTTCAGAAGCTCGGCAATATCTCCTTCTCCCTGTCCCTGGAAGGCTTCGAGGAGGTCAACGATGGACGCCGCGGCGAGGGTATTTTCGATAAAGTTCTGGCAGCCATGGATCTGATGAAAAAACACGGTCTGCTTTTTGGTACGTCCATCTGCTACACAAGAGCAAACCTCGAGACTGTTACAAGTGATGCGTTCCTGGATCTTTTGATCGAGCACGGATGCCGCTACAGCTGGTATTTCCACTTCATGCCGGTCGGCATGGATGCTGCACCGGAGCTGATGCCGACGGTTGAACAGAGAAAATATATCTATCATAGACTGCGTGAGATCCGTTCCGATAAGAGCGACAAACAGATTTTTGTCATGGACTTCCAGAACGATGGCGAGTTCGTCGGAGGCTGTATCGCAGGAGGAAGAAACTACTGCCATATCAATGCAAACGGCGATGTGGAGCCGTGTGTTTTCATCCATTACTCCGGCGCAAACATCAACGAGGTTTCCCTGCTCGAAGCACTGCAGCAGCCGTTGTTCCAGGCATACCGCGATGGACAGCCGTTCAACCGCAACCACCTGCGACCATGTCCGATGCTCGAAAATCCGGAACTGCTGCGTGAGATGGTAGAGAAGACCGGCGCGAAGTCAACCGACCTGCAGTCTCCGGAGAGCGCAGAGCATCTGTGCGGAAAATGTGATCTGTATGCTGCTGAGTGGAAAAAAGCCGCAGACGAGCTGTGGGCAGAGAATCCGCATCACAAACAGAGATATGAGAACTATAAGAAAGAGAACCTGGATGAGGAGGCAAAAGCTTCCACAGAGGAAATTCTTTCCGGAATCCGCGGATAATGCGATCGATGAATCGAAGATAAAATAGAAGCAAGACACCGGAAAATGGGACGAAAACCTGTTTTCCGGTGTCTTTTTGTGCGGGCAGTGAGCCAAAGTCCGACCTTGCAGAAAGCGGCCGGATCCCGTATACTATAGAGAAGCAAAGCGATATTTTAACACCAGAGAGGATAAAAAATAGAAGATGAACGATTCATTTTTACAGGAACAGGGCGTGAGCGGGGCGTTAATTGAGAGTGTGCGGAAATTCCGCGAGAGCTATCCGGTGGCGGAGGGCTTAGAGAACCGCATGAGCACGCCGGAGATCCCGTTTTTCGGAAAAGAGATTCTGGAAATGGCAATTGCTGCGCTGCTGCAGGGCGAAAATCTGCTGCTGACTGGCGAAAAGGCAACGGGAAAAAATGTACTGGCGGAGACGCTGGCGTATATTTTCGGAAGACCGACGTATAACGTTTCCTTCCATGTAAATACGGGAAGCGCCGAGCTGATCGGAACCGATACGTTTCAGAACCAGGAGGTCACGCTCAGAAAGGGCAGCATTTACCGCTGTGCCGAGGAAGGCGGCTTCGGCATTCTCGATGAGATCAACATGGCGAAAAACGATGCGGTCAGTGTTCTTCACGCGGCGCTCGACTACCGCCGTATCATCGATGTGCCGGGCTACGATAAAATTCCGCTTCACCCGGCGGCGCGGATGATCGGAACGATGAATTACGGCTATGCGGGAACGAGGGAGCTGAATGAAGCGCTGGTGTCCCGCTTTCTGGTGATTGACATGCCGCCGCTTACAGAAGAGACACTGTTTTATCTGATGCAGTCGAAATACCCGGATCTGAAACCGGCGGCACGCGATACGCTGATGGGGCTTTACCTTGATCTGCAGAAAAAGGCAAAACAGGCGGAAATCACCACGCGCGCGCTCGACCTCCGCGGCCTGTTCGGAGCGATCGGCACGATGCGCCAGGGGCTGTCCCCGTATCTTGCGGTGCAGATCGGCATTGTCAATAAATGCTTTGACCTGTTTGAAAAAGAGATTGTGCGGGATGTTGTGCGCACCCGGATTCCAGAAGAGTGGACGCCGCAGGATGTCTTTTAGAGGAAATATATATGGTGACAGAGGAAACATTAAAAACGCATGAGATGGAGCTGGAAAGCCGGATCCGCAATCTTGTCTGGACCGTCAGCGGCGACTACACGCTGAAGCTGAACCCGGATGTGGAGCGGTATGTGAAAGAGCCGGATACGGTGCTGTACGACACGATCCGCCAGGGCGCCTTTTCGTGTTACTTTGACCGGGAAGCCTACAGCCTGTATCTGGTGAAGAAAGTCTACAGCGGCGCAGCGGAGGGAGAACTGATGATGCTCGCTCAGCTGGTGACAGAGGAGGCGGTCTCGAGGCGGCTCGAAAGCGAGCGGCCCGGTGTCAAGGGCTTTCGAAGGAGAGCGGCGGAAGAAATACTGGACCACTCGTTTGAATCGCTATCCAGAAATGAGACAGGCCGCCTGAAACTGGAGTATCTGCGCGGAAGAAGAGAGGAGGACGAAGGGAAAAGTCCTTCATACTCGGGAAAAACGCGGGAGTGGATGGAGCTTCTGAAGCACGCATCCGAAACAGCGGATACGATGGAACTGATCCGCGTGACGGACGAGCTGTACAATAAAGTTGTTGATCCCACATTTGTGAAAAAGCACGGTGATCTTGCCTCAGTCCTTGCGGTAACAATAGAGGAACTGACCGAGTATTCCTGGAAGGATTTTCTTTCGGAGGAGCTGTATGAAGACGGACTTGAGACGTATCTGGAGCGCGTTTCACTTGATATGACAAATTTCACGTCAAAAGAAGCGGAAGAGAAGAAAGAAAAAACAGCGGGAAACGACACCAAAAAGGTCGTTGTCGTCGATGAGAAAGCGCTGGCGCGGATGTATCAGTACATTCAGCGCAATTACGGAAAAACGTGGCTCTCGGAAAGTGAGGAGAAAAGCCGGAATTACCAGCTCTGCCGCGGTATCCACAGCGACTGCAGCCTCTATTACACGGAGGGTGTGCTGAAGAATCCGGTCGGAAAGTATTATCAGCTCTCCTATGCGCAGAAGCAGAAGGATAAAAACCTCCATGCCTATTACGACCAGCACCGCGCGGTGCGACAGAATATTTCGCTGCTGTATCAGGAACTGAAAAAAGCGATGCTGCTGCAGGAGGACCAGTCGTTTGCGGATGCAGACCACGGAATATTACAGCCCGCGCGGATGTGGAAGGTGGGACGGAGCCAGAATGCGGATCTGTTCCGGCTGGAGCAGCGGCGGAATTCGCTGGATTTTGTGGTGGATATTCTCGTGGATGCAAGTGGTTCCCAGCGGCCGCGCCAGGAGAATGTGACACTGCAGACGTACATTCTGGCGGAGACCTTAAGCCGCCTGCACATCCCGTTCCGCGTGATGAGCTTCTGTACGTTCTGGGATTACACGATCCTGCACCGGATGCGCGATTACGACGATCCGCGGGAGATGAACAGCAATATTTTTGAGTATATCACATCCTCAAACAACCGCGACGGGCTTGCCGTCAAGGCGGCGGGGATGGATCTTTTAAAACGCCAGGAGGACCGGAAGCTGCTGATCCTCTTAAGCGACGGAAAGCCGTACGATGTGCTGGTGAACCGGCCGAATGCGAGAAATCCAAAGCCGTACCGGGATGATTATGCGCTGCACGACACGGCAACCGAGGTGCGGCGCCTCAGGCAGCAGGGTGTCTCGGTGCTTGGGGTCTTTGTAGGCGAGGAGACGGAGCTTATGGCGGAGCAGAAGATTTTCGGCAAGGATTTCGCGTATGCGCGCGATATCCGCAACTTTTCCCATATGGTGGGAAGCTATTTAAGAAGAAAAATCGAAGAGTAAAAGAGCAAAACGCTCCGGGCGGAGGGGAAAAACTTCCGCCCGGAGTATTTTTTTCGGATTTTTTACGCAAACAGGTTGACATTTCCCGCAAAACCTCTTAGAATGTTCCATAGCGAACTGTTTAATACGAAACAGTCATCTATAGAACAGTTGCTTATGGAACAGTCCCTATCCAAATAGTTTTATAACGAACAGATGGGGACGGCAGCAAAGGGGAAAGGAGGAAAAAAGTAGCGTGTGTTGTAAAAAAAGAAAAATAGGTCACGAACTGCGAACATTGGACAATATGTTTTCACGGAATCTGATGGCAGCTGCCAGAGAGCGGGGCGTCGATGAACTGACGGCCATGCACGGGTGGATTTTGGGCTATCTGTGTCGGAACGAGTACAAAGATATTTTCCAGAAGGATATTGAAGCGGAATTTAAGATCTGCCGGTCTACCGTGACCAACATTTTAAAGCTCATGGAGAAAAAGGGATACATCAGACGGGAGTCCGTTCCCTATGACGCGCGGCTGAAAAAACTGGTGCTGACCGATACCGGAAGAGAGCTTCACGAGAAGACGAAAGATATGATCGATATGCTGGAAGAACAGACAGTTGAGGGAATTTCAAAAGAAGATCTTGACACTTTCTACCGTGTCATCGATCAGGTCAAGAACAACGTAAAAAATATGTTAGGAGAGACATCATGTTAAAAACACTTGGAGCACAGGTAAAAGAGTTTAAAAAAGCCTCCATTGCCACTCCGATTTTCATGATTCTGGAGGTTATCATGGAGATGATCATTCCTCTTATGATGGCGTCCATTATCGATGACGGTGTAGAAAAAGGCGATCTCCATCACATCTATGTGGTGGGAGCATTCATGGTAGTGGCAGCAGCCATCGGTCTGTTTGCCGGTATTATGGGCGGAAAATATGGAGCAAAGGCGTCGGCCGGATTTGCAAGAAATCTGCGTCAGGCCATGTTTGAAAATATCCAGGAATATTCTTTTTCCAATATTGACAAATTCAGCACAGCAGGTCTTGTCACCCGTCTGACCACAGATGTGACGAACCTGCAGAATGCATATCAGATGATCCTTCGTATGTGCATGCGTGCACCGGCGAGCATGGTTATTGCGATGATTATGTCGTTTTACATCAATGCACGCCTTGCGAGCATTTATCTGGTGGCTGTTATTCTTCTTGGAACGTGTCTGTTTCTGATCATGCGGTCTGCAACCAAATATTTCGATCAGGCATTTCCGAAATATGATGAATTAAATGCGAGCGTGCAGGAAAACGTATCCGCAATCCGTGTGGTAAAAGCGTATGTGCGCGAAGACTATGAGACAGGAAAATTCCACAAAGCGTCTGAAAATATTTACAAAATTTTCTGCAAAGCAGAAGAAAATCTTTCCTTTAATGCACCGCTGATGCAGCTGACCGTGTACAGCTGTATTCTTCTGATCAGCTGGCTCGGCGCCAAAATGATTGTCGGAAGCAGTCTTTCGACCGGAGAACTGATGAGCCTTCTGACCTATTGCATGAACATTCTGATGAGCCTTATGATGCTTTCCATGGTATTCGTTATGATCACAATGAGCCTTGCAAGTGCGCGCCGTATTTCAGAAGTCCTGAATGAGAAGAGTGATCTCGATAATCCGGAGAATCCGGACTTTTCGATTCCGGATGGAAGCATTACCTTCGATCATGTCTATTTCAACTACAAAAAAGGAGTCGGCGAGCCGGTTCTTTCGGATATCAATCTTTCCATCCAATCGGGTGAGACAATCGGTATTATCGGTGGAACCGGAAGTGCGAAGACAAGTCTTGTCAACCTGATCAGCCGTCTGTATGATGTAACAGATGGATCCGTTAAGGTCGGCGGAAAGGATGTCCGCTCCTACGATATGGAAACGCTGCGAAATGAAGTAGCCGTTGTTTTACAGAAAAATGTGCTGTTTTCCGGTACCATTCTCGACAACCTCCGCTGGGGTGATAAAAATGCTTCGGAAGAAGAGTGCAAGCGTGTCTGCCGTCTTGCCTGCGCCGATGAATTTATCGACCGGATGCCGGAGGGCTACAACACCTACATCGAGCAGGGCGGATCCAACGTATCCGGCGGTCAGAAACAGCGCCTCTGTATCGCAAGAGCACTGCTGAAGAAACCAAAGGTGCTGATTCTGGATGACAGTACAAGTGCTGTCGATACCGCAACCGACGCGAAAATCCGGAAGGCATTCCTGACCGAGATCCCTGAAACGACAAAGCTGATCATTGCGCAGCGTATTTCCAGTGTGCAGGACGCAGACCGCATCATTGTCATGGAGAACGGAAAAGTAAATGGCTTTGGAAGCCATGAGGAATTACTGAAAACCAATGAAATTTACCGCGAAGTATATGAGTCTCAGACCGGTGGCGGCGGAGACTTTGACGAAAAGAGAGGTGAGTAAGGAATGGCAGAGAGAGTACAGCAGGTAAAGGGGCCGGGCGCAAGACCTCCAAGAGGGGTGAAACCGCAGGTCAAGAATCCGATGAAGATCTTTACCAGAATTATGAAATATGTATTAAAGGATTATACCGTACATTGCATCGCTGTTGTTATTGCGATTTTTGTCAACGTCCTGGCAAACGTACAGGGAACGATGTTTATGAAAACGCTGATTGACGGCTATATCACGCCGATGCTGACCCAGCCGGATCCGGATTTTGGCCCGCTGCTCCACGCAATTTTGCGGGTGGCCGGATTTTACGGAATCGGTATTGTGGCTGCGTTCGTTCAGAACCGTACCATGATCTATGTATCCCAGGGAACCCTGCGGAATTTGAGAAATGATCTGTTCGGCAATATGGAAAAGCTGCCAATCAAATATTTTGATACGCATGCGCACGGCGATATTATGTCGATTTACACAAATGATATTGATACCCTGCGTCAGATGATCAGTCAGAGTATCCCACAGATCATCAACAGCGCAATCACGATTGTCAGTGTCTTTGTCAGTATGCTGATTCTGAATATCCCGCTGACGATTACAACGCTGGTTATGGTATCGATTATGCTGGGCGTGACAAAAAAGGTGGCCGGTTTCTCCGGAAATTTCTTTGTAAAACAGCAGAGGGATCTTGGTAAAGTCAATGGCTTTATCGAAGAGATGATGGATGGCCAGAAGGTTGTCAAGGTATTCTGTCATGAAGAGGAGAATATCGAAAAGTTCAAAGAAATTAATAACAATCTGTATGAGAGTGCTTACAATGCCAATGCGTTTGCAAATGTGATCGGACCGATCAATGCACAGCTTGGAAATATGAGCTATGTTGTCTGTGCGATTGTCGGCGGTGCACTTGCCCTTGGCAGTGTCGGTGGCTTTACGCTCGGTGGTCTGGCAAGCTTTCTGACCTTCAACAAGAGTTTTAACATGCCGATCAACCAGGTCAGCCAGCAGCTGAACGCAATCGTTATGGCACTTGCAGGAGCGGAACGTATTTTCCGCCTGATGGATGAAGAGCCGGAGCTGGACGAAGGGTATGTAGCGCTTGTCAATGCGAAGAAAGAAAATGGAAAACTTACCGAGACGAAAGAGCGTACCGGAAAATGGGCATGGAAACATACGCATCAGGCAGACGGTTCCGTGGATTACCGTGAACTGCAGGGCCGTGTGGTATTCGAACACGTTGATTTTGGATACAACCCGGATAAAATCGTTCTGCACGATGTATCACTGTTTGCAGAGCCGGGTCAGAAGATCGCATTTGTCGGTTCTACCGGAGCCGGAAAGACAACCATTACCAATCTGATCAACCGCTTCTATGACATTCAGAAAGGTAAGATCCGTTACGATGAAATCAACATTGGAAAGATCAAAAAAGATGACCTGAGAAGATCACTTGGCATTGTTCTGCAGGATACCCATCTGTTTACCGGAACGGTAAGAGAAAATATTGCTTTCGGAAAGCTTGATGCAACGGAGAATGAGGTTGTAGCAGCGGCAAAACTGGCAAATGCGCACGGATTCATTATGCGTCTGCCGCAGGGATATGACACGATGCTGACCGGAGACGGTGCAAATCTGTCCCAGGGTCAGAGACAGCTTCTTGCGATCGCGCGTGCAGCCATTGCGGACCCGCCGGTACTGATTCTTGATGAGGCAACAAGCTCCATTGATACCCGTACCGAGCGCATCGTTCAGGATGGTATGGATAAGCTGATGAGCGGAAGAACAACCTTTGTTATCGCACATCGTCTGTCTACCGTACGAAATGCCGATTGTATCATGGTTCTTGAGCAGGGACAAATTATTGAGCGCGGTACCCATGATCAGCTGATGGAACAGAAAGGAAAATATTACCAGCTGTATACCGGAAATCAGGTTTCCGCATAGCAGAAAAAACGGAAAAAGTAAGTCCCGCACGACAGAAAATAAAAATCTGTCTGTGCGGGATTTTTTTGCGAAGCAGCGGCTGGTTTTATGTGCGAGTAGCGAAGCGGATTGCGAATATCCGCTTCGAAATGATGATTGCGAGTGATACAGTAAGTTCCCACAGGTTTTTGGGTCTTGAAAAAGACAGCGGGATTTTATAAAATAGAAGAAGCGTTTGAATATATGCAAAGGAGAAAAACTATGGAATACCTGAATACAGCGCAGGAGCTGCTCGATTTTATCATGCGGTGCAAAAGCCCGTTTCATGTGGTAAAAGAAGCCGGCGATCTGCTGAACGAAAATGGATATACAAAACTGGAGGAGACAAAAGAATGGAGTCTCGTTCCGGGCGGAAAATATTATGTGACGAGAAATGAATCCTCGGTGATTGCGTTCCAGATCCCGGAGAGCGCATTTTCCAGCTACCAGATCATCGCAAGCCACAGCGACTGTCCGACGTTTAAAGTAAAGGGAGAGGACCCATTCGTGACGGATGGTCATTACACCCGCCTGAACGTGGAGGGCTACGGCGGAATGATCCGTTCCCCATGGTTTGACCGTCCGCTTTCCCTGGCGGGCCGCATGGTGGTACGTGACGGAAACAGCGTGAAATCCGTGCTGGTTGATGCCGGACGAGATCTGGTGACGATCCCGAATCTGCCGATTCATCTGAATCGTGACATCAACAACGGAATCAAATACAGTGTGCAGACCGACATGCTCCCGATTCTCGGTGATGAGACAGCGAAAGATCATTTTTACGAACTGTTTCTGCCGGATACCGCAAAAGAGGATATTCTCTCCATGGAGCTTTATCTGTATAACCGAGTGGAAGGATCCATCTGGGGTGCCGGAAAAGAGTTTTTATCCAGTGGGCGTCTGGATGACCTGCAGAGCGCGTTTGGCTCCTTAAAGGGCTTTCTTGCTGCAAAGGCAACAGGCCAGGTCAATGTCTGCGCAATCTTTGACAATGAGGAGGTAGGAAGCCTCACAAAGCAGGGCGCAGATTCGTCGTTCCTGACTGAGACCCTGCAGCACATCAACGCAGCGTGCGGAAAAGATACGATCGCTTACCACAGAGATCTTGCGGGAAGCTTTATGGTTTCTGCAGATAATGCACATGCGTTCCATCCGGCGCATGCGGAGAAATACGATCCGAAGAGCCGCGTCTACATGAACGGCGGCGTTGTCATCAAACAGAGTGCAAACCAGAAATACACGACCGATGCTGTTTCGGAAGCCGTAACAAAGATGATTTGCGAGAAGGCCGGCGTACCGTGCCAGGTATTCGCAAACCACGCCGACATTCCGGGCGGAAGCACGCTCGGCGCAATTCTGAACTCTCTTGTCTCGGTGACAAGCGTGGATATCGGAATGGCTCAGCTTGCGATGCATTCCCCGTATGAGACGGCAGGCGCCAAAGATACTGCTTATCTGGTGCAGTTCGCAAAGACCTTCTATGAGACGACACTGGTGCGGACAGAGCATGGATTTTCTCTGGAAGAAAAATAAAAGTTTAAGATAGAAAAAAGCGGCCGGCGGGACTTTTGAAAAGCCTCTGCCGGCCGCTTTTTGCGTATTTGCAAAGTGTGTTTTAAGGATCAGATTATTCTGTCCGGAGTGCCGTAACCGGATCGCTTTTTGCCGCTTTCTTCGACGGAATCAGACCGCCGATCAGGGTCAGAACGACGCTGAGTGCAATCAGAACAAGCGCCGGGACGAGCGGAAGAGAAGCACTGACCTTCGTCGTATCCGCCAGATGGTGGATCAGAAGGTTGCCCGGAATCATCAGAAGCAGCGAGAGCCCGATGCCGATCAGTCCTGCACAGAGTCCGATGATGAAGGTTTCGGCATTGAAGACCTGCGAAATATTGCGTTTCGAAGCACCGATCGCGCGCAGGATACCGATCTCTTTCTTACGTTCCAGAACACTGATATAGGTGATGACGCCGATCATAATCGAGGAAACCACAAGGGAAATGCCGACAAAAGCGATCAGCACGTAGCTGATGATGTTGACGATATCCGTGACGGAGGACATCAGAGTGCCGACCACATCGGTGTACGAGATTACCTGCTCGTTTTTGCCTTCTTTTTCCATCGTGTCATTGTAGCCGTCGAGGATGGAGACAACGTGTTCCTTGCTCTCAAAGTTTTTCGGGTAAATGCTGATCGAAGAGGGTTCGTCAAAATCAGCGTAGCCCAGTTTCTGCAGATTGCCCTCATAGGTGGAAGAGCCGGAAGAACTAAGAGAAGCGAAGAGCTCCTTCATATCATCCTCAGTCATATTCATCTGGAAGGCACTTGCAAAGGCATCGGTGTCAATCTTCATGGCATCGCCCATCGAATCCTGCAGAGAATTACCGACCTGCGTCATGGCGCGCTCCATCTCGGACTGAATTGCAGAGGCCATCTGCGTCATCATCTGTTCCATCGCGGAAGTGATCTGTGTCTGCAGAACCGAGGCGACAGAAGCGGAGTAGCTTCCCATAACGCCTGCCATGTAGTTTGTGAGCGCAGAAGAAACCTGGGACTGCAGTCCGTCGAGATCGACGATTTTTGTGATACCGCTGTTCAGCCGCTGCTGGCCGTCCGCCGTGTTCAGATAGGCGATAAAGTGCTGGCCCATCTCCGTCGGATCCGGCAGGCCGTTCTCCTTCACGTAAGCGAGATAACCGTTGGAAAGCTCCGTCGCAAGCGCAGTGAGCTGGTCGGATGTAATTTCGATATTGCCGTTGTTCTGCATCACCTCGGAAATCCAGTCGTTGATGATCTGAACAGCTTCTTCGGTCTGCAGATACTCCGCAAGATAAGCATCAAACTGTTCCGGATCGGTGTAGCCCATCTTGATCAGGTATGCCTGATACCCTTTGAAGATCCGCTGAATGAGTTCCTGGATCTGTTCCTGTGTAATGGAAACACCGCCGCTGTCTGCAATGATGGTCTGGATGTGGCGCCGCAGGATTTCCTGTGCTTCCGTGGAATTGATGTAGGAGACGAAATCCTCCTGTAAATGAGAATAATCCGCCTCCGGGTGCTCCGAGGCGTAGCCCTGATAGCCCTCCATGAGGCTGGAAGCCAGTTCCTGCATGCCGTCTTCACTGACATTGAGAGTAAGTCCGGATAAAATCTGGCCAAGATCAAGCTGCGGCAGTCCGTCGAAATTAAGAGAGATCTGACTGAGGTCAATCGCACCCGCGAGATCCATGCTGCTTCCGGCGTCCGCAAAGGCACTGGAAAAATCAAGGTTCATGGAATCACCGGAAAAAGCACCGGAGAGTGCGGAATCGTCGAACTGGAAAGCGTTCTGCAGCTTGTCCTTATCGACAGTGATAAAGGAATCCATATCAAGACCGCTGTTCTGATCCACGGTGCCGAATTCCTGATTCGTAAAGACATCGATGGAGGAGTCCGCCATCTGCTGTTTCACAATCTCGGATTTCTTTGCTTCCTCCACAACGTGGCGGGTCAGCGATGCCGGGTAATTGATGCCGGCGGTCAGGGCAGAGGCGGCAGAGTCAGGGGACGGCTGGACAATACCGGTGATTGTGAGCTTTTCGCCGTTGGCAACGAGCTTTTTCATATAGTCTTCGTTGTCGCTTTTATCTTTCCAGACCTGATACTGACTGTCGTATTCGTAGCAGTCGGCGCTGTTCACAAGACGGAACGTGGTGCCGAGGATATCATCGTAGGAATACGTGCCGATGGAGGAAGGGGTCTCGACGGTTTCTTCATTTAAAAACTGGCGGACCATCTCATCCAGCTCGAGTGCATCGCGGAGCCCCAGGGTGTAGAGCAGAAAATCACTCATTCCGCCGTCGGAAGTGAGGACAAGCACACATTCGTTATAGTTTTCCGGCCAGTGTCCGGCTTTTAAGTCGTACTGGTTCTCGTACAGGGAAGCGGTGTCCGGCATCTCGTAAAAGACGTTGGTGCTCATCATGGATGACATGATGCTGTTGGAGCTTGCGCCAAGGCCGAGCGAGCGGAACGACTGGTCCGGGTGCACCTGGCGGATGGAATCGCCGTCTTCGCGGTAGATCTGCGGCGTGACGGAGTAGGAATATTCGATGGCATTTGTGTAGTCGGAAATGCCGTCCGCACCGCCGTCAAGGTACTTTTTCAGGGAAGCGAGATCGTTGGAGTTCATGGTGGAGAACATGTTGGTCACGACTTCCTGGACTTTGATTTCATTCTTTTTGCCGGAATCTTTTGAGTCTTTGCCGGCATTTTGTGAGCCGACCATCATCGAAGTGAGGTCAAAGCCGGTGCTCTGGATCTGAAGAGGATATTCGGAGAGAGTTTCCTCTTCCATATTCTGAATATACTCGTTGACACCAGAGGAGAGTGCCAGAATCAGTGCAATGCCGATGATGCCGATCGAGCCGGCAAACGAGGTGAGCAAGGTCCGCGCTTTCTTGGTGCGCAGGTTATTAAAACTTAAGGAGAGCGCCGTCAGAAAGGACATCGACGATTTGCCCATGTTTTTGTGTTTGGGAGGAAGCAGGGTTTCGGAATCCGGCTCAAACGGGTTCGTGTCGGAGCAGATCACACCGTCACGCAGGGTGACGATCCGGTTGGCGTAAAGCTCGGCGAGCTCCGGATTGTGTGTGACCATGACGACAAGGCGTTCTTTGGCAACTTCCTGCAGCAGGTCCATGACCTGAATACTGGTGTCGGAATCGAGCGCGCCGGTCGGCTCATCGGCAAGCAGAATTTCCGGGTCATTGACAAGAGCGCGGGCGATGGCGACACGCTGCATCTGACCGCCGGACATCTGGCTCGGCCGCTTGTGGAGCTGTTTTCCAAGACCGACCTTATCAAGTGCCGCGATTGCTTTTTTGCGCCGCACCTCTTTGGAAACACCGGAAATGGTAAGCGCCAGCTCTACGTTTGCAAGGACGGTCTGGTGCGGGATCAGGTTGTAGCTCTGGAAGACAAAGCCGATCGTGTGGTTCCGGTAGGAATCCCAGTCGCGGTCCTTATACTTTTTCGTGGAAATGCCGTTGATGATCAGATCGCCGCTGTCGTAGCGGTCGAGGCCGCCGATGATATTCAGAAGCGTCGTCTTTCCAGAACCGCTCGGCCCTAAAATAGCGACAAACTCGTTGTCGCGCAAATTTAAGGACACATCGTCGAGCGCTTTCTGTACCAGCGTCCCGGTCCGGTATTCTTTTTTGATATGCTGAATCTGTAGCATGAAAGGGTAACTCCTTCTGTGATTAATATGTGAACAGTTGTCCTTTATTCTACAACGAAATACGGGAAAAGTCCCGGGCTTTAGAAAAATTTAAGAAAAGTTTATCGACAGAAAAAAAGTTCCGCCTCTGTTTCAGAAAAACAAGAAACGGAACTTTCTTTATCTGTGATACTTATGATGCCGGAAAAATCAGACTTCCATCAGAAGACCTTTCATATAAGCCTTTAAGATTTTCTTTTTCTCCAGCGAAAGATTATTGTAAAGCGTAATGATTTCCTGCTGTCCTTCGGTAAGCTGCAGGGCATCCGGCTCGTCGAGAAAGAAATCGGCAAGTGTGATGCCGAAAGCGTCGCAGAGCTTCTGCAGGGTAGGGATGGTTGGAATATTGGTGCGGTTTACCATATTATTTAAGGTAGAATAGGGAATGTCTGCCTCTTTTGCAAGACGGTAATAAGTCCAGGAACGCTCTTTGCATAAATCCTGAATGTGCTGTATCACATCTTTATCTCTCATAAAAAGATACCTCGTATTCCTATGTAATGTAGCGGCATGAAAAATGCTACTCACATATATTATACGTCTGTAAAAGAATAGAAACAGATCTTAAAGAGAGATGCAGAAAAGCTGTACAAATAAGAAATAACGGGAATTTGAGAGAAAAAGAGAGAAAAACCCGGCAGGAAAATAAGGTCTCCCGCCGGGTTCTGCAATCGTTTCAAAGTCTGTGCTTCTTACTCTTCGGTGGAATTTTCTTCCATCTCGTTGAACTGCTCGGTATCCATCAGCTCGTCGAATGCGTCTGCTGCAATTTCGTACTCTTCATCGGAATCGATGTTGTCGAGGTTCGGCTGGCCGTTCTCTTCGTAGTAACGATACAGATAAACTTCGCCGTCTTCGTTCTCGCCGTTTTCATCGAGCGGCAGAAGAGCGATGTACTCTTTCTGGTTCGGAGCCGGGAAAATGGTCAGTACGGCACATTTTACTTCGGTATCGTCGTCCAGTGTCAGGGTAACAGTCGGCTGATCCAGATCCTGGCAGTCGCTGCCGCAGCTTGTGCAGTCTCCGCTGCAGGATGCGCTGTTGAATAATTCTTCACTCATTTGTATTACCTTCCTTTTTCGTGTTCAGGTCTTATCAGGTTCTTGTCTGCCATTCTAACAGATAATAGAAAAAAACACAATGGCTGTGCCGGGAAAGAAGAAAAAATGCGGCGGATACAGGAAAATACGGAAAAGATACAATAAATAAGAAAGAAAAAATGAAAATTTAGTCGTATTTTCTCTTGACTGTTTTCAGGTACAGCCTTATACTATCACTATTGAATCTAAATATACAGGCAGCTGAACAAACTTATCCTCAACTGCCGGGGAGGCAAAAAATGGATATCAGATTTGAAAAAAGAGAGCATTTACAGGAAAAACCGGATCAGAAAAACCTTGGATTCGGAAAACACTTTACAGACTATATGTTTGTCATGGACTGGGATAAAGAGCAGGGATGGCATGACGCAGCAATCGTACCGTACGGCGGAATCCCGATGGATCCGGCAACCATGGTACTTCACTATGCACAGGAAACTTTCGAGGGTATGAAAGCATACAGAACAGCAGAAGGAAAAATCCAGCTGTTCCGTCCGGAAATGAACGCACGCCGTATGATCAAATCCAACGAAAGACTCTGCATGCCGGGTGTACCGGAGGAGATGTTTGTAGAGGCTGTCAAAGCACTGGTTAAAGCACAGGAAGACTGGGTACCGTCTGAGCCAGGTACATCTCTTTACATCCGTCCGTTCATGTTCGCTACTGAGGCAAGCCTTGGCGTACATATGGCAAAATCCTACAAATTCGTTATCATCACCACTCCGGTTGGAGCATACTATGCAGAGGGCATCAACCCGGTTAAAATCCTGGTTGAGGATGAATATGTCCGTGCAGTCAAAGGCGGCACAGGCTTCACAAAATGCGGCGGTAACTATGCAAGCTCCATCGCAGGCCAGGTAAAAGCAGAGAAGATGGGATGCACCCAGGTTCTGTGGCTGGACGGCGTACATCGTAAATATGTAGAGGAAGTTGGAACCATGAACATCATGTTCAAGATCGCCGGCGAAATCTACACCGCACCGCTGGAAGGAACTGTACTTCCGGGCGTAACCCGTGACTCCCTGATCCACATCCTGCGTGACTGGGGCTACAAAGTAAATGAGACCCACCTGTCCATCGATGACCTGATGAAAGCAGGCCATGACGGCACACTGGAAGAGGCATTCGGTACCGGTACAGCAGCTGTTGTATCTCCAGTCGGCGAGTTCGTATACAAAGACGATTCCGTTATCGTCAACGATTTCAAGATCGGTGAGCTGACCCAGAAACTGTACGATACCCTGACCGGTATCCAGTGGGGCAATCTGGAAGACAAATATGGCTGGACTACTCCGGTAGAATAAACCATAATAAACAGAAAAATGCGAATAAGGGGTCCTTCCCGCACGGCGGTGCGGGGAGGATTCTTTCGTTTCAGAAAAAGATGGAGAAACCATTGGAAAGGAAACAAAACAGAATGGATCAGAATCGAATGCCTCTTGTGGAGGCGTTACAACAGTTCAGGGAGGAAGCGCCGGCTTATTTCCGCATCCCGGGACACCGGTTTGAGAGGGGGCTGGATGAGGCGCTGAACGGAGCATCGCTTGCAGCGTATGACCTCTCGGAGGCAGAAGGCCTCGACGATCTTCACCATGCGGAGGGCGTGATCGCGGAGGCGCAGCGTCTGGCGGCGGAAACATGGAAGGCAAAAAAAACGTTCTTTCTCGTCAACGGTACGACATGCGGCAACGAGGCGATGGTGCTTTCCTCTGTGAAAGAGGGCGAAAAAATCATTGTCCCGCGGAACGTGCACAAATCGGTGCTGATGGGACTGATTTTATGCGGAGCCACACCGGTTTATGTGATGCCGGAGTACAGCACAAAATGGCAGATGTGGGGCGGCGTGACGCCCAAAACTATCGAAAAAGCGTTTGCCGAAACGCCGGATGCGAAAGCCGTGCTGCTGGTCAGCCCGACGTACTACGGTCTTTGCAGTGACCTGCAGGCGATCGCAGAAATCTGTCACTGCCACAACGCAGCGCTTCTTGTCGATGAAGCACATGGATCGCACCTCTATTTTTCCGAACAGCTTCCTCTCGGCGCACTGGAAAGTGGTGCGGATGCCTGCGCGCAGAGTATCCACAAAACGGCGGGTTCCTTTACACAGAGCTCCTTCTTATCACTCGGTTCCGGCCGTCTCGATGAGGCAAGAGTGGCCGCCAATCTGCAGATGGTACAGAGTACATCGCCGTCCTACCTTCTGATGGCATCCCTCGATGCGGCGCGGCGCGGGATGGCGCTGCACGGAAAAGAGCGAATGGAATGCGCGCTGGAACTCGGCCAGAGGGCGCGGCAGGAGCTTGCAAAGATCAAAGGAATCGAAGTTCTTGGAACCGAGATGGAAGGAACGTGCGGCGTATGGAAGATCGACCCGACGCGTCTTGTATTCTCGGCAAGAGAACTTGGCATTTCCGGCTACGATCTGCAGGTGCGTCTGTACGAGGAATACCGCGTCAGTACAGAGCTTGCCGACGAGGAGAACGTGGTCTGCGTTATTACCTGGGCAAACAGCGGGGAAGATATCACACGGCTGATCGATGCGCTGGCAGGAATTTCGGCAGCAGAGAGCGGGAAAACGACGGGGCGGACGAAGTTTACAGAAAAGCAGTGGCTGTTCCGCAGCCTGCCGGAGATGGTAAAGACACCGCGCGAGGCATATTTTGCGGAGAAGGAAGCCGTTCCGTTTGCAGAAGCGGAAGGACGAATTGCAGCCGAGATGGCAGCCCCATATCCGCCGGGAATTCCGCTCATCTGCCCGGGCGAGCGGTACAGCAAAGAAATTCTGGAACTGATGCGTCAGTATAAAGCGGACGGATGTGAATTCCACGGCCCGTCGGATGCATCATTGGAAACACTGTATGTCCTGCAAGAGGAATAAAAGAAAATGGAAGTCGGTTTCCCACATTTTGTAACAGAAACCGCAGAGAACAGACTGTCAAGAAACGGAGATGAATTGCGTATGAAAAAAATGATATCCTGGAATGTAAATGGACTGAGAGCCTGCATGAAAAAGGGCTTTCTGGAATATTTTGAGGCGGCGGATGCCGATATTTTCTGCCTGCAGGAGACGAAACTTCAGGAAGGACAGATCGACCTTGAGCTGCCCGGCTATCATCAGTATTGGAATTATGCGGAAAAGAAAGGATATTCCGGCACGGCCCTGTTTACCAAAGAGGATCCGATTTCTGTTCGCTATGGTATCGGAATCGAAGAACATGATACGGAAGGCCGTGTGATTACGGCAGAGTTTCCGGAATACTTTGTTGTAACCGTCTACACACCGAATTCGCAGGATGAATTAAAACGCCTTGCCTACCGGATGGAGTGGGAGGATGCGTTTCTTTCTTACTTAAAAGGACTGGAGCAGGAAAAACCGGTGATTTTCTGCGGAGATCTGAACGTCGCAGCGACCGAGATGGATATCAAAAATGCAAAGGCAAATGAGAAAAACGCCGGCTTTACGAAAGAGGAGCGCGAAAAATTTGCCGTAATCAAAGAAAAAGGCTTTGTTGATTCCTTCCGTATGCTGTATCCGGACACCGTGACGTATTCCTGGTGGTCATACCGCTTCCAGGCACGCCAGCGGAATGCAGGATGGCGGCTTGATTACTTTATGGTATCAGAGTCCTTAAAAGATGCAGTTGCAGATGCCAAAATCCATACCGAAATCCTCGGTTCCGACCATTGCCCGGTGGAACTGGATTTAGAGGTATAACAATTGGTAACATTGGTCAATTGACAATTTTATTCAAATGATTTACATTAATAGTATGACAATTGCAACAAATTATAAAAAATAAGGGCGGGAATTATGATACAGACAAAAAACAGAGGAAAAAATCGAATTTTACCGGGAAATCCGGAGAAAATGGGCGCATCAGCGACGAAAGACGGATACAATTTTGCCGTAGAAGTATCGGATGGAAAAAAAGCAGAGCTTCTGCTGTACCGGAAAGGTCACCAGAAACCGTTTCTTATCGTGCCGCTTCCGGAAGAAGAGCGCGCTGGCGTGATCAGTTCCGTGGAAATCACAGGCCTGACGGCAGGAAAGTTTTCGTATGCTTACCGGATGGACGAAGCTTTCTGCCTGGATCCGTATGCGGGAGCAGTAGAAGGAAGAGAAACCTTCGGTGCACCGATGGAAAAAGAAGAGGGCGCCTGCCGTTGCCTTCTCCCGGAGTACCCGGTAATGCGCACCACATCACTGCACCGGCCGTATGAGGAGACGATTCTGTATAAGCTCCATGTGCGCGGCTTCACCAAAGACGGAAGCTCCCGTGTAAAGAACAAGGGAACATTCCGCGGCGTGATCGAAAAAATTCCATACTTAAAAGAACTCGGCATCAATGCAGTAGAGCTGATGCCGTCCTACGAGTTTTTTGAGTGGACCTCCCTTACGGAGCCGGCCTATGTATATCCGGCGCCGGCGGAAGAGAAGCGCGTGAATTATTGGGGATACGGCACAAAGGCCCTGTATTTTGCTCCGAAAGCTTCGTATGCTGCATCCGCAGATGCCGTCGCAGAGTTCGCAGAGATGGTCGATGCCCTGCATGAGAATGGTATCGAATGCCTGATGGAATTCTGTTTTGCCCCGGGAACGCCTTCTGGTTTTGCCCTGCAGGTTCTGCACCACTGGCAGCTCCGCTATCAGATCGACGGATTCCATCTGGTCGGCGATGCAGCGCTGGCAGAAGAAGCATCCAAAGATGCACTCCTTCGGAAGACGAAACTGATTTTCCTGGGTTTTGACGGCACACAGATCTATCAGGGAAAACGCCCGTGGTTCCGGAATTTAGGGGAACACAATCAGGGCTACCAGTACCATATCCGCCGCTTCTTAAAAGGCGATGAGGGCAGCCTTTCCGACTTCACCTATTATCTGAGAAGAAGCCCGGAGACACACGGTGTGATCAATTATCTTGCGGATCACGACGGTTTTACCCTGTATGACAGCGTTTCCTACGAACAGAAACACAATCTGGACAACGGCGAAGACAATATGGATGGTTCCAACGAAAACCTGACCTGGAACTGCGGCGCAGAAGGTGCGACCCGGAAACCGGCTGTGCGCGCGCTGCGTCTCCGCCAGCTGAAAAATGCCGTTCTCATGCTGATGACAAGCCAGGGAACACCGATGATTTACGGCGGTGATGAATTCGGCAACAGCCAGAAGGGCAACAACAACGCCTGGTGCCAAGACAACAAAACCGGCTGGATCGACTGGAAAGCAGCCGCCCGGAATCCGGAATTCGCCGCTTTTGTAAAAGCAGCAATCGCCTTCCGGAAGGCGCATCCGGCGCTGCACGGCGAACGCGAGCCGCGCCTCATCGACTACAAATCCTACGGCTGCCCGGATATGTCCTTCCACAGCCAGAGAGCCTGGTTCTCCCAGATGGAAAACACATGCCGTTTTATCGGCGTCATGTACTGCGGAAGCTATTTCCAGGATAAAGACGGCAACAAGGACGACGATCTTTATATTGCTTACAACATGCACTGGAATCCGCATGAGCTGGCACTGCCGTCCCTCCCAGAGCAGAAGGTCTGGTATCTGACGGCCGACACCAACACACCGGAAGTCTTCCTGACAGAAGAAAATCAGAAAAAAATCAGTGCAAAAACGGTCATCGTGCCGCCGCGCAGTATCATAATTTTAACAGGAAAGCAGGAGAAGAGACAGAATGATGAAAGCATGGCAGCACTTTAAAACCATTACCACACACAAAATATGGGTCATGCGGTACTGCTTCAAAATAGGACTGTACTGGCAGGGACTGACCCACGACCTCTCGAAATATTCGCCGACGGAATTTCTGGTCGGCATGAAATACTATCAGGGCGACCGGAGTCCCAATAACGCCGAGCGCGAAGACACCGGCATGTCAAAATCCTGGATGCACCATAAAGGGCGCAACAAACATCATTTTGAATACTGGATTGATTACGGTATCAATTGTGACACCATCATCAAAGGCGTCCCAATGCCGCGCCGCTACGTCGCCGAGATGATTATGGACCGCATCAGCGCGTCCCGCGTCTACCTCGGAGACGCTTATACCGATCAGGCGCCGTACCAGTATCTCAAAAAAGGAATCGGCCACCTCTGGTTCGTCCATCCCGAGACACTCTCGCAGCTCGAATTTCTGCTGCGCATGCTCTCGGAACGCGGCGAAGACGATACCCTCTACTATATCCGCCACCACTTCCTCAAAGGAGATCCCGTCCCGCGGATGCACCGGTCTGCAGAATGCACCGCCTATGAAGAAGCCATCCGTAAAAAAGTGTTCCCGTCCACTCATTAAGGTATTGGACCCACCCGCCCGCCCATTTACTCTATTGGTGAACCAAGGGAAGCCACCGCAGGACCGCTTCCCTCCATTTACGGGGCCAAAGTCAGCTCAGGAGCATCGGGTGTCCGGGGCGTGGCATTTGCAGGAGGCGTAGGAACCCTTAGGGCGTGGAAATTTGCGTTATTCCCCCAAATCAAACTGTCTGAGCGTATGCGAGTTTTTGATTTGGGGGAATGCTTTTAGCAAATTTTCACACCCTTAGAGTTCCTAGCCTCCGAAACAGCCACACCCCGGACACCCGATACTCCTGAGCGTCCCTTCCCCACAACAAAAATACAACTTGTCACAACAACCGTACAAGTTGTATTATAAATTCCAGAAAGGGGAATCACCAATCACATGGAACCAACCACCGGCAAAGCCAAATACTACACCCTGATGGAAGCCCTAAAAGAGCAGATTCTCTCCGGAACCATAAAACCCGGCCAGAAGCTTCCCTCCGAAAACGAACTGACCCGGGAATACGCCCTCTCACGCCACACTGTCCGAAAGGCCCTCGCTCTTCTCGAAAATGAAGGCTACATCACCGCCCGGCACGGCAAAGGAACCTTCTGCTCCGAGCGCGTAATCCAGCGTCATAATTCAAAAAACATCGCCGTCACCACCACCTACCTGTCCGACTACATCTTCCCCCGCCTCATCCAGGGAATGGATCGAGTGCTGAGCGAAAACGGCTACAGCATTATCTTAAAGAACACCTGCAACAGCCGCTCCAAAGAAGAAAAAGTCTTAAAAGAACTCCTCGACAAGCCCATCGACGGCCTCATCATCGAGCCGAGCAAAAGCCAGATCCTCTGCCGCCACATCAACTTGTACGAAATGCTGGACAAGTACCAGATCCCGTATGTCTTCATCCAGGGCTGCTACCCCCAGATGGCAGACAAGCCCTGCATTCTGATGGATGACTGCAAAGGCGGCTATCTGCTGACCCGGCACCTTTTAGAGACCGGCCGACGAAACATCATCGGCATCTTCAAGGCCGACGACAGCCAGGGCGCCCAGCGCCATAAAGGCTACGTGCAGGCGCTGCAGGAAAGCGGAATCCTGTATGATCCCGAAAACGTCATCTGGTTTCACACCGAAGACCGGAAAACCAAACCGTCCCTGATGCTTTCCATGCTGCTCGACAGCAAAAAGTCCGTCGATGCCGTCGTCTGCTACAACGACCAGATCGCGCTCGCCGTCATCTCCATGCTGGAAGAAAAGGGAATCTCCGTGCCGGAAGACATCGCCGTCACCGGATACGACAACTCGCTGATCGGTCAGAGCAGTCCGATCGGGATCACGACCATTGCCCATCCGCAGGAAAAACTCGGCGAGATGGCAGCAGAGCTCATCCTCGAAAAAATAAGAAAAGTACCGGAAGAAGAAAGCAGCGTCAAACGCCTGATTTCGCCGGAACTCATTATAAGAGAATCCACCGTATCAGAGAAAAATAAAAATGCGGCGGAGAAAGCAGAAACTGACGGGCCACAAAAGCAATAAAAAATAGAAAAGAAATGTACTTTCGGAGTCTTTCTGTGCTTGATTTTACGAGAGTACATAAGAACCCAAGGGAGGAAAAAACAATGGGAATGGATGCAAAAACAGCAATCCTCGAACAGAAAACAGCACTTGGTATTGAGTTCGGCTCAACCAGAATCAAAGCCGTCCTGATCGGCGCAGACAACGCCCCGATCGCATCCGGAGATCACGAGTGGGAAAACCGCTACGACAACGGCGTGTGGACCTACACCCTCGAGGACATCTGGACGGGCCTGCAGGATGCCTATACCAAAATGGCAGCTGATGTCAAAGAAAAATACGACATCACCCTGACCCGCGTCGGAGCCATCGGCTTCAGTGCCATGATGCACGGCTATATGGCATTTGACAAAGCAGGAAACCTCCTCGTGCCGTTCCGCACCTGGAGAAACAATATCACAGAAGAAGCAAGCGAGAAGCTGACCGATCTTTTCGGATTCCACATTCCGCAGAGATGGACCATCGCTCATCTGTATCAGGCAATCTTAAACGGCGAGCCGCATGTAGCAGATATCGACTACGTGACAACCCTTGCCGGCTACATTCAGTGGAAAATGACAGGAGAGCGTGTCGTCGGTGTCGGCGAGGCATCCGGAATCTTCCCGATCGATTCCGAAACCAACACCTACTTTACTGATATGATCGCTAAATTTGACGGGGCAGTCGCAGACAAAGCATACGCATGGAAATCGCTCGATGTTCTGCCGCGCGTTCTGGCCGCAGGTGACAATGCCGGCGTTCTGACAAAAGAAGGTGCCGCACTCCTCGACGTATCCGGAAATCTGGAAGCAGGCATTCCGCTCTGCCCGCCGGAGGGAGATGCCGGAACCGGTATGGCAGCAACGAACAGCGTCCGCGTCAGAACCGGAAACGTATCTGCCGGAACTTCCGTCTTCGCGATGATCGTTCTGGAAAAGAACCTCTCCAAAGTATACCCGGAGATCGATATGGTAACGACTCCGTCCGGCCATCCGGTTGCTATGGTGCACTGCCAGAACTGTACCTCCGATCTGAACGCATGGGTCAATCTCTTTCGTGAATTTGCGCAGACCTTCGGCATGGAAATCAGCACGAATGATCTGTTCGGCAAGCTGTACAACAAAGCACTGGAGGGCGATACAGACTGCGGCGGACTCCTTGCCTACAACTATTTCTCCGGCGAACACGTAACCGGCTTCAACGAAGGCCGTCCTGTTTTCGCGCGTACTCCGGATGCAAAATTCAACCTGGCAAACTTTATGAGAGTCAACCTGTTTACATCCCTTGGCGCCCTGAAAGTCGGCCTTGACATCCTGATGAAAGAGGAGCATGTGCAGGTCGATCAGATTCTCGGCCACGGCGGTCTCTTCAAGACAAAAGGTGTCGGCCAGAAGATCCTCGCAGGTGCCATCGACGCGCCGGTTTCCGTCATGGAGACAGCAGGAGAGGGCGGAGCCTGGGGCATCGCACTGCTGGCTTCTTATATGATCAACAAAGAAGAGAATGAGACACTCGAGGATTACCTCGATGCAAAAGTCTTCGCAGGAAATGCCGGAACCAAGATGGATCCGGACCCGGCAGACGTCGCTGGATTTGAAGTATTCACCGACCGCTACAAAAAAGGCCTGCCGATTGAGCGTGCAGCAGTAGAGAGCTTAAAATGAACCATCGTTTGGGAAAGAGAGAAAGGACAACACAATGTTAGAAGAGCTGAAAAAAAGAGTATACGAAGCCAACATGCTTCTTCCAAAATACGGACTGGTTACCTTTACCTGGGGAAATGTCAGCGAGATTGACCGGGAAAGCGGTCTGTTCGTCATCAAACCAAGCGGCGTGGATTACGACCTGCTGACACCGGACGATATGGTTGTCATGGATCTGAACGGAAACAAAGTAGAAGGACGCTACCGTCCGTCTTCTGACACCCCGACCCATCTGGAGCTGTACAAAGCATTTCCGGAGATCGGCGGCATTGTTCACACCCATTCCTCCTATGCGACAAGCTGGGCACAGGCGGGAAGAAGCATTCCGTGCTACGGAACAACCCATGCAGACTACATCTACGGTGAAGTACCGTGCCTGCGCTGCCTGACAAAAGAAGAGATTGACGAGGCATACGAGGAAAACACCGGCCATCTGATCGTCAATGAGTTCAAACGGATGGGAAAAGATGTAAAAGCCGTTCCGGCCGTTCTCTGCAAGAACCACGGACCGTTCACCTGGGGCAAAGATGCGCATGAGGCTGTTCACAATGCTGTTGTCCTCGAAGAGGTTGCCAAAATGGCATACCGTGCCGAGACCATCAACCCGAGAATCCAGCCGGCACCGCAGGAGCTGCAGGATAAACACTATTACCGCAAGCATGGCGCAAATGCTTATTACGGACAGAACTAAAAAGTAAGAAGATAAGAAAAGTGTCATCCACAAACTGCAGGGCACACAGTCCGCAGGTGGATGGCACTTTTTTCGATAAAAACATTTTTTTGATAGAAATCTGCTTTTATAGCAAGACCCGAAAATAATGCAAAAAAGGCAGTGCTGCAGAGCGCGAATTGCAAGGAACAGATTTGAAGGCGTACCGGGGTACGACGAAAATCTGTGACGCAGTAATTCACGCTCTGCGGTGCTGAATTTTTTGCATTATTTTCGGGGATTGCTATAACATCAAGTGGTCGTCTGACGCCGGATCAGAAGCGGCGGAACGGTCTTGTGAACCGGCTCGGCAAGCGGCACCGGGTGGCGTTTTTTCCGTTCCTGCATCTGGGAGACCAGAAGGGAAACAGCTTCGCCTGCAATCTGGTCAATCTGCTGGCCGACAGTGCTGATCGGATAGATAGCCTGCTCGGAAATCGGCGCACCGTCGAAGCCGATGAGTTCGTAATCGTCCGGCAGGGTATGGTATTTGCGGATCAGAAGATTTAAAAGAATATTGGCATGATCATCGTTGGAGAGGAAGATGCCCTTTTTCTGACCGGCATATTTTTGTTCGATGTTGTCAAAGATTTCCTGCATCGGTGCTGCGGCTTCCTGATAGGAGAGTCCGAAATCCCGAATGATAACCTCGTGCGGTACACCGGCCTTTACACAGGCATCCTGGAAACCGGTGAGACGGCGGTAGGCAGGAACATTTTCTTTGGTCGGTGAGTTCAGATGAATCAGGACATCACAGTGGCTATGAATCAGAAGCGAAGTCGCTTCGTACGCGCCGAGGTAGTTGTCTGTATTGACACTGCTGACGAACTGGTCTTCGCGCTCAATTGCAACGACCGGGATCTGCAGATTGGAGAGTTCGCGGGAGGAGAGTGTATGGGAGAGGACGATGAGACCCTCGATTTTGTACGACATCAGCTCCTGAATGTAGCGGCGCTCCGTCTCGTCGTGGCCGTTTCCGGCGAAGACGAGGAATTTATAGCCATATTTCTCATAAGAAGCAAGAATCTGATTCAGCATCTCGGAATAGTAGTTCATGGAGAGACTCGGGATCAGGACGCCGACAAATTCGGTCTGTCCGTTCGCGAGGATTTTTGCCACTTTGTTTTCTTTATAGTTCAGTTTATCCAGTGCATCGGAAATGATCTGCTGATTTTCCGGTGTCAGGGAATCCGGGTTGTTGAAATACCGGGAAATGGTTGTTTTGGAAAAATGCGTGTACTGTGCAATATCATTAAAGGTTACATTTTTTTTTCGTGCCATAAGTTCAAGTGTCCTTCCCTTCAAAAGTGTTGCGTGAATCGTGTAAGTTTTCAGAAAAAAACAAATAGTATATGAATATAGTATAACATTTCTCGCCCGCCGGAACAAGCGGGAATCGGTTAAGTAACCGGTTTTGTAAAAGTTCCACAAAAGCCAAAAACAAAATTATGGAAAATCACGAAAAGTAAAGAAAATATTGACGAAACCCACTGTCAATGATATGATAAAGACAACGAAAGTAACCGGTTACTTGACCGGTTACACAAAACGAAGGACAGGACCCGCTGTCCAGAGATAACAGGAGGATTTGTGATGAGAAAGAAATTTAGTGCCAGGGCGGCAGCTCTTGGAATGTCCGGCGTGCTTCTTACTTCTGCATTGACCGGATGCACCTTCGGCTTCGCAAGCGATCCGGATGACCCGAACGCAGTAAAAGAAGAAGTGCCGATCGACATGACCACCGATACCTTCCAGTACGATACGTCGCTTTCCGGAACGAGTATCGTCATCATGAACACAAAAGCAGAAATCCAGACAGCACTGGAAGAGATTGCAAAAGTGTTCGAGGAAAAAGCAGGCGTACATATTGAGATCATGCCGGTAACGGACGGCGATTCTCCTTATACCAAAGTAGTCAGCCTCTACAATTCCGGAAACCCGCCGACACTTTCCATTCTGGATACGACCGATGTCATTGCGCTGGCAGAGGAAAAAGCAGCCGACTTAAGCAATGAAGCATGGACCGGCGAGGCAGAAGAGTACCTGACCAAAATCAACGGAAAGGTTTACAGCTTCCCACTCTGTATCGAGGGCCGCGGTATTATCTATAATAAGAGCGTGATCGAAGATACCTTAGGTACCGAGTTCGATCCATCCGAGATCAAAACCCAGGACGACTTCGCAGCACTCCTCCAGAGCCTGCGGGACAACGGAATGAAAAATCCGATCTCCATGGCAAAAGAAGACTGGTCCCTTGGTGCACATCAGCTGCAGTACATCTACGAGACATACGACGGAACCTCCGACGGTGCAGCAGAAGTCATCAACGAGCTGAAAGACGGAACCTTATATCTGCCGGACTACAGCCGCATGAATGAGTTCCTGAATGCCTTTGATCTGTTAAAAGAGTACAACGTAGCAAAGGGCGACCCGCTCGGCGCAGATTACGATGAGATGGCAATTGACCTGGCAGACGGAAAAACCGCTTTCTGGTTTAACGGAAACTGGGCATGGCCGAACCTCGAGGAGGCAGGTGCTGAGACGACCGACGAGTATGGCTTCCTTCCATACTTTATGAATAACGATCCAGACGACTTCGTCAACAGCAAAATCCAGGCATCCCCGTCCAAACAGATCATGCTGGATGATATCGTGGCAACCGACGCGCAGAAAGCAGCAGCAAAAGAGTTCCTGAACTGGCTGGTTTACAGTGAGATCGGACAGCAGATGGTTGTAAAAACCTGCAGCCTGATCCCACCGTTTAAAAACAATCCGAACGAGCCAAGCGATCCGTTAAGCTGCGACATCTATGAAAAAGTACAGAACGGCGAAGCATTCAACGCATCCGCGATCGTGCCGAACGACCACTGGTCCGTCCTTGGTGCGGCAATGCAGAAATATCTGGCCGGAAGAAGTGACCGCGGGGAACTGATGGATTCCATCCAGGCATACTGGGATGAGCAGTAGGCCGGAGGATATGAAGGAGGAACGAAAATGAAATCAAGCAACAAGGGAAAAGATTTCTGTGTATTTGCGCTGCCGGGCCTGTTCTGCTTCCTGGCAGTTGTCATGGTACCGTTTGTCTACGGTATTTACCTGACCTTAACCGACTGGAACGGTGTTTCCAGCGTGAAAAACTTTGTAGGACTTTCCAACTTCGCAGCCGTTATGCGCGACGCACAGTTCTGGAAATCCCTGCTGTTAACCTTTAAATACGTCATTGCGGTTGTTGTTCTCGTCAATGTGATCGCCTTTTTGCTGGCTTACATCCTGACCCGCGGCATCAAAGGCCAGAACTTCTTCCGTGCCGGATTTTTCACCCCGAACCTGATCGGCGGTATCGTACTTGGATACATCTGGCAGTTTGTATTCTCCCGTGTTTTCGTCAGCATCGGCGAGACCACAGGATGGAGCCTGTTTGAAATTTCCTGGCTTTCCACCCCGAACAAAGCATTTGCAGCACTGGTACTCGTTTCGGTATGGCAGCTGGCAGGATACATGATCCTGATCTACGTTGCCGGCTTTATGGGACTTTCTGAGGACGTGCTCGAGGCGGCAAGCATTGACGGCGCATCCGGCTGGGTAAAGATGAAAAATATTATCCTTCCGCTGATGATGTCCTCCGTTACTATCTGCCTCTTCCTGACCCTGTCCCGTGCATTCATGGTATACGATGTCAACCTGTCCTTAACCGGCGGTGCTCCGTACGGAACCACTGAGATGGCAGCCATGCACGTATATGAGAAAGCATTCACATCGAGACAGTTCGGTGTCGGCCAGGCAGAAGCCTTTATCCTGTTTATCATTGTAGCCTGCATCAGCGGTATTCAGGTATACACCACCAAGAAGAGGGAGGTTGAAGCATAATGAATCAGAAGAAAATTGGCGGAACAAAGAAAAAAGTAACCGACGCGCTGGCTATGCTCCTTATGATCATCGTTTTCTGTGCGTTCATGTTCCCGTTTGTCATGGTTATCATCAACTCCTTAAAACAGAAACGTGATATTATCAAGAGCCCGTTCTCCTGGCTGTTCACCATCAAAGGTCTTTCGTTTGACAACTTTGTAAAAGCATTTACGCAGATGAATTTCCTGAACGCGTTCAAGAATTCTCTCTTTGTAACCGTAGCAGCAACCGTACTGGTTACGGTACTTGCAGCTATGCTGGCTTACTACATCGTGCGCAATGTCAATGCATTTTCCAATGTCATTTTCGCACTGATGGTTGCATCCATGATCATTCCGTTCCAGGCAATCATGATCCCGCTTGTCAGTGTATACGGCGGAACCTTAAACATTCTGAACCACAGACTGACCCTGATCTTCATGCACACCGGATTTTCCATGGCGATGTCCGTGTTCATGTTCCACGGATTCATCCGCGGAAGTATCCCGCTGGCGCTGGAGGAGGCCGCTTACATCGACGGCTGTACCCACACCCAGACCTTCTTCCGCATCGTGTTCCCGCTGTTAAAGCCGATCATTTCCACCATGGTAATCATGAATGCGATGGCATTCTGGAATGACTTCCTGCTGCCGTCCCTGGTACTGACCGACAAAAAGCTGCTGACTCTGCCGCTTTCCACCTACAGCTTCTACGGAACCTACTCCGCAGATTACGGAACCATCATGGCAGGCCTTCTGCTCTGTGTCATCCCGATCCTGATTCTGTACGTCGTACTGCAGAAACAGATCATCAACGGTGTTGTAGCCGGAGCAGTGAAATAAAATAATAGAAATGACAGAACAGCCGGGCAAAGGAGGGCGGAATCAAAAAGCTTTCTTTTCCCGGCTTTTCTCATAAAAACAACAGGAATGAGACAGAAAGGAAACAAAACACATGAAAAACAGATTGCACGTAAAAGCGCCGGGCAACTGGGTGAATGACCCGAACGGCATGATTTATTACAAAGGACAGTATCATCTTTTCTACCAGCATTTTCCATATGCACCGCGGTGGGGGACGATGCACTGGGGCCATGCGGTGAGCCCGGATCTGATTCACTGGGAGCACGTTGGTGTTGCCCTGTTCCCGAGTCTTTCTGAGGATCAGAACGGCTGCTTTTCCGGAAGCGCGGTAGAAGAGGACGGCGTGATGCATCTCTTTTACACTGGTGTTCATTATAATCAGGTAGATCCGAAAGATATTCATGCGTGCCTGAATGGCGACTTTACCTCGTCGCAGCTTCACCTGACCTCGAAAGACGGCATGCATTTTGATGTGTTCGGGGATAAAGAGGTTGTTATCCCGGCACTCACCGATCCGGAAATCGGCGACGATACGCACACACGCGATCCAAAGGTATGGAAGGGAAGCGATGCGTGGTACATGGTGCTTGGAAGTACGACGAAGGATCACAAGGGCAAGGCATTATTCTATAAGAGTGAGGATCTTTCCCACTGGCATCTGGCCGGACAGGCGACGACGAAACAGAAACTTGGCTGGATGTGGGAGTGTCCGGATCTCTTTACCGTGAATGGACGCAGCGTCTTTGTATTCTCTCCGATGGAACTGATCGAGGATACCGACGGCTATGCGGATCAGGCAATCTGTATGCTGCCTGAGTTTGATGAAAAAACCTGCACAATGAAATTTCCGGAGAGCTGGCAGCTTCTGGACTGCGGCGGTGACCTCTATGCACCGCAGACGATGACCGACAAAGACGGGAACCGGATTTCGATTGCATGGCTTCGGATGCCGGAACCGGTAGATGGTACATGGCATGGTATGTTCTGCTTGCCGCGTGTGGTGGATGTGCAGAACGATCATATTTACTTCCGTGTTCTGCCTGCCATCCGCGACGGATTCTGCAAAAAGACGGATTCCCTCGTTTCGGCATGCGGGGAGTGTGTCATGATCCGAGCTGAATTAAAAGAAGGTGAGAGTCTGGAAATCGGCGGCTATAAGATCTGGCGGCAGAGCGGCAAGGTCTGCGCAGACCGTACAAACGTCTATCCGTCCGGCGCAAAAGGATGGCTTCATGCGGAGACACCGCAGTTAAAAGAGGGCGATCTTCTCGAGATTTTCGTGGATCCGAATATGATCGAAATCTACGCAAACAACGGCGAGTACGTCTTAAGCCAGGCGGTTTACGGCCTTGGAGAGACATTCTCCTATGAAATGGAGAAAAAACCGGAAATTTATCTGTGGAATGAATAAAACAGCCAAAAAAGTTCTTGACGCATACGGGATTTTGTTCTAATCTAGTACGTAACAGCTTTCTAACGTTAAAGTGACAGGCTGAAAAACGAGATTTCGAAAGATATCCGAAAAGAACGCAAGGAGAGATTATTATGAAGAAAGTAGTAAAATTCGGCGGCAGCTCCCTCGCGAGCGCAGAGCAGTTTAAGAAGGTCGGAGACATCATCCGCGCAGATGAGGGAAGAAGATACGTGGTACCTTCCGCTCCTGGAAAACGAAATTCTGCTGATACGAAAGTAACCGATATGCTGTATGACTGCTACCGCACTGCAGTTGCCGGAAGAGATTTCAAGAAGAAACTGCAGAACATCAAAGCGAGATATCAGGAGATCATCGATGGTCTGAACCTCAGCCTGGATCTTTCTCCGGAATTTGAAAAAATCGCAGAAAACTTTGCAGCAGCAGCCGGAGAGGACTACGCCGCATCCCGCGGAGAGTACCTGAACGGTATCGTGATGGCAAATTATCTGGGATATACGTATATTGATTCTGCAGAAGTGATCTGCTTCGACGAGAACGGAAACTTCCTTGCAGACAAGACTGACAAAGTGCTCTCCGAGCGTTTAAAAGATCTGGATAACGCAGTCGTTCCTGGATTCTACGGCGCAAAACCGGACGGAAGCGTAAAAACCTTCTCCCGCGGCGGATCCGATATCACCGGTTCCATCGTGGCAAAGGCCGTACACGCTGATATCTACGAGAACTGGACCGACGTTTCCGGTTTCCTGGTAACCGATCCGCGTATCGTCAAAGATCCGGAAGTCATTTCCACCATTACCTACCGCGAGCTGCGTGAGCTTTCCTACATGGGAGCTACCGTGCTTCATGAGGACTCCATCTTCCCGCTCCGCCAGGAGGGCATTCCGATCCATGTGCTGAACACCAACGCACCGCAGGATCCGGGAACCATGATCGTAGAGAATACCTGCAGCAAACCGAAATTCACCATCACCGGTATTGCAGGAAAGAAAGGTTTCGCTTCGATCACCGTAGAGAAGAGCATGATGAATACCGAGATCGGCTTTGGCAGAAAAATGCTCGGTGTCTTTGAAGATAATAATCTTTCCTTTGAACATATGCCGTCCGGTATTGATACCATGACCGTATTCGTCCATCAGAATGAGTTTGCGGAAAAAGAGCAGCAGATCATCGCAGGACTGCACCGCGCGGTACAGCCGGATTCCATCGAGCTTGAGTCCGATCTGGCCCTGATCGCTGTGGTAGGCCGTGGCATGAGAAGAACGAGAGGCACAGCCGGAAGAATCTTCTCTGCACTGGCACACGCACATGTTAATGTCAAGATGATCGACCAGGGTTCCAGTGAACTCAACATCATCATCGGCGTGGAGAACCGCGATTTTGAGACGGCAATCAAAGCGATCTATGATATCTTTGTGGTAGCACAGATCTGAAAAAGATAAAAAACAAAATCTCTGTCAGGAGTGTGGACTTCCGACAGAGATTTTTTTATGCCGCTGTATCGCGGAATTCTTTTCGAATCATGAAAGTAAAAATGCAGATCACCGCACAGCAGATGATCCAGGTCGTCGGTTCGCAGAAGCAGACAGCGCGGTATCCGATCGACGGGACGAGAAACAGGGCGAAGAGTATCTTCCCGATCAGCTCGAGCACGCTGCAGAACAGCGGTACATAGCGGTGATGCATGCCCTGCAGACAGTTGCGGAGAATCACGAGAAAGCCCATCGGCGGGAAAATCGGGACGCAGACCTGAAGATACATCAGTGCGTTGGAGAGAACCTCCGGGTCCTGGCTTCCGGTGATGAGACGGATCACAGCCGGCGCGATGGTGAAGGTAAAGAGAAGCGCCGCAAGCCACCAGATCAGATAGAGTGCGCAGGCGATTTTAGCACCGTCCCCGATGCGTTTCCGTTTTCCGGCACCGAAATTCTGGCTCGAATACGTTGCCATGCTTGCGCCGAGAGAGTCCCCCGGCAGCATAAACATCTCGGCGAGACGCCGTCCGCCGACCTGTGCGGCAATGTACGTGCTGCCGAGTGCATTGATGCTGCCCTGCAGAATCACGCTTCCGATGTTGTAAACGGCATTCATAAGCGCCATGGAAAGTCCGTTGAAAAAGACATCCAGAGCGAAGGAGAAGCCGGTACGAAGACTGTCAAACGAAAAGCGCAGAAGCGGATAACTGCGGTAAAGGTAGAAAAGGCCGAGCAGTGCACTGACAGCCTGCGCGAGTACGGTGGCAATAGCGGCTCCCTGAATGCCCATGTGAAGAGAACCGAGAAACCAGACGTCAAGAATGATATTGAGGACACTGGAAAAGGCGAGAAACAGAAGTGGTACGACGCTGTTTCCAATTGCACGAAGGAGACTTGCTTCCATGTTGTAGAGCATTGTAAACGGAAGGCCGAGAAAAATCACGGTGATATAGGCGAGTGCTCCGGCAAAGGCGGTGTCCGGCGTCTGTAAAAGACGGAGCAGCGGGCAGCGAAGCAGAAATAAAAGCGCGGCGAGAAAAAGGCCGATGGAAAGGGAAAAGACCATCATCCAGGCGGCGGCCTGCTTCATTTTTCTGTTATCCCCGGCGCCGAACCAGCGGCTGACGGAAATGGCAAAGCCGTTGTTTAGACCGACGGAAAACGTGGTCAGCATGCTGTAGAGTGCGGAAGTCGCTCCGATTTGTGCCAGAGCGGCATCGCCGAGCATATTTCCGGCAATGGCAGTGTCGGCGAGATTATAAAACTGCTGCAGCAGACTGCCGAAAAAAACGGGCAGTGCAAAGGTGAGCAGAATCCGTAAGATATTGCCAGAAGTCATATCCAGTGTCTGGGATGGGGAAGCGGATGTTTGTGATGCGTTCATCGCAGTAACCTCCTGTGAATCGTAATGTTTTATCGTTGCGTAAGGCCGGAACTTATTTCCCGGTCGGGAACAGGATTACTATAGCACAGACATTTCGCTTGTGTCTTGCTGAAATACGACGTATACTGGTAAAAAAACGACATTTCTGCCAAAAAGAAAACAGCAAAAAGGAGGGATAAAAGCATGGGAATTATTCAGTCAATGTCGGAAATTGCTGTGGATGACAGTGGAAAAGAGATTATGGAGGACTTCCATGTTTTTCCGATGATCGTGAACGACGGCGACATTCACCAGTTCATCGGCGGCTGCATCACGGCACACTGGCATCCGGAGTGGGAAATCTATGTGCAGCAGGATGGAGAGGCACTGCTTGACATTCAGGGAGAGCGGATCACGCTTTCACCGGGGGAAGGCTGCTTTATCAACAGCGGGATTCTGCACTGCTTCCGCGCAAAAAATGAGCATCCGTGCCGGTACCGCTCGTTCGTTTTTGATTCCTCTCTCGTTGCGGGTGTTCCCGGCAGCGTATTTGATCTGACGTATGTGACACCGGTGAAGAAAACAGGACCGACATTTCTGAAACTGGAGCAGACAGAGGAAAATGCGCCGTATTTTACGGCGTTTCAGCGTGCATTTCTGGCATGCGTGTTGATGGAACCTGGATATGAATTTCAGGTGCGGGCTGCGTTTTCTGAGATCACGCTGTTTCTGTGCGGGAAAACAGAGCAGTCTCCGCAGCGGGCATCGGAGAGTATTCAGGAGGTGCATATCAAAGAGATGATGTCCTGGATCGAAAACCATCTGACGGAGCCGCTTACGTTAAAAGAAATCGCCGTAAGTGTTCACCTCTCTCCACGGGAATGCCAGCGGATTTTCAAAGCGTATCTGCACCGGACGCCGATGGAATATCTGCAGTGGAGGCGGATTCTCGCAGCGGCAGACGATCTGCGGAATACAAACGAAGAGATTATGACGATTGCGCTGAACTATCAATTTTCCTCGCCGGGGTATTTTTCAAAGAGATTTAAAAGCTACACCGGCCTCACGCCGACCGAGTACCGCAGGTAAACAGAAACGAATTTTGCCCTTGTCGTTTTGGGGAACAGATGGTATAATCATTTCATAAATGCAAGACATTTGTGAAAAAATATCATAAAGGAACGAGGATGCAAGATGAAACGACGAGTATTACTGAAATTGAGCGGAGAAGCTCTTGCAGGAGAGAAACATACCGGTTTTGACGAGCCGACCGTCACAAAAGTGGCAAAACAGGTAAAAACTCTGGTAGACCAGGGGATTGAAGTCGGCATCGTAATCGGAGGAGGAAACTTCTGGAGAGGACGCAGTTCCGAAAATATCGACCGTACCAAAGCAGACCAGATCGGTATGCTGGCAACCGTTATGAACTGTATCTATGTATCAGAAATCTTCCGTTCCCAGGGAATGATGACCGCAGTTCTGACTCCATTCCCATGCGGAGAGTTCACAAAAGGATTTTCCAAAGACCGTGCAAACAAATATTTCCAGCACAACATGGTTGTATTCTTTGCCGGCGGTACAGGCCATCCGTATTTCTCAACCGATACGGCAACCGTACTTCGCGCCATTGAGATCGAGGCAGACGAAATTCTGCTTGCAAAAGCAGTAGACGGTGTCTACGACAGCGATCCGAAGACCAACCCGGATGCAAAGAAATTTGACGAGATCTCCATTCAGGAAGTCATTGAAAAGGATCTGAAAGTGGTAGATATGACCGCATCCATCCTTTGCAAGGAAAACAAAATGCCGATGCTGGTATTTGGTTTAAATGAAGAGAACAGCATTGTAAATGCTGCAAACGGAAAAATCAACGGTACACGAGTAACCGTATAATAGCAGGAGGACAAATTTAATATGGCAAATCAGATCGACGAGAGAGTAAAACCGTTTGAGGTAAAAATGGGAAAATCCATTGCAAGCCTCGATTCCGAATTCGGAACCATCCGCGCAGGCCGTGCAAACCCGCACGTACTGGACCGCATTACTGTAGATTACTATGGAACACCGACTCCGCTGCAGCAGGTAGCAAACATTTCTGTTCCGGAAGCACGTATGATCCAGATCCAGCCGTGGGAAGCATCCCTGGTAAAAGAGATCGAGAAAGCGATCATGATGTCCGATCTTGGCATCAACCCGTCCGATGACGGAAGAGTCATCCGTCTGGTATTCCCGGAGCTTACCGAGGACCGTCGTAAGGAGCTGGTAAAAGAGGTAAAGAAAAAAGCCGAGGGCGCAAAAGTAGCCATCCGCAACATCCGCCGCGATGCCAATGATGCGTTCAAGAAACTTGCCAAAGAGGACGTTTCCGAGGACGAAATTAAAGAGCTCGAGGAGCAGACCCAGAAATTAACAGACAAATACATCAAAGAAGTAGATCAGATGGTGGACGTAAAATCCAAAGAAATTATGACCGTGTAATACCGGAGCGTAAATGCTCTGAGCGAGGGCTGCCTGTCATTTGCAGGCAGCCTGTTGTTTTGTATATCGAAAAAGAATCACTTTTTGAATCGTTCGTTTACGGGAAACAATTTACGGAGGAAAATAACATGGAAAATGAGTTAAAAGTGCCGAATCACATCGCCATCATTCTCGATGGAAACGGGCGATGGGCGAAAAAACGGAATATGCCGCGCGGCTACGGCCATATTGTCGGGTGTGACAACCTGGAAAAAATGTGTGACGTGATCAAAGATATGGGTGTCAAATACCTGACCGTCTATGCATTCTCGACCGAGAACTGGAAACGATCACGTGCCGAGGTGGAGGGACTCTTAAAACTGTTCCGCCAGTATCTGAAACGGTGCATCAAAAAAGCACATAAAAACCAGATGCGTGTTAAAATTATCGGAGATCCGAGCGCATTCCCGCAGGATATCCAGGACAGCATTCGTGAGCTTGAGGAGTGCTCCAAAGACTATGATCACATGTACTTCCAGATTGCGATGAATTACGGTTCCAGAGACGAGATCCTACGCGGTATGACCCGCATGATCGAAGACGTAAAAAATGGAACTCTCGCAGAAAATGCGTTTGATGGAGACGGAAAGCTGACAGAGCAGTGTTTTGAGAGCTATCTCGATACTGCCGGCATCCCGGACCCGGATCTTCTGATCCGCACCAGCGGCGAACAGCGCCTTTCCAACTATCTGATGTGGCAGCTTGCCTACACAGAGTTTTATTTTACCGATGTTCCATGGCCGGATTTTCACGAAGAGGAATTGAGAAAAGCCATCGAACAATATAATAACAGAGACCGGCGCTACGGCGGCGTGAAGGAGGAATAAGAAAGATGTTTAAAACAAGACTGTTAAGCGGCATCGTGCTCGTTCTTGTGGCGCTGCTCACGATCTGCAGCGGCGGAACCGTGCTCTATATGACCGTGCTCTGCCTGTCGCTGATCGGCGCAGGAGAGCTGTTCCGCGTCATGAAAGTGAGAGAAGACAAGTGGAACCTGCTGGAAATCACAGGCTATGCGGGCGTTGTGATTTTCTATCTGTCCCTGCTGCTTCAGGATCCGATGTACCAGATGCTTGCACTGATCCTGGATCTCGTGCTTCTGATGGCAGTATACGTATTTACTTATCCAAAATACAACGCCAATCAGGTGATGCCGGCGTTCTTTGCAATTGTCTATGTCGGCGTAATGCTTTCCTATGTATACCAGACCCGTATGCTGGACGGCGGAAAATTCCATGTATGGCTGATTTTCCTGTGTTCCTGGGGCTGTGACACGTGTGCATACTGCGTGGGCGTGCTTTTTGGAAAACATAAAATGGCACCGGTTTTAAGCCCGAAAAAATCCGTGGAAGGTGCCGTCGGCGGTGTCGTCGGAGCAATTCTGCTCGGTATCATCTATGCGGCTGCAACAAAGGGCGGCATGATGGAATATGCGATTATCTGCGGTGTCGGCGCGCTGATCTCCATGGTCGGAGACCTTGCGGCATCCGCAATCAAACGAAATCAGGGCATCAAGGATTACGGAAAGCTGATTCCGGGCCACGGCGGCATTCTTGACCGCTTTGACAGCGTAATCTTTACCGCACCGATCATCTATTTCCTGTCGGTGCTTCTGATTCACTAGAAAAAAGCTTCCCACACAGCATAAACGGGAGGCAGATGGGAGAAACTGGAATATGAAGAAAATAGCAATTCTTGGTTCAACCGGTTCGATCGGAACCCAGACCCTCGATGTCGTGCGTGCCAATGGCGATCTTGAGGTGGTCGGCATCAGCGCCGGAAGCAATATTACCCTGCTCGAGCAGCAGATCCGGGAATTTCATCCAAAATTTGCGGCAGTCGGTGATGAGGCGAAAGCGGCAGAACTCCGTGACAGAGTGAAGGATCTTCCTGTAAAAATCGGCAGCGGCATGGAGGGCATGCTCGAGCTTGCCACGATGCCGGAGAGTGAAATCCTTGTGACGGCGATCGTCGGCATGATCGGCATCCGCCCGACGGTTGCGGCGATGAAAGCAGGAAAAGACATTGCGCTGGCAAACAAAGAGACACTGGTAACGGCGGGACACATTATTATGCCGCTGGCCAAAGAATGCGGCGTGCAGATCCTTCCGGTTGACAGTGAGCACTCGGCGATTTTCCAGTGCCTGCACGGGGAAAACAGAAAAGAAATCGAGAAGCTTCTGATCACCGCATCCGGCGGTCCGTTCCGTGGAAAGACGAGAGCAGAGCTCGAAAACGTAACGGTAGAGCAGGCGCTCCGCCATCCAAACTGGTCGATGGGCCACAAGATTACCATCGATTCCGCGACACTTGTCAACAAGGGACTTGAGGTCATGGAAGCAAAATGGCTGTTCGGTGTCGACCTCGACCACATCCAGGTTGTGGTACAGCCAAAGAGCATTATCCATTCCATGGTAGAATTTAAAGACGGCGCTGTCATGGCACAGCTTGGCACACCGGATATGAAACTGCCGATCCAGTACGCACTGTATTACCCGGAGCGCCGCTTCCTTGCAGGCGACCGCCTCGACTTTGCGGCGCTGACACAGATCACGTTTGAAAAACCGGATATGGATACCTTCCTCGGCCTTCCGATGGCAATGCAGGCGTCCCGGACGGGCGGCTCCATGCCGACGGTCTTCAATGCGGCAAATGAACGCGCCGTTGCACTGTTCCTCGCGAAGAAGATCCGTTTCCTCGAGATTTACGACGTGATCGCCGGTGCAATGGAAGCACACAAAACGATTGCCGATCCGACGCTGGAGCAGATTCTCGCGGCGGAGCAGGAGACGTATGAATGGATTGCGAACAGATATAAGATGGGAGAATAAGACAGCATGATTGTAAAAATCCTGATAGCCGTACTCATTTTCGGAATCACCGTCATTATCCATGAGCTGGGGCACTTTCTTCTGGCGAAAGCGAATGGTATTACCGTGACGGAATTTTCGATCGGCTTTGGCCCGACGGTGGTAAAGACAGAAAAAGGAGGAACGGTCTATTCCTTAAAACTTCTGCCTTTCGGCGGTGCGTGCCAGATGCTCGGCGAGGACGGTGAAGAGGAGGGGGAAGGAACCTTTAACAGCAAATCCGTGTGGGCAAGAATTTCCGTCGTTGCGGCGGGACCGGTGTTCAACATGATTCTGGCATTTTTCTGCGCAATCTTTGTGATCAGCTACGCGGGAAGTTCCCCGGCGCGCGTCACAGAAGTGGCAGACGGTTCGCCAGAGTCAGAGGCAGGCCTGGAAGCGGGAGATATCATCACTTCCTATGAGGGAAGACATATTTCCATCGGAAAAGAGCTGAACTCTGTGATGACGGTACAGGGCGTGCCGACGGATGAGATTACGCTGGAGGTTAAAAAGGCCGACGGGGAAAAGAAAACGATCACATATGAACCGACGGTGACAACGCGGTATATGATGGGCTTCAACTACGATGACTGTGACCGCGGCATGGAATTCACGTATGTGCAGCAGAATATGCCGCTTGCCGCTGCGGGTGTTGTCGCGGGCGACCTGCTCGTATCGATCAACGGAGCGCCGATTACCTGTGTGGCCGATTTTACTGCTTACCAGACAGAGCATCCTTTCGATGGAAGCGCTGTGACGCTGGAGTATGAGCACAGCGGAAAGACGAAAGAGATTACGGTGACACCGGTTGAAAACACGTATGCGAATGTACAGTTTTCGTATCAGCTCCGGGAGAAACAGTCCCCGATCGGCGTGCTGAAATACAGCGTGCTGGAGATCAAATACTGGGTGCGCACCGTCATTGACAGCGTCAGTATGCTGATCACCGGACAGTATTCCGTGAACGATCTTTCCGGTCCGGTCGGCGTGGTGGATGCGATCGGAACCGCCTATGATGATGTAAAATCGCAGGGCGTTCTGGTTACGGTGATGACGATGCTGAACATGGTGATTCTGCTGTCATCGAACCTTGGCGTCATGAACCTGCTGCCGCTCCCGGCACTCGACGGCGGACGGCTTGTCTTTCTGATCATAGAAGCCATCCGCAGAAAACCAATCCGGCGAGACCTGGAGGGTATGGTTCACTTCGCGGGCCTGGTGCTTCTGATGGCGTTGATGGTCTACGTCATGATCCACGACGTCCAGCGGATCCTGTAAATCGAAAAGTGAAAAGCAACAAAGCCTCATATTCTGCATACCATAAAAGGAGTGCAGGATATGGGGCTTTTTTATGAAAAATTTGCGTATGCAGCAGGAAATGACTGACCGCGGGCGGCTGGAAATCCGGGTAAATGCAAGAATCCAGGCGCGGCCTGTTTCCGGGGCGCGGGTGACGGTTTCGTATACGGGAGATCCGCAGAATGTGATCGAGGAGCTGATTACCGACGGGGACGGCAGAACGGAGACGCTGGATCTGGCGACGCCGCCGCTCGAGTACAGTCTGGAACCGAATGTGAATCAGCCGTATTCCGAATATACGGTGAAAGTGGAGGCGGAAGGGTATGAACCGGTTGAAGTGACGGGCTCCGAGCTTCTTTCAGGAGAACAGTCCGTCCAGCAGGTGGACCTCGAACCGGCGGAGGGCGCAGCGTTTGCGGATGTGACGATCCCGGACCATACGTTGTTCGGCGAATATCCGGAGAAAATTCCGGAAAGTGAGATCAAGCCGACGGGGGAGAGCGGTGAGATTGTGCTGTCCCGCGTCGTGATCCCGGAGTATGTCGTTGTCCACGACGGAGCGCCGACCGACAGCACGGCACGCGACTATTATGTGCGGTACCGCGACTACATCAAAAATGTGGCGTGCTCGGAAATCTATGCAACATGGCCGGATACGGCGATCCGGGCGAATATCCTCGCAATCATGTCATTTACGCTGAACCGTGTCTATACAGAATGGTACCGCAACAAGGGATACGATTTTACGATCACTTCGTCGACAGCCTACGATCACAAATGGATTTACGGCAGGAATATTTTCGACAGCATTTCCCTTGTGGTCGATGAGATTTTTGCCGATTACCTGTCGCGCCCGAATGTGAAACAACCGATTCTGACGCAGTACTGTGACGGAAACCGTGTGAGCTGCCCGAACTGGATGAGCCAGTGGGGGTCCAAAAACCTGGCGGACCAAGGGTATTCAACGATTCAGATTCTCCGCAATTATTATGGAGACAATATGTATATCAACACGGCGGAGGAGATTTCCGGCATCCCGTCCTCCTGGCCGGGGTATGACCTCACCATCGGCTCGTCCGGGAACAAGGTACTGCAGATGCAGGAGCAGCTGAACGTGATTGCGGAGGTGTATTCATCGATTCCGACGGTCTATGAAAATGGCTATTTCGATGAAGAGACGCAGGACGCCGTCGAAGCGTTCCAGCGGCTGTTCGGCCTGCCGGTTTCCGGCATTGTAGATTATCCGACGTGGTACAAAATCCAGTCGATTTATGTGGCTGTGACGAGGATTGCGGAGCTGCAGTAGGTATACAAAAGTCTTTATAAGGGGCGTGTTTTCTGCGAAAAAACGCGGAAAATGCGCCTTTTCTGCGGCTTTTGAAACGGATCAGAAAAATTTTAAAACTGTCAAGAAAAAATACTTGACACCCAGCATCATTTCGTGTATGATAACCAAGGTGATCGCAATGGAAAAAATATTGGAACAGACATTACTGTATGATTTTTACGGCGAACTTCTGACTGAACATCAGCGTCAGGTATACGAAGACGTGGTGCTCAACGATTTTTCCCTGAGCGAGGTTGCGGCAGCGCGGGGCATTTCCCGCCAGGGAGTCCACGATCTGGTCAGACGCTGCAACAAGACACTGGAAGAGTATGAAGAAAAGCTTCATCTGGTACAACGCTTTGTACAGATCAGGGAAAATGTGAACGAGATCCGAAAGCTGACAGACCCATCCGGTGATACCCCGAAAGAAGATGTGATGCAGCGGATTGCGGCAATTGCATCGGATATATTAGAGGAGCTTTGAGCATGGCATTTGAAAGTTTAACCGAGAAACTCCAGAATGTTTTCAAAAATCTCAGAAGCAAGGGCCGTCTTACCGAGGCGGATGTAAAGACTGCGCTGAAGGAAGTTAAAATGGCACTTCTCGAGGCGGATGTCAGCTTCAAAGTAGTAAAACAGTTTATCAAATCCGTACAGGAGCAGGCAGTCGGACAGGACGTCATGAACGGACTGAACCCGGGACAGATGGTCATTAAAATCGTAAATGACGAGCTGGTTAAGCTGATGGGCTCCGAGACAACGGAGATTGCACTGCGCCCGGCAAGCGAAGTTACCATCATCATGATGGCAGGTCTTCAGGGAGCCGGTAAAACAACCACAACCGCAAAAATTGCAGGAAAGTTAAAAGCAAAGGGAAGAAAACCTCTCCTTGCCGCCTGTGACGTCTATCGCCCGGCAGCGATCAAACAGCTGCAGGTCAATGGAGAAAAGCAGGGCGTGGAAGTGTTCGCCATGGGAGATAAAAACCGTCCGGTGGATATCGCAAAGGCAGCGCTGGTGCATGCAAAGACAAACGGCTTCAATGTATTGATTCTGGATACGGCAGGCCGTCTGCACATCGACGAAGAGATGATGCAGGAGTTACAGGATATCAAAGCGGCTGTTCCTGTGGATCAGACCCTTTTGGTAGTAGATGCTATGACCGGACAGGACGCAGTCAATGTGTCCGAGATGTTCAACAATAAAGTCGGCATCGACGGCGTAGTACTTACAAAATTAGATGGTGACACCAGAGGCGGTGCGGCACTTTCGATCCGCGCAGTTTCCGGAAAACCGATTCTCTATGTCGGCATGGGCGAAAAGCTTTCGGATCTGGAACAGTTTTATCCGGACCGTATGGCATCCCGTATTCTCGGCATGGGCGATGTTATGAGCCTGATTGAAAAAGCACAGGCAAACATCGACGAAGAGAAAGCAAAAGCCATGGAACAGAAGATGAAGAAGGCACAGTTCGACTTCAACGATTACCTGGATTCCATGGAGCAGATGCGCAATATGGGCGGCATCTCCAGCATCTTGAATATGCTTCCGGGCGTCGGCGCGAAAATGAAGGGCCAGGATCTTGAGAGCATGGTGGATGAAAAAGATATGGCGAGAAAGGAAGCTATCGTACTTTCTATGACGCCAAAGGAAAGAGAAAACCCGGATCTCATCAATCCGTCGAGAAAGCAGAGAATTGCAAAAGGCGCCGGTGTTGATATCGCGGAGGTAAACCGTTTCATCAAACAGTTTGAACAGTCAAGAAAGATGATGAAACAGATGACCGGAATGGTCGGTAAGGGTGGTAAAAGAGGAGGATTCAAACTTCCCTTTTAGCATAAAAGAAAAAATATAAATAAATACATGAATTTACAATGGAGGTAAAGAAAAATGGCAGTAAAAATGAGATTAAGAAGAATGGGACAGAAGAAAGCTCCTTTTTATAGAATCGTTGTAGCAGATTCCAGATCCCCAAGAGACGGACGTTTCATCGAGGAGATCGGAACTTACGATCCGAACCGCGAGCCGAGCGCAATCAGCTTCAACGAGGAGGCTGCTAAAAAATGGCTGGCTAACGGCGCACAGCCGACCGAAATCGTTGCCAAACTCTTAAAACAGGCTGGTATCGAGAAATAATTCATACGGGGGTATCTTGTAATGAAAGAACTTATCGAAGTAATTGCAAAATCTCTGGTTGATCATCCATCTGAGGTAGTTGTGACAGAAACCGTCAGCGGTGATGACCTTCTGCTGGAACTTAAAGTAGATCCGTCAGATATGGGAAAAGTCATCGGACGTCAGGGACGCATTGCGAAAGCAATCCGTACGGTTGTAAAAGCAGCTTCCTCAAAGAGCGACAGAAAAGTTGTCGTAGAAATTTTACAGTAAGTAAAAGATAGGAAAAGGAACCGACAGTTGCTGCCGGTTCCTTTCTTTACGCGGGCAACGAGACAAAGTCCGTGCTTGCACGGGACCTTGGCGACTGCCGCGATAACTTGAGAAACTCGCAAAGCGTGTTTCTCAAGTCGCAATACACAGTAGAACTGGTTGGAAAGGGTTTTTGAATGGAAGAATATTTGCAGATTGGCGTAATTACCACAACCCACGGCGTACGCGGTGAGGTAAAGGTATATCCGACGACAGATCCGGAGCGTTTTCTTTCTCTGGACCGCGTTTTTCTCGATACAGGAAAAGAAAAAAAAGAACTCCATGTAACTGGCGTGCGTTTTTTCAAACAGCTTGCCATTGTAAAATTCAAAGGAATTGACAACATCAACGATATCGAACGGTATAAAGGCTGCAGCCTCTATGTGACGAGAGAGGATGCCATTCCGCTGGAAGAGGACGAATACTATATCGCAGACCTGCAGGGAATGCAGATGTACACCGAGGACGGCGAACTGTTCGGCACGCTCCGCGATGTGATGGAGACCGGTGCGAACGACGTCTATATTGTAGATTCGAAAGAGCACGGAGAGGTTCTGATTCCGGCGATCCATGACTGCATTCTGGATGTGGACCTGGATGAGCAGAAGATGACGATTCACCTTCTTCCGGGCCTGATTGATTGATAAAGAGAGTAAAGAACGATGAAATATCATATTCTGACGCTGTTTCCGGAGATGATCGAGCAGGGACTGCACACCAGCATCCTCGGAAGAGCCATCAACAACGGCTATATTTCCCTCGAGACGACGAATATCCGGGACTTTTCAGCAAATAAATTCAACCGCGTGGACGATTACCCGTACGGCGGCGGTGCGGGCATGGTCATGGAGGCGGAGCCGGTGTTCCGCGCCTACCAGTCGGTAGCCGAAAAGATCGGGAAAAAGCCGCGCACGGTCTATCTGACACCGCAGGGAAAAGTACTGAACCAGACGATGGTGGAAGAGCTGGCGCTTGAGGACGATCTTGTGCTGCTCTGCGGCCACTATGAGGGCATCGATGACCGCGTACTGCAGGAAGTGGTAACGGACTATATCTCGATCGGGGATTATGTTTTAACAGGCGGAGAACTCGGCGCAATGGTGCTGGTGGATGCGGTATCGCGGTTTGTGCCGGGTGTCTTAAGCAACGAGGAATCTTCGCAGTTTGAGTCACTGCAGGACAATCTGCTTGAGTATCCGCATTACACAAGACCGGAGACATGGCACGAGAAAAAAGTTCCGGAGGTGCTTCTTTCCGGTGACCACAAAAAGATCGAAGCATGGCGCCATGAGGCCTCTCTGGTGCGGACAGCCGAGCGGCGGCCGGACCTTCTGGAAAATGCATTCCAGATTTCCTGCGCATGCAATGAAAAAGAGGAATCGTCTGCCTGGGCGCACGATCTTTTGGCAGGCATGACACGCTATGGTGTAAGCCTTGATCTCGGACGAAAGAAGATCCGGAAACAGAAAAATCTGTTTGATGACCATGATCTGCTGATTCTGCAGCTTCCGGGAACGCTTGAGGAGGGTATGAAAGCAAAGAGCGAATATATCCGCAGCTTTGCCGGAAAAGAAACACCGCTGGTGTTTTTGTGCCCGGCCGGATTCTCGGAAGAGGAAGAAAAACTCGAAGAGCAGCTTGAAAAAAACGGTTTCCGTCTGGTCGCACGGCTTACCGGCATACCGTCCGCGGACGGCCTGCAGCGGTTTTCCTTCGCGCTTCGCAGTCTGCTGTACAGCGGCGAATGGAAAGTGAAAAAAATACTTGCATCTGCGGATGCATTATAGTATAATGTAACTTGTTGTGAGTAAAGAGATGGTCCGCTGTTGCAAAAAGGTATTAAGAACATCCAGGGTAAAAAAAGGAGATAAAGAAATGAACGACATTATTAAGAAAATCGAAGATGCACAGTTAAAAGCAGAAGCACCGGAGTTCCGCGTTGGTGATACCGTTAAAGTTTACGGTAAAATCAAAGAGGGTAACCGCGAGCGTATCCAGGTATTCGAAGGCGTTGTCCTGAAAAGACAGGGCGGCGGAAGCAAAGAGACTTTCACCGTTCGTAAAAGCTCTAACGGCGTAGGCGTTGAGAAAACATGGCCGGTACACTCTCCGAACGTTGAGAAAGTAGAAGTTATCAGACGTGGTAAAGTAAGACGTGCGAAACTGAACTACTTAAGAGACCGTGTTGGTAAAGCAGCGAAAGTAAAAGAGCTGGTAAAATAATAAGTCGTTAAAAGGATGGCCGGAGGAACATGAGCAATTGTGTTTCTCCGGTTTTGTCTTACGGAGAATTACACTATGGGTATGAATACCAGATATGTAAAAGAATATTTCTACAAGAAAAAGATCCGTTCCATGCTTGTATGGATTCTGGAGATCATCGCAGCGATTCTTCTCGCGGCGGCATTTTCCTGGTTTTTCTGCAGAAGTGTCGTGGTGCAGGAGGGCTCGATGGAGCCGACTCTCGTGCCGGGGGAGCGTGTGCTGATGGACTCCGCCTGGTACCGCTTAAGTTCTCCGAAACGCGGGGATATCATCGCGTTCCGGACGAGTGAAGACAAGAAGGCGAGCATCCACATCAAGCGTGTGATTGCGCTGCCGGGCGAGACGGTACAGATCAAAGACGGACAGATCCTCATCAACGGGGAAGTCTATAATGAAAAAGATGAATTTCCGGCCATCACAAACGCGGGACTTGCCTCCGAGCCGCTCACGGTCGGGAAGGGACAGTACTTTGTGCTCGGCGACAACCGGAACAACAGCGAGGACAGCCGCCACAACGGCATGGGACTCGTGGATTCGGACCGCATTGTCGGAAAGCTCTGGTTTACGATTTCGCCGTGGAAGAAAATCGGTTTCGTGTAAACGCAGCATAGAAGGAGAAGAAACATGAATTATCAGTGGTACCCGGGTCATATGACGAAGGCCCGCAGACAGATGCAGGAAGACTTGAAGCTCATCGATCTGATGATTGAGCTGGTCGATGCGAGAGTTCCTGCAGCGAGCCGCAACCCGGATATAGATGAACTTGGAAAGAACAAAGCACGGCTGATCCTGCTGAACAAATCGGACCTTGCCGATGAGCGTGGAAACGACGCCTGGATGGAATATTTCAAGGGAAAAGGCTATTCCGTTGTGAAGGTCAATTCCCGTTCCGGAGCCGGCATGAAAGCGATCAACAGCGCCGTACAGGAGGCCTGCAAAGAGAAAATCGAGCGCGACCGCAAACGCGGCATCCTGAACCGCCCGGTCCGCGCGATGGTTGTCGGTATTCCGAACGTCGGAAAATCGACATTTATCAATGCGTATGCGGGCAGAGCCTGTGCGAAAACCGGAAACAAACCGGGCGTCACGAAGGGAAAACAGTGGATCCGTTTAAGCAAACAGCTCGAGCTTCTGGATACACCTGGTATCCTGTGGCCGAAGTTTGAGGACCAGCAGGTGGGACTTCACCTTGCGATGATTGGTTCCATCAATGATGAGATCCTGAACGTGGAGGAGCTGGCGCTGTCCGTCATTGATTATCTGACGGCAGAGTATCCGGGAACGCTGGAGAAACGCTTTGGCTTTGAAGGTGTGACGGATCGTGTGGAAATCTTAGGCGGGATTGCTCGTGTGCGCGGCTGCCTGAAAAAGGGAAATGAGTTCGATTACGAGAAAGCAGCACGGCTTCTGATGGATGATTTCCGGAGCGGAAAGCTCGGCAGAATCACGCTGGAAAAACCGGAATAAATGGATTTATCAAAATAAAAAATGCGGAGAACAACGATGACAGAGAAAAAACAATCGATATCCGCCATACGGGAAATTTTTGCGGCAGCTTCGGAGACGGAGCTGCCCGCCCTTTATCTGGAATATGAAGAGGATTCCCGTACCGGCGTACAAAATCTGATTCAAAAATACCAGAAACAGGAAGAGGCCTTAAAAAAAGAGCGCGAGCGCACGGAACAGATGAAGATCTACGAGCACAAATATGAGGATCTTGGCTGGATCTGCGGCATCGACGAGGTCGGAAGAGGCCCTCTGGCGGGCCCTGTGGTCGCAGGAGCGGTCATTCTGCCGCGCGACAGTAAAATCCTGTATCTGAACGATTCCAAGCAGCTGACGGCCAAAAAACGCGACGAGCTGTACGATGTGATCATGCGCGAGGCAGTGGCCGTCGGCATCGGCTATGCCTCCCCGGCGCGGATCGACGAGATCAATATTTTACAGGCAACGTACGAGGCGATGCGGGAGGCGATCAGCAAGCTTTCCGTGAAGCCGGATGTGCTCTTAAACGATGCGGTGAAAATCCCGCAGGTAGACATCCGCCAGGTGCCGATCATCAAGGGAGATGCCAAGAGTGTTTCGATTGCGGCGGCAAGTATTGTTGCGAAGGTGACAAGGGACCGCCTGATGGAAGAGTACGACAAGGTGCTTCCGGGCTACGGTTTTGCATCGAACAAGGGCTACGGTTCGGCAGAGCATATCGCTGCTTTAAAAGAAATCGGCCCGTCACCGATCCACCGGCAGTCGTTTATCGGCCATTTCGTGTGAAGGCACCGCATCAGAAAAAGGAGAGGGTATCGCATTTGAACCAGCGGGAAGTAGGAACGAGACAGGAGAGCCGTGCGGCAGAATATCTGGAAAGCCTGGGATATCACATCCTGGAGCGGAATTTCCGGTGCCGCTTCGGTGAGATCGACCTGATCGCAAAACAGGACGACACATACATTTTTATCGAAGTAAAATACCGCACCGGGCGGACAGCCGGAGACCCGGCAAGCGCCGTGGACGGAAAGAAACAGAAGAAAATTTCAAAAACAGCAGATTACTACCGCATGCTCCACCAGATCCCGATGGATGTGCCCTGCCGCTTCGACGTCGTGGCAGAGACATCGGATGAGATCCGCGTCTATGCGAACGCGTTTTATTATCAGGGGAGCGGCTGGTAGGAAGGGAGTTTTTATGATACCAATTCAATGGAAACAAAACGATAAAAAAACAATGCATGTCAACGAGGCGGAAAACGGCGTGGTCTATCTGACCTGGCCGGCGATTGAGAAAATTGAGGGCATCCGCCATGCATTTTCCACACGGATCGGCGGGGTGAGTAAGGAACATCTCTCCAGCATGAATCTCAGCTTTTCGCGCGGCGACGATCCGGCAAATGTGCGGGAGAATTACAGAAGATTCTGCGAGGCGGCGGGATTTAAAGCGGAAAACATTGTTACCTCCGACCAGACTCACACGACGAATGTCCGTTACGTGACAAAAGCAGACTGCGGCAGCGGCGTGACAAGAGACCGCGATTTTCATGATATTGACGGCATGATCACTGACGAGCCGGGCGTCGTGCTTGCGACATTCTATGCGGACTGCGTGCCGCTCTACTTTGTCGACCCGGTGCACCGCGCAATTGGACTTTCCCATTCGGGCTGGCGCGGAACGGTTCACAAGATGGGGCAGGCAACACTCGATGCGATGCACGAACGGTTTGGAACAGAAGCAAAAGATGTGATCGCAGCCATCGGCCCGTCGATCTGCCAGGACTGCTACGAGGTGAGCGGTGACGTGATCAAAGAGTTCCGGGCAGCATTCCCGGAAACACTGCATGAGAAACTGTTCTACGGAAAACCAGATGGAAAATACCAGTTAAATCTCTGGGAGGCGAATCGTCAGATCCTTCTTGCGGCAGGAGTGCCGGAGAAGCAGATTCATCTGCCGAACCTCTGCACCTGCTGCAACCCGGATTTCCTGTATTCCCACCGTGCATCGAAGGGAAAAAGAGGAAACCTCGCGGCATTCCTTTCCCTGGTCTGAAAACAGGATCGAAAACAGAATAGAAAGCATCAAAAAACGGATCTGGAAAAAACAGATCCGTTTTTTGATGTATGCATCCGGCGGACACAAAATCGATTATCTGTGTTTTGCCAGCAGCTTATTGATTTTCTCTGTCGTAGACTGTACTTTTGCAACGGATACGTCGTGGTTCAGCGTATCGATGATGCTTGCCATATATTTGCTCATCTCAGCCGGCTCATACCAAGGACGGGAAACGAGTTCCGGTGTACGGTAGGTCAGGTCGGTGGTGATGACTTTGCTGATATAGCCTTTCTCATAGTAAGCATCGAATTTCTCCAGACCATCGGTGAAGAGGCCGAAGGTGGTGCAGACAAAGACGTGGTCAGCGCCGCGCTCTTTGACCTGTTTTGCAACGTCGAGCATACTCTCACCGGAGGAGATCATATCGTCGATGATGACAACATCTTTTCCTGCAACGGAATCGCCGAGGAACTCATGTGCCACGATCGGGTTCTTTCCGTTTACGATGGTGGAGTAATCTCTTCTCTTATAGAACATACCCATATCGACGCCGAGCACGTTGGAGAAGTATACGGCACGCGCCATCGCTCCCTCGTCCGGGCTGATGATCATCAGATGATCGTTGTCGATCGTCAGATCCGGAACGGAACGGAGAAGGGCTTTTAAAAACTGGTAGGTTGGCATGAAGTTGTCAAAGCCGCCGAGCGGAATTGCGTTCATGACACGGGGATCGTGTGCGTCGAAGGTGATAAAGTTGGAAACACCCATGTTCATCAGCTCCTGCAGAGCAAGTGCGCAGTCGAGAGACTCACGTTTGGTGCGCTTATGCTGTCTTCCTTCATAAATGAAAGGCATGATTACGTTGATCCGGTGTGCTTTTCCCGTTGCAGCAGCGATGATACGTTTCAGATCCTGATAATGGTCATCCGGTGACATGTGGTTCTCGTAGCCGCAGACCTTGTAGGTGATGCTGTAGTTGCAGACATCAACCAGGATGTAAAGATCGGCACCGCGGACGGATTCGTTGATCTTTCCTTTTGCTTCGCCGGAGCCGAAACGCGGGCACTCGCAGTCAATCAGAAAAGAATCCTCGGAATATCCGGAAAAGGAAACCCCGTTGCGGCGCTCGGCGAGCTCTTTACGGAACTGAACCAGATACGCATCGACTTTTTTTGCCATTTCCATGCTGCCCGGCAGAGCGGCGAGCTTTAACGGGGCAACCGGAATGGAATTTTCAAGTAAATCTAAATTAGCCATACAAACCTCCAGTAATCGACATTTTTTACAAACCATTTACTTCCTATTTATATCATCTTGGGAAAGGGCGCGTCAAGCAAAAAACGAAAGAATCCTTGCTTTTTGTGCAGGTTGTTGTTATTATAATGGATGAATGTCCGGAAGGTATGCAAAAAAAGCACGCTTTTCAGGGTACAAAGAGAAGTTAAAAGAAGTAAATGGAAAGGCCAAAACGTAAGATCTGTGAAAAACAAGACGAAACACATTATCAAGACAATAGAACGGGGCAGTATTGCCGAAGAACTGGAACTCGAACCGGGAGATGAGTTGCTCCGCGTGAACGGGGAAATCATCGAGGACGTCTTCGATTACCACTTCCAGACCAACGACACGTATCTGGAACTCACGATCCGGAAAAAGGACGGCGAGGAATGGGATCTGGAAATCGAAAAAGAGTATGACGAGGAAATCGGCATTACATTCGAGAACGAGTTTATGGATCAGTACCGTTCCTGCAGCAACAACTGCATTTTCTGCTTCATCGATCAGATGCCGCCGGGAATGCGTCCCACCTTGTATTTTAAGGATGACGATTCACGTCTGTCCTTCCTGCAGGGAAACTATATTACACTGACCAACATGAGCGACCACGATATCGACCGGATTATCCGCTACCATCTGGCACCGATCAATATCTCGTTTCAGACAACGAACCCGGAACTCCGCTGCAAAATGCTGCACAACCGTTTTGCAGGAAATATCTTTCCGAAGGTCCAGCGCCTTTACGAGGCGGGAATCGAGATGAATGGACAGATTGTGCTCTGCAAGGGATACAACGACGGCGCAGAGCTGGAGCGCAGTATTTCGGATCTGTCAAAATATCTGCCGCATCTGAAAAGTGTTTCGGTTGTCCCGGTCGGACTTTCGAAGTACCGCGACGGACTGGCGCCTCTGGAACCGTTTACCAGGGAGGATGCAAAAGAAGTTCTTGCCACGATTCACAAATGGCAGAAAAAGCTGTATGAACAGTGGGGACTTCACTTTATCCATGCCGGTGATGAATGGTATCTGCTGGCAGGAGAGCCGATCCCGGAGGAGGAAAATTACGATGGCTATATCCAGCTGGAAAACGGAGTGGGAATGCTCCGGCTTCTGGAGGACGAGGTTGCGGAAGAACTTTCGAAACGAGAAGGGGACGGCCGTCACCGCCATGTAACGATTGCGACCGGAAAAGCTGCGGCGCCGTCGTTGGAAAAACACATGCAGAAAATTCGTGAAAAATATCCGAATGTACAGGCGGATGTTGTCACGATTATCAACTATTTCTTTGGAGAATCCATTACCGTATCCGGTCTGATTACCGGAAAGGATCTGATGGAGCAGTTAGAGGGAAGAGATCTTGGCGACTGCCTGCTGCTTCCGTGCAACATGCTCCGTTCGGGAAAAAACGTCTTTCTTGACGATGTAACGGTGGAAGAGGTGGAAGAGCGCCTGAAAACACCGGTACAGATTGTCGATGAGCCGGGCAGCGACCTGGTGAAAGCCGTTGTGGAGGAAAACCAGGAGACGATACACAGAAGGAGAACAATGTATGAGCAAGCCGATTGTAGCAATTGTGGGCCGGCCGAACGTGGGTAAATCCACCCTGTTTAATGTATTAGCCGGAGACAATATTTCGATTGTAAAAGACACACCGGGTGTAACCCGTGACCGTATTTATGCCGACGTAGAGTGGCTGAACCACAAATTTACGCTGGTAGACACCGGCGGTATTGAGCCGGAATCCAAAGATGTCATTCTCTCCCAGATGAGAGACCAGGCGCAGATCGCCATTGACACCGCAAACGTTATTATTTTCATCACCGACGTCCGTCAGGGCCTTGTAGATGCCGATGCAAAAGTAGCTGATATGCTCAGAAGAAGCCGCAAGCCGGTTGTGCTGGTGGTCAACAAAGTCGACAACTTCGACCGTCAGATGATGGATGTTTATGAATTCTATAACCTCGGCATCGGAGAGCCGCACGCCATTTCCGCATCCGGAAAGCTCGGCATCGGCGATATGCTCGATGAGGTGACAGGATACTTTGATCCGGAGATGGAAAACGAGGAGGAGAGCGAGATTCCGCGCATCGCCATTGTCGGAAAACCGAACGTCGGAAAATCCTCCCTGGTCAACAAACTGCTGGGTTCGAACCGTGTTATCGTATCCGATATCGCCGGAACGACGCGCGATGCGATCGATACCACGATCATGCACAATGGAAATGAATATATTTTCATCGATACCGCAGGCCTTCGAAAGAAAAACAAGATCAAAGAGGAGCTGGAGCGGTACAGCATCATCCGTACCGTATCTGCCGTAGAGCGCGCAGATGTCGTCGTTCTTCTGATCGATGCAACCGAGGGTGTCACCGAGCAGGATGCCAAAATTGCCGGAATCGCCCATGAGCGCGGAAAAGGTATGATCATCGCAGTCAACAAGTGGGATGCACTCGAAAAAGACGATAAGACGATCTACCGCTTTACCGAAAAAGTAAGAAACACACTGGCTTACATGCCGTACGCAGAGCTTCTTTTCATCTCTGCGAAGACAGGACAGCGCCTTCCGAAGCTGTTCGAGACGATCGACATGGTTCTGCAGTACCAGAACCTGCGTGTACAGACCGGTGTCCTGAACGAGATTCTGACCGAGGCGATGGCAATGCAGCAGCCGCCGTCAGACCGTGGAAAACGACTGAAAATCTACTACATGACGCAGGTTTCGGTCAAACCGCCGACATTTGTTATTTTCGTCAACGACAAAGAACTGATGCATTTCTCCTACGTTCGATATCTGGAGAATAAAATCAGAGAGTCGTTCGGCTTCCGCGGCACACCGCTGAAATTCATCATCAGAGAACGAAAAGAGAAGGAGCAGTAAAGAGTTATGGTACGGATCATATGCCTTTTGATCGGATACGCATTTGGCCTTTTTCAGACCTCGTATATTTATGGAAGGACGAAGGGAATTGATATCCGGGAACACGGCAGCGGAAACGCAGGAACGACCAACGCGCTCCGGACTTTAGGAAAAAAAGCAGGCGCCATTACGCTTGCCGGCGACTGCATCAAATGTATTCTGGCGGTTCTGACAGTACGCCTGATCTTCGGGGCATCGCATCCGGAAATGCTGAAACTGCTGACGGTGTATGCTGCGGCCGGAACGATTCTCGGCCACAACTTCCCGTTTTACTTAGGCTTCCGCGGCGGAAAAGGAATCGCTGCGACCGCGGGTCTGATTATCTCGTTTGACTGGAGAATCACGCTGGTCTGTGCAGCGCTGTTTTTCCTGAATCTTGCAGTAACACACTATGTTTCCCTCGGTTCCATGATGGTTTACGTTGTCTTTTTTGCAATGGCCGTCATCATGGGACAGGAGGGCTGCTTTGCGCTGGAACCGCCGTATCTCTATGAGATGTACGTGGTGATCGCACTTCTTGCCGTGCTTGCCTTCTGGGAGCACCGTGCAAACATCAAGCGTCTCATCGCGGGAACAGAGCGGAAAACGTATTTATCCAAAAAGTCGGAGAAATAAAATATGGCAAAGATTAGCATCATCGGAGCAGGAAGCTGGGGAACCGCCCTCGGCCTCCTGCTCTGCAACAACGGGCATGACGTGACGATCTGCTCGGAAAATGAAAAGGAAATTGAGAGCTTAAAGGAACACAGAGAGCATCTGACGAAGCTTCCGGGCGTAAAACTGCCGGATGAAATGAAGTTCACCTGCGATGTGCGCGGCTCCCTTTCCGGACAGGACATCCTTGTGATGGCAAAAGCATCCCCGTACGTGCGAACCACATGTAAAAAGTATGCGGCAGATATTCCGGACGGCCAGCTCATCGTCAATGTGGCAAAAGGCGTGGAAGCCGATACCCTGATGACGATGTCGCAGATCATCGAGGAGAACGTGCCGGGAGCGAATGTCGCTGTTCTCTCCGGACCGAGCCACGCCGAGGAAGTCGGCCGCGGCCTGCCGACCACGATCGTTGTCGGCGCGCATGACCGTGAGAGCGCACTGTATGTGCAGAATGTTTTCATGAGCCCGGTCTTCCGCGTTTACACAAGCCCGGACATCACGGGAATTGAACTTGGCGGCGCTTTGAAAAACGTTATCGCACTGGCAGCCGGAACGGCGGATGGTCTCGGCTACGGCGACAATACGAAAGCAGCTCTCATTACCCGCGGTATTGCAGAGATTGCACGGCTCGGCACGGCGATGGGTGCCCATGCGGAAACCTTCTACGGTCTTTCCGGCATCGGTGACCTGATTGTAACGTGTGCGTCCGTGCACAGCCGGAACCGGAAAGCCGGATACCTGATCGGCCAGGGAAGAACGATGCAGCAGGCGATGGATGAAGTTCAGATGATCGTCGAGGGCGTCTATTCCGCAAAAGCGGGTCTTATCCTGTCGAAAAAATTCGGAATCGAAACGCCGATCATTCAGGCAGTCAATCAGGTTCTGTTTGAAAACAAAAACCCGAAACAGGCTGTGGATGAACTGATGCAGCGTATGAAAAAAGACGAACTCGCCCCGGATCTCTGGGAGCGGTAAAAATAAGAAACCTGTCACTTCTGTGAAATGATACAGAGACGGCAGGTTCTTTTTTGTGCAGACCGAAATTTTTCAGCAAAAATACGGGAAAAAGATGACAATACTTTCGAAATCAAGTATAGTAATAGAAAGCGGAATAATTTTAACTGAAAAGATGCGGAGGAAAATACAGCAGGAGGAAGAAAGAATGAGAGGAGTAGAAACAAGAATTCAGGAAATCCGCCATGCCATTTTTACGGAAGTTGCAAAAATGGCGTATGACGTGGACTCCCCGGTGGAAAAGACGATCGAGGAAATTCCTTACCGTGTAATTCCCGGCGAGGTCGGAAATTTTAGAAATGATGTGTTTCTGGAGCGGGCGATTGTAGGAGAGCGGCTTCGCCTTGCAATGGGACTTCCGTGCAGAAGCGCGGCAGAGCACGCCCCGATCTCGGACAATATCAAACTGGCGGACCAGGCGGAGACGTATTATACACCGCCGCTCATTAATGTCATCAAATTTGCATGCAACGCCTGTCATGAAAAACGGGTTCTGATCACGGAGGGATGTCAGGGGTGTCTTGCACATCCGTGCGTGGAAGTCTGTCCGAAAAAGGCCATTACGCTGGACCGCACCAATGGACGATCCTATATTGATCAGGATAAATGCGTCAAATGTGGTCAGTGTGCCAAGGTATGCGGATACCAGGCTATTATCATTCAGGAGCGTCCGTGTGCGAGAGCCTGCGGAATGGATGCCATCGGTTCAGATGAGAACGGAAAAGCAGATATCGATTACGAGAAATGTGTATCCTGCGGCCAGTGTCTCGTCAACTGCCCGTTCGGCGCTATTTCGGACAAATCCCAGATCTTCCAGGTAATCCGTGCGATCCAGTCGGGAGAGCGCGTCTATGCAGCGCTGGCACCGGCGTTTGTCGGCCAGTTCGGACCGAAAGTAACGCCTGGAAAACTGCGTGCGGCGATGAAAAAGCTCGGTTTTGCGGATGTCTTTGAAGTTGCGATCGGAGCGGATCTCTGTGCGGCACAGGAGGCAGAGGATTTTGTGAACGAAGTTCCGGAGAAACTGCCGTTTATGGCGACATCCTGCTGTCCGGCCTGGTCTGTAATGGCGAAGAAACTGTTCCCGGATTACGCAAGCTGTATCTCAATGGCACTGACCCCGATGACGCTGACGGCGCGTCTGATCAAGAAACACAATCCGAATGCGAAGGTTGTCTTTGTCGGACCGTGTGCGGCGAAAAAACTGGAGGCCATGCGCCGGTCTGTCCGCAGTGAGGTGGACTTCGTTCTGACGTTTGAAGAGATGTCGGGCATTTTCGATGCGCGCCAGGTAGATGTGAGTGCACTTGAGGAAGATCCGGACGGCGTCAGCGATGCATCGGTGGACGGAAGAAACTTTGCTGTCTCCGGCGGCGTTGCAAAATCTGTGGAAAATGTAATCCGTGAAAAATACCCGGACCGCGAAATCAAGATGGCAAATGCAGAAGGTCTGAAGGAATGCCGGAAACTGCTGACAATGGCAAGGGCCGGAAAGTACAACGGTTATCTTCTCGAAGGCATGGCCTGTCCGGGCGGATGCGTGGCAGGAGCCGGCACGATGCAGTCAATCAAAAAGTCGCAGGCGGCAGTCAACAAATATGCGGCGCAGGCAAAACACAAGATTTCCAGCCAGACAGAATATGTAAAAGAACTGGACAAACTGGTAGACTAAAAAGAACAGCAAGGTGGAGACAAAAGTGAAAAAGAAAAGAAAGATGAGTTTTGCGGCAGCGATTCTTGCAATGGTACTTCTGTTTGCAGGATGCGGCCAGACAGAGACAAAGACGGAGAGCAGCGGGACAAAAAGCACAGGATCAGAAAGTACAGTATCAGAAAGTACGCAGACAGAGAGCAGCACAGCGGCATCGGAAACAGAAGATGAGACACCGGTCCATGTGCTTGCATTAAAAGGACCGACCGGCATGGGAATGGTAAAAATGATGAGCGATAACGACAGCAAAGAGTCACCTGCGGACACGTTTGAACTTGCCGCTGCCCCGGATGAGGTCAGCGCAAAACTGGTACAGGGAGAGGTGGATATCGCCGCGGTTCCGGCGAACCTTGCAAGCGTACTCTACAACAAGACAAACGGCGGCGTGCAGGTGCTCGCAGTCAATACGCTCGGTGTCCTTTATATCGTCGAGGACGGCGATACCGTACATTCCATTGCGGATCTGAAAGGCAGAACCATTTATGCGGGCGGCAAAGGTGCAACTCCGGAGTATGCTTTGAATTATATCCTCGAAAAGAACGGCCTCGTACCGGGTGAGGACGTAACGATCGAGTGGAAGAGCGAACACGCCGAGTGCGTGGCAGCACTTGCAGAAGATGCCGATGGAATCGCCATGCTGCCGCAGCCGTTTGTAACGACGGCACAGACGAAAAAAGAAACGCTGCGCACCGCACTTGACCTGACCGAAGAATGGAACAAAATCCAGGAGTCCGAAGGAACGGCGAGCACACTGGTGACAGGTGTTACCGTTGTGCGCACTGCCTTTGCCAAGGAGCATCCGGAAGCAGTTGCAGACTTCATGGAAGCTTACCAGGCATCCGTATCCTATGTAACCGAAAACACTGATGAGGCGGCAAAACTGATCGGGGATTATGACATTGTTCCGGAGGCAGTCGCAAAGAAAGCGCTTCCGGCATGCAACATTGTCTGCATCACCGGTGATGAGATGAAAGAGAAGCTTTCCGGTTATCTCAGTGTACTCAAAGACCAGAACCCGGAGACAGTCGGAGGAGAACTTCCAGGAGATGACTTCTATTATTCCGAATAAAAACAAAAAAGAGAAACAGAGAAAAACGAAGCTCTGGCCGATCGTGTTCTGGCTTATGATCTGGCAGGCGGCAAGCGTTTTTGTCGGGCAGGAGATCCTTCTGGCATCTCCTGCCGCTGTTTTGAAACGCCTTTTTACGCTTGTAACAGAACCGGTCTTCTGGCAGTCCCTGATGTTTTCCGGAGCACGCATCGGAGCCGGATTCCTTCTTGGTGCGGCGGCGGGAATTGCAGGAGCTGCACTTGCCGGGCGGTTTTCCATTGCAGAAGAACTCCTGGCGCCGCTGGTTGCAGCAGTGAAAGCAGTGCCGGTCGCTTCTTTTGTGATTCTGATCCTGATATGGGTTTCGTCGAAGAATCTTTCGGTTGTGATTTCGTTTCTGATGGTATTTCCGATCCTGTATACAAACACGCGGAACGGCCTGCGGGAACTGGACACAGCGCTTTTGGAGATGACAGACGTTTTTCAGGTTCCGCGGCCGGTGCGGCTGCGCTGGGTGATCCTGCCGCAGCTGTACCCATATATCCGGACGGGATGTTCACTTTCCCTTGGCCTTTGCTGGAAGGCCGGAACGGCAGCAGAAGTAATCGGCATTCCGAACCGATCCATCGGAGAGCATCTGTATCAGGCAAAAATATATCTCGACACACCGGGACTCTTTGCCTGGACGGCAGCGATCGTGTATGTCAGCTTCTGTCTCGAAAAAGCTGTTTTAAAAGGAATGGATCTTGCAGAAAAAAGGATGCTGGTGATGAAATGAAAGAAGATACGATTGAAATCTCCCATCTGAAAAAAGCGTATGGAGAACACGTTATTTTTTCGAATCTTACGATGGAACTGAAAAAAGGAGCAGTGACCTGTCTGATGGCTCCTTCCGGGGCGGGAAAGACAACCCTGCTGCGGATTCTGGCAGGCCTGGAGCAGGCGGACGGCGGAAAAATCGGGGGACTGGAAGCCTTAAGAAAAAGTATGGTTTTTCAGGAACCGCGGCTGGCAGAAGAACTGACAGCTGCAGCCAATATCCAGCTCGCGGTAAGGCGCCGCATGTTTGGAAAAGAAAAAAGAAGCTCCCGTCATCTTGTGGAGGAGATGGAGGAACTCGGCCTTTCGGGCTGTGAAAACCAGGCTGTATCGGAACTGTCGGGCGGCATGCGCCAGCGGGTGGCGGTTCTGCGGGCCATGCGCATGGACGCAGATTTCCTCCTTTTGGATGAGCCGTTCCGGGGACTGGATGCGGGGACGAAAAAGAAAACGATGAACTATATCCGCAGAAAAGGAAAAGAAAAAACGATGCTTCTGGTCACGCATGATTTAGAAGAAGCCGAAGCAATGGGGGACTGGATCTGCACCTGCAGCAGACTGGATGGTATCCTTGAAATAAAGAGAAACAGCAAAAGCAGCACAGAAATCTGAAACGGAAAGAAACAGATTTTCTGTGCTGCTTTTGCTGTGAATCCGCAGTTACAGCAGGTCATCCGGTATGGAAGCAGAGCGGAGCTGTTCGTCCATCGTGTCGATGAGCGCCATGTCGGCTTCAGAAAGTTCGAAGTCGAAGACATCCGCGTTGGCAAAAATGCGGTCCGGCTGTGTCGATTTCGGGATGACACTGATGCCCTGCTGGACGAGGTAGCGGAGGCCGATCTGCGCTTCAGTGCGTACATACTTTTCTGCCAGCTGCTGCATAATCTCACGGTTCAGATAAAGACCTCTTGCGAGCGGCGCATACGCTTGAACGGCGATTCCATGTGAACGGCAGAAAGCGATGAGCGGTTTCCGGTTCCAGAGCGGATGGCATTCGATCTGGTTGACGGCCGGGATGATGCCGGAAAATTCAAAGAGGGCGGTAAGGTGCGGCTCCTCGAAGTTGCTGACGCCGATCGATTTTGCACGCCCGGATTCGCGGATTTTTTCGAGTGCGCGCCACGTCTCCGGGTAGCAGCCCGGCACCGGCCAGTGAATCAGGTAAAGATCAACGTAGTCGAGACGGAGACGGTCGAGGCTGCGGTTGAAGGCACCTTCGATATCACCGACCCGCTGCGCGGTATTCCATACCTTTGTGGTAATAAAAAAATCTTCCCGCGGAATCCCGCTTGCGCGGATCCCGCGGCCGATGCTGTCCTCATTTTTATAGGAGGAGGCGGTATCAATCAGACGGTAGCCGTATTTTGCCGCGGTGACAATTGCTTTTTCTGCCTCTTTTTCTGCCGATTTGTAAGTGCCAAGCCCCAGAAGCGGCATCGCTCTGCCGTCATTCAATGTAATGGTTGGAATAGAAAGTGCCATGAAAACCCTCCGTATCTTGAATCAAAAAAAGATTCTGCCGTATTTCTCTCATAAATACCGTAAGTATAACATGAAATTTTAAAGAAATCAGACCAAATATATTAAAAAAGTTTAACACAATTGAAAAATGAGAAAAAAATAACAAGCCCTGTAAGAAAAAAGGAGGACGCCAGGGCAGACTGTACGGCGAATTGTACAGAAATTTTGTGAGGGCTGTATTGATTTTGTGCATGAAATAGAGTATAATAAGTTCGAATTGATATTTCTTTATCATTCCCTGTACAATCTGCAGGTCGTTTCAGGAAAACAAAAGCGGACGAAACGGACGGCAGAGGAGAAAAACGGGGACAGAGGAGGCCATATTATGCATTTATTATATGACGAGAATGGAAATCCCATTCCGCACGGAGCTCACGACGAGCATCATCATCACCATGACCATCATCACGAGGGAGAAGACTGCGGACATGCCTGCAATGCATGCGGTTCCGAAGAAAAATGCAAGGACGAGAATCTTGCCCTTTTAACCTATATGCTGCAGCACAATGAACATCACGCAGCAGAACTCGACGAGATGGCCGACAAACTGGAAAAAGCCGGAATGGCGGACGCCGCAAAACAGATCAGGGAGGGAGTATCCGATTTCCAGAAAGGCAATATGCGTCTGTCCCTTGCACTGACGCTTGTAAAAGAGCATTTGAAAGAAGTTAAGTAGAGGAGGCGTAAGCTATGTGCCTTGCAACGGTATACAAAAATCCGGAAAACACAGTTGTCTGTAAAAATGTGAGCCGCATCGATGTCGATGGAGAATACGTTCTGATCCGTGACATCATGGGCGAGGAGATCAGACTGCAGGGTAAGATCAAAATGGTTGATCTTGCAAACAGCATCGTAGAGCTGGACTGCGAGTAATAAAAGCGGTTTTAAGAACCCGGGTTCTGCAAATCGGAACGAAACAGAACAAGCGAACCGGGACTTAGAATAGGAATACATCATAAAAAAGCGGAGGTAAATTAAATTATGAAACTTTCAGAAGAGATGAAAAACAAGACTCTTCTGTCTTTTGAGCTGTTCCCGCCAAAGACAGAGAAAGGGCTGCAGAATCTGCCGGGTACCATCGACCACCTGATGAAGTACAACCCGTCTTACATTTCCTGTACATACGGAGCAGGCGGCGGAAACGTCGGAGCAAACCGTGAAGTATGTCAGATGATCAAAAATGCCGGAACCACACCGGTTACTCATTTCACCGTCATCAAAAACACAAAAGAAGGAATCAAAGAGCAGCTGGATCAGTATTTAGCTGACGGCGTAGACCACATGCTGGCACTGCGCGGCGATATTCCGCTTGGCGAGACCACAACCTGCGGCGACTTTGACTACGCTACCGATCTTGTAAAATTTGTACGCGATACCTACGGCGACAAATTCGAAATCGCTGTTGCAGGATCTCCGGAGGGCCACATCTCCTGCAGAAGCCTGGAGTCTGATATCGCAGTTCTGAAACAGAAACAGGACAACGGCGCAGACTACATCATGACTCAGCTCTGCTGGGATATGGAGCAGTTCAAATACTGGCTCGATGCCATCCGCAAAGCCGGAATCACCATGCCGGTAGACGTTGGAGTTATGCCGATCCTGGATCAGGCAGCTACCATCAACATGGCACTTTCCAGAAATGGCTGTGTTATGGACAGAGAGCTTTCCAGAATGATCTCCAGACACTGGCTGTTCCCGAACCCATTTGCAGCAAAAGACGCAGAGGGCAAACCGTTCGACGTATTCTACGACAAGAAAGTTGCAGAGTTCAAAGAAGAGGGTATCGAATATACCGTAAAACAGATTGATGCATACCGTGCACTCGGTGTCAACGGAATTCATCTGTACGCACTGAATAAATGGAAAGACGTATCTGAAATCATCGACAGATCCGGTCTTTGCACACTGGTTTAATGAATTAATTACTTGAATTTGGGAGGCATCCGATTTTTATGGCACACGTAATAGCTGTCGCCGGAAAAGGCGGCGTTGGAAAAACAACATTATGCGGCTTGCTGATCCAGTATCTCTGCGAGTCAGGAAAAGGTCCTGTTCTTGCAGTTGATGCGGACGCAAACTCAAACCTGAATGAGGTACTCGGTGTAGAAGTAGAAGCTACCCTTGGAGATATCCGGGAGGAGATTGCCCGTGCAGAGATGGCATCCAAAAACCCGATTCCGGCAGGCATGAGCAAGGCAGATTATGCGGAATTTAAATTTGCAGGCGCTCTGACTGAGGAAGATGATTTTGACCTGCTTGTGATGGGAAGAACACAGGGAAAAGGCTGCTACTGCTTCGTCAATGGACTTCTGCAGAATCAGCTTGCAAAGCTGTATCCGAATTACCCCTTCATGGTTGTGGATAACGAGGCAGGCATGGAGCATATCAGCCGTGGCATACTTCCGGGAATGGATACAGCTATTTTGGTCAGTGACTGCTCAAGAAGAGGAGTACAGGCCGCTGCGAGAATCGCGGAGCTGATCAAAGAATGCGATATGAAGCCGAAGCAGGTAGGACTGATCGTAAACCGCGCGCCGAATGGCGTGTTAAATGAGGGAACCCGTGAGGAAATTGAAAAACAGGGATTAACTCTCCTTGGCGTTGTTCCGCACGATGATCAGGTTTATGAATATGACTGTGACGGAAAACCAACCGTACGTCTGCCGGAAGACTCTCCGGTACGCGCGGCATTAAAGAAAATCGTAGAAAACCTTGATTTATAAAAACAGAGAATCTGCCCTCCGCTTTGTACACGCTGCAGACGGAGGGATATTTCAAAAGTAAAATATCCCCCATGGGAGGATGTTTTTACCATAAAAATATTAAAATACAATCTTGAGGAGGACAAGATGAGCGAATTCAAATTAACAAGCGTAGAAGAATTCGAACAGGCCACGAATGAGCTCCTGGAAACAGGTGCAAAGGTTGGCGCTGACGCATGGCAGTTTCGTGTAAAAAACCAGACCCCGCACTGTAAATTCGGTGAGCAGGGAACCTGCTGCCGTATCTGTACGATGGGACCTTGCCGTATTACACCAAAGGCACCGAGAGGAATCTGCGGATGCGATGTACACGGTATTGTAGGACGTAACTTCCTGCGCTTTACAGCAGGCGGTTCTGCTACCCATTCCGATCACGGCCGTGAAATCTGCCATACTCTGCATGAGGCAGATCCAAACGGAAGCTATAAAGTAAAAGATCCTGAGAAACTGATCCGCCTGGCAAAAGAGTGGGGCGTAGAGTACGAAGGAAAAGATATCTACGATCTGGCACATGAAATGTCTGAGCTGGCTCTGATGGAGTATGGTAAACCGTTCGGAACACAGAGATTCCTGAAACGTGCTCCGCAGCACACACAGGACATCTGGGAGAGAGAAGAGATCGCACCGCGTGCGATTGACCGTGAGGTTTCCTGTTCCATGCATATGACCCATATGGGATGTTCTTCCCTTCCGGAAGCACTCGTTCGCCAGTCCCTTCGTTCCGGACTTTCCGATGGATGGGGCGGTTCCATGATGGGTACCGAGTTCTCCGACGTACTGTTCGGAACTCCGAAGCCGGTTGACACCGAGGCAAACCTTGGCGTAATGAAAGAGGATGAAGTAAACATCATCGTTCACGGCCACGATCCGTCACTTTCCGAGATGATCTGTGAATATGCAGACGATCCGGAGATGATCGCATACGCAAAAGAAATGGGAGCAAAGGGAATCAACGTAGCTGGTGTCTGCTGTACTTCCAACGAAGTAGCAATGCGCCGCGGCGTGCCGATGGCAGGTAACTTCCTGCAGCAGGAAAACGTGGTATTGACTGGTGCCTGCGAGGCCATCGTTGTTGACGTACAGTGTATCTTCCCGGCACTTGGACCTTTAAGCAAATGCTTCCATACCAAATTCGTTACCACCAGCCCGATCGCACAGATGCCGGATGCAGAATACGTCCGCTTCAATGCAAAAACAGCAGGCGAGAATGCAAAAGCCATCGTAAAAATGGCAGTTGAAAACTTTAAAAACCGTAAACCGGAGCTGGTACATATCCCGCATATGAAACAGAAAGCAACCGTTGGATACTCTGTTGAGTCCATCATCAAGACTCTGGATAAAGTAACCAACTCCCAGGTTGACCAGACCGGAACTCTGATGCCGCTGTGGCAGTGTGTGGCATCCGGCGTTATCCGTGGTGCAGTTGCCATGGTAGGATGCAACAACCCGAAAGTCCGCCCGGACACCGCTCACATCGAGCTGATGAAGAAACTGATCGCACACGATGTTATCATCGTTGCTTCCGGATGCTCTGCACAGGCAGCAGCAAGAGCAGGCCTTATGGACAAACGTGCCAAAGATCTCTGCGGCGCTGGTCTGAAACGTGTCTGCGAGCTGGCTGATATCCCGCCGGTACTCCACATGGGATCCTGCGTTGATATCTCCCGTATGATGGTTCTCGTAGCAGAACTTGCTAAAATTGGTGATGTTAATATTTCCCAGCTTCCAGTTGTCGGATGTGCTCCGGAGTGGATGTCTGAGAAAGCAGTTTCTATCGGAAACTATGTTGTAGCAACCGGTATCGATACCTATCTTGGTGTTGAGCCGTACGTATCCGGATCTACTGAGGTAACCGGACTTCTGACCAACGGCGTCCGCGACTGGGTTGAGGCCGCTTACACCGTAGAGAAAGACATCGACAAGCTGGGCGATGCAATGCTTGCACGAATCGAAGAGAAACGTGCCGCACTCGGCGTATAAAAAAGGACAGGGCGGTCCCTGACACGAAAAGAGACCGCCCTTTTTGAAGTGAAAAGGTGTAAAATGAAAATAGCAGTAACTGGAAAGGGCGGCGTAGGAAAAACAACCATTGCGGCGACCCTTGCAAGACTTTATGCAGAAGAAGGCCATCCGGTTCTGGCTGCAGATGTCGACCCGGATGCCAATCTGGGCCTGGCGCTTGGATTTCCGGAAGAAATCCTCGATTCGATCGTTCCGATTACGAAGATGAGAAAACTGATCGAAGAGCGCACGGAGGCAAGTGCAGACAACCGGTTTTACAAAATAAATCCGAGAGTAAGTGATATCCCCGACAAATACAGCAAAGAGTACAATGGAGTCAAGCTCCTGACACTCGGCACCGTGGAGACGGCCGGAAGCGGCTGCGTCTGCCCGGAGCATGTGATGCTGCGGAGAATCATCAACAGCCTGGTACTCCACCGGGGTGATGTTGTCATCCTCGATATGGAAGCCGGCCTTGAGCATCTGGGAAGAGGAACTACAGAGGGCATGGACATGTTCATTGTGGTCATCGAGCCGGGTGCAAGAAGTATTCAGACCTATAAGAATGTCAAACGCCTGGCCGAAGAGCTTGGTGTTCATCAGGTTCATGTCGTAGCAAACAAAGTACGCGACGAAAAAGATGAGGCATTCATACAGGACCGTATCCCCCCGGAAGATCTTCTGGGCATGGTCCACTACAACCCGGAAATTATGGAAGCGGACAGGGAAGGTTCGTCGCCATATGATTACAGCGCGGCTGCAGTAGAAGAGATACGGAAAATAAAAACAAAAATCGATAAGTCAAACATGCCTGGCATGGAAAAAGTGTGATAGGAGGAAAAACACATGACATTATTCGAGAGAGTATTTAGCGGAAATGACGCAGTATACGGCCTCACCGAGGCTGCCGTTGACGCCGCAATCGCAGCAAACGGAGAGGAGAAAGCAGTCAGCTTCCCGGACACTGCTTACGCACTCCCATGTTACTATGCCGTAACAGGTGTAAAAGTTACCAACTTAAAAGAGATGAAAGAAGCTCTCGGCGTGGTAAAATCCCTGATGACAAGAGAGAATCAGCTGAATGATGTATTTATGTCCGGTGTTGCAACTGCACTCTGCGCAGAGTTCATCGAGGCAATCAAATACATCGACGGTGCAAAACCGTACGACGAGCCGTGCTACGGCCACTTAAGCGATGCGATCATCCGTGAGCTTGGTGTACCGCTTGTAACAGGCGATATCCCGGGCGTTGCTGTTATCCTTGGAAGCGCTCCGACTGCACAGGAAGGCGTAGACCTTGTTAAGAGCTATCAGGCACAGGGTATCCTCGTAACACTGGTTGGCGGAATCATCGATCAGTGTCAGGAACTGGGATACAAGACCGGCGCAAACGTACGTGTGATCCCGCTTGGCAAAGACGTAACATCTGTTATCCACGTTGTATCGGTAGCAATCCGTGCAGCCCTGATCTTCGGTAACGTAACCGCAGGCGATGCAAACGCACTGATGACCTACACCAAAGAGCGTGTACCGGCATTCGTAAACGCATTCGCTCCTCTGGACGATGTAATCGTTGCATGCGGCGCTGGCGCCATCGCACTTGGCTTCCCGGTTATCACAAACGATGACAAAGACGTTCCGGCTATCCCGAAGAGCCTGATCATCCAGAAAGATGTTTCCAAATTCAACGCTACTTCCCTGGAAGCACGCGACATCAAGATCAAAATTACCAACATTGATATCCCGGTTGCATTCGCATCTGCATTCGAGGGCGAGATCATCCGCCGCGGTGATATGCAGGTTGAGTTTGACGGTTCCCGCGTAGACTGCTGCGAGCTGGTTCAGACAAAAGATGCTTCTGAAGTAGAAGATCACAAGATCGAGCTGATCGGACCAGATCTTGACGAGTTCGAGGTTGGCTCCAAACACAGCATCGCATACGTTGTTGAGGTTGCCGGAAAGAGCATGCAGCCAGACTTTGAGCCTGTATTCGAGCGTAAGTTCCACAGCTACCTGAACTGCATCGAAGGTGTTATGCATACCGGACAGCGTGATATGATCCGTATCCGTGTCAGCAAAGAAGCTTTCAACGCTGGCTTCCGTGCAAAACACTTCGGAGAAGTTCTGTACGCACAGGTTAAAAACGAGTTCGAGGCCGTTGTTGACAAATGTCAGGTTAAGATCTACACCAATCCGGAAGACTGCACCAAGATCCGTCACGAAGTTGCCATCCCGGTATTCGACAAACGTGACGAGCGTCTGTCTACCATGACGGACGAATCCGTACCGGTATACTACAGCTGCATCATGTGCCAGGCATTCTCCCCGAGCCACGTATGCGTTGTTACTCCAGAGCGTCTTGGTCTTTGCGGTGCCGTTTCATGGCTGGATGCAAAAGCTACCAACGAGCTGGATCCGAACGGACCTTGCCAGGTTATCACAAAAGAAAAAGTCATCGATGAGAGAATCGGTGAGTACGAGGACGTTAACGATGCCGTTCGTAAACTCTCCCAGGGTGCTCTGGATGATGTATCTCTGTACTCCATCATGGAGAAACCGATGACATCCTGCGGATGCTTCGAGTGTATCTGCGGTATCGAGCCGTTCTCCAACGGTGTCTGCATCGCAAACCGTGAGTACGCAGGCATGACACCTCTGGGAATGACCTTCTCCGAGCTGGCTTCCATGACAGGCGGCGGTGTTCAGACTCCTGGATTCATGGGACACGGCAAACACTTCATCGCTTCCAAGAAATTTATGAAAGCAGAAGGCGGCGTTGCGCGTATCGTATGGATGCCGAAAGAGCTGAAAGAGCAGGTTGCTGAGAAACTGAACGAGACAGCAAAAGAGCTGTACGGTATCGACAACTTTACCGATATGATCGGTGACGAGACAATCGCAGAAGATCCGGAGACACTGGTTGCATTCCTGACCGAGAAAGGCCATCCGGCACTTGGCATGGATCCAATGATGTAAAAATTTTTTGAAAGACTGCCGACCGGAATGCGGAAATTCCGGCCGCGGGAAAGCCGGTGCAGGAGCGGTTGATCTATGCGGAGGAGGAAACCGTTTTTGCATCGGAATAAAAACAGAAAGTCGTCTGGAAAATATTGCATTTTTCCGGAAAAAACGTTAAAATAATAACAGGTATGTCCATGAAGCGGAATCATGGAGGTATGCCTGTATGGAATTTATTTTTAAGGAGGCTTTTTTTATGCCGTTTAATCGCAAACCACAAAAGTTTAATGCAGCAATTAAATCCGTTGTAATCGGCAGCGGAGACAAAACCGTAACTCTTGGCGGAGAAAACGTATTACCGTTCTATTCCTTCGATGGTGAAATCAAAAACGGACCTAAGGTTGGTGTTGAAATCACAGACCTTGGTATGGAAGGTGAACCGGAAAGCGTAAAAGCATACTATGAAGGCGCAGCTACCATGGGCGAGATTGCAAAAAAAGCAGCAGCTATGGAAGGTGCTGATTTCCTTTGCCTTCGTCTGGCAGGCGGAGACCCGAATGGTCTGAACAAATCGGTAGAAGAACTCATTGAGACAGTCAAAGAGGTTGCTGATGCCGTTGATGTACCGCTCGTAGTAGAAGGATGCAAAAACGTAGACAAAGATTCTGAACTGCTGACCAAAGTAGCAGAGGTTCTGCAGGGAAGAAACGTTCTTGTTATGTCCGCAAGAGAAGAAGATTACAAGGCAGTTGGTGCAGCCGCAGGTCTGGCATACAGCCAGAAAGTCGGCGCTGAGTCCGCTGTAGATATCAACCTTGCAAAACAGCTGAACGTTGTTATGACCCAGCTTGGTGTAAACGCAGACAGCATCGTTATGAACGTAGGTTCTGCAGCAGTTGGATACGGATATGAGTACGTAGTATCTACTCTGGACCGTATTAAAGCAGCAGCATTATCCCAGGACGATAAAATGCTGCAGATGCCAATTATCACTCCAGTCGCTTCTGAGACATGGTCTGTAAAAGAAGCAATGGCAACAGAAGAAGAAGCTCCGGAATGGGGAAATCAGGAAGTACGAGGAGTCTCTATGGAGATTCAGACAGCAGCCGCATCTCTGGCTTCTGGTTCTGATGCAGTTATCCTCAAACATCCACAGTCTGTTGCAACCATTTCCAAAATGATTAAGGAACTGATGTAATCAGTACGTAAGGAAGAGATTAGGAGGATAAAGAATTATGGCATTATCAGGTATTCAGATTTTTAAAATGACCCCAAAGAAAAACTGTAAAGAGTGCGGATGTCCGACCTGTATGGCATTCTCCATGAAGGTTGCACAGGGCGCTATGGATATTTCAGCCTGCCCATATATGTCTGACGACGCTATGGCACAGCTTTCCGAAGCAACCGCACCGCCAATGAAGACCATCAAAGTCGGAACCGGCGACAGTGAGTACACTCTTGGCGGAGAGACTGTTCTCTATCGTCATGAGAAAACATTTGTAAGCAAAACCCGTTATGCAGTATCTCTCTGCAGCTGCATGTCTGACGAAGAGATCGATGCAAAACTGGAAGAAGACAAAAAAGTTGATTACGACCGTATCGGCGAGCGTATGTGCGCAGAGATGCTGTATGTAAACTATGCTGGAAACGGTGTAGACAAATACGTATCTCTCGTAACAAAAGCTGCAGCTACCGGAAAAGTTCTGGTACTTGGCTGTGAGGACGCAGAGGCTGCAAAAGCTGCTCTGGAAGTATGCAAAGCAGGCAAACCGATCCTGAACGGTGCAAACGCATCCAACTACGAAGAAATGAGCAAAATTGCCACAGAGGCAGGCGTTGTTCTCGGTGTAAGCGCTGCAAACATCGATGAGCTTCACGACACCGTAGAAGCAATCGAGAAACTCGGCAACAAGAACCTGGTTCTTGATACCACAGAAGCTACCATCAAAGAGACCTTCGCTACTACTGTACAGGCAAGACGCGCATCCTTAAAAGATACAGACCGTACCTTCGGTTATCCGTCTATCGTAAACCTGGCAAAAATTGCTCAGGGCGACAGATATATGCAGCAGGCACTGCTTTCCCTGTTCACCATGAAATACGGTTCCATCATCGTTCTTGAGGAGATGGGATACGCAGAGGCACTTCCGGTATTCGGACTGCGCCAGAACGTATTTACCGACCCGCAGAAACCGATGAAAGTAGAGCCGGGCATCTACCCGCTGAACGGTGCAGACGAGAATTCTATCTGCCTGACCACCGTAGACTTCGCTCTGACCTATTTCCTGGTATCCGGAGAGCTCGAGAGATCCGGAGTTCCGGTAAACCTTGTAATCAACGACGCCGGCGGACTTTCCGTACTGACATCCTGGGCGGCAGGTAAATTCTCCGGTAACTCTATCTCCAAATTCTTCAAAGAGAATGTGGAAGATAAAGTAAAATCCAGAAAAGTTATCATTCCTGGTAAAGTAGCTGTATTAAAGGGTGACATCGAGTCCAAACTTCCTGGTTGGGAAGTAATCGTTGCTCCGCTTGAGGCAGTTCAGCTTGTGAAATTCATGAAAGATCTGCAGGCAAACGGAGAACTGTAATACATAAAAATTCCGGGCCGGAGCTTCTGCTAAAAGGAGTTCCGCCCGTGAAAAAATAATTATGGGGGATCCCAAAAGAAAAGGAGAAGAGATATGGCAAAATTTGTAACCATCGGCGAAAGACTTTCCGTTACAGCACCTACTGTAAACAAAGCATTCGCAGCAAGAGATGAGGAGCCAATTTTAAAGAGAGCAAAACAGCAGCTGGATGCTGGAGCAGTTTACCTTGATGTAAACATCGGACCGGCTGAGAATGATGGAGAGGACATCATGAAATGGGCTGTTGAGCTGCTGCAGAGCAACTTTGACAATGTTCCGCTGGCTCTGGATACATCCAACAAAAAAGCAATTGAGGCTGGTATCTCTGTATACAACCGTTCCAAAGGAAAACCGATCGTAAACTCTGCAGATGCTGCAGGAAGAATCGAGTACGTTGACCTTGCAGCTGCAAACGATGCGATCGTTATCGCACTGTGCAACGGCGAAGGAATTGCAAAAGACAACGACGAGCGTATGATGTACTGCCAGACCCTTCTGGAAAGAGGTATGGAGCATGGCATGGAGCCGACAGATCTGTGGTTTGACCCGCTGTTCCTGGTTGTAAAAGGAATGCAGGACAAACAGATGGAAGTTCTTGAGTGCATCAAGATGTTCAGCGATATGGGATTGAACTCTACCGGCGGACTTTCCAACAACTCCAACGGTATGCCAAAAAACATCCGTCCGATCATGGATTCCGCACTCGTAGCTATGGCTATGATGCAGGGTCTGACCAGCGCCATCGTTAACCCGAATGACCTGAGACTGATGGAGACCATCAAATCCTGTGACGTATTCAAAGGCAACACTCTGTACGCAGATTCTTATCTGGAACTGTAATTCTCGCAGGTTTTCCCCTGATGGTGCCGCAGCGTTTGCGAAAACCTGCGGCCCATCAGGGGTTTTTCTATCTACAAGCGGAAAAGAAAAACAGCGGAGAAATACATACGACTGGGGGATTTACAAATTATGGCAAAAATAACCTTTCGATTTGAAGAAGGAGAACCGGTAGTCACCTATGCAACCGAGGGAGAGCGTCTTCTCGAGGTAGCGCAGAAGAGCAATGTGCCGATCGATGCACCATGTTCCGGAAACGCGTCCTGCGGAAAATGCCGTGTCCGCCTCGTGAGCGGTGAGCTGGACTCCAAAATGACCCGCCATATTTCAGAAGAAGAATATCAGAACGGCTGGAGACTGGCATGCGTCAGTACCGTAAAAGGGGATGTCGAGGTGGAAGTACCTGACATTGCATCTGCATACCGGAGCCGCATGAAGGTCGCTGACCTTAGTTCACCGAGTGAAATTGCAATTTTTGAAGATACGAAACAGAAAATTACAGACGCCGGTCTGGAGCTGAAAAACAGCATGCAGGTGATCACGATCTCAATGGATGCACCGTCACTTGACGATACGATGCCCGACAACGAGAGAGTCACCTGGGCCGTACAGGCAGCAACGGGACTGGACCGGGTGCGCATTCCATACTCTGTGCTGAAAAAGATGCCGGATGTCCTTCGGGAATCGAACTTTCAGGTACAGTGCGTGGTCCGCACGACAGCAAACGACGTCTTTTTATACGACATGCTTCCAATGGAAGAAAAAGCAGTTGTCGGAGGCCTTGTGGTCGATATCGGAACGACAACCGTATCCGCGCTGATCGTGGATATGCTGAGCGGCGAAATCCTGGCGAAAGCATCTTCCGGAAACGGACAGATCCGCTACGGCGCCGATGTCATCAACCGAATCATCGAGTCCCAGAAACCGGGCGGCTATGAGAGACTGCAGAACGCCATTATCAAAGAAACCTTAAATCCGATGATTTCCAATATGTGCCGTGCGGCAAAAATCAACGGTAAGCAGATTTATCGTGCAGCGATCGCCGGAAACACCACGATGGAGCATCTGATGATGGGCATCAATGCGGATCCGCTTCGGATGGAGCCGTATATTCCGGCATTCTTTAAGACGAACTCTCTCTTTGCATCGGATGTTAATCTTGCGATTCATCCGGATGCGCACATCATTCTGGCACCGAATATCGGAAGTTATGTCGGCGGAGATATCACAGCCGGTGCTCTCGTCAGCATGATCTGGAACCGGCCGGAGATGAGCCTTTTCATCGACCTTGGTACCAACGGAGAGCTTGCATTTGGAAACTCCGACTTTATGGTAAGCTGTGCCTGCTCGGCAGGACCGGCTTTCGAGGGTGGTGATATCAGCTGCGGTATGCGTGCAACGGACGGTGCGATCGAGAAATGTACGATCGATCCGGAGACGATGGAGCCATCGTATCATGTCATTGGAGATGAAGGCACGAAACCGATCGGCCTTTGTGGTTCCGGTATCATCGATGTAATTGCGGCTCTGTTCCGCGCGAAGATGGTCAACCCGAAGGGTAAATTTATCCGTGAGGGAAAACGGATCCGCCACGACAAATATGGCATGGGAAGCTATGTCATTGCGTTCGAGGAGGAAGCCGGAAGCGTGCGTGATGTCGAGATCACAGAGGTCGATATCGACAACTTTATCCGTGCCAAGGGCGCGATTTTCTCTGCGATCCGTACGATGCTGAACTATCTGGACATGGACGTTTCCATGATCGAGGAGGTTTACGTAGCGGGCGGTATCGGAAGCGGCATCAACATGAAAAATGCCGTTACCATCGGTATGTTCCCGGACATCCCGCTGGAAAAATTCCATTATATCGGCAACTCTTCCCTGACCGGTGCTTATTCGATGCTCTTATCGACAGCGGCAGAGAAGAAGACGTACGAGGTTGCACGGAATATGACGTATCTGGAGCTTTCCACCGTGCCGACGTATATGGACGAATTTGTAGCGGCCTGCTTCCTGCCGCACACGGACACAGCGATGTTCCCGTCTGTGGAAGTATAAACGGAGGCAACAACCTTTTTTGAGAGGAATTGGATTCACATGGCAGTAGACTTGAATTACGAAAAAGACAGCAAAGAACGGATTCCCTATGAACATTACCTGGAAGTATACCAGAACGCGGATCCGGCAGAGATTTCCAGCCGGTGTAATGTACCGTATGACGCCGGAAAACACAAGTTTACGGTATCTCTGATGGGTGTTTCCTACCGGATTTCCTGGCCGGAGTACCGCGTACAGCATCTTGGAGATGACGGCACAGACGGTCCGGTGATCGGCTGGTATCCGCTCGAGGAGAAGCCGAATGCAAAAATTCTGGTGCTGCGCTATCTGACTGAGGGCGGAGCTGCCCCATCCACCGGAAAATTCCTGACGTACCGGGAGATTCCGTGGGGAGAGGTTTATTTTAAGCAGTTCCAGGGAAGATGCCTGTTTCGTCTGGCCTTTGGCTTTGGCGGAAAGCTCGACAAATTCCGTGAGATCATGGAGCGCGTCGGCGCACAGGCGATTTCATCCGGTGATGTCGGATATGAGCTGGAGTTTATGAAGGGTCTTTTTGTCCGCCTGATTTTATGGGCGGGAGATGACGAGTTTCCACCGTCCGCACAGATTCTCTTCTCGGACAATTTCCCGGCTGCATTTACGCAGGGAGAGGATATGGCGGTGGTCGGAGATGTCACAATTGATATGCTGAAGGCACTTGCTGCAAAATAGTTTTAGTAAATAAAAACAAGCGGAGGAAAACAACATGGGATTTTCAACAGTACCTTGCAATGAATTTGTAGAAGTACTCGGTTCCAAAGCGCCGGTTCCAGGCGGCGGCGGAGCATCTGCACTGGTCGGCGCTGTCGGCACAGCACTTGGCAACATGGTCGGCGCACTGACTGTCGGCAAAAAGAAATATGCAGATGTCGAAGAAGAAATGAAAGAGCTGATGGCAAAAGCAACGACTCTCCAGGGCGAGCTGCTTCACCTGATCGAGCGCGATGCGGAAGTGTTCGAGCCGCTTTCCAAAGCATACGGCATGCCGCGTGAGACAGAAGAGGAGAAGGCAGAGAAAGCAAGAGTTATGGAAATCGTGCTGAAGGATGCCTGCTCCGTGCCGATGGAAATCATGGAAAAATGCTGTGAAGCGATCGATCTGATCGTAGAATTTGCAGCAAAAGGTTCCGCACTCGCAATCAGCGATGCGGGCGTTGGCGCAGCGTTCTGCAAGGCTGCCTTAGAGGGCGCTTCCCTGAACGTATACATCAACACCAAATCCATGAAAAACCGGGAATATGCAGAAGAGCTGAACAAAAAATGCGATGAGATGCTTGCGGTTTATACCGTAAAAGCAGACGAAATTTTCCAGAGCGTACTGGGAAGACTGAAAGCCTGAAACGCGGCAGAAGATGCCGCAGAAAAAGCGGAGGATAAGAAAATGGCAAAACAGTTATTAGGAAAAGAAGTAACAGCAGCATTAAATGAGAAAATCAAAGCAAACGTAGCAGAACTGGAAGCAAAAGGAGTAAAACCGACCCTCGGAATCATCCGTGTCGGAGAGAGAGAGGATGATCTTTCCTACGAAAGAGGAGCAACAAAACGCTGCGAGACCTTAGGCGTTGCATACGAGAAATTCCTTCTCCCGGCAGACGTTACCCAGGAAGAGCTGATGGCTACTATCGACAAAGTAAACAAAGATGATTCCATCCACGGCGTTCTGATTTTCCGTCCGCTCCCGAAACATCTCGATGAGGCAGCAGTGATCAAAGCACTCTCCCCGGAGAAAGACGTAGACGGTATCACAGACGGTTCCATGGTAGGCGTATTTGCCGGAACAAAACAGGGCTTCCCGCCATGTACTCCGCAGGCCTGCATGGAGATCCTCGATCACTACGGCATCGACTGCACCGGTAAAAAAGCCGTTGTCGTAGGCCGCAGCCTCGTTGTAGGAAAACCGGCAGCTATGATGCTGTTAAAGAAAAACGCAACCGTAACCATCTGCCATACCAGAACGAAAGACATGCCGTCCGTAGTCAAAGAGGCAGATATCGTGATCGTAGCAGCAGGCCGTGCAGGTGTTGTGGATGATACTTACCTGCGTGCAGGCCAGACCGTTATTGATGTCGGAATCAACGTAAACGAAGAAGGAAAACTCTGCGGAGACGTTGCATACGCAAAAGCTGAGCCGATCGTTGAGGCGATCACACCGGTTCCAGGCGGCGTAGGATCCGTTACCACATCCGTTCTGGTCGGCCATGTGGTAGAGGCTGCCATGAGAAAAAACAGCTGATCCCAGGCTTGAAGATAAGAATGTGACAGAAAAAGGCACTGTGCGTCCGAAAAAAGGGCGGCGGTGCCTTTTTTGCGTGCGTGGCAGTGCAGTTTTGGTGATAGGAGAGGGGGCCGGCTCATAGAATATAACAGTACATAGCAACAAAGATCAAAAGGGGGACAACAGCGCATGGATGCATATTCGGTATACCGCGATATTCAGAAACGAACAAAAGGCCAGTTCCTGATCGGGGTGGTGGGGCCTGTACGGACGGGAAAGTCCACCCTGATCCGCCGTTTTCTGGAGGTACTGGCACTGCCGCATCTTTCGGAAAAAGAGCAGGCGGAGGTGCGGGATGCCCTGCCTTTAAGCGGGGAAGGAAAGACGATCACAACGGTGGAGCCGAAATTTGTGCCGAAAGATGCCGTGGAGCTGCAGCTTGGGGAAGGCGATCCGATCCGGCTGCGCCTGATCGACTGCGTCGGCTTTCTGGTGCCGGACGCGGCGGGAAATCTGGAAAACGAGAAGGAGCGGATGGTAAAAACACCGTGGTCCGAGCAGGCGATTCCGTTCCGGGAGGCGGCGGAGATCGGCACGAAGAAGGTGATCGCAGAACATTCGACGATCGGCCTTATGGTGACGTGCGACGGATCGTTCGGCGAGCTGTCACGGGAGAATTTTCTGCAGGCGGAGGAACGGACCGTTGCGGAGCTCAAAAAGCAGGGAAAGCCGTTTCTGATTCTTGTGAATGCGAAAAAACCGTACCGGGAAGAGACACAGCGGCAGGTAAAGGAGCTTGAAACAAAATTCGGCGTGGCAGCGATGGCGGTGAACTGCGACCAGCTCCGCAAAGAAGATATTCTGCACATGCTTGAAAAGGTGCTGTATGAGTTCCCGCTTCAGCAGATGGAATTTTATATTCCCAAATGGGTGGAGCTTCTTGCCGATGACCATCCGCTGAAGGCAGAGCTGTTACAGAAGATCCGTGAGATGTGCAGGGAAAAGACGCGCCTGAAGGATGCCGTGGGCGGTAAAACGGCGATTACGAGCCAGTATGTGAGCCAGACACTGCTGCAGTCGATGGATCTTGCGAGCGGTACGGTGAAGGTGCGGATTGAGGTGAAAGAGCAGTATTATTATGAAATGCTGAGTGCACTTGCCGGCGTGGAGATCAAAGGCGAGTATGATCTTGTGCAGACGATCCGCGAGCTGTCGGCACAGCGGGAAGAGTACCGCAAGGTAGAGGACGCGATTCATGCGGTGCGCGGATGCGGCTACGGCGTCGTGATTCCGGGGAGGGAGGAGATTCGGCTGGAGGAGCCGGCCGTGATCCATCAGGGAAACAAATACGGCGTGAAAATTAAATCGGTGAGCCCGTCGATTCATATGATCAAGGCCAACATCGAGACGGAGATTGCGCCGATCGTCGGAAGTGAGCAGCAGGCGGAGGATCTGATCGCCTATATCAAAGAGAGCGCAAAGAGCCCGGAGGGAATCTGGAATACCAATATTTTCGGCAAATCCGTTGAGCAGCTCGTCGACGACGGCATCCGCAGCAAAATCGCCCAGATCACCGAGGACGGCCAGGCAAAACTCCAGGATTCCATGCAGAAAATTGTCAACGACAGCCGGGGCGGAATGGTGTGCATTATCATTTAATACAAAAGCTGTTCGAATATTTTTGAGTAATTGTGCAATAATACTTGAAAAGCGAACCAAAATAGCGTATAATCCGAATTGTGAAAAGAAAAGAAGAAAAATGTAACTTCCTGGAATGTTCGATGATCTCATTATTTTGAACCTACATTTACTTTAAACGGGAGGCTTATTATTGTCATGTGGATGTCAGGCCACCCTGGAAACAGACGTCAGTGGAAGGCAGAAATGATGACTGCGGCTACCCACCTAGCTTGCGTTGCTAGGAGTCAAAGTATGGGAAACGGCATTCCGGGGTTACAAAAGAGAAAAAAGAGAATCATGAAAGTGATTCTCTTTTATACGTTACATACAACCAAAAGGAGAAGGAACATGAAAAAACAGGGTTTTGGAACAACAAAAGACGGAAAAGAAGCATCGCTCTACACACTCTCCAATAAAAACGGAATGGAAATCAGCGTAACCGATTACGGCGCACATCTGGTATCGGTTCTCGTACCGGACAAGGATGGAAAGAAGAGAGACGTTGTCCTTGGATTTGACTCCGTAACCGGCTATGAGACAGACGGAAGCCATTTCGGAGCTACCATCGGAAGAAACGGAAACCGTATCGCGGGAGCAGTATTTGAACTGCACGGAAAAACATACCAGATGGCAAAAAATGAGAACGGCAACAATCTGCACAGCGGCCCGGACGGATATGAGTACCGCATCTGGAACGTAGAAGAGGCGGATGACAGCGCCGTTACCTTCGTTCTGATGAGTCCGGACGGAGACCAGGGGTTCCCGGGAAACTTTGAAGTGTCCGTTACGTATACCCTGACCGATGAGAACGCCGTAGAAATCCACTACGAGGGAAGCTGCGATCAGGATACCGTTGTTAACATGACAAACCACAGCTACTTCAACCTGGCAGGCCACGATGCCGGATCCATCGAGAACCAGACACTTATCTTAAAAGCGGAGCAGTTCAGCCCGGTGATCGATTCTGCATCTATCCCAACCGGAGAGCATGCATCCGTAAAGGGAACTCCGATGGATTTCACCAGCGAGAAAGCAATCGGAGCAGAGATCGAAGCAGATTTTGAGCAGCTCAAACTGACCGGCGGCTACGACCACAACTTTATTCTGGACAAGGCTGTTGAGGGAAGCATTGAGCTGATGGCAGTCGCATCCTGCAAAGAGAGCGGCATCACCATGGAAGCCTTCACGGATCTTCCATGCGTTCAGTTCTACGCCGGAAACTTCATCACTCCGGTTACCGGAAAGAATGGGGTATCCTATGATAAACGCAATGGCTTCTGCCTGGAATCCCAGTATGTGCCGAATGCCATTAACCAGGAGGGTGAGGAGAAACCGATCCTCGAGGCAGGCGATACTTACGACACCACAACCGTATACAAATTCATTTTCTAAGATCCTATTTTATAGCAATCCCCGAAAATAATGCAAAAAATTCAGCACCGCAGAGCGTGAATTATTTTCGGGTCTTGCTATAGAAACAGCATAAAAAAGCTCCCTTCCTGCAGCATCCTGTGAAAACAGGAGCGCAGGCGGGGAGCCTTTTTATGGGAAAGTATGCAGAAAACAAACTCTGAAAAACAGAAAAAGAAAAGACCCTGTTTTCGAATCCAACAGAATCTTACCAGTCATATCATATTCTTTTCAGAGGTGGGTAACCGCTTCGCCATCTGAATCGACCTGCAAGCGGAATAGCAGACACCTTTAAGCGGAGGATGGCGCCTGACTAAGAACAGGCGAAACCAGAATCTGAAACGGTTTACCCGGCCGTTTAATGCAATGCATAAATCTCGCTCGAAGGTTTCTAAAAATCTAATCGAAAATTTTCAGACATTCCATATCCCATAATAGTCTTTGAATGGAAGCTTTCATCGGAAGCATCAACCCTATGCATACAGAGCAGGTTTCCTGACTTACAGATCATCGTTCCACATTCCTTCTCATATGTTGCGGACATACAATGGATTTGTTATGCTTCACTCCCTGATTACAGTGACCGGATCGCCCAGGAATCTCACCTGAATTCCCTCTCTCACCAAAAGACGGATCTTCTTTTGATGCACTCTGGATGTTGATATGAAATTTATACACAACCGTAATATATACCATAGAGCGGTATTTGTCAAGGGAAAATCACAAAAAGAAAAGGAATCGGACAAAAAGCCGTGTGCATAGAATGAGATATGAAGAGAAAAAATGATGCATTGGAACTGATACTGTTAGGAGTGGGGATTCTTCTGCTATTGCTTTTATTTGCCGTCAAACGCCGTCTGGACGCACCGGAAGGGACAACAGAAAGCAGGGCGGAGACGATGGAAAACAAAAAGCAGGAAGAGGAGACGATACAGAATATGAAGCAGGAAAACGCTGTTTTTCTGAACAGCCAGAAGGAAGAAAAAAAAGAAACAACGGCAGCCGGACCGGTGCGGATCCGTGTTCTTCTGACCGACTGTGGAGAGCGGGGATATGTGCAGGAGACGGTGTCTCTGCGCGGAAACGTCCGCCTTTCTCTGAATGACGGCACATACATAGCTTCCCCGCAGGAGACGGTCTGCGTGACGGAAAAGGAATGCGGGGAGGTTCTGCATGTAACGCCGGAAGATGAAAGTGCGGGAACGGCAGTTTCCCTGACGGGAAAGCCGGAGGACGAGACAGTTTATCCGGGAAGTTTTGCCATTTATAAAAGCGAAGAGGGACTTGTCGTTGTAAATGAACTTGATCTCGAAACGTATCTTCGGCACGTTGTGCCGAGTGAGATGCCGTCCTCCTACGAAAAAGAAGCATTAAAAGCACAGGCGGTCTGCGCGAGAACGTATGCCTGCGCCCAGCTCCGCGAAAAAGCGTGGGAGAACTACCACGCGGATGTAGACGACAGCGTGGAAAGCCAGGTCTACCACAATATGGAAGCGCAGCCGGAGACGGATGCAGCGGTGGCAGAGACAGAAGGAAAAGTCATTACCTGCGGCGGAGAACCGATCCAGGCGTATTTTTTCTCGACTTCCTGCGGGAAAACGAGTACGGATGAGGTATGGAATACCGCGCAGGTGGCAGACTATCTGAAAAGTGTGACGGTAGGTGAGGAAAAACAGGAGCCGGAGACAGAGGAGGCGTTTGCATCGTTTATCACGAAAAGAGACAGCACAAGTCTCGAAGCGGAGGACGGCTGGTACCGCTGGCAGGTGACGATTCCGGCGGATGTGCTGTCGGAACGGGCAGCGGATCAGAAAATCGGAGAGATCAAAGGAATTGAGGTACGGAAGCGGTCAGCGGGAGGTGCGGCAGAAGCGGTCCGGATTGAGGGGACAAAGGGATCCATGGAAATCGCAGGAGAGTATCAGATCCGAAAATTTCTCTCGGCGAAAGGATATCCGATTCAGAAAAACGACGGAACCGTAAGCCGCGAGATGGATCTGCTTCCGAGCGCCTGCTTTACGGCAGTTCCGGAAAAAGAAGGGGAAACGATTGCCTCCTTTACGTTTTACGGCGGCGGCTACGGCCACGGTGTCGGTATGTCGCAGAACGGCGCGCAGCATCTGGCGGAACAGGGAAAAACGTATGAGGAGATTCTTGCCTATTTTTACCAGAACATTGAAATCAGCGACTGCCGGTCTCTTTTTTGAAAAGAACACAGACAGCCGCTGCAGGACAGAAGAAGGCTACGCTACAATCAGCGCCATGAAATAAAACGGAGTTGCTTCTTTTTCTGTATCTGGAAGAATGTGGATTTCCAGCGTATGTTTTTTCTTCTCACCATGATGGAGTACCGTTTCCAGATACAGACAGTCCCCCCAGTCTTCGTCGAAATTTCCATCCAGAAGAATTGTATTTTTCCACCATAAAAAGACCTGGTACGCATATGTGTTTTCCGGCGTGGTTGCAAGGCTGCCCTGTGTGATGGAGCCGCCAAGAAATCCGATGGTAAGTTCCTTTCCTTCTTCTGCTTTTTTCATACATTCCTTTAATCGTGCCCAATTGCTGCGTTCCATTACTTTACCTCCACTCTTCGATTGAAAGGCTCTCAATATAAGCGGCCAGTTCTTCCGCCATTTCCTCAGCTTCTGGAATTCTGAGATGTCCAGGGGTTCCGGTGCCGTTTCTTTTGAATGTATATTTTGTGATTTTATCATCGTTCTGCGCTTCTACTGCCTCGCAGATCGCCTGATCCCAGGAAGGATCATGTCCCAGCAGTGTTGTAATGCAGACGATATGTGCCTGTGGATACGTTTCACGCAGTTTCTCCAGAAAATGCTGATAGGATTTTTTCCAATGTCTGGATGCTTCACTGTTCGGATTTTCTTTCATGTAATCTACCGGATGGCTGTCGTTCTGACCGAATGCTACAATTACGACATCTGGTGTGTAGTCGGAAAAATTCCATTCCGTTGGTTTTCCGGCTGCCGGCTGATAATGTACCTTGTTCCATACGCTTTCCATTCCGATGGCATCCGGCTCACAGAACCAGCCTGTATGATCCAGTAAGGCAATTCCGCCCTGTGCGATATCGTGAATCTGTGCGTGCAGTTTCCGGGCGGTCATCCATGCGTAGGAATACCAACTGTTTGAGTACTCTCCATTGTGTTCCGGATCTGGTTTTCCGGTATAGTCAACTGCTTCGGATACTTCACCTGCAGAAACAGAATCTCCATATACTTCTATTTTGCGCTTTTCTGCCGGCGCAGGTTCCAGAAGCTGTTCGCCGTCTGGAAGTTCGAAGCCCTGGAAAGTAAGTTCGTGGCAGGAATCCTGCCGCTTAAAGAGCAAAAGATCATGCTCTGCTTTCTCTTTCTCTTTTACCTCCAGCAGAATTTTTGCTTCTCCGTTCTTTGGGAGCAGAATGCTGGTCTGTTCTCCGTCTAAGATACAGCCCAGATAATTGTCCCAGTATATATTTTTGTTTTTTACAGAAACAGTCAGCTGGTTTCCCGTAAATCTTGCCTGTACCGAAGTGCAGGGAAAAACAAACACGGGTGCTTCTGGATTGCTCCAGTCAATTCTTCCGCTGTATCTGAGTCTGCTGTTATTTGCCTGAATTTTCATGGTATCTCCTCTCTGCGATGCTTTGATTGAATTTTACTTTATTTTAATTTTAAATTCGTTTTATGATTTTAGCAGTTCTTCTTCCTTTTTTCAAGCTATCTGGATTTGGTTTCTGCTTTTCTATGTTTTGCCTAATTATAAGCATATATTTTTGTGAATTAATTTATTATTAACTTAATTTATGAATTAAACAAGAAGTTTAATTTTTGGGTTTTCTTATAGAAAAGGATGTGTTACAATTCTTTAAGAAAAGTGAAATTGCGATCAGCAGACAGTAAGGAGAAAAAATGGCGACAATTAAGGACATAGCGGCGCGCGCTGGCGTTACGGCGACGACAGTTTCCCGCGTGATCAACAACCGCGGATACATCAGTGAAGAGACAAGAAAAAAAGTAACGCAGGCGATGCAGGAGATGAATTATCAGCCGAATGAACTGGCACGTTCCCTGGCAAAAGCGCATTCCAACACGATCGGGGTCATCGTTCCGCACATCTCGCACCCGTTTTTCAGCAAGATGATCAGCGCGCTTGAGAGTGCGGCGGCAAAAAGGGGTTACAAGATTCTGCTCTGCAACTCGAAAGATCAGCCGGAGAAAGAGACGGAATACCTTGATATGTTCATCTCCAACCGTGTGACCGGCGTCGTGATGGCAAGCCGCGATGTGCAGATTGAAAAATTTCATGATCTGAAAATTCCGATCGTCAATTTCGAGCGGGAGGAAAACACGGAGGCCATTACGATCCAGTGTGACAACGAGCAGGGAGGAGCGCTTGCAGCATCGCATCTTGCGGACTGCGGTTGCCGCCATCTGCTTCATTTCGGTGGAATCGTCGGAAGAGATATGCCGGCGGACCGGCGTGCGGATGGATTCCTGCGCGTCTGCCGGGAGCGGGGGATTGAAGGGGAAGTTCTTTTGAGTGACCGCTTAAGCTACGGCTCCATGCACTATGAATCTTATATTGAAAAGGGCCTTCTGGAGCACCCGGAGACGGACGGCATTTTTGCAAGCAGTGACCTGATTGCCGCACAGGTACTCCAGCGTCTTCATGCGATGGGAAAACGGGTGCCGGAAGAGGTCAAAGTTGTCGGTTTTGACGATACGGTGATTGCCGGGCTTACAACGCCGGCGATCACAACAATCCACCAGCCAATCGAGGAAATGTCGGAACTGTCAATGGAATATATTGACCACAGACGGAAAGGCGAACTGGTGCCGAATGTAACGACGATGCCGGTGCGTCTTGTTGTGCGGGATTCCGCGTGAAACAGACGGGAACAAATCAAACAAAAAGAAACGAGAGGCTCCGCAGGAACAGAAACTGTGGAGTCTTTTTCAGACTGGAACCAAGAAGGCATCCGGTACAAAGAATGCTTCAGACCGGACAGGTAACCGATAAACAGAAAATAGTAAAAAAGGACAAAGAAAAAGAAAAAAATTTGTTAAAAAATACAGTATGTAAACGGTTGACATATAATTGCGGCAACGGTATACTGCAAGAGAAAGAAATGTAACACAGATCTGCGATCAGCGGAGCACTGTGACGAAATAAAGAATACGATAAAGGAGAACGAACAACATGACAGTAGAATATCAGAGAAGACTCGAGAAACACTACGATGAGCTGAAATGGCTCTACTGTGAGCTGTATCCAAACGGACAGGGAAGATTTGAGGAGCTCTGTGCGAGCATGGAGCAGTGGTACAAAGAGCGGAATAAAAAATGGAAAGCACTCGACCGTAAGAGAGAAAAACAGAAAGACTGGTACAAGAGCCAGAAAATGCTCGGCATGATGCTGTACATTGATGCCTTCGCAGACAACATCAGCGGTCTTGAGAAAAAACTGGATTACTTAAAGGAATGCAACGTGAACTACCTGCACCTGATGCCGTTCCTTGCTACCCCGAAAGGGAAGAGTGACGGCGGCTATGCCGTTGCTGACTACCGCACCGTACAGCCGTCCCTTGGAACGATGGAGGATCTGGCGGCACTCTCCGAAAAATGCCACGACCAGGGCATGAGCCTGTGCATGGATTTCGTTATGAACCACACGTCCGAGGATCATGAGTGGGCAAAGCGTGCGCTTGCCGGAGAAAAAGAGTATCAGGACCGTTACTTCTTCTTCGATAACTACGACATTCCGTCCGAGTACGAGAAAACCTGTCCGCAGGTGTTCCCGACAACTGCACCGGGCAACTTTACCTGGAGAGAGGACTGCCACAAATTTGTCATGACAACGTTCTACCCGTATCAGTGGGATCTGAACTATGCAAACCCGGTTGTCTTCAACGAGATGGTCAACAATATGCTGTATCTCGTCAACCAGGGAATTGATATCGTTCGCATTGATGCTGTTCCGTATATCTGGAAACAGCTCGGCACCACCTGCCGTAATCTGCCGCAGGTACATACGATTGTCCGCATGATGCGTATGATCACCGAGATCGTCTGCCCGGGCGTTCTGCTGCTCGGCGAGGTTGTCATGGAACCGGAAAAAGTTGTTCCGTATTTCGGAACTCTGGAAAAACCGGAGTGCCATATGCTGTACAACGTAACGACCATGGCATCCACCTGGCACACCATTGCAACGGCAGATACCCGTCTGCTGAAACATCAGATGGATGTTGTGACGAGACTGCCGAAGGACTATGTATTCCTGAATTATCTGAGATGCCACGATGACATCGGCTGGGGCCTTGATTACGAGTGGTTAAAACAGTTCGGCATCGCCGAGGCACCGCACAAGAAATATCTGAACGACTACTTCCGCGGCTATGTGGAGGGAAGCGATGCAAGAGGAGAGCTCTACAACGACGATCCTGTTCTGCAGGATGCGCGTCTCTGCGGAACGACGGCTTCTCTCTGCGGCCTTGAGGCAGCAGGATTTGAACAGAATGAGACAAAGACAGCACAGGCAATCCAGAGAATCGAGATGCTGAATGCATACCTCTTTATCCAGTCCGGTATTCCGGTCATCTACAGCGGCGACGAGATCGGCCAGGTCAATGATTACTCTTACAAAGAGAGTGAGGATTACGACCGCGCAGCCGACAGCCGTTACCTGCACCGCGGCCACTTCTGCTGGGATCTGGAGCCGGAGAAGGACAAAAAAGGAACAGTTCAGAACCAGATTTTTGCTTCGATGAAAAAAATGGAGGAACTGAAATTCAAATACCGTCCATTCGAGGGAGAGGCGGATGTCTGGACTGAGGAAACGTACGATACCGCACTTCTCTGTGTCTGCAGAAAATCCGGCAATGAGATGGTGACGGGAATCTTCAACTTCAGCAACGAGGATCGTACCGCATGGATCGATATGGGAGAGTTCACCTGGAAAGATCTGTTTACCGGCGAAAAACGCGTTCTGCGCGGTGTTCCGGTTCCGGCCCGCGGTTATGCATGGTATTACCGCAAATGGGACTGAGCCGGAAAAAAGTTTTGTACCTTGCTAAGGGAAGAAAAGTATGGTATGCTTTGTAAGCTATCCTGAAACAGGATGCGATCACGAAAACAAAGAAAAGGCGGTTTTGCCCAAATGATCAAAACAATCCGCGGTTTTATGAAGCGCCTGAATGAGGACCATGTCGGCGCATATGCATCGCAGAGTGCTTATTTCATTCTTCTTTCCTTTATTCCGTTTGTACTTCTGCTTGTCACGCTGGTCAAGTACACGCCGCTTACGCGCGACGATGTTTACAGCGTTCTGATCAATATGCTGCCCACGGAGTTTCAGAGCTACGTGGGCGGTATTGTAAATGAGGTCTTTTATCAGTCCTCCGCTTTTATGCCGATTACCATCATCACAACGCTGTGGTCGGCGGGTAAGGGGATTGCAGCCCTGACGAACGGGCTGAACAGTATTTATCACGTAAAAGAGACCAGAAATTATGTTGTGAACCGGCTGCGGGGCATGGCGTATACGCTGATTTTTGTCGTTGCGTTTCTCACCAGCCTTGTCCTTCTGGTATTCGGAACCCGGATCCAGAACAAGCTGACAGAGCATCTGCCGATGGTAGCACGTGTCACCTCGTCGATTATGGGGATGCGTACTCTCATCACGACCGGCGTACTTGCGATTCTGTTCCTTGTGCTGTATAAATGCATTCCGAACAGAAAGGCGAGCTGGAAAAGCCAGTGCCCGGGCGCGCTGATTTCGTCACTTGCCTGGTCAGTGTTTTCTCTCGCATTTTCCATGTATCTCGACATTGCACTTGCAACTTCCAACATGTACGGAAGCCTGACGATGATTGTGTTTATCATGATCTGGATGTATTTCTGTATGTGGATCCTCCTGATCGGCGCGGAAATCAATGCGTATTTCGAGGATAGACTGCGGAAACTGCAGAATGCGGCGATTGAGCATTTTATGGAAAATAAAGAGGGAAACAGAGAAGCAGAAAAATAATCTGCTTGACATCTTTGTGTCAAGACGGTACAATAAACATTGTTTATAAGGTTTTTAACGACCATTTCAAAAGAAAAATGCTGTGAAGATGTTCAGAGAATTATTTTTTCCGCCAGAGAGAGGGAGTCATCGGCTGCAAGCTCCTTCAGGTTCAGAAATAGTTCAAATTTCGCATCGGAGCAGATGTCCGGAACGCAAAATGCTTTGCCAGTAGGGACAGACGTGTGGTGTACGTTACAGCACCGTTTATGAGTGTCTGCAGGAAGTATCTGCAGAAATCAGGGTGGTACCGCGAAATTTCAGATCTCGTCCCTTTTAGGGGCGGGATCTTTTTTTCATGAGCAACGAGCCAAACAGCCATGCTTGCATGGATATCTGGCGACTGCCGCGGAAATCAGACACCCCGTTGTTTGCAGCAGGGTATCTGATCTGTTTTCACATCTACCACGAAACAAGCAAGAAAAAGAAAGTAGGAGAGTCAAATGCAGGAAAAAAGTGTATTAACCGGCCATCTGTCTGAATTAAAACAGAAGATTGAAAATGGACTGGAAGAGCTGAAAAGCTCCAAAGAACTGTACGAATTTAAGAGCGAATATCTGGAAGGCAAGAAGAGCAAGATCAGCGGGCTGATGAAAGAAATGAAAAACATTGCCCCGGAAGAGCGCGCAAATTACGGTAAATCCGTCAATGAGTTAAAAGAGTGGGCGCTTGGCCGCTTCCAGAAAGTGGAAGAGGAGATGAAAGAGCGCGAGCTGCAGAAGAAATATGAGTCCGAGAAAATCGACCTGACCCTTCCGGCAGAAGAGACAGCGATCGGAAACCTTCACCCGGTTACCCTGATCCGCAAACAGCTCATCGACATCTTTGCAGGCATGGGCTTTGAGGTATATGAGGGAAGAGAAATCGAGACCGATTACTACAACTTTACTGCACTGAATACACCACAGGATCACCCGGCAAGAGATATGCAGGATACCTTCTATCTCTCCCCGGAATTCCTGCTCCGTACCCAGACATCTGCAGGCCAGATCCATGTCATGGAAAATAAAAAGCCGCCGATCAAAATTCTTTCCCCGGGACGTGTTTTCCGTTCCGATGACGACGCAACCCATTCTCCGATGTTCCATCAGATGGAGGGACTCGTTGTCGATAAAAACATCACGCTCTGCGACCTGAAGGGCATGCTGGACGTCCTCGTTCAGAAGATCTACGGCGAGGGAACGACAACCCGTCTCCGTCCGTCTTACTTCCCGTTCACGGAGCCGTCCGTTGAGGTAGACTGCAGCTGCTTCGCCTGCGGCGGAAAAGGATGCAGCCTCTGCAAGGGAACCGGCTGGATTGAGGTCCTTGGAGCAGGTATCGTAAACAAACGCGTGCTGGAGAACTGCGGCATTGATTCAGAAGAGTACAGCGGCTTCGCTTTTGGTATCGGCCTGGAGCGTATCGCCATGCTGAAATACGGAATCAACAACATCAAACTGTTATTCGGTTCCGATCTGCGGGTTTTAAATCAGATTAACGAGAAATAAAGACGAAACAGTTTGAATTTGGAGGTTTAATATGTTAGTACCGTTAAGTTGGCTGAAAGAATATGTAGATATCGATGTTACCCCGGAAGAACTGGAGAAAAAACTGTTCGACGGCGGTTTTGAAGTAGAAGAGCGTTATCAGGTGGGAAAAGACATCAGCAATGTTGTTGTCGGCCTGGTGGAGAGCTGCGAGCCGATCCCGGAGACCCATCTTCATGTGTGCCAGGTAAATGCAGGAGAACACGGCACCATGCAGATCTGCTGCGGCGCAGACAACGTGCACACCGGCGGAAAATTCCCGGTTGCTCTTCCTGGCGCTTCTGTTTATGCAACAGCAAAAGATCATAAGACCATCGAGGGTGTTATGACCATCAAAAAAGGAAAATTAAGAGGATATGAGTCCTGCGGAATGCTCTGCTCCGGCGTGGAGCTCGGCCTTACCGAGGATCTGTACCCGGGCGCAGGCTACAACGGACTGCTTGTTCTGCCGGAAGATGCCGAGCTTGGCGCAGATGTCAAAGAGCTGACCGGTCTTGACGACTGGATCTTTGATATCTCACTGACTGCAAACAGACCGGACTGCCAGAGTATCCTCGGTATCGCAAGAGAAGTATCGGCGATGCTGGAAAAACCTTTAAAAATGCCGGCAACCGATTACACCGAGACGGATGTGGAAAAAGAAGGCTTCTCTGTCCGTGTGGAAGCTCCGGAACTCTGCCCGCGTTACAGCGCTCATTACGTATATGACGTAAAAATCGGAGAGTCCCCGGCATGGATGAAACGCCGTCTGGCACTCGTCGGCATGTCCGCGATCTCCAACGTGGTTGATATCACAAACTACGTCTTAAAAGAGATCGGCCAGCCGATGCATGCCTTTGACTGCTCTTATCTGGAAGGTAATGAGATCTGTGTCAGAAGAGCAAAAGAGAACGAAAAGATTGTGACTCTCGATGAGCAGGAATATACAATGAATGAGAACAACCTCGTGATCTGCGACGGTGTAAAACCGGTTGCACTTGCCGGTGTCATGGGAGGCTTAAACTCCGAGATCCGCGACACGACAGAGGCTGTTATGTTTGAGTCCGCAAAATTCGCACGCGACAACGTCAGAAAGACAGCCCGTGCGCTTGGAAAAGCAACGGATGCCAGTGCAAGATATGAGAAAGGCGTGGACGAGTATTCAACCGTACTTGGTATGAAACGTGCCCTGCATCTGATGGAAGAGCTTGGCTGCGGTAAAGTTTCCCGTACCCATTTTGATGTCAACACTGGAAACTCCATCGATCCGACTCCGATGACTGTCAGTGTCAGCAAAGTAAACGGTGTACTCGGTATCGAAGTTCCGGAAGCAGAAATTCTTCGTATTATGAAGAACCTGAACTTTGCACCGGAAATCAACGGCGATGAGCTGACTATCCAGGTTCCGGCTTACCGTGAGGATATGCTGCCAGAGGGCGAGAACGATGTCGAGCGTTATCCGGATGTGGCAGAGGAAGTCATCCGTATGTACGGCTACGACCACGTAACAGATACCTTCCTTTCCGCTGCACAGGTAACGATGGGCGGCTACAATGAAGAGCAGAAAGGCGAGCTGGCACTGAAGAATACCTTATGCACCATGGGTATCTACGAGTGCATGCATTACTCCTTCTTCTCTCCGGCAGATCTGGATCTTTTGAAACTGCCTGCAGACGCAAAAGAGAGAAATGCCATCGAGATCATCAACCCGATCAACCAAGATCTGTCCCTGATGCGTACCACACTGGCAGCTTCCATGCTGAATGCCATTTCCAGAAATGAGAAACAGGGTACTCTTGAGGGAAGACTGTTCGAGGTAGCAAGCATCTATATTCCAGAGTCTCTGCCGCTGACATCCTACCCGGATGAAAGAAAAGTTCTCTGTGTCGGAACCTTCGGAAACAACGAGAGCTTCTTCACGATGAAAGGCATCGCCAACACCATCGCCGAGAGCATGGACATCGCGTTCACCTACGAGCCGGTTCAGAAATCCTTCCTGCATCCGTATCAGGCGGTGAAAGTACTCTGCGAGGGCACAGAAATCGGATACTTCGGAAAAGCAGCATACGATATCCAGAACGAGCTGAGCATGCGTACTTCCGCTTACATCATGGAGCTTGACTTAAAAGAGCTCTCCAGATGGTACGGCAAAAAACGCACCTTCCAGCCGATCTCCAAATTCCAGGAGGAGAAACGTGACCTGGCATTTGTGATGGACAAAAACATCAGCTGCGGCGATGTAGAGAACTGCATCCGCGAGGCAAACAAATACGTAAAAGAGATCCGTCTGTTTGATGTTTACGAGGGCGGCCAGATTCCGGAAGGCAAGAAGAGCATGGCGTTCACCGTCACCTTTGCACCGAAGGAAGAAGCATTTGACTTCGAAAAAGTACAGAAATTTGTCGAGAAGATCTGCAAGAAACTGCAGAATGAGTTCAACATCGAACTGAGAGGCTGATTTTTATGAAACTTTATATCATACGCCACGGCGAAACCGCGTGGAACGTAGAAGGCAGACTGCAGGGCCAGTCGGACACCGAGCTGAATGAGAACGGTGTCCGTCTGGCGAAAGTGACGGCGGAAGGACTGAAAAATATCCCGTTTGACCTTGGAATTTCCAGTCCGCTGCGCCGCGCAAAGCACACGGCAGAGCTCGTCCTTGCGGGCAGAAATGTGCCGCTTACGACCGACGACCGCCTGATGGAGCTTTCCTTTGGCTCCTGGGAAGGGCTTGGATGCCGGGCAAACAATTTTGAAATTCCGTCCGAACACTTCGAAGACTTTTACAAAGATCCGTTCCACTTCCGCCCGGCGGGAGACGGAGAGACGATCCAGGAGGTCTGCGACCGGGCAGAAGCGTTCTATCATGAGCTGACTGCAAAACCGGAGCTCCAGGACAAGACGATCCTGATCGCCACCCACGGCTGCTGCATGCGCGCGCTGCTGCGCAATGTCTATGAAGACAAGAACGACTTCTGGCACGGCGGCGTGCCGTACAACTGTGCGGTCAGCATCATTGAGGTGCAGAACGGCGTTTCGACGCTGCTTGCGGATAATAAGATCTATTATGATCCGTCGGACTGTGTAAACTTTTATAAAGAAGTAAAATAAAAAATGATATTCAGAGGCAGACATAAAAGGAAAGTATTTCCCTTTGTGCCTGCCTCTTTAAATCGCGTTTGCCGTCTGACAGAAAGTGTGATACTATAGAAATAACGGATTTTAACACCATTAGACAAGTCGCAGTCGAACTATTTTCGACATGTCAGACTCCGTGAAATACCGACTGTGAGTTGAAATAACGAAAGCGAAAAAGGAGGAACATAAGTATGTCCATGGTAACACTGGGAAGCACAGGAATCTGTGTAAACAAGAACGGCTTCGGCGCGCTGCCGGTACAGCGTGTCACGAAAGAAGACGCTGTTTATCTGCTGCGCAAAGCGTATGACGGAGGCATCCGCTTTTTTGATACCGCGCGTGCCTACAGCGACAGCGAGGAAAAATTAGGCGCAGCGTTTGATGGAATGCGTGAGAAGGTCTTTATCTCTACGAAGACGATGGCAAAGGATGTAGAGGGCTTCTGGAAGGATCTGGAGACAAGCCTTTCCCTTTTAAAGACGGATTACATCGATATCTATCAGTTCCACAATCCGTCCTTCTGTCCTAAGCCGGGAGATGGAACCGGCCTGTATGAGGCGATGCTGGAAGCAAAAGCACAGGGAAAAATCCGCCACATCGGTATCACGAACCACCGCATGAGTGTGGCAGAGGAGATCATCGAGTCCGGTCTTTACGAGACGCTGCAGTTCCCGTTCTGCTATCTGGCAACGGACCGTGAGAAAGCACTGGTACAGGGCTGCAAAGAGAAAAATATCGGTTTTATCGCAATGAAAGCGCTCTCGGGCGGCCTGATCACAAACTCCGCGGCTGCATATGCCTTTGAAGACCAGTACGACAACGTGCTTCCGATCTGGGGCGTCCAGAGAGAAAAAGAGCTGGACGAGTTCTTAAGCTACATTGCCTGTCCGCCTGCCATGACGGATGAAATCAAGGCGATCATCGAGAAAGACCAGAAAGAGCTCTCCGGCAACTTCTGCCGCGGCTGCGGTTACTGTATGCCGTGTCCGGCAGGCATTGAGATTAACACCTGCGCGCGCATGAGCCTGCTTCTGCGCCGTTCCCCGTCCGCCAACCAGCTCACCGAGCGCGGTCAGGCGATGATGAAGAAAATCGAAGGCTGTCTCCACTGCGGCGCCTGCATGAAGAAATGTCCCTACGGTCTGAATACGCCGAAGCTTCTCGAAGAGAACTACGAAGATTATAAAAATGTACTGGCAGGAAAAACACTGGTATGAGTAATCTGATCTTCAGCCTGAACGCGACGATGCCGATCTTCCTGACAATGATTTTGGGACTTTTCTTTCGAAAGGTTGGTATTCTGGACGAATCGTTCACAAGCAAAATGAACAAATTTGTGTTTAAAATCGCACTCCCGGTGCTGCTGTTCCAGGATCTGTCGGATTCTGATTTCTCCGCTGTGTGGGATATCAAATTCGTTCTGTTCTGCTTCTTTGCAACACTGCTCTCAATTCTTGCGGTATGGGGACTTTCCCATCTCTTAAAAGAGAGAAGTGCAAGAGGCGAATTTATCCAGGCGGCGTACCGGAGCAGTGCGGCGATCCTTGGTATTGCCTTTATCCAGAATATCTACGGAAATTCCGGCATGGCGCCGCTGATGATCATCAGCAGTGTGCCGCTGTATAATATCATGGCGGTTGTCGTTCTTGCAGTATTCCGTCCGGAACGGGAGGAGATCACGGCAGATTTTGTGAAAAAGACGGCGAAAAATATCGTGACAAACCCGATTATCCTCGGGATCGCTGCAGGACTTCTCTGGTCGGTGCTTCGCATTCCAAAGCCGGTGATTCTGCAGAAAACGGTGCAGAATATTGCGGTACTTGCAACGCCGCTCGGCCTGATTGCGATGGGTGCGTCGTTTGAGGCAAAGAGCGCGGCAAAGAATATCCGGCCGTCGATTGCAGCAGCTGCGATTAAGCTGGTCGGTCTTGCAGCCGTCTTTCTGCCGATCGCCGTGGTGCTTGGCTTCCGTCAGGAGAAATTGGTGGCAATCCTTGTGATGCTGGGTTCCGCAACGACGGTGAGCAGTTTTATCATGGCGAAAAATATGGGTCATGAGGGAAGTCTGACGGCAAATACCGTTATGATCACAACGTGCGGCAGTGCCTTTACGCTGACGTTCTGGCTGTATCTGATGAAAACGCTGGCGTTTATCTAGCCGGATTGCGAATATCCGCTTTGATTTTCAGTACACCAAAAGCGTGTCCGGGATTTTGTACGGGCACGCTTTTATCAATCATAAAAATCAGAAAAAAGAGGGAAAAGAATGGACTTCAAAAATGCGGTCAAAGCATTACAGATTGGAAAAAAGGAAGGAAAAAAATTCCGCCTTTCTACGGAATTTGGGAAAAATCCGGAAGAAGAGCTCCCGTTTCCGGAATATCCGCGTCCGCAGATGCGCCGGGAAAACTGGACGAATCTGAACGGGTGGTGGGAATATGCGTTCACGGAAACGCAGAAAATGCCAAAACAGCGGGACGGAAAAATTCTCGTTCCGTTTTCCCCGGAGTGCGATGCGTCCGGCGTGAAGCGGCAGCTGCTTCCAAAAGAATATCTGTGGTACTTCCGCACGATTCAGCTTCCCAAAATTCCTGCCGGAAAACGGCTGCTGCTGCAGTTCGGCGCCGTGGATCAGGATGCGGTAATTTACTGCAACGGAAAGCGTGCCGGAGGCCATCTCGGCGGGTATCTTTCTTTTTCAGTGGATCTTACGCCGTATCTCAAAACGGGAGAGAACAAGCTTGCCGTCAAGGTGCGCGATGAGACGGACACGGACTGGAAGGGCCGCGGAAAGCAGAGCCTTACCCCGGGCGGCATGTTTTACACCGCGCAGAGCGGCATCTGGCAGAGCGTCTGGATGGAATGGGTGCCGGAGACGTATCTGGAACGCATATTGATCACGCCGGAATATGATACGGCGAGCGTAAAAGTACGGGTTTTCCTCAACGGACCGGATGCGGGACTGACGAAAAAAATTACGGTTCGGGAGAGCGAAGCGCCGGATGCGAAGGTGATCTGCGTCCGGGAGACGAGAGAAAACGAGGCGGAGCTGATTCTCGGTAATTTTGCAGGCTGGAGCCCGGAACATCCGCATCTCTATGGGATTTCCATTGAAGCGGGAGAAGACCGCGTCGAGAGTTATTTCGGCATGCGCAAATTCGGCATTGGGAAAGATGAGAAAGGAATCACGCGTCTTTTCTTAAACGGAAAGCCGTATTTCCAGAACGGTGTCCTCGACCAGGGTTACTGGCCGGAAAGCCTCTACACGCCGCCGTCCGATGAGGCGATGGTTTATGACATTAAGACGGCAAAACGCCTCGGTTTCAATATGATCCGGAAACACCTGAAAGTTGAGTGCGCAAGATGGTATTCCCACTGCGACCATATCGGTATGCTGGTGTGGCAGGATATGATCAACGGCGGCGGCCGGTCGATCCAGACGTTCCTTTTGTATCTTCCGACGGTACTGCCGTTTGTGACAACGGAATTCAGGGACAACTGTTATCCGCTCTTTTCGCGGACTTCGAAAACGGGAAGAGAGTGGTGGAAGCGGGAGTGCCGCGAGACGATCCGTCAGCTTTACAATGCGCCGTGCGTGTCTCTCTGGGTTTTGTTCAACGAGGGATGGGGACAGTTTGATGCCAGGGAGATGACAGAAATGGTGCGCGCCCTCGATCCGACGCGGCAGATCGACCACGCGAGCGGCTGGTACGATCAGGGAGCGGGGGACATCAAGAGCCTTCACAATTACTTCCGTCCATTAAAAGTAAAACCGGAGGAGCGCGCGTTTGCTTTTTCTGAATACGGCGGCTATACGTATCCGGTACAGGAGCATCTCTACTCCGAAAAATCGTTCGGCTACCGCACATATCAGAACCAGGCACAGTACTGGAAAGCGATGGATGCACTGGCAGAAAAGATAAGAGAACTCACAGAACAGGGACTTGCCGCAGCAGTCTACACACAGCTTACCGATGTCGAGGAGGAGTCGAACGGCATCCTTACGTATGACCGGAAGGTGTGCAAATGGGAACCGCAGGAGGCAAAAGATTTTTGCCCAAAAGAATAATTTGGTAAAATTTTTGTTGACAAAGCGAGGATAAGTTGCTAATATATTGGATAAGGCGTTGGAAGTTGTAAGAAATTGCTGAAAATCCGCGGCGCCTGCGGATGGAGGAAAGTTGGTGTTTATGGAACAGAAAAGAACATTATCCCTGCTGGTGGATAATACGCCGGGACTTTTAAGCAGAGTAGCTGGTCTTTTCAGCCGACGCGGATACAATATCGAGACAATCACCGCCGGTGTGACAGCAGACCCGCGATACACAAGAATGACCGTTGTTCTGTACTGCAGTGATGAAATGATTCTGGAGCAGATCAAAAAACAGCTGGCAAAACTTGTCGATGTGCGGGATATCAAAGAGCTGAAGCCGGACGAGAGTGTCAGACGAGAGCTGATGCTGGTCAAGATCCGTGTGAATGAAAATGAACGCCGCAATGTCATCGCCATCTCCGATGTCTTCCGTGGAAGAATCGTGGATGTGGGACAGGAAAGCCTGATCGTAGAGTTGACCGGAAACCAGTCAAAGCTCGAAGGGTTCCTGAATCTGGTACAGGGATACGAAATCCTGGAACTCGCCAGAACAGGAGTGACAGGACTCTCGAGAGGAGTCCACGATGTGCGTTACCTCGATTAACGCAGATCACATTACATACGTTTGCTAGAGGAATGAAATTTTTGTATAGAAAAGTTCATTTCCCTGACAAACAGCAAAAGGCAGAAATGCTTTTCGCTGTATAAATTGACCGACCTGCCGCCGGTCAAGACATTCTATATATATGGAGGAAAATAAAATGGCAGCAAGACTTTTTTATCAGGAAGATTGTAATCTCTCTTTACTGGAAGGCAAAAAAATCGCAATTATCGGTTACGGAAGCCAGGGACATGCTCATGCACTGAACCTGAAAGACTCCGGCTGTGATGTTATTATTGGACTTTATGAAGGCAGCAAATCCTGGGCAAAAGCAGAGGCACAGGGATTCAAAGTATATACCGCTGCTGAGGCTGCAAAACAGGCTGATATCATCATGATCCTGATCAACGATGAGAAACAGGCTGCAATGTACAAAAAAGATATCGAGCCAAACCTGGAAGAGGGCAACATGCTGATGTTCGCTCATGGTTTCGCTATCCACTTCGGACAGATCGTACCTCCGAAGAACGTAGATGTAGCTATGATCGCTCCGAAAGCACCTGGCCACACAGTAAGAAGCGAGTATCAGGCTGGCAAAGGAACTCCTTGCCTGGTTGCTGTTGAGCAGGATTACACCGGAAAAGCACTCGACAAAGCACTGGCTTACGGCCTTGGAATCGGCGGAGCAAGAGCTGGTCTTCTGGAGACAACCTTCAGAACTGAGACAGAAACAGACCTGTTCGGCGAGCAGGCAGTTCTCTGCGGCGGTGTATGCGCTCTGATGCAGGCTGGATTTGAGACTCTGTGCGAGGCTGGATACGATCCGAGAAATGCATATTTTGAGTGTATCCATGAGATGAAACTGATCGTAGATCTGATCTATCAGTCCGGATTTGCAGGAATGAGATACTCTATCTCCAATACAGCAGAGTATGGCGATTACATCACCGGACCGAAGCTGATCACAGAAGAGACAAAGAAGACTATGAAGAAAATCCTTTCCGATATCCAGGATGGTACTTTCGCAAAAGACTTCCTTCTGGATATGTCCCCGGCAGGCGGACAGGCTCACTTCCGCGCTATGAGAAGAAAAGCTGCAGAGCATCCGTCAGAGAAAGTCGGAGAAGAAATCAGAAAACTGTACAGCTGGAGCAACGAGGACAAACTGATCAACAACTAATCGGTTTGCTGTCAAATGATCCATATCGGGAGGCTGCCTTTGTGGGCAGTCTCCTTTTTGCTCTATCCTGAAAAAAACACTTCCGCGCCATGCATATCCCCCAATATGATACGGCGCGGAAGTGTTTTTCTTTTGCATATTCGTTTTTTTATGCCTCCTGACGACAGGCAGGAAAAGTGCGGTAGTACTTGATGTAAGAACTTAAAATATCAAAAAATTCGGAATTGGTCGGTTTTGTCAGAAGCGGATGCACAGAAAGCGAAAAGAGCAGATCACGGTTTCCGCGGGTCCAGCAGACGGAAATAGCGGTGCGGATGTCTCGTTCGACGCAGGAGGACGATACCTGAAACGTTTGCGCGATCTTTGGGTACAGCGTTTTGCTGACCCGAAGGAGATAATCTTCGTCTTCCATGCATAAAGCGATACCATAGGCGAGATAGCGAAATCCGCGGTATTTTGCACCAATTCCTAAAGAGTGTAGTAGAAAGTAAATTTCAGTTTCCATTACGATGTCTCCTTTTATTCAGTTTTTACATAGTCTTTGCAGACGGGCATGCCAGAGGTGAAAGTTTGTATGGCATACGATTTTTCCCCTTTCACTTATGATACGTAGAAAACGTCGAAAAATTACATATTCAGAAAGAAAAAGTGACGATACGGTAAAATAGAGGAAAACATGACACAAAATAAAGAAACAAATGTAATGAAATGGACAAGGAAAAATAATATTGATTTTTCAGAAGTTCGCTGGTATAATGAAAATGTGATTACGGGGTATGGCGTAGCTTGGTAGCGCGTACGGCTGGGGGCCGTGAGGTCGCAGGTTCAAATCCTGTTGCCCCGATCGGTAAGAGTGTCGTTTTACGGCACTTTTTTTCTTACGGACAAAGACGTGTGCGAGAGAAAAATGAATTGCGCAGAAAAAACAGGGAGGAAGTTATGGGGAAAGTAACGATACAGAGTATGGCAAAGGAGCTGGGACTGTCCCGGAATACGGTTGCCATGGCATTAAAGGATGATCCGAAGGTGGCTCCGGTGACACGGGAGAGAGTTCTTCGGATGGCGAAAAGGAATGGGTATCTGGGCGAAAATGTATACGTGGAAGAGGTTCGGGCACCACAGGAGAAGCATTACAATATTATGGTTCTGCGTACGCGGGATGCCGCTGTTTATTGGGACCGCGTCGTGAGCGGCATCTCTGAGGAGGCGAGCCTCAACAACTGTCAGACGCGCGTTGCGGTCGTGACGGAGCGTGAGGAAGAGAACGGTATTCTGCCGCTCGGACTGGATGAAAATATCGATGCAATCTTCTGCATTAAGATGCTGCCGCCGGAATATATGCAGAAACTGGTAAATCTGGGGTATCGCATTTTTCAGCTTGACCATTACTGCGGTATCGAACAGCGGCCGATGGGCGATATCGTGCGTGTGGACGGTGTGCAGCCGGTGAGTCTTCTGACGTCCCATCTGATCGAGCAGGGCATGATGCGGATCGGTTTCCTAAGTGAGCACAGCAGCACGTATGAGTCGATGCATGACCGGTATGTCGGTTTCCTTGCAGCGATGGAACAGGCGGGCATTCCGCTCGAGGAGGATCTTGTGCGCCCCAATATGGAGAGCGATCATTTTTATTACCCGGAAAATTTTGACAAGATTGTAGCGAGCTATGATACCCTGCCGGAAGCGATTGTCTGCGGCAACGATATGATCGCCAAAAGATTGACAGAGTCCTTCCGGAAAATCGGTGTGCGCGTGCCGGAAGATGTGGCGCTGACCGGGTTTGATGATGACGAGGACCGGATGCTGTATCCGTTTTTCTCGACCGTTCACGTTGATACAAAGTGGCTTGGCCGCCGTATGGTACATGAATTTTTATGGCGGGAGGAGCACCCGGAAGCGCCAAAAGAGCGGATTCTCGTATCGGGTGAGGTTGTGGTACGCCGTTCCTCGTGCAAGCGCCAGGGATAGAAAGAAATAGAAAAAACAGGAAAAAATGAAAAAATGAAAAAAGAAAGAGAGCCGGAAACGCCCCGGCGGACGAGAAGAAAAACCGTCTGCCGGGGCGTTTCCGGCTCTCTTTTTGCGATGATTCAAATTCGTGCATAAATTCCATGTAGAAAAACACTAATTAATAATGCAAAATAGTGCAATTAAGGAAAGCTAAACTGAACAAAAATGACAAAAACGCAAGAAATGCACAAAAAAATCTTGACTTTAGTCCGAAAACATTGTTTAATATGATTAACGGATGGCGAAAAATGCAATATTCAAAAGTAACAAAACGCACGAATAAAAACCTCGTTAATATCACATATTAAAAATTAATAGTGCAAAATAATGCGTTGTATCGCCGGAAGGAAAGGAGAGAGCGAAATGGCACAAGTAAAGACAGTTTCAGGCAAAAAAGAAACCTGGAAAGAAAGATGTGCGAGAACCGCACGCGAAGTTGTAAAAAGACGCTGGTTATTTTTCCTGTTGATTCCGGGAATCATTTTCTTCGCGGTTTTCAAGTATATCCCGATGTACGGCTTGAAAATTGCATTTCAGGATTACAACCAGTACGATCCGTCCAAAAGCCAGTGGGTCGGATTTCAGCAGTTTATTGATCTGTTTTCTAAAAACTCATTCTTACCGGTTCTACGGAACACGATTGTCATCAGTCTTTTAAAACTGATCCTGGGATTCCCGATTCCGGTTATCCTGGCACTGATGATGAATGAGATGAAAAATATGGCATTTAAGAAAGTTTCTCAGACACTGCTTTATCTGCCGCACTTTATCTCCTGGGTTATCCTCTCCGGTATCATCATGACATTACTTGATCCGGATAACGGTATGATCACCAACCTGATCCAGACGATCACCGGACAGCATATCATGGTACTGACGGATTCAAGATACTTCGTTCCGATGCTGATCATCACGGATATTTACAAGGGTCTTGGATGGGGAACGATTATCTACTTTGCAGCAATCAGCGGTATTGACCCATCGCTTTATGAGGCGGCTGCGATCGACGGAGCCGGAAAATGGAAACAGGCCATCAACATTACACTACCGTGTATTGTACCGACCATTATCATCCAGTTCATCCTGAGCAGCAGCAACATTCTGAACGCCGGTTTCGACCAGATCTTCATGCTGTACACTTCACACGTTTACGACGTAGCGGATATCATTGATACCTATGTATACCGTATGGGTATTATCAACAATGATTATTCCTTCTCGACAGCAGCCGGCATGTTCAAATCTGTTGTCGCACTGATCATGATTCTGTTCGTCAACCAGGTTGCCAAGAGAACCGGCAACGAAGGTCTGTTCTAAGAGAGAAAGGAAGGAATGAAAATGAAAGCATCCAAAAGCGGTGGTACCGTAATCAAACGTGGAAAAGCAGAGAAAGCTTTTACCGTATTCAACTACATCTTTTTTATTCTTCTGAGTATCGTGATGGTTTACCCGTTCTGGCATGTCATCATGATGTCCTTCAGCTCAGTGGAAGCAACGGCAAAAGGAGGCGTATTCCTCTATCCGCAGGGATTCAACCTGGACACCTACGCAAAAGTATTTAAAGATCCGTCCATCTGGACCGGATACGCTACAACAATCGGCGTTACCGTACTTGGAACCGTATTTGGAACCCTGTTTACCGCAACGACCGCATATCCGCTTTCCAAGGCAAACCTGCCGTTCCAGAAAACACTGAACTTTCTGATCCTGTTCACCATGCTGTTTTCCGGCGGTATGATCCCTGGATACCTGCTGATCAAAAACATGCATCTGATCGACAACCGCTGGTCTCTGATTCTGCCGGGACTCATCAGTGCATACAACGTAATCATTATGCGAAGCTTCTTCTCCACAATTCCGGAGAGCCTTGAGGAGTCCGCAAGACTGGACGGTGCGAACGATGTTACGATCTTTGCAAAAATCGTTCTTCCGCTTTCCAAGGCCAGCATCGCGACCATCGCGCTGTTCACCGCAGTCGGTTACTGGAATGATTACTTCTCCAGCGTTCTGTATATCAACACCAAGAGCAGATGGTCTCTGCAGGCGGTTCTCCGCTACATGCTGACCAACACCAACCAGGCAATGCAGTCTGCCGGTGTTACCGTAACAGCAACGACCAACGTAACGGCAGCTACGATCAAAGCAGCATCCGTTGTCGTTGCAACCGTACCGATTCTGTGCGTATATCCTTTCGTGCAGAAGTACTTTGTAAAAGGAGTTATGATCGGCGGCGTTAAGGGCTGATTTTAACGATAAAAAAGAGGAGGAAGAGAAATGAAGAGAAGAATGATGGCACTGCTCCTTGCAGGAGTAATGGGAGTGGGAATGATGTCGGGCTGCGGAAGCAGCAAATCCGCAGACAGCGGAAAAGTCGTAAGAGAAGAGTCGGATGAACCGATCGACGTGCTGAATCAGGATGAGAAAATGAAACTTTCCATCGTGTGCCTGCAGGGTTATACCCAGCCGGACAGCGAAATGCAGAAATGGATGGAGGACCGCTACAACCTGGATATCGATATCATCGCACTGCCGGGCTGGTCGGATGCAACATCCAAAATTTCCCTTCTGATGGGCGATGAGACACAGCGACCGGACATCATCTGGTGGTGGAACATGGAAGCTGACTATACGAAATGGGTAGACGCAGGCCTTCTGGTGGATATTTCTCCGTATATGAAGAAATATACCAACATGGTTGACTACTACAACAGCGTAGATCCTGGCGTTATGTTCTACGCATCCGGAGACAACGGAATTTACCGTATCCCGGGCGACGTTGCAGAGCCGGCATGTGAGACTCTGTGGATCCGGAAAGACTGGCTGGACAACTTAGGACTGGCTGTTCCGACTACACTGGATGAGCTGGAAGACTGCCTGTACAAATTTACCTTCGACGATCCGGACGGAAACGGTGTGGATGACACCTACGGATGGAATGGTGATGGATACGATTACCGTACTTTCTGGCCATGGATCCAGGGAAGCGGCGATGGAAACGGACGTATGGACTTCCTTCGTCTGGAAGACGGTTCCTACATCTACGGACCGACCACCGATGACTGCAAAGAGTGGCTGGGACGCGTAGCAAAACTGTACGCAGACGGCGTCATCGATCCGAGCATCATCACCGATACTGACCGTGATGAGGAGATGGCAAACGGCGGATTCGGCGCAACCTACAGCTGGGTATCCTGGAACAACCCGTCCAGCGGTACGATGCAGTCCTTCTATGCTTCCAACCCGGATGCAGAGTGGATTCCGATCGATATGGTAAGCGGCGACAACGGCAACCCGCAGGACGAGCCGGCAACCATCGCAGCATGGTGCTACTTCGGTATCACAAACGTTTGCTCCGATCCGGAAAGAGCGTATGCGATCTTTGATGACATGGCAACACCGGAGAACTGGATTCACAAGAAATTCGGCGTTGAGGGAAGAGACTACAAAGACAACGGCGACGGAACCTACGAAATCATCAACCCGGGCGATGGTGCAGTCAACACCGAGCAGAACCTTGGTATCAACCTGTTCCAGGATCTCTTCGCAAGAAAAGATGCTGCCAACATTGCCAATACAGAAGAGACGACCGAACTCTTTGAAAAAGTAAAAGAGAACAGCCGTGATGCTTATGCAAAGACCATCGAGAAGAAGAACCCGGATGCATATACCGTAAACAATGATCTCGGAACCGATATCGGTGACGCGATGAAAGAATACACCTGGGGTGTCATCGGCGGCGGAAAATCTCTGGATGACTGGGATTCCTACGTTGATAAAATCAATGGACTCGGTCTGCAGGATGTGCTGGATGAGCTCAAGGAAATCCACGGAAAACAGGTAGAGGATTACCAGAAATACCTGGAAGAGTACAACAAATAAAACAACGAAATCATGCGTTAGAGCACTCGCCGGAGCCTCCTTTCCGGCGGGTGTATTTTTACGGAATCCTGCGTTTTCCGCTTGACAGAAAAGAAGAAAAATGGTAACATAAGAGCCAAGTTAAGAAAAAGGCAAAGAAGAGGAATACTACATGGAGCTTCCGAATCCAGAAAGCTGTTGGGTGATGCGAAACAGCAGACGAATTCCGTGGAACTGACCTCAGAGCCGCTGCTCCCAAATTTAGAATAAAAAGAGTAGGTGCAGACGGAAACCCACCGTTAGAAGGGCAGGATATGCAGATGTTTCATCCGTATCCGCAGAGTGTACAGAGAAAATCTCTGTAAAACAGGAGTGGTACCGCGTAAGATAGCAAGTCTTTCGTCTCTTGTGTCAGAAGCCGACACAGAAGATGAGAGATTTTTTTATGCTTTCATCCCGAATTTATGTCGGCAGAATAAATTATATTTCACTTTCTGGGAGGAAAAAATCATGATGAATGTAAAGAAGTATCAGAAACAGTATTATATGCCGCCGGTTCCGTGCATGGACTGGGCAGAAAAAGACAGCATTGACAAAGCACCGGTATGGTGCAGCGTTGACCTTCGTGACGGAAACCAGGCACTTGTCATTCCGATGAGCCTGGAGCAGAAGGTAGAATTCTTCAAACTCCTCGTTGAGGTTGGTTTCAAAGAGATCGAGGTCGGCTTCCCGGCAGCATCTGAGACCGAGTACGAATTCCTTCGCACCCTGATCGAGCAGGATCTGATCCCGGATGACGTAACCGTTCAGGTTCTGACCCAGGCGAGAGAGCATATCATCCGCAAGACCTTCGAGGCATTAAAGGGCTGCAAGAATGCCATCGTTCACGTTTACAATTCCACTTCCTATGCACAGCGTCAGCAGGTCTTCAAAAAATCGAAAGAAGACATCCTGAAAATCGCCGTTGAGGGAGCAAAGCTCTTAAAAGAGCTGACAGAAGAGGCCGGCGAGAAATACCGCTTCGAGTACAGCCCGGAGAGCTTTACCGGAACCGAGCCGGAATATGCGCTTGAGGTGTGCAACGCCGTTCTCGACGTATGGCAGCCGACTGCAGACCGCAAAGCCATCATTAACCTGCCGAGCACCGTGGAGCTTTCCATGCCGCACGTTTATGCAAGCCAGGTGGAATACATGAGCAAAAACCTGAAATACCGCGATAATGTCGTTCTTTCCCTTCATCCGCACAATGACCGCGGCTGCGGCGTTTCCGATGCAGAGATGGGTATCCTTGCCGGAGCAGACCGTATCGAGGGAACGCTGTTCGGAAACGGCGAGAGAACCGGAAACGTGGATATTATCACGGTCGGCATGAACATGTACATGCAGGGCGTCGATCCGGAGCTTGACTTCTCCGATATGCCGAAACTCTGCCATGCATTTGAATCCTTCACCGGTATGAGCATCAACCCGAGAAGCCCGTACTGCGGATCTCTCGTATTTGCAGCCTTCTCCGGTTCCCATCAGGATGCGATCGCAAAAGGCATGCACTGGATCGAGGAGAAAGCACCGGATACCTGGACCGTTCCGTATCTGCCGATCGATCCGACCGATATCGGAAGAAACTACGATGCAGACGTCATCCGCATCAACAGCCAGTCTGGAAAGGGCGGTGTCGGCTATATTCTGGAGACGAAATACGGCCTGAATCTGCCGGCGAAGATGCGCGAGGCCATGAGCTATACCGCAAAATCTGTTTCCGATCATCTGCACAAAGAGCTGTGTCCGGATGAGATCTTTGAACTGTTTAAGGATACCTTCGAGAACGTAACGACACCGTACAACATCAACGGCGTTCACTTTAAACAGCTCGATGAGGGCAGAATTGAAGCACAGGTTACCTCCAATTACGAGGGCGGTGAGTATGCAACTGCATATGCAGAAGGAAACGGCCGTCTGAATGCTGTCAGCAACGCGCTGAAACAGCAGTACAATCTGCAGTATGATCTGGTCAGCTATACGGAGCACGCGCTGGAGCAGAGCTCAAGTGCACAGGCAATTGCCTACGTCGGCATCAAAAAGCCGGACGGAACCCTTTCCTGGGGCGCAGGCGTAGACCCGGATATTATCCGCGCTTCCATCGACGCGCTGGTAACTGCAATCAACAACCGATAAGAAAAGAGAGAGCATATGCTGTTTAAAAACAAAATTGAATACACCAAAGGAATGTTTGTGGAGATCTATGGCATCGAGATAAAAAAAGTACGTCTGGTACTGCGGATCATCACAGGGATTGCTGTTGTGGCTGCGATCGCTTTTATGATCTACGGTGCAGCAGCGCGGGGATTTATCATGCCGGGAGACTTCTTCAATCTTGGAATCTCCATTCTGATGGCACTTCTGTGTACGTTTCTGCCAAATCTGATGGCACGTTCACAGATGAAAAAATGCAAAAAGAGAGGACTCCTTGGAGAACGTACCCTTCGTTTTACTGAGCATGTGCTCACAATGACATATGAAAAAGAGGGCAGAAGCACCGATATTCCGCTCGAAGAGCTGACAAAGGTGACGGAGTTTGATAATTTTATCCGCATCACCATCGGAGGCAGAAGCACCTTCCTCGATAAGAAACGCTTTGAGATCGGAGATGCGGCAGCGTTTGTGGCCTGGGCGGAAGATAAGATCGCAGAGAATGCGGAAAAAGAGGAAGAAGCACTCGCGCTCGAGGAGACAGAAAGGGAAGCTCCGGCATCAGAAGACGGCGAAGCAAAAACGGAGGAGTCCGACGAAAATTAAATCGTACATTCTGACAAAAAATATTTTGGCAGAATGGTGGAAAATGGCTGTGCATTTTTGTGCACAGTCATTTTTTGTATATTTTTGTTGTTTTTTCATACTTCATCCATTATAATAAGAGGAAGCGTACAGGTAAAACGAATCTGAAACGTATCCGGCCGGGAGTCAGAGAGGCTCTGCCGGGAGTCAAAGTGAAGGAGAGAAAGAGCATGGAAGTATTATACAAAAGTACCAGAGGCAATGGAGAAACCGTAACTGCATCCCAGGCAATCTTAAAGGGTCTGTCCGACGACGGCGGATTATTTGTACCGACCTCCATTCCAGCACTGGATGTTCCCATGGAAAAACTTGCGGCTATGAGCTATCAGGAAGTGGCATACGAGGTAATGAGCCGTTTTCTTACCGACTTTACAGAAGATGAACTGAAAAACTGTATTGCAAACGCATACGATGCAAAATTTGACACAGAGGAAATTGCACCACTGACAAAAGCAGACGGTGTTTACTATCTGGAGCTGTTCCACGGCGCAACGATCGCGTTCAAGGACATGGCACTTTCCATTCTGCCGCATCTGATGACGACCGCCGCAAAGAAAAACGGCGTGAAAAATGAGATCGTCATCTTAACTGCTACATCGGGAGATACCGGAAAAGCAGCAATGGCAGGCTTTGCAGATGTGCCGGGCACCAGAATTATTGTATTTTACCCGAAGAACGGCGTAAGCCCGATTCAGGAAAAACAGATGGTAACACAAAAGGGCAAAAATACCCACGTTGTTGCCATCCACGGAAACTTCGACGACGCACAGACCGGCGTGAAGAAAATGTTTAACGACAAAGAGCTTGGAAAAGAGCTGGCAGATAAAGGCTTCCAGTTCAGCTCTGCAAACTCGATCAACATCGGAAGACTCGTTCCGCAGGTCGTCTATTACGTATATGCCTATGCAAACCTGGTGAAAAACGGAGAGATTGCAGACGGAGAAAAGATCAATGTAACCGTTCCGACCGGAAACTTCGGAAATATTCTCGCTGCATTCTATGCAAAACAGATGGGACTGCCGATCGCAAAACTGATCTGCGCTTCCAACGAGAACAAAGTTCTGTTTGACTTCTTCCGCACCGGCGTTTACGACAGAAACAGAGACTTTATTCTGACAACATCACCGTCCATGGATATCCTGATCTCGAGCAACCTGGAGCGTCTGATCTACCGCATCGCCGGAAACAGCGAAGCAGCAGACCGCGAGCTGATGCAGGATCTTGCAAAAGACGGAAAATATGAGATTACCGATGCGATGAAAAAAGAGCTGGCAGACTTCTACGGCAATTATGCATCCGAACAGGAGACAGCAGACGCGATTGCAAAACTGTACAGCGATACCGGATATGTGATTGATACTCATACCGCGGTTGCAGCGGCTGTATACGGAAAATACCGCGAGGAGACCCATGACGAAACCAAGACCGTCATCGCATCTACCGCAAGCCCGTATAAATTTACAAGCAGCGTTCTTGCAGCGATTGCACCGGAGTATGACACCCTTCCGGTACTGGAGCAGGTAGACAAGCTGTCTGCACTTGCCAATACCGAGATTCCGCGTGCGATCGAAGAAATCCGTACTGCACCGGTGCTTCATACGACAGAGTGTGATGTAGATCAGATGCCGGAGACCGTTCGGGCGTTTTTGAAATAAGATAAAGCAGGAGCAGAATTTTAAGACAGGCAGAGCATCCCATGCTTTGCCTGTTTTCATAGGGAGAAAATCATGAAAAATAAAGTAATCAGGGGAGTACTGGCGGCAGCCTGCGTGACAACCGTCGTCGGTACAACGACTGTATTTGGAGCAGGCACAGAGCAGAGTCTGGTAAATGAGGCTTCTGCTGCTACACAGGAAGAAACAGAAGAAACATCGGAGGCGGAAGCAGCAGATGATGCAGAGGCGGCATCGGAAAATATGCCGGAGGCGGCAGAAAAGGAGACAGAAACACCGGATCCGGCAACGGAGAATGCGGGATCGGATCTTCCGGATGCGGAAACACAGAGCAGAGAGTCCGCGGAGACGGCAGTATCCGTGCAGGCCGGAAACTATAATCCATGGGTGAATGAGAATGGCATCTGGTATTTTAAGGATCCGGATGGAACCATTGTCAAAGGGGCATGGAGAGAGTACGACAAGAACCGTTACTATCTGAATGAAGACGGAAAAATGGCAGTCGGCTGGAAACAGATGGATGGAGACTGGTACTATTTCCGAAGCTGGGGCGGTGTTTACCGGGATGCCTTTTACACCGTGAAAAATGTACCGTATTATTCTGATGCGGACGGAAAAATGGCGACCGGCTGGAAACTGATCGATGATGTGTATTATTATTTTGATGATCAGGGCGCGATGTACCGGAATCGTTTTTTTGAGTATGACAAGAATACGTATTATGTTGATGCGGATGGAAAAATGGCATCCGGGTTCGAACAGATTGACGGGATCTGGTATTACTTCCGAAGCTGGGGCGGCATGGCGCGAAATACTTTTCTGACGCATAAAAATAACATTTACCATGTTGATGCGGATGGAAAGATGACGACCGGCTGGCTGCTGCAGGATGGAACCTGGTACTATTTCCGGAGCTGGGGCGGTATGTACCGCAGCACCTTTTTCCACGGTCCGACAGGAAGCGCACTTTACTATGCGGATGAAAATGGAAAGATGGCCGTCGGGAAAAAACAGATCGACGGTGCCTGGTATTATTTCAAAGACTGGGGCGGCATGTATCAGAATGCGTTCATCAAAAATGGGACGAGTGTCTGCCATGCGGGTGCAGATGGAAAACTGACCGCAGGCTGGCTTCAGCAGGGAAGTACCTATTATTATTTTGATGAAACCGGTGAGCAGTATTTTGACCGCTTTTTTGAATATGACAAGAATACGTATCGTGTGAATGCGGATGGAAAGATGGTAACCGGCTGGCAGAAAATCAACGGTACCTATTACTATTTCCGGGGCTGGGGCGGCATGTACCGCAACACCTTCTTTCAAGTCGGAAATGAAACGTATTATGCTGGTGCAGATGGAAAAATGGTAACCGGCTGGCTTTCAAAAGATAATAAGTGGTATTACTTCCGGGAAAGCGGCGCAATGTACCGCAGTACCTTCTTTACGCATTTAAACAACAGTTACTATGCCGATGCCAACGGCGTGATGGTGACGGGAGAGCGGACTATCAACGGCGCTTCCTATTACTTTAAAGACTGGGGAGGCATGGCAAAGAACCAGTGGCTCAATGCACAGAAACGGATGGTAAGCGGTGATCCGCAGACGGGTTGGTATTACTTTGGAAGCGACGGAAAGATGGTAAAATCGTATTACGCTCTGCTGAAAAAGAACAGCAGCAACTGGTACTACAGCTTTGACGAAAACGGAGTGTGCATTCTCGGCTCGAGCCAGTATGTGCGTGCAAAGGACAGCGTGAGCGGAAAATATTATACGATGGAGCATCAGTATTACACGGATCCGTCTGTGAGCGACCGTGATTTCTTTGCGGCTATCTGCAGTGCGGAGGCGGGTGTCCAGAGAAAAACCGGTATGACGGCAGTTGCGATGGTCATCCGGAACCGGATGGCGGCACAGAATATTTCGCTCCGCACAGCGATTTATAAACAGCAGCAGTTTGAACCGGCGCGGAACGGAAGTCTGACAAACTATCTGACGGGAATTGCGGAGCAGAGCAGTTCGATCATCAATCAGCTGAAAAATAATGGAGCCTACGGTGCAGTGGATGAATCCCAGTCGATCATGGATGCATATCTGAAGAACGGCACAAAACGTGTGATCCCGGGCTTTGGCGATACGAGAGATGATTTTGATTATCTATATTTCATGACTCCGAAAGCATTTGAAAATCTGAATATGGATAAAGAAAAATGTGTGACATATACATACACCTATAAATGGACAACTTCCAGCGGAACAGCGCGGGAAGATTCCCATATTTTCTTTGTGAACTGGGTGAAAAAACAGAGCTGATCGGACGTCATATCGAAAGAAGGGGCGAACAAAAGATGACATTACAGGAAACAATCGAACAGATCCATCCGCTTTCGAAAGAGGCGATGGATCGTGCCAAGGCTCACTGGGACGGCATTGCAAAGCCGCTCCACAGCCTCGGAAAGCTGGAGGACGTGCTCATCCAGATTGCCGGAATCACCGGAAAAGAGGAGATTTCGATTGAAAAAAGAGCACTTCTGACGTTCTGTGCGGACAATGGCGTTGTGGAAGAAAACGTGACGCAGAGCGGTCAGGAAGTGACAGCGACAGTTGCGGAAAATTTTCTGCAGGAGAAGGCGACAGCAGCCATTCTCTGCCGCGGTGCGCATGCGGATCTGTTTCCGATTGATATCGGAATGGCGCGCGATACGAAGGTTCCGCGGTATAAAGTTGCGTATGGAACAAAAAATATGGCAAAAGGTCCGGCGATGACAAGGGAAGAGGCCGTTCGTGCGCTTGAAACAGGAATCGCCGTGGCGGAAGAAAAAATTGCGGCTGGCTATCAGCTGCTGGCAACCGGTGAGATGGGCATTGGAAATACGACGACGAGCAGTGCAATGGCAGCCGTTTTCCTGAATCAGCCGGTTCCGGAACTCACCGGGCGGGGCGCCGGGCTTTCGAGTGAAGGTCTTGCGCGGAAAATTACAGCGATTGAAAAAGCAATTGCCATCAATCAGCCGGATCCGTCCGATCCCATCGATGTGCTGGCAAAGGTCGGCGGCTTTGATATCGCCGGCATGGCGGGTGTCTTTCTTGCCGGGGCTGCACATGGCGTTCCGGTTGTGATGGACGGCTTTATTTCCTGTGTGGCAGCGCTTCTTGCCGCACGGATTGCACCGCTTGCGAAGGACTATATGATTGCTTCGCACGTATCAAAGGAGCCGGCGGCTCATCTGCTGCTTGCAGAGCTTGGAAAAGAAGCCTTCCTGCACTGCGATATGTGTCTTGGTGAGGGAACGGGCGCCATCATGCTTTTCCCGATTCTGGATCAGGCAAATGCCGTATACCGCGGCATGGCGACATTTGACGAGGCACAGATCGAAACGTATGTGCCGCTGACTTAAAAAAGGCAGGTGAAACGATGATACATCTGGTTACGGGCGGCAGCGGCAGCGGAAAATCGGCGTATGCGGAGCAGTGTATTCTGGATTTTGGCGGAACACGGAGGGTTTATATCGCAACGATGCAGCCGTTCGGTGCGGAAGGGCAGGCGCGTATTGCACGCCACCGGAAGATGCGCGCGGCAAAGCAGTTTTCGACGATTGAGTGTTATACGAATTTAAAAGAAGTGGAGCTGGAACCGGGAAGCGATGTGCTGCTCGAATGTATGTCGAATCTCACGGCAAATGAAATATTTGATCCATCCGGGGCGGGAAAAGCGCGGGCGGAGGAGGAAATTCTTGCGGGCGTTTCACGTCTGGCCCATCAGGCGCGGAATCTGGTTCTGGTGACGAATGAAATTTTTTCGGACGGATACCGATATGAGGAGGAGACGATGGAATACCAGTGGATCCTGGGAAACATTAATGTACGTCTGGCAGAGATGGCGGATTGTGTGACCGAGGTTGTGTATGGGATTCCCGTCAGAATAAAAAAAGAATAAGATGAAAACGATATGGAATAACTTTAAAGTGGCGTTTGCCATGTACTCGAAAATCCCGATGCCGCCGGCAGACTGGGAAAAAGAGAACATGAAATATGCGTTGTGTTTCTTTCCGTGGGTCGGACTGGCTGTCGGTGCAGTTTCGGCGGTGCTTTTCTGGATGCTGCAGCAGATTGGCGCGGGAAGCATGCTGCGGGCTGCAGTGCTGACGGCAGTTCCGGTTCTGGTGACGGGCGGCATTCACCTCGACGGCTATCTGGATACGATGGATGCGTTAAGTTCCTGGAGAGAAAAACAGCGCCGACTGGAAATCTTAAAAGACCCGCACGCCGGAGCATTTGCGATTATTATGGGATGTCTGTATTTTGTACTGTACGCGGGCGCAGCCGGAGAACTTGTCTGGAAGATTTTTCCGGCGTATGCATTTGGCTTCGCAGTTTCGAGATCGTTCAGCGGTCTTTCGATCGCGTTTTTTCCAAATGCCAATCCGAAAGGAACAGCGGCAGCGTTTGGCATGAGCGCAGAGAAAAAAAGAACGGCGGCGGTGCTTGTTGTGACGATTTTTGCCGTGACGGCGCTCTCGGCTTCGTTCTGCGTCTGGGCGGCACTGGATGTACTGGTTGTGTCGGCACTGGTATTCTGCTATTATAAATGGAAAAGCAGTAAGTATTTTGGAGGAATTACAGGAGATCTCGCAGGCTATTTCCTTTCGCTCTGTGAGCTGGCACAGCTTCTGTCTCTTGTGGTACTTTCTCTTGGAATGGAGAACTGGAAATGAAATTAGTAATTGGAGGGGCTTTTCAGGGAAAGCTTGACTTTGCAAAGAAGATGACCGGAAAAGAAACAGGATGGGCCGATGGGGCAGCAGCTTCGAAAGAGGAGCTGTCGGTATGTTCCGGCGTATATGATTTTCAGGAGCTGGTCCGCAGATGGCTCCTTCTGGAAGAGGAGACCGGGACTGCACCGGAAGCGGAACTGGAAGAACTGCTGCAGAAAAATCCGGAAATCTGCATTGTTACGAATGAACTCGGTTACGGAGTGGTTCCGATCGAACCCTTCGACCGGAAATGGAGGGAAAAGACGGGGCGCATCTGTACGGAGCTGGCAGCAAAGGCTGATTCGGTAACCCGTGTGGTGTGCGGAATCGGAATCCTGCTGAAAGGTGAGGAAAAACATGATTAAAATTGCAATGATCCGCCATGGAAAAACCTATGGCAATACGTTAGGACGGTATATCGGCGTGACGGATGAACCACTGTGTGAGGAAGGGAAAAAAGAGCTGGAACAGCGGACGATGGATACCGTTGAGCTTCTGTTCGTCAGCCCGCTGAAACGGTGTCTGGAAACGGCAGACATTCTGTATCCGTACGCCAAACAGGTCAAAATCCCGGAATTTGCAGAGTGCAATTTTGGTGAGTTTGAGAACAAAAATTATCAGGAATTAAAAGACAATCCGAAATACCAGGAGTGGATTGATTCCATGGCGACGCTTGCCTTTCCGGGCGGTGAGAGCCCGCAGCAGTTCAAGGACCGCTGCATCGCCGGCTTTGACAAGATGGTGGATACGTGTATCCGCCGCCATTACCGCAACGTGGCGATGGTGGTGCACGGAGGCACGATCATGAGTATCCTTGAGCAGTACGGCGTGCCGCAGAGGAGTTGCTATGACTGGCGAGTAGAAAACGGCTGTGGATATCATCTGTATCTCTCGGAGCAGAACTGGAAAATGGGCCGCAGAGAAGCTGTGGTGGAATCGGAGATAAGGCGGTAAACAAAAATGGTGACAGCAGAATGCCATGCCCATATTTTTATGGACGGTGTGGATTACAAAAAGGCGGCGGCAGCGCATGAAAACGGCCCGCGGGAGGATCTGATCCGGGAACATCTGGCGGCGTATCAGAAGGCAGGGATTTCCTATGTGCGTGACGGCGGAGATCCGTACGGGGCGGGTGTTCTTGCACGGAGCCTTGCGCCGGAGTACGGGATCACATACCGCACACCGGTTTTTGCGATTCACAGGGCGGGCCGTTATGGAAAAATTGTCGGACGCGCATTTTCAGACTGGAAAGAGTATTGCGCGCTTGTGCGTGAAGTACGCCGTGCGGGCGGAGATTTTATCAAGATCATGACGACGGGAATCCTGGATTTCGCGACAAAGGGGCATGTGACCAGTGAGCCGCTTTCCAGGGAAGAGGTTTTTGCAATGACGGCTGCGGCGCATGATGCGGGGCTTTCTGTGATGGCGCATGTGAACGGCGCACAGGCTGTGATGGATGCGGCAGAGGCAGGCGTGGACTCGGTTGAGCACGGGAACTTTCAGAATGAAGAGAGCATCTGCTGTATGGCAGAGCATGCAACAATCTGGGTGCCGACAATTGTGACGGTTTCGAATCTTCTGGAGAACGGCAGATATCCGGCTGAAACGCTGGCGTGGATTTTTGAGACGCAGAAAAAAGGTCTGCAGCTCGCATTTGAAAAGGACGTTGTGCTTGCGGCGGGAAGTGATGCCGGCGCATACGGCGTACTTCACGGAAAAGGAATCCGGGAAGAAGAGAGTGTAATGCGAAACATCCTTGGGGCAGAAAATGGGCAGGAGCTGGAAAAGCGGCTTGCGTTTGGAGAAAAAAAGATCCGGGAAAAGTTCTGAAAATTTTCTGCATTTCAGGCTTTAGAAAAAATTTAGAATTAAACGGGCAGACAATGCTTGCGTTTTCGCCCGGACTGTGGTAAGTTTAAATCACTTTTACAAGAACTTTAGAGAAAATGAAACAGGGATATTCTGAGACAGAGGGTAAATGCTATCCTCTGTTTTTTGCGTGCAAAAATGACAGTCTGGATGTCCGCATCGACGGAAGGGAGCAAATGAAAGCAAAAGGAAAACGGGGGCTGCAGGGCTTTCTTTTCTTCCTTTTTCTGGCGGCGGGATGGTATCTGATGCAGTATTTCTGCGCCTATGTCGTACTGTCCGGGTCCATGGAACCGGAGATCCCGACGGGATCTGTTGTGGTTGTGGATGGACGGAAGAAGGAATGGAATCCGGGGGATGTGATTACCTACCGGAGAGGAAATATGGTGGTGACACACCGGATCGTGGAAAAGAGCGAGGAAGGATACTGTACCAAGGGGGATGCCAACGCGGAGGAAGATGCAGGCATCGTTTTGGAAAAACAGGTGATCGGGAATGTGATCGCAGCTCTTCCCTGGCTTGGCTTTGGTATCGTCTGGCTCCGGCAGAGAGGAACACTCTTTTTTCTGGCCGTGGGAGCGGTGATGCTTTTTACAATCCGGCAGCTTTGGCACGGCAGAAAAATCATGCAGGAAAACAAGTCATAAAAAGAATCAGCAAAATTATTTAGGAAAACAGGAGGAATTGATCTATGAAAAAACAGCGGAAAATCGTATTCTGGGCAGCATCACTGCTTCTGACAGGAGCCCTGGCAGCGGGCGGAACACTGGCGTATCTGACAGATAAGGATTCTGTGACGAACCAGTTTGTTGTGGGAAAAGTAGATATCGAAGGACATGAACCATCGTACGCACCGGATCCGGACGGAAAGACCAATCATATTGTGCCGACCCAGGTGATTCCGAAGGACCCGCGTATCGAAAATAAAGGTAAAAATGATTCTTACGTCTATATGGATGTTTCCATACCAATCGCAAAAGTGATCGTTGCAGATACATCCGGAAACCGTTTAAACGGCGGGGCAGCCGTCGATACGGAACTGTTTTCGATGAATCAGCTTTCGAAAAAATGGGTGCTGATGTACAAGAAAAAACAGAACAATTCGATGGTATATACATATCTCTACAATGAAGTGCTCGCAGCTGGCAAAACGACGGCTCCTTTATTTACGAGCGTGACAGCAGCTAATATCGTGGAAGGGCAGCTGGATGAAAAAGAGGTCGATATTCCGATCAATTATTATGCAATCCAGGCGTTGAATACCGGTGAGGGAAGTACGGTTGCCGAGCGGGCAGCAAAGGCCTGGGAGAAGTATGTAAATCAGAATAATGGGCAGAAGGGGCAGGTAATGGCACCGCAGTCGGAGCCGGAACAGACAGAAGCACCTGGAATTTAAGCAGTTTTCTGGGGGACAAAAGATGAAGAAAAAGACGAAACGGCTGTTTTTCCTTGCGGGTGCGGCCGGGTGTACGATGGCGGCAGCCATTTGGCTGCTGCCGGGAACTTCGGCGTATTTTACAGATCACGAGAGTGTTTGGAATCGTATGGTGTTCGGACATAATACAAGTACGATCGATGAAGAATTTCCGACACCGACGCCCGTACCGCCAGGAAAAAGTGTGGTAAAGAGAGTAAAAATCAGAAATGAAGGCTCCGTTGCCTGCTATATTCGTGCGGCACTTATATTCAGTGAACCAATTGAAGCGATTGAGGGACTTGATACGGAAAACTGGGTAAAAGGAGAAGATGACTACTATTATTACAAAAAACCGGTTTCAGAAGGCGAAAGCACGACGGAATTGTTTACCGGAATCCGCGTTGCAAAAGAAATGGAACAGAAAGAACTTGAGGTTTCGGTCTATGAGGAATCGGTGCAGATCCAGAAGGGGAATATGGTATTTCACGACTATCGGGAGGCATGGGATGCTTATGAGAGAGGTGGTCAGACATGAAAGGAAAACGCGTCAGGATCGGATGTGCGGCGGCAAGTCTTTTGATGGGAATCAGCGGAACGTATGCATATTACCGGAGCAGTGTTGAGACCATTAACAAAATAGCTGTCGGAGATGTAAATATTGGAATCTGGGAATATGAGGAAGACGGGGATGGAGAAAAGAAGTATGAGGGACCGGAAAACGGCATTGTACTGCCTTCCCAGGTGATTTCAAAAATTCCGCGGATCACCAATTATGCTGAACCATGCTATGTCCGGGTAAAGCCTGTGTTTGATGAGGAAGAAACGCAGGATTACCGTCTGGGGGAAGAGGACCTTGGGGGAATCGAGGACGTCTGGCTGAAAGCAGGAGAGTATTATTATTATCCCAAAGTACTGGAAAAGCAGGAATCTGTCGATTTTTTCCGTACAATCACCATTCCATCTGCGTGGACCAGTGAGGCGGAGGGACAGGTGCTGTCCGTTGAAATCCAGGCGGAGGCCGTACAGGCAGCGAATGTGACGCCGGATTTTACGGCAGAAGCTCCGTGGGGAGAAGAACTGGAAATTGAACAGTGTGTCCACGAGGCGGATAATACCGTTTCGGAGGTTTCGCAGCAGAGCTTCCTCACCGTTTCGTACGAAGGAGCAGCGCGGAATCTGATCCTGGCACCCGACAATTTCTTTCGGAACTTTCCAGTGCTGATGCCGGGAGATGAATGGGAAGATACGTTTACACTGGTGAACACGACAGCAAGCCGTGCAGAATTTTTTCTGCGGACGGAACTTCCGGAAGAACTCAGTGAAACAGAAAAAGAACTGCTTTCCAAGGTGAAACTGGAAATACGAGAGGGAGACAGCGTGATTTATGAAGGTGATTTAGAGAGTGAGGGACTATGGGCAGCAAAAAGTCTTGGAATATGCAGTCCAGATGAACGGAAAGAAATCTGTTTTTCAATCCGTGTGCCGTCAGAACTTGGAAATGAATGGGCACTTCGGAAAAGCGGGGTAAAATGGATTTTTTCTGTCGAAGGAGAAGATCTGCCGCAGGAAGAAGGCCCCTCTATCTGGCACAGCGCGCCAAAAACAGGTCTGCGCGATCCGTCAGCAGCGGTCCCCATTGGAATTGCCGTGACAGGAGCCTTCCTGTTTCTTACCGCGGGCCGGTCTGAAAGGAGGAAAGAATGAAAAGAGCAAAGAAAAGCTTCTGGTTTCTCGCAGGAATTCTGCTGTTGTTGGGATTTTGTTTTCGGGAAGATATTCTGGCTTCGAGTCTTACGAGTCTTCCTTCTCTTTCGAAAGCCGGAATCGGAGAAGTTGTATCATCGGACTCTGTTATTGACGGCCGATATGATTTTACCCCGCTGATCGGAAGTGAGACAAAAATCCGTTTTGGAAGTACAGATGGAAGTACCTGGGACAATCTGTTCTGCAAAAACGGAGAGAGCCATTCGAAATGCTGTTCCACATGGTGGCCGGCGGCCGATGTGAAGGGATGGAGTAATCTCCGTTCTTTCACGCCGCTGGAGTCGAAAAAAGGAAAAATGTATGCGGAATATACGAATGTTGGAGAGCGCCACGGGGAAAATGTAACGATGCGGATCTGGCTGGAAGACTGGCAGAACACGGTTGTACCATCAGGGTATGAGGACGTGGATGCGGTAGTCGTGGCGATTGACCACGATAAGCCGGTCATTGATATTAAAGGTCTGCTCTGGATCAAGGTACGGTTTGCTTATTACGACAGTAAAGGAAATCCGCTGAATGTGAAAGGATATTTTACACTTTCGGATCTGGACTTTAAGCAGGGCTTTTATCTGGCTGATGAGACAGAACATATCTATCTGACGAAGGAGGCAGATGCCAGAATCGTCTACGATGCCAGAACAGAAGCGATCTGGTCGGCAAGACGCGGCTCTGAGCCGGACGGTGGAACAACTCCGGAAAATTCGGAAGGCTGGGTTACATTTACCTTTGAAGGAAATTCCCAGACGATGATTTTCTATGATGGAGGCACTAACGACGCGGTAACTGGTCCCGGCGGCGGAGTGAAAGCACCGAAAAAATGGCCGGATAATTTTGTAAACGATACTTCCAGTACGTACAACAACTGGCATGGAGCATCCCGGGAAACGGGAATAACTGTTGTGCCGTGGAATACTTCGGAATTTGGTTACACAGCGAACGTTCCCTGTCATCTGTCGAAAGTAGGAGATCTTGTAGTGAAAAAAATGGATGCAGAGACAAAAGAAGCTCTTTCGGGTGCAGAATTTACCGTGTACCGCTGGAAAAACAACACCTGGAGTGAATTCAAAAAGATGAACTGGGTGAAAAAAACGGGTTCTTATCTGCTGGAGGGAATTCTGGATACAGACAGTGAAAATGGAAAATTCCGTGTTGTGGAGACAAAGAATCCAGCTGGTTATGCAGGAAGCTGGGAGCAGGAATTTTCCATTGACAAGGAAGGCATGCAGACGATCCATCTGGAGGCAGAAAACACAAGAAAAACAGGCTCACTGAAGATAAAAAAGACGGAAGAAAACTCAGGGAAAGCACTTTCTGGTGCAACATATCAGGTGATTGCGAGCGGAGCAATTACAACGGTAAACGGAACAGTGCTGTTTCCGGATCAGGCGGTAGCAGCTGTGCTGAAAACGGATGAAAATGGAGAGGCGTTCAAAGACGGGCTGGAGTACGGAACGTATCTTGTGCGGGAAACGGCGGCTCCAAATGGATATGTGCTGGATCCGACGGAAAAGAAAATAACGATCGGGGAACAGAACGCGCAGATCACACTGGCGTTTACAAACTGGAAGAACCGTTTTGTTCTGCAGAAAGTAAGTCAGGGAGACGGAAAAGTGCTTCAGGGAGCAGCCTTTCATATCTGGACGAAAGATGGAAGTTTTGATGAGACAAAAAAGACGGATGCCAATGGAAAAATTGAGCTGACGGGACTTTTGGACGGTGTCTGGTACTATCAGGAGACAGCATCTCCGGAGGGTTATCTGCTGGACAGCACATGCCGGGAATTTGTGGTAGAAAACGGAAAAATTGACGGTAAATCGGAACTGTCGGTGACGGTCGAAAATGATGGAACACATCTGACAATTGAAAAAATAGATGCAGAGAGCGGAAAACGAATTTCCGGCGCAAAGCTGGTATTAAAAGATATGGATGGAAATCGTGTGGACAGCTGGATTTCAGGAGGAAGCGGCCCGCATGAACTGGAAAAATTAAAGCCGGGTTCTTATGTCCTTGTGGAGGAGGCCGCGCCGGATGGATACCTTGCGGCAGAACCGGTTTCGTTTGTGCTGGAGGCAAAACAGGAAGTGCAGACCGTGACGATGAAGGATCTTGCATGTGAAACCTTGACGATTACAAAGAAGATCAAGGCGGATGAGATTACATGGGCGCATGGAAATCCAACGTTTCTGTTTTCCGTGAAGGGAAAGGATCTGTATGGAAAAGAACATACATACCAATGCTATCTTACGTTTACAAAAACACAGGTGGAGAAAACGACAGATCAGGACGGCTACACGGAACAGTCGGTACAGATCCGGGGAATTCCGGCAGGAAACGATTACCGGGTACAGGAGAAGAAGGTGCTGCGGTATTCGCTTATGCAGGTGACAGGTACGAAGAATGTTACCGTGAAAAAATTAGAAGAGCCGGCATATGGAAAAGATCCTGCGCGCGTCTTTTCGGTATCGGTAAATCTTTGCGGACATCCCAAAGAAAGTGAGGTTGTATTTGAAAATCAGAAATACCGCTGGGATGATTATGGACACAACAGTATTGTAAAAAACCGGATTCCGGTTGAATAACAAAACGGAAAAACATTCCACCATCGGTTCGGGTGGTGGAATGAAAACAAAATGGAGAGAGAAAAAATCAGCAGAAAAAGAAGAGGGATTGCAGTTCTGACATTGGCGGCGCTTTTTTTCTGGTATCTGCCGCAGATTCGGGTAAGCCGGCAGATTCGAAAAGAACAGGAAGAAGCGGTGCAGATGTATGTCAGAGAAGAAAAAGAAGAGAACAAAGAGGAAAATGAAAAAAGCGAAGAAGTGCAGGAGCAGGAACCGGGCAGTACAGATCAAAATCTGTTTCGGACAATTGATTTTGCAGAACTTCGATCAAAAAATAGAGAAATCTGCGCGTGGCTCTGGATTCCGGGCTGCGCCTTAGATGTTCCGGTTGCGCGCGGGCAGGATAACGCATATTATCTGACACACGATGCGTTTTGCAGGGAGCGGATTTACGGCAGTATTTTTGCACCGTGTGATACACCGGAGGATTTTTCTGAACGTCACACGATTTTATATGGGCATAATATGCGGGATGGAACGATGTTCGGAGGATTGAAAAAGTATCGTGAGGCGTCGTGGGAACAGGAATTTCCGTATCTGTACCTGTATTTGCCGGGTGAAGCATGGCAGTGCCGTATTTGGAGTGTGGAGGAGACGGATGCCAAAAGTGATGTTTACCGGCTGGGAGCATGGAGCGATGCGGACTGGAATGCATGGGTACAGGAAAGAAAAGAAAACAGCATTATCTTTGGCAGCGGTGAGGAAAAGGAAGTTCAAAAGATACTTACCCTTTCCACCTGCATTGGTGACGGCAGCAGTTCACAGAGACTGGCTGTACATGCGGCGGTGGAGATGATTTTTGCAACAAAATCTGGAAGGGAAGAGGGTTCTGTGCTAGAATAAGACAGAATCAAAAGACTTATGATACAGAGCAGGAAAAAGGATGGCGATAAGACATGAAAGAACTGTACACGGCAGCAGGAATTTTTGTGGTTCTGATACTGCTGGGAGTTTGGATGGTACAGAATAACAGAAATGAACAGAAAAAGAAGCTGGTACAACTGCGGAAGAAATGGGGAAAAAAGCAGGAGAAACGGACGGCACGGGAAAAGAAAGAAAAACTGGAAGCGTGTCTGAGACGAAAAGCAGGGGAAAACTTCTGCGTGGACGCGATTACCTGGAATGACCTGGATCTCGATGCGGTTTTTGACACAGTTGACCACACAGTATCGGTGTGCGGGGAAGAATATCTGTACACGGCGCTTCGGATGCCGGTCACAACAACAGAAATCAGGGAAGAGCGGGAACGGCTGATGAAGCTTTTTGCAGAGAACCAAAAAGCCAGAGAAGCAGTGCAGAAAGCACTTCTTTTGATGGGAAAAGAAAAGATGAATCCGCCGACAGAAGAAATAGCCGTACTGATGGAGGCGGAGCCGGGAGAGAAGGGGAAATATCTTCTGATGGCCGGTATTGCTGTGCTTGGAATTGGACTGCTGTTTGTACTGCCTCCGCTGGGTGTGGCTGTTCTGTTTGCTTCTATGGTCGTCAACGGACTGATGCATGGAAGGGAGAGCAAAAAGCTGGAGAGCGCATTAAAAGCGTTTGGCTGTATCCTGCGGCTGCAGCGGACAGCCAGGGAACTTGGAAAAGAAAAAATTTCCGGACTGGAAATGTATCAGAAGCGTCTGGAGGAACAGGAAAAACAACTACGTCCGATTACAAGAAAATGCAGAACACTTGTGAATACGAAAGAATCGCAGGGCGGTGCAGCAAGCATGATTTTTGCATACTTTCACACGTTCTTTCTGCTGGATCTGATCGAGTATTCTTCGGTTGTTTCCGGGGTGAAATCGTATGAAAAAGCGATTCTGCAGATGGCAGAGGATCTTGGACTCCTGGACTTTGCACTGTCTGCAGCATCATACCGGGAGAGCCTTTCGTATTACTGCCGGCCGGAATTCCTGGATGAGAAAAAGGCGGGCTGTCGGATCGATGTGGAGGAGCTTTATCATCCGCTTCTGACACATCCGGTGGCAAACAGTCTGTATGCGGAGGGCGGAATTCTGCTGACCGGCTCGAATGCGTCGGGAAAATCCACATTTATGAAAAACATGGCAGTGAATGCGATTCTGGCGCAGGCACTGAACACGAGTCTTTCGAAGCAGTACCGCGGTGTTGTGTGCCGGATCATGACATCTATGGCACTCCGCGATAATCTGGCACAGGGAGAGAGTTACTTTGTTGTGGAAGTAAAATCTTTAAAACGGATTCTGGAGGCAAGCCGTGAAAAAACACCGCTTCTGTGCGTCATTGATGAGGTGCTGCGGGGAACAAACACGACGGAGCGGATTGCAGCGTCAGAGAGTGTGCTTGCTGCCCTGCGCCGTGCAAATGTGCTCTGCCTTGCAGCAACACATGATACTGAACTGACGTATCTGCTGGAAGATCTCTACACCAATTATCATTTTGAAGAGCAGATTACCGCGCAGAGTATTTCCTTCCCGTATCGCCTGGAACAGGGGCCGGCAAGAGGAAAGAATGCGATTGCGCTGCTTGGAAATATGGGAATTGATGAAAAAATTGTAAAACAGGCAGAAAGAAGAGCTGCGGAGTTTGAAACAACAGGAAGCTGGGAAAAGAATAAGTTTTTGAGATAGAAAAACAGCCGGGAAAAATTGATCTTTTTTGAAAAAATATGCGAAAATGGTTCAGCATTTTTTCATTGTGTGTTATGATAAAACAGATCGCGTGATCCGGCAGAAAAACCGCTGGATCTGTTAAGGAGAAAAACATGAGCAGGACAGGCTTGGAAGATGCATATATTATGCGCGGCAGCAAGAAACTCCGCATGGGATATACGACGGGTTCCTGCGCTGCAGCGGCAGCACGGGGAGCGGCGTTTATGCTGCTTTCCGGGAAAGAAATACAGGAAGTGAAAATCCATACGCCAAAGGGCATTGTTCTGAATCTGGAATTGCTGGATATCCGGAGAAGTGCCGAAAAAGTAAGCTGTGCCGTCCGAAAAGACGGCGGGGATGATCCGGATGTGACAGATAAAGCATTGATTTACGCGGAAGTGACGTTTGGAACAGAAGAGGGAATTGTAATCGATGGAGGATTCGGCGTCGGGCGTGTGACAAAGCCGGGGCTGGATCAGCCGGTCGGAAACGCGGCGATCAACCATGTACCGCGCCAGATGATCCGCGAGAATGTGGAGGAGATTCAGAAAAAACTCGATGATTTCCGTGCACTGCAGGTTGTCATCTCCGTACCGGAAGGGGAAGAGCTGGCAAAGCATACGTTCAATCCGAGACTTGGCATCACCGGCGGCATTTCAATCCTTGGAACGAGCGGGATTGTAGTGCCGATGAGCGAGGAGGCGCTGATTTCCACGATCCGCGTCGAGATGGAAATGCGGAAAGCACAGGGTGACCGCGTCCTTCTGGTGACACCGGGAAATTACGGACAGGACTTCTTAAAAACGTATCCGTGGGTCCGTGCAGACCATTCCGTTAAGTGCAGTAATTACGTCGGAAAAACACTGGAATTTGCAGCTGAGCTCGGCTTTGACGCCATCCTTTTTGTGGCACATCTTGGAAAATTTGTCAAGGTGTCCGGCGGAATTATGAATACCCATTCCCACGAGGCAGACTGCCGTGCGGAGCTTCTTGCGGCGCAGGCGGTGCGTGCAGGGGCGGATCTTGCACTGGCAAAAAAACTGCTGGAGACCGGAACGACGGAAGAAGCGGTGCAGATTTTAAAGGAAGCAGGATGCCTGAAAGAGACCATGGAAAAAGTGACAGAAAAAATTGCTTTTTACATGAATTACCATATTGAGGGCAGAGTGCAGACGGAGGCGATTGTTTTTTCAAGCAATGAGGGCCTGCTCGGGGAAACCCCGGGAGCGGGAGAACTTCTGGAGCGCCTGCGGGAGCAGGAAGAAAAAGAAAACAGAAAAGAGTAAAAACAAAATGACAGGAATTTTATTTGGAACAGGAATCGGACCGGGAGACCCGGAGCTTATGACGTTAAAGGCCGTCCGTCTGATCCGGGAAAATGATACGATTGCAGTACCAGGAGAGAAACCGGAAGAGAGCATTGCCTACCAGATTGCCGTTCAGGCAGTGCCGGAACTGGCAGAAAAAGAGCTCGTTGCTATTCCAATGCCGATGACAAAGAATGCCAAAGAACTGGAGGAAAATCACCGGCGCGGTGCAGAAAAAATAGAGGAGCTGCTGGATGCAGGAAAAAACGTAGTATTTCTGACACTCGGAGATCCAACCGTGTATTCTACCTACCTTTATGTACACAGACGGGTACTGGAAGACGGTTACGATGCGAGAATTGTAAGCGGTGTTACATCGTTCTGCGCGGCAGCAGCATCTCTTTCCGAGGGACTGGTGGAAAATTCCGAAGAACTGCATGTGATTCCGGCGTCTTACCAGATTGAAGATGCACTGGAACTTTCAGGAACAAAGGTTCTGATGAAAGCGGGTAAAAAGATGCCGGCTGTGAAACAGTTCCTGAAGGAAAAGAACTGCCGGGCGGTGATGGTAGAAAACTGCGGCATGGATACGGAACAGAAGTATTTCAGCGCGGAAGAAATCCCGGACCAGGCAAGTTACTATTCACTGATTATTGTAAAAGAAAAGAGGAAAAAATAGATGGTACATTTTATTGGAGCGGGCCCTGGAGCCCCGGATCTGATTACGGTAAGAGGACAGAAGCTGCTTGGCGAGGCGGACATTATCATTTATGCAGGTTCTCTTGTCAATCCGGCACTGCTGGATCTGAAAAAAGAGGGCTGTGTGGTATATAACAGTGCAACCATGACGCTGGAGCAGGTGATTGATGTTATGAAAGAGGCCGAAAGCAAAGGCCAGACTGTGGCAAGACTCCACACGGGAGATCCGTGCCTGTACGGTGCAATCCGCGAACAGATTGATGCGCTCGATGCCCTTGGAATCGCTCACGATGACTGTCCGGGTGTCAGCTCTTTCTGCGGAGCGGCTGCTGCCCTTGAAATGGAATATACGCTGCCGGATATCTCCCAGAGTGTTGTCATCACCAGAATGGCCGGAAGAACACCGGTTCCGGAGCGGGAGAGCATTGCGTCCTTTGCGGCACATCAGGCAACGATGGTTGTATTCTTAAGCACGGGACTCTTAGAGGAGCTTTCCCGTGAGCTGATTGCAGGCGGCTATACGGCAGATACTCCGGCAGCGATCGTTTACAAAGCAACCTGGCCGGAGGAGAAGACGTTCGTCTGCACCGTTGGAACACTTGCCGAGACGGCGAAAAAGAACCAGATCACCAAGACAGCGCTGATGATCATCGGAAATGCCGTTTCCCAGGGAAATTACCGCAGAAGTGATCTGTACAATCCGGCGTTTACCACCGAATTCCGAGAGGCAGAAAAATAAGATGAAAATAGCCATAGCAAGTTTTACAAGAAACGGATGCGTCTGGAATCAAAAACTCTGTGCGGCACTGAAAAAACACAGCTGTGAAGGATATGCACTGGAAAAGTACGGGAAAGAAGCGGGAATTCCTGCGATTGCACCGTCGCTTCCTGCATGGACAGAGCGCATGTTTCAGGAAATGGATGCGATTTTGTTTATCGGGGCGTGCGGGATTGCGGTGCGCAGTATTGCACCGTACGTGAAAAGTAAAAAGACAGATCCGGCGGTTCTGTGTATGGATGAACAGGGAAAGTTCGTGATTTCATTACTTTCCGGCCATATCGGCGGGGCAAACGAGCTGACGGAAGAAGTTGCAGCTGTAACGGGTGCGGTTCCGGTCATTACAACGGCAACGGATGTCAATCACAAGTTTGCGGTCGATGTCTTTGCTGTAAAAAATCATTGTGAAATTTGTGAGATGGAGCTGGCAAAAGAGGCAGCGGCGCTTCTGGTGGACGGAAAAACGGTTGGATTCTGCAGCCGTTTTCCGGTAGAGGGAACAAAACCGGAGGAACTGATCCCGGAAGAGGCGGCAAAACCGTCGATGGGAATCTGCATTACCACATCGGAAGAGGATTCGCCATATGAGAGAACACTTCACCTGATCCCGAAGGTGATCACCGTCGGCATCGGCTGTAAGAAGAATACACCGGCCGGCCGGATTGAAGAAAAGGTTCTTGCGGCACTTGCAGCGGCCGGGATTTCTCCAAAAGCAGTTCGACAGGCGGCAAGTATTGATCTGAAAGCGCAGGAGCCGGGAATTCTGCAGCTGGTGGAAAAGTATGGCTGGCAGTACCGGACCTTTTCAGCAGAAGAACTGGAAACGGCGGAGGGGGAATTTACGCCGTCTCCGTTTGTGAAGAAGATTACAGGAATTGACAATGTCTGTGAGCGCAGCGCAGTTCTCGCCGGCGGCAGACTGATAAAGAAAAAAGAGGCAGCGGACGGTGTAACAGTTGCACTGGCTGCGGCGGACTGGAGGGCAGTATTTTGAGTACAATTTTTGTCGTGGGCATCGGCCCCGGAGCATATGAAAAAATGACGATCGAGGCGGCGGATGCGCTGCGGAACTGCGATGTGATCATCGGCTATACCGTCTATGTGGATCTGGTAAAAGAACATTTTGCAGGAAAAGAATTTCTGACGACGCCGATGCGGAAAGAGGTGGAGCGCTGCCGTCTGGCATTTGAAACTGCGGCAGAGGGAAAACAGGTTGCTATGATCTGCAGCGGAGATGCCGGCGTTTACGGTATGGCAGGTCTGATGTATGAGCTTTCGGAAGAATGGCCTGATATTGAAATTAAGGTAATTCCAGGCGTGACCGCCGCAACGGGAGGCGCTGCCGTTCTTGGTGCACCGTTGATCCACGATTTCGCCCTGATCAGCCTGAGCGATCTTCTGACACCGTGGGAGAAAATTGAAAAACGTCTTCTGCTGGCATCGGAAGCGGATTTTGTCATCTGTCTTTATAACCCGGGAAGCCATAAGAGAGCGGATTATCTGGAAAAAGCGTGTGATCTGATGCTTCGTTACAAAGCGCCGGAAACCGTCTGCGGAATCGTAAGCCAGATCGGAAGAGACGGGGAGACGAGCCGGACCATGACGCTTGCAGAACTTCGCAATACAAAAGTGGATATGTTTACGACGGTATTTATCGGAAACAGTCAGACAAAGGAAATCCGGGATCACATGGTAACGCCGAGGGGATATCGCTATGAATAAAGTAATCGTCTTTGCCGGAACGACGGAAGGCCGGGAGATCTGCAGTTTTCTGAAGAAATATGAAATTGCATCCCTTGCCTGTACGGCGACAGAATACGGCAGGTGCCGGATCGAGGAGGGCGGTGCCCTGACGGTTCGAAGCGGAAGACTGACAGAAGAAGAGATGGAACAGTTTTTTGGCGAAGAACAGCCGGAAATGGTTATCGATGCAACCCATCCGTATGCCGATCTTGTGTCGGAAAATATCCGGTCCGCATGTGAAAAAGCAGGAAAAATGTACCTTCGGCTGCTACGGCCGTCGCTTGCGGCAGATCCATCCTGCGTCATGGTCGATACGACAGAAGAAGCGGTATCGTATCTGGCGGGCACAGAGGGAAAGATTCTGGTGACAACAGGAAGCAAGGAACTCGCAAAATTTGCAGAGCTTCCGGATTATAAAAACCGTGTGTATGCCCGGGTGCTGCCGTTGCCAGGCGTAATTGCATCCTGCGCGGAGCTTGGATTTGATGCCGCACACACCATAGGCATGCAGGGACCGTTTTCTCTGGATATGAACGTTGCGATGCTGCAGTCGTTCCATGCCGAATGGATGGTAACGAAGGAATCCGGAAGAAACGGCGGCTTTGAAGAAAAAATTGAGGCAGCAAAAAAGGCCGGTGTCCGTGTCGTTCTGATCGGCCGTCCGAAAGAGGAAGAAGGACTCTCGGAGGACGAGGTCAAGCGGTATCTCGTTGAAAAATTTGATCTGTCCGTGAAACGGGACGTCGTGATCGCCGGAATCGGACCTGGTGCAGAAGCACAGATGACGCTGGCGCTCGTAGACGCGTGTGAGCAGGCGGATGTGCTGATCGGTGCGGGACGCATGACAAAAGCAGTAGAAAAATATCAGAAGCCAATGCTTGCAGAATACAGCCCGGAAAAGATTTACGAGTATCTGAAGGCGCACCCGGAATATGAAAAGATTGTTCTTCTGCAGTCGGGTGATGTCGGCTTTTACAGCGGAGCAAAGAAACTTCAGGCCGTCCTTGCGGAAGATGCGGATTTTTCTGTCCGTGTAGAGCCGGGAATTTCTTCGCTGATTTATTTCTGTGCCAAAATCGGAGTGTCCTGGGAGGATGCAGCATTTGTGAGCCTGCACGGACAGCACTGCAACTTTCTGGAGACGGTCCGCCGAAACCGGAAAACTCTGGCAATCGCCGGCGGAAAGGGCAGTGTCAGGGAAATCTGCCAGACGTTAAGTTCGTACGGCTGGGAGCAGATTGTGCTGCATGTGGGAACGGATCTGTCGTATCCGGAAGAACAGATTGTGACAGGAACCCCATTCGAACTTGCTAAAATGGAGTTTGCTCCGCTTGCGGTTCTTCTGTTTGAAAACCCGAATCCGGAACCGGAGTTTACAGCCGGCATGGCAGATGAAGTATTTCTGCGTGACAAAGTACCGATGACCAAGCGGGAAGTGCGCAATGCGTCTCTTTCTCATCTGCAGCTTTCTTCGAATTCTGTTGTCTATGATATTGGAGCGGGCACAGGTTCTGTTTCGATTGAGATGGCGCTTCGTGCAGCACAGGGAAAGGTATATGCGATAGAAAAAAATCCGGCAGCCGTTGCACTTCTGCAGGAAAATAAAAAGAAATTTGCAGTGGATCATCTGGAAATTATTGAGGGAACTGCACCGGAAGCACTCGAAGCACTCCCGGTTCCGACGCATGCATTTATCGGCGGGTCTGCCGGAAACTTAAAAGAGATTCTGGAACTGCTCCTGCGGAAGAATCCGAACATCCGCGTGGTATTAAATACAGTAACCGTGGAAACATTAGCGGAGGCAGCATCGTGTTTCAAAGAACTTGCGTTTGAAGAGCCGGAAATCGTCTGCCTGCAGGCTTCCAATGCGAAAAAGGCCGGAAGAAGCCATCTGATGATTGCTCAGAATCCGGTTTATATCTTTACAGCCCAGGGAGGTGCTAAAGAATGAAAGCACCAAGAATCATGCTGGCAGCAGGAAAGAGTGGAAGCGGGAAAACGATGATCACCTGCGGACTGCTCCGTGCACTGCAGCAGATGGCAAAGCAGCCGGCTGCGTTTAAGTGCGGCCCGGATTATATCGATCCGATGTTTCACGAACAGGTAATCGGCGCCCCGTCGTGTAATCTGGACCCGTTTTTCACAGAGGAAGAAACAACACAATATCTGTTCTGCAAACATGCAGCGGGTCATGACATTTCCGTATTGGAAGGCGTTATGGGATATTACGACGGCCTTGGCGGAATTTCCACCAAAGGCAGCGCTTACGATCTCGCTGGTATGACAAAAACACCTGTTCTTCTGGTTGTCGATGCCAAAGGCATGAGTGTTTCAGCGCTTGCCTTTATCAAGGGATACCTGCAGTACAAAGAGGACAGCCGGATCGCCGGTGTAATCTTTAACCGGATGTCAGAGATGCTGTACCGGGAGATCGCGCCGATGGCGGAAAAAGAACTTGGCATTTCCTGTGTCGGCTTTGTGCCGGAACTTAAGGAATGCCACTTAGAAAGCCGCCACCTCGGCCTGGTGATGCCGGATGAGGTGGAAAATCTGCAGGAGCAGGTCAATCTGCTTGCGGAAACACTGCAGAAGACACTGGATTTTGAAAAAATTCTTGCGATTGCAGAAGGGGCAGAAGAGCTCTCGGGAAAAATGCCGGAAGTCCTGCGTAAGGTGACAGAAAGCGAAGCAGCCGCCAAGGTGCGTGCTGCGAAGCCGATTCTTGCCGTTGCAAAGGATGAAGCATTCTGTTTCTTTTATCGGGATAATCTGGAGCTTCTCGCGTCACTTGGAGCCAAAATCGAATATTTTTCGCCGCTTTCCGATGCAGAGCCGCCAAAGAATACAGACGGATTTCTGTTCTGCGGCGGCTACCCGGAGCTGCACGCAGAAGAGCTTTCGGAAAACCAGACCATGAGAACGAAGATCCGCGATAGCATCCGTCAGGGAATGCCAGTTCTTGCAGAATGCGGCGGTTATATGTACCTGTCAGAATCCATGGAGGATATGGATGGAAATGTGTATCCTATGGTACAGGCTGTTCCGGGAAATGTTTACCGGACAAAAAAGCTGGGAAGATTCGGCTATATCACCCTCACGCCAAACACGAAGGATACCTTTCGGAACGGCGGAAATCCGGTGCGCGGCCATGAGTTCCATTACTTTGACAGCACAGACTGCGGAAGTGCATGGCATGCGGCAAAACCGCTGCGGAAGCGGAACTGGGAATGCATTCATGCGACAAAACGGATGATGGCGGGATTCCCGCATCTTTACTATATGGCAAGTCCGCACCTCGCACTGGAATTTCTGGAGCAGTGTGTCTCTTACCGGAAAGAACAGGAGAAAACAAGATGAAAACAGCATTAGCAGCCCTGATTGTGGGCTATGGATTGGACCTGCTGCTTGGAGATCCTTCCTTTTTGTACCATCCGATCCGTGTGATCGGAAATCTCATTGCCCTGCTGGAAAAATGGCTGCGGAAGGTATTTCCGAAAACGCCAAAGGGAGAGCTTGCCGGAGGAGTTTTTCTCGTGCTCCTCGTCTGTCTGGCGGGATACGGTGTTCCGGCACTGCTGCTTTTTGCGGCATTTAAAATTCATCCGGTCATCGGCTTCCTTCTGGAGGTTCTCTGGTGCTGGCAGATTCCGGCAACGAAATGCCTGAAGGATGAGAGCATGAAGGTCTATCAGAAATTAAAAGAAAAGGATCTTCCGGGCGCGCGCTATGCGGTTTCCATGATCGTGGGACGTGATACGGAAAATCTTTCAGAAACAGGCGTAACGAAAGCTGCCGTGGAAACGATCGCGGAGAATACGTCGGACGGTGTCATTGCACCGCTCCTCTTTCTTGCTATCGGCGGACCGGCATTGGGCTTTCTGTATAAGTCCATCAATACCATGGATTCCATGGTGGGATACAAAAATGACAAATATCTGTATTTCGGACGGTGTGCGGCAAAGCTGGACGATGTCGTCAATTACATACCGGCGAGAATCAGCGCATGGCTGATGATTTTTGCGTCCGCGTGCGAGCGCATGAACTGGAAAAATGCAGAAAAAATTTACAAACGCGACCGTTACTGCCACGCCAGCCCAAATTCTGCGCAGACAGAAGCGGTTATGGCAGGGGCGCTGGAAGTACAGCTTGCCGGAGATGCGGTGTATTTCGGCAAAGTCGTAAAGAAACCAACGATCGGCGATGACATCCGCCCGGTCGAGGCGGAAGATATCAAAAGAGCAAATCATCTGATGTATCTGACCTCGTTCCTCGGACTGGTGTTCTTTGCGGGAATCCGCGCGCTCTTTTTATTTCTGTAAAAAGAGAAGATAGAAACACAACGGAAAAGAGAAAGGAAGGCATATGGTATGAGACAAAATCCACATGGAGGAGACATTTACACGAAAAAATGCAGAGTCGATTTTTCTGTGAATGTCAATCCTCTTGGAGCTCCGGAAAGTGTGAAAGAGGCGGTGAGAAAGAGCGCGGAATCGGTGGAACAGTATCCTGACGCACTGTGCCGGGACCTGACCCGGGCACTGTCGGAAAAGGAGCAGCTTCCAGAAGAAAATATCCTGTTTGCAAACGGCGCCGCGGAGCTTATTTTTGCCCTGACACAGGCTCTCCGCCCGAAAAAAGCGCTGATCGCAGCGCCGGGATTTGCAGAGTATGAAGCAGCACTTTCAGCGGCGGGGTGTTTTATCCGTATGTATCCGCTGCAAAAGGAAAAAGGCTTTCTTTTACAGGACGATTTCTGCGATGATCTGACCGACGATCTGGATCTTGTCTTTTTATGTAATCCAAATAATCCGACCGGCCTTACGATTCCGCAGGAGCTTCTTTTAAAGATCCTGGATAACTGCCGGGAGCGTAACATCTATCTGGTGCTGGATGAGTGTTTCATAGAATTTCTGACGGAGCCGGAAAAAGTGACGATGCAGGGAAAACTGGACGAATATCCGAATCTGCTGATTCTGCGTGCGTTCACAAAGATTTACGCAATGCCGGGCCTGCGTCTTGGCTATCTGCTCTGCAGCGACGAGGATCTGCTGGATCGGATCAGCCGCAGCATGCAGTCGTGGAATGTTTCGATTCCGGCGCAGATGGCAGGTCTTGCCGCCCTGAACGAGGATGCTTACGTCAAAGAAGCACGGGAACTGATCGGAAAAGAACGCGCCTGGATGAAAGCAGAACTGGAAAAAGCAGGTCTTACCGTATGGGATTCCTGTGCAAATTATCTGTTCTTTGAGGGACCGAAAGGACTTGCCGCACGGCTGGAAAAAGGCGGCATTCTGATCCGCGACTGTTCCAACTACCCGGGCCTTGCCGACGGATATTACCGTGCAGCCGTACGCACACATGAAGAAAACCAGATTCTGACAGAAGCCGTTTCACAGATTCTGCAGTGGTTTTAGGAGGAAAAACGATGGCGAAAGTAATTATGATACAGGGAACGATGTCAAATGCGGGAAAAAGTCTGCTTGCGGCGGGCTTATGCCGGATTTTCCATCAGGACGGATACCGTGTGGCGCCGTTCAAATCACAGAATATGGCGCTGAATTCGTTTATTACGAGAGAAGGCCTTGAGATGGGACGTGCACAGGTCATGCAGGCGGAAGCGGCCGGGATCGAACCGTCCGTTTTGATGAACCCGATTCTGTTAAAGCCGACGAATGACACCGGTTCGCAGGTGATTGTAAACGGTGAGGTACTGGGAAACATGAGTGCGCGGGAATATTTTTCCCACAAAAAAGAGCTGATCCCGGACATCATGAAAGCGTACCATGCACTGGAAGAACAGTATGACATCATTGTGATCGAGGGAGCCGGAAGTCCGGCGGAGATCAACCTGAAAGCCGATGATATCGTCAATATGGGAATGGCAAAGCTTGTGGATGCACCGGTGCTCCTCGTCGGAGATATTGACCGCGGCGGCGTTTTTGCTCAGCTTTACGGTACCGTAGAGCTTTTAGAGCCGGATGAGCGCGACCGCATCAAGGGTCTGATTATCAACAAATTCCGCGGGGACAAAACCATCCTTGACCCGGGCGTTGTGATGCTTGAAGAAAAAACACACATCCCGGTGGTCGGCGTGGCGCCGTATCTCCACATCGAAGTGGAAGACGAGGACAGTCTGACCGAGCGATTCACCAGAAAAGAGGAGATCGGTCTCATTGACCTTGCGGTCATCCGTCTCCCGCGTATTTCAAACTTCACCGATTTCAACCCGTTCGAGCGGATCGAAGGCGTATCACTCCGCTACGTAAGCTCTGTCTCCGAACTGAAAAATCCGGATATGATTCTGCTTCCGGGAACGAAAAACACGATGGAGGATCTGCTCTGGATGCGTCAGAATGGTCTGGAAGCGGCCGTGCTGAAGGCGGCTGCGGCCGGAAAAGTAATTTTCGGTGTCTGCGGCGGCTTCCAGATGCTCGGAGATACGCTGAGCGATCCGCTGCGTGTCGAAGCCGGCGGAACGATCAAAGGAATGGGACTCCTGCCGATGGATACCGTATTTGCCGGTGAGAAGACGAGAACCCGCGCGGAGGGCGCTTTTGGAAAAACAGAAGGCGTTCTTGCCGGGATCGAGGGAACCCGGATCGAGGGCTATGAAATCCATATGGGAGAAACGGTGCGGAAAGAAGGAACAGAAGCATTCACGTTTATCGATGATCAGAACCGTGCTGATTCGGATAAGCTGGACGGTGCACAGAGAGGAAATGTGTACGGTACGTATGTGCACGGCATTTTCGACAAAGAAGAAGTTGCCGAGCGGATCGTGGAAGCACTTGCAAAGAATAAGGGAATTGCCATGGAGCAGATTCACGGTGTCGATTACCAGACATTCAAAGAGACACAGTACGATATTCTCGCAGATGCGCTGCGCGAGCATCTCGACATGAAGAAGATTTATCAAATTCTGGAAGCATTCTGGTGATATGTCAAGAGAAATTTAAAATAGTTTTTGATATGTTTTTC
>OLGM01000006.1_pt1 | contig 167239 bp, 291 predicted proteins | sample 1606001 | NCBI WGS metagenome assembly OLGM01 (sample SAMN03283294) | human gut metagenome | biome: human-associated habitat; material: feces | host: Homo sapiens | place: Peru | collected 2012
TATTGATAGACAAAATAATACAACTAATTATCAATTATTCTAGACTAGAGTAAAAAAAGAAATAAAAAATAAATTAGGTTCTTATACTTATGCAGACGATATAATTAGTTAGTTATTGTCAGCTGCAACTGATAATGCTAAAGAACTTATATTAGCTCAGATTAATGCTGGTACGGATCTCGCAAGATGTTATCTTCATTTAATTATGATGGGATTCGATATAAATGATATTGCTAGCTTCATGATTAGTCCTGTAGTATCTACAGTAAAAGATCTTGCAACATCAAATATGTTCGACGAATACTTGTATGATGTACGTATTGATGAAGCTATAAATACCTTAAAGGGAGATTTTCCTATATATAGATTCTTTACCGGGCAGGTTCAAATAGAAGGAAATAGAACCTCTTATGCTAGTCTAGCCTTTAGTAAACTAAAACCAAAATTATAGAGAAGATTACAAGAGATTCAAGATTCGCGAAATCAAGGAAAAACAGAAGAAGAAAAAGAACCTCGTAAAGTCTATAAAAATCTAAAAGAAATAGTTAGAGACTACTTTGATGAAAGACTTAAAGGGAATATTACAGAATCTCTTATTGACTTTATATAGGGAGGAAGAAATGCAAAAACACGATTATTAAATAATATGGCTGCATTCTCTGAATTTGTAGATAATGTAGTAGAAAAAGTATTAAATTCAGGTGTAGATATGGGTAATTTCATGTTAGACTTACTTGAATTTGAAAAAGTATATGAATTAGCTACAGAAACAAGCACTTTAGGATCCACATTCTTAGGATTAAATCAAGGTATTCCTACTTCTAAAGAGGATCTCTTAAATAAGATATTACAGATATAGAAAGCTGTAAGTAAGAGAGAAAAGAAATTTAATATAACTACAAAAAATTTGGCAAATGATAAGGTAAGACAGAATATCTTAGCTGAACTTGCAGATAATAACAAACTTCTAAAGATTGAAGATATAAACTCTGCACTTGCAAAAGCGGAAGAATTAGGAATAGTAAATAATTTCAATTTTGTAACTTGGTTAGAAAATTCAGAGTATAGAAGAGCAACATCAGATTATTATAATATTATTAAAGGAACCTGGAATATATTTGATATAATTGATAAATTACCTCATTTCAATGCTATATTTAAAGCATTTCATACCGTATTAGTTATGGATGAGGTTCTCATAAAGAAAAGTTATATTCTTAATACTATTGTTAAGGATTTATTTTCAGATGATGATTTTATTGATTCTCAAACAATTTCAAAATTACTTGATTATGTAGATGATTTGTTAATTCTTAGGTGGTTAAATGATAAATCATTTAAAATGCCAATATTTAATGGAGACTCTATATTTTCATTTAATGGATCTGAAAATACATATAAAGGAGAGAAACCTTCAAGTATTGTAATACAAGATGAAGCGTCTAGAAATACCTTAAAGAAAATAATCGAAGAGAGATTAGTTCCTCACTTACAATCTGGATACTATTATGATGTGGATGAAAATGGAAATATGGTTAGAATCGATCTAAAGGGAAAGAATAGATTCCTTGATATGATAATAACCGATATTGATAATGATGGAAGACGATATTTAAAACTTGATCTAGATATGTAGAATACTACTTCGACTGTTAACAATGAGACAAGGTATCAAGAATGTTTAAGTGATTTTATTAAATTAAAGAACTATAAATTAGGAGGAATGTCAATAGCTGATTGGATTATGATTTATAATTTACTTGTAAACAAAAATAAGTTCGGATCTGATCGAATGACTACCTTATTTGGATAGTTTATAGGAATTATTAAAGAAAATTCTGTAATTAAATCTTTCTTAAAAGATGCAGGTAGTTTTGATTTCTCTAATATTAATACATAGAATTTTATTGAAGATTTAATAGAATGGGGATATAATAGAGATGATGCTTTATATAAAATTGCCCCTATAATAACTAAGGCTCAAGAAGCTAATACTAAGGCAAGAATGGTAAAAGAATATTTAGATGGAAGACTTGTAGTTAAAAGAAGAGGTATATATGGATATGGTAGCAAAGTTATAGAAATTGTCCCAGAAAATGTAAGTCTTTCAGTAAATGATTCTGATTCCAAATTAGATTTAATGATTAGATATTAGAACTTTATGAACTATGGAACAATACCAATGCCTTTCTCTAATAAAAGAGCATCCTCTATAACTAATATATCATCTGGAGATCAGAACCTAATGATAAGTGCACTTAAAGAGTATATGAAATAGGGTATTGTTGAAATTTATACAGAAAATTGCTAAGTTATGGCATGTGATATAGTACTTCAAATTAACGGAGAATTAAGAGAGGGATAGAACGAAGAAGGTCTTCCCTCTCGAATTGTCCTAAAGGATTCCTAGATTATTTCTAGTTAGAGTCTAGCTACTCTAGATAATATAGTGCTAGAGTTATTACAAACTAAGAATTAGGAATAGTATTCTTAGTTAATAGACCGTATATAGAGTTTAAAATATAATGATAATATAGCAGTAAATGCTTAGGAGGTAATGAAGAGAGGAGTTGTAGGAAACAGAAAGTACCATACTCTTCAATATAAGTATGCATCTGAAGGAGTTAAATTCCCTCCGCTAAAAAATCCATACGATCCGGATATATTATTAGTAAATAGACTATCTACAAACGGATTAGATTCTAGAGATATAGTTTATGCTAATGGACAAGGAGGGTATGTATATGTTGTGTATGATAACGTTGATAGTATAAAAAAATTAGTTAATCATCTTAAAACAAGAGACAATATATTAAGTAATTTTACTTCTGATTATAAGTTAAAACAATTACTCCCTGAACTTGCAAAAGTTGGAAAGAAATTTAATTCAGAGAAAGATGTATTATTAGACTTTATTGTAAATAACTCCAGTTACAGAGATATATTAACGGATAAAGGTTTATATGGAATATTAGATGGTATTATACGTCAATTAAATGATCCAAATGCTTAGGTATATGAGAATGAATTAGATAATACATTTCAATCAAGGTCCCGCCCAATAAAAGGAGGAAAATTTCTTCATAAAATTTCTAAAGAAGAGTTTATTTAGATGGTAAAGGACTATACTCCTAATATTCTTGAATCATACTCTGATTAGTTAAAAAATATAAAGAATTTAACTGATGAGGATTTTCAAGATATATTTGAAAAGTTTTCAGAGTATTTAACTGATTTTAAAGTAAAACTTGATAAGATTACTTCGACTCACTTAAATTTTAAAACAATATTTAGAAGTATTCAGAATATATATGATTATTCGTACTCTGAGGTAAGAAAAAGTTTTAAATTAGAAGACTCATATCGAGGATACAATATATATAGTTATAATACTAATTCCGGAACTAAATATTTGTATACAAAGGATATAGTAAACCCTTATACAGAATTAAAGAATTTTAAATCAATTAATGATATAAAACAATTAATTGATTAGAAATACGAATCTACAGATCCAAATAAAAATATAAATTTCTCATAGTTTGATCCTAGTCTATAGTTTATTTCTTCAAATGAAAGAATTAGTGCAATTAAAGCAAGAAAATTTTATGCTCCAGGATCAATTATAAGGGTTCTAAATATAGAATTAGATAGAAAAACCCTAATTAATGAACAAGAATAGGCAGTTATTAGCGGAAGTAATACATTATAGGATTTTTATAATATGTTTAGAAGCTAGTTAACTGATAATTAGTTTCTAAGATTACAAGAAGAAATTATGGATATAGATACTGCAGGTATTTTCGTACATCTTGTAAATGAAAGAGTTAGTAATGATATAAGTAAAAGAAATTTTACTTAGGACTCAAGTTAGTTTGATTAGATCTTACAGGAAATTAAAACTGCTAAAGAGAATAATAATTATAAATTATACTTTATACAAGATGTGCAGAAAAGAAGTAATGCATACTATACTAAATTGATTAATATTAATAGTGAAACGGATGTTGATGTAGACAATAACTATAAAAGAGCTACTCCAATTATTGGATTAATAACTGAGACAGTAGAAGAATTTCAGAAAAAATTTGGAGTAGATGCTGAAGTATTAAATTAGGAATAGATTAGTGAAATGTTTCCAGACATACCTGTGAATGTTAAAGCCTTTATTAGAGAAGGTAAAATCTATATAAATGGAAGTACTGCTACATCAGAAGATGTTATACATGAATATACTCATTTATTTCTAGGTGCGTTAAAAGCTAAGAATTTTAAGGTTTATGAAGCTCTTCTTAATAAAGTTATGAGTTCATCATGGGATTGGGTTCAAAAAAGAAAAGAGAAATTAAGAAAAGTATATCCTAACTTAGCTGATTCTGACTTAAATGAAGAAGTATTTGTGTCTTTATTTGCAGAACATTTAGCTGGAAAGAATCCATCTGATATATTAAATGAAGTTGAATCTACAGTGGAAAATTAGGTATTTAAAAGTATATTTAACGCTACTCCAGAAGACTTTAAAACAGGATTCTACAAAGGAAGTGTGAAATCAGTATTTGGAAAGTTTGCGATTACAATAGGTAAAGAGTCTAATGGTTTAGATTTTAATTCAGGAACTGTGTATAGACGTGCTTCTAACTGGATAAGTGAATAGATAGGAAAATATAATGAGTCTGAGGGAAAAGAAGGAATAAAAGAGAATTGTAAGTAATATGGAGTGTCGATATAAAATTGTTAATGATCCAAGTGGTAAATCATATAGTTATGAGGAACTTGTAAAAGAAGTCATAAAGAGAGATAATATAAGTGATTCACTAGATATAGTATTCAGCAAGGATGCCAGTCAATCTCTACAAGACTCTATTTATTCTAAAATAATGAGTGTAAGAGCATAGGGTTTTGTAAAGTAGAATACATCTTATATAGATGGAGAACCAATTATATCTGACGATCATTCTAAAAGTCTTTAGGAATTCATTGATATGCCTTTGTTTACTTATAATGGAAGAAGACTTATTACTAAAATGAGTGATAAAACAACTATTGTAGATGATATTGCAAGAGCATTAGTAAATGAAAGTAAAGGAACTATGAGTGAGGAACAAGCTAAATATATAGCTAGGTAGGAAGTAGAACATTGGAATATTATTGCAAAGGATGCGACTGATTTACATACTTTAATATCTAGTTTTAGTTTTTCTCCTGGAACAAAATCAGACTTTTTAGATCATTTGAAAGATACAAAATTTAAAAAATCAGCTGGAGAACTTTACGATAGTGTAGATAACTTTATGCGTAAGACTTTAGGAAAAATAAGCTAGAATGCAGGAGGTCTTCCTTCAAGAGTTATACGGAATATTAATTTAAAGTCAAAGGTCGATGGTATAGATTTAGATATATTTGGACACATAGATATGATAGTTATTGACGGTTTAGGAGATTTGCATATTTTTAATTATAAAGTATCTACTCATGCTATATCTAGTAACGAAACTAAGTTGATTAAATATAGATACTAGATGGCACTTTTAAGATAGATGCTTGCTAGTCATGGAATATCTGTTAAAAAAGCTACTCTTAATATTGTTCCAATAAGAGTTAAATACAATGATGATTACTCTCAGATCGAATCTACGATAATGGATTATAAACCTACAGAACTAACATTTGACAATGGTAAGTATGTATTTAAAAATTATGATGCAGTAGCTAAACACTTTATTCGAGCTGAAATAGGAACTGATAGGATTATTTCAGAGGACAGAGATATTGCGGATGAGTAGTTAAAACTTATATTTCCTGACAGAGATGTAAAAGTAAACGGAGTAAGATTAACTGCTGAAGAGTGGATTAAAAAGAATAAAACTTCTATTATAGAAAGTAATGATCCTGAATTTGGGTACGTGATTGACTTTGGAGATGGAACAAAGAAGAAAATAAAATCCCATGAAAAACCAGAAAATAATCAAGAAATATATGAAGCTGTGCTGGAGCATCAAGAAGCACTTAATCCAGATTCTGAAGTATTTATAAATAGACTTATTAAGTCTGTCAGAGGAGGTATGCGTAACGGAATGTTCTCATTTACCTAGGATTTAGCATACTCAAGATCTGCAGCATATCTGAATCATGTCTTTAAAAAGTATTTTCCACCTTCTAAAGATACTTCTTCAGATTGGTCCTTTCTTGAAAATGACGTTCTAAATAGTGCAGGAATTATGTTATTTGCACATAAAAATGGGCAATTAGATGTGGTGGCATTAAGTCCTTATGATCTTACTGTAAAAGGTTTTAATAGAGACCACATACTCGGGAAGTTTTTAAGAAATACTAAAGCAGGATCTCTTATAAACTATAGACCTACTTTTGGAAATATAGAAGCCATAAAAACAATGGTACTTTTAAATCAAGTATTACCAAAACTAGAAGGAGATTTTACTCTAGGAAAACTTCATGTGTTATCGTTACAAGGAAATGGTCAAGGTGTTCCTTTTAATCTTGAAACATTAAATAAAGAATGCTTTTCTAATATACTAGAAACAGTCAATAGTAATTTTCCAAATACTAAAATAAAGAATAATCTTGTAAAATATAAATTCTTAGATAGAATTGATATATTAATCTAGGAATATAAAGCAATAGTTGATGAGTTATCCAGTTCTGAATCTCAAGAACTTATCGATACTGGGTTTGAAGGTCTTAATGTAGCAAATGGTATTGAAGCAAAATTAAATGCTTTGAGATAGATTCAAGCAGCTATGGTAGAAGCATATCCTGGACTAGAACATGGAGCATTAAGAAATGTTACTAAGAATATAAGTAATACAAAGATAGCATTACTTTATCAAAGAGTTGTAGATGCAATAGCGTATTATGATGTAGGTGATATAAGTACTGTGGAAAGAAAACTTAGTGGAATTGATAGACACGTATTTATTAGTAGTAGAGTTCCAAATAGAAACTTTAGACTTGTAACAAGTATATATACTAGAGCAATTAATAACATTGCAGAACAAGCAGAAGCAAAATGGATTTCTATGAGAGATCTATTCTTCAAGTTTTATGATGATATTGGATATTCAAGAGTACAAAATTCTACTATTGGTAATCAAGCAAGTCAATTTAATGATTTATATAGGAAAGATAGAAATGGAAATAGAACTCTTAGATTGTTAAATCCCTATGATGAAAATGATATGGCTCAAATAAAAACTCATAGAGGAGTTAAATAGCAATTTCTTAAGAAGATACTTTTTGAATTTGCTAAAATAAGGTATCCAATGAGGGGAATAAAATTTAACTTTACTAGTGAAAGTGATCCTGCTCTGCAAAGGTTCATAGAAAATCACGGGGATTATTTCGACATTCCTCTTGAAAAAGCATCTATATCTACAAGACGTTAGAAATACTCTTTAAGATAGAAATTAAAATATATAGGTGACAAAGCAAAAGAAATTATAAGAGATCCGAAAAGAGGATTTGAAGAATTTGTTAATGATGTAGTTAATAAACGTGAATAGGAATTAAGAGATTAGGCAATAGAGTCTAAACACTTAACTAACAAGTTTCTTTTAGGAGAAGGAAATAATAGACAAGGATACTTAGCAGACCATGATGTAGATTACTTTGAAACCAATCTAGAAAACTTAATGGCAGATTTTATTGAAAGAGATATAGAAACTAGAGAGTATAATAAAGCATTAATAACCATTAAAGGTATTTTATTTCAATTAGATCTTCTAGGAGAGAATCCTAATTAGGCTAAAGTAGTTGAACAAACTAAGGAAATGATTGAAAACTTTATAAAAGTTAATATGTTTAATGCTTCTATTATGGACGAAACTTCTCAAAGAATATTAGGTGTATCTGCTCCATTAAGACATGTAGTTTCAAATACTCTTATTGCAGGAAATGTTATATCTATGTTAAGAGATGCTTTTGAAGGAATTTGGTAGAATACAATGAGAGTCCTTAATCATTATTAGACCGATATTGATGCTAAATCATTGTCTAGAGCATATGTTACTGTAGTTAAAAACTCATTTAGTGATGGGCGTACTATAAATATAGTGAATTAGCTTTGTCAGATATATAGATTATCTAATATTGATGTATCTAGAATCTCTGAAGGATTAAAGTCTGAAAGAGGAGCGATGAACTTTAAAAACTGGATGTATGCAACTCTTAGAAGACCTGATTTCTTAAACCGTATGACACTTTTTGTAGCAAAATGCTACAAAGATGGAGTATACAATGCTTTCGATATTAAAGATGGTAGATTAGTATATGATTGGAAGAAAGATGAGAGATTTAAGGTATTTGCATCTGGAAATAAGTCTGATAAAAGATATAAGGAACAAATGGGGGCTTATTATAATGCAGTAAGAGCATATAATCAAGATCATCCAGAAGCAACTATTGGATTTGATGAAGACCTTCCAATGCCTTATAGTTTCCAAGAAGTTGAAGTAATGAAGAATGTAGCAAATAGTATTTATGGTTCGTATGATAAAAGTACTAGAGCAGGATACGAACACATGGCTTTAGGAACATTCTTTGGTATGTTCTCAACTTGGATGAATGGTATATATGCTAATTATATGACAAAGCCAGGTTAGTATGAGAATGGAGAATTTGAATTGCAATAGGCTAAAGATAGTTCGGGTAATTTATTATTCTTTGATGATACCGGTCAAACTATCGTATAGATATTACAGGAAGATGGAACTGCTAAATATTACTATGAGGGTACAAATACTGAAGTTACAGAAAATCTAACCAATATATAGAAAGTAATGGATAAAGTACCTATTGTAGTTTAGGGTATCTGGTATACTGTAACTGACTCACTTCAAGCATTGACTAAGGGTAACTTTAGAGATGAAATATGGTTAGATCCTGTTCAAAGAAAGAATTTAGATAAGTTATTTTCTGATCTATTAGCTCTATTATTATTCTCAATTATATACGGATGTGTACTTAATCCAGCTTACAAAGGATTTAAAGAAGGAATGAAAGAAAGAGATGTAGTTACTAATGGAGTAGTTGAACTACTATATAAATCATCTTCTAGATCCTACGATGGATTTAAGGGAATATATAATGTCTTCCAATTCCTTGGTGAAAATACCAATCCTCCTGTATATACTTAGAACATGAAACTCCTTAAAGAATTAACTGCTGCAGCAATGGGTAAAAAATCAGCTGTTGATGTATTAACTGGAAATGTAGCAGTATTTAAAACTTTCTAGGATACTTATAGAACTTATACAAAATCATAGGAAAAGAATGAGTAGTAAATTACAGAGAAGAAAAATTAATCCATTAGGTATTCCTAGACATGTGGAAAGGAATGATGCTATTCCACAGTATAAAGTTCCGGAATAGCATAAATGGATTAAAGACGAGGAACCAAAACCTCTTACACCTAAAGAGTATGTTTAGGCTCGTAGAAAAAATCCAAATATTAAAATATTACCAACTTCTACAACACAACAACGTCTAGTTTAGAGAAACTAGATATAGAAAGTAAGTCATAATCCCAATCTAACAAAAACACAGAAATAGATTCTAATTAGCAGGGACTATACTAATATGCTTATTGACAAGGATAAACCTGTATACTATGTTGTACAGTTAGGTGATAATCTATATCGTATAGCTAAGAGAAATAATCTAACTCTTGAAGAACTAAAAGCTCTAAATCCACAGTAGAAAGGAGATACAATTCATGTAGGAGACAGATTAAGATTAAGACATGGTAAATCTAATTAGTGGGTTAATGTATTAAAGGAACAGAGTTTTGAAAAAAATTATAATACGTCTAATAAAGATGCTATATTAAATTATAGACATTCTGATACATTTGTTATAATAGATAAAGCTAAAGGTACATTAACAGTATATGATAAGTTCTCTAATCCAATCTATACTACGACTAACATGTCAACAGGAATATCTGGAGATGATTATAATACTATAACATATTCAGATGACAGTGGAGATATAAAATCTTATAGTGGTAATATGTCTACTCCTGCAGGAATTACTAGAATTGGATCTATTTATAAGAATAATGATGGAAGTATATCATTTACTAGACAAAGGTAGAACAGGGATGGTAATTGGGAAGATATAGCATCATCTATTCACTCTGTCATATCTGCTATTAACAATTCTCACTTGAGTAATGGATGTATTCGAGTTGATAAAGAAGATGCAAAAAAACTTACACAATATATACATAAAGGTACCTTGATATATACTCTTCCTGAGAAACCTGGATCCAGATTTATATTACGAGCAGGTAAATTAAACTTTGTTGCAGATAACCCATATGGAAATAATACTGGACCAAAAAAATATTGGGATGATTATAATGTACACATAGATAAGTCATATAACCCCTTAAGTATTAAGTTAGTAAAAAAGAGAAATAATCCTGTATATAATATAAATGCTCAATAGTACGCAGATGCAATATCTAGTGAAAAACGAAGAATACAACAATAGCTTGGATTAAGTAATGATGAATATAATCACTTAGCTCAAATAGCGATGGGTGTTGGCTAGATGGAATCTGAGTTTGGAACAAATAAAAGATATTTGGTAAAGACTTAGTTTGCATAGACAGTGTATCATACTGGAAAATATATTTATGAAAATCTTAAGGGTATAATTGAAAAAGATCCTAAATATCATCCTTTAGTAAGTAATTCAAGAGGTATAACTTAGATAAAATATAACGATGATATATCACAATCCAAAGATTTGAGGAAACTATACTCTCAATATGGTATAAATGACGGAGATGATCTAGAGGATCCAGGAAAAGCAGGTATTGCAACAATACTCCGACTTGGATACATTTATAATACTGAAATAAAAGGAAGAAACTTTACTGGACATGGTAAAGAAGTATCTCCTTGGGATGCACTTATCTATGCTTATAATGGTAGATAGGTTCAGTTAAGAGATAAAACTGCGACTCCTGATAACAATGGTTATATTAAAGGAGTAAATAATAATGCTAAGAACTTTGAGTACTTAGAATATAGAACATACGATGAATAAAAAATAAAGGGAGAATCTCGAACAATAAAGTTCAAGACTCTCCCTTAAAAAATAAAGGAAAGTACAGGCTTTAAACCTATACTTCCCTTTTATTATTTAAATAATACTATACTCAAAGTAAGTATTATATTTATAATTAGTAATATTATATTAATAATCTCAATTGATATAAATTTAAATGTTTTCTTAGATTTAAGCGGAGTAATTTTATCTATTAATTTACATATAGATTTAAAGTCAAATCCTGGCTTAATATTAAATACCCTTGGATTAATATTAGGATCTTTAGTAAGGAATTTCATGAGCTTTTCAACTTTATAAGCCTCTGAAGGTCTTATACTCCAATCAATATCTAAATATATATATTTGAAAAGCGGTTTTGCATCTAGTACAATACATTCGTTTACATCTCCAATTAATATTCCAGCAGGTAATTTAATCCCATCTTCACTAAGTCGTCTTAAATAGAATACTATTTGAGAAAGAACTTTACAAATCTCTTTTTTAGATTTAAGATTTACATCATATTTATATTCTATTAAAAGTTCGTGTGATAGATATGCATCACATCCACAACAATGGTAAATTTCATCATCTGGATAGTACCATTTAATAACTTGTGTATATGCTGTTTCTACATCTTTTTCTAGTGATGCATACTCGAGAAGTTTACATAAGTCTATCATTTATTATTCATCCACATAACGGTCATTATGGCATAATTAGCCATATCAAGTAATGTATCTTTGATTGATTCTCCACTTACTTGAGCTTCAGATGTACTTAATTTTTCTATTCTATTCATTTTATCACCTAAACGTACTACAGCAGCAATGAGTCCAAATTTGTCAAGTGATTGATCAAAACTATTGCCGTAATCATGATTCTTTCTAGTATAAGTATCATGTAATTTATCAGTAATTAGTTTGAAACTATCTGTCTCAAATGTATTATAAATACTAAATTCATCAGTAATTGGTTCAAGACATTCTTTAATTTTATTAATATCATGTAATGAAGAATAAGTCGTACCTGTCGTAATATTACGCAGATTATTATCATCATTATTAAATACTATAATGTCTCCTGGACTCATTAATTTTACATCCTCTAAAAAATACTTTTTTATACATTTATATTTCATAATATATTAATATATTTAGTTGTAGAAAAATTATCTTCTTTATAAGGAATTGGATATTCAATTATAATATTCTGAACCTTATTATTCTCTTTAATAGTACTTAAAGCGATACAATATACAATTAGTCTGGAAATTACTTCTTTTCTTAATTGATTAATCATAAATAACATAAGGATTTTTATATATTTTAATAAACATATCTAAATCCTTGTTACTACATTCTACTATTATTTCATCATCATTACTATCATAAAGTTTTGGAGTTAGGTTATATTTATCACAGAAATCAATCTGATATTCATTAAGTTTCTCTTTAGCTTTTTCTAATGTAAGATTATCATGATGTATAATGCAATCATAATCGTCTTTCTCCATCCTTACTACATCTATTGTATAAACATTATCATTATCAACTACACTACATTTCTTTGATATGAGTTCTATTTTCTCTACTTCCTTATCATTATATTCAAGTATGGATAATAATGATTTAAAATTATTTACTGCAATATATGTAGTTATATTATTTGGATGATATATTTTATATAATTCTTTATTAATCATTGTCTATGATATGAAATAATTTCATTAATGCTAATATTATAAGTATTAGAATGAATAATAAAAGTATGGATAACATAGTTATTCAGTCTTTATCCCTATAAAATTACAATCTACTAAGGTATGATTATCTTCAAAACAAGGAGGGTCAGAAATAATACATTTACTAATAATATACTTATTTCTCCTTTTATCAAAGAGTAATACTGTACTTCCTCTTGGAATTTTAAATACAGATTTATAATGGTCCTCATTTAAATATATATCATTTCCTTGAATTATTAATTTACCGAGATTAGTATCTTTACTAACTTCTATTTTTGAATCTACTTCTTCAATAATATACTTTGGAACAAACCATAGATTTTTCCTAGAATCATATCCAACTCTATCTGGATAGTCTTCATGGATCATGTAATCCTGAATTTCTGGCCAAGTAACTGCAATATATTCCATTTTATTATATTGATATAATTAAAGGTGGATAAGCTATATTATACATTTCATCTTTTATACTTACATTGTATCGATTAGTCTTATCGATCTTTACACATTCATGTGTAGTAGAGTGCAAATGTCCACAGAATAGATATTTGGGTTGTTTTAACAATATAGCCTCAGTAAGAGGTTTATTACCTATATGTTCTTCAGTATTATTCCAATATAGCTTTTGTTCTAATATATCACCCCATCCGAATGGTTGATCATGTGTCATAAGAATATCTAAACCTTCTGGAATTTGATTATATAAGGATTTAAGTCTTTCATCAGTGTCCATAAAGGCCCAATTACCAAAGATTTTACAGTAAGGAGTACCAAATATATGATATTCTTTATTGTTATAATTATATATATATTCTTCATGAAATAGATAAGTAACCTTGTTCTCTCTTGGAAATACAGAATACATAAATTCTAAATCTTGTGTATAAATATCGTGATTTCCTGATATAAAAAGTACTTTATTACAAGGAAGAGATTCGCACCAAGGTTTAAACTTATTTCTTAACCAATGTTTAGTTTTTCTGCTACCTGATTGTATTTGTAAAGGAACTATATCCCCACAAATACAAACTAAGTCACACTCCTCTTTAATAGGGATTAAATCTCCATGTAAGTCACTTAATGCAATTACTTTCATTATATTCTAATTTCTTAATTTTTTGATCAATTTGATCTATATGTTGTTTCAATCTATACTCTACAAGGCCTACAAATAATAATATACATAATATTGGAACTACATGTGACATAATTAAGCGTATTTAATAATTCTTATTTTAGATACTTCAATTTCTATTGGATCATCTTCCCATTTAGGTAAACCTAATTTTCTTATTTCTTTAGATGCTTCTTTCCAAAACATTCCAAAGAATTGACACATATAAGGGTGATCCACAAAGGCAGCAAGATATAATCTATTACCTCCAATCCATACTTTATTTTCTACTTTTATTGGCTTTTCTTTACACATTATAAGTTTAGATGCTCCATCTTTGTCTGTTACTAACCAAAGATTACCATAAGTATCTCTATCTTTTGGAATATCTATTCCTTTTATAAATTCATTTCCTATACTCCTCATCTGGAATGGTGTGTTCTCTGGGAGATCTATTTTGTAAACCATTTGTTCCATTTTGTATTTGATAATTTATTATTTTACATATTTGTTCCCATGATACAGGACTATAATTATTATTATCTACTCCAACATCATATTGATAAGGAAATAAATTTACTAGTCTGTCTGTATCTTTACCAGAACTATATGGTCCTGAATGAGTATGACCAAATAATTGATATACAACTTTTTCTGGACCTCTAAAGCTGCCTGCATAACATAGAAAAGGAAAATGATTCAGATATACATATCTACCATCTATATCTAATACCATTTGCATTGCGTAATCCTCAAATAAACTCATTATCTTGTCTCCAGGATAACGTATTTGATCATGATTTCCAAGAATTAAATATATTTTACCATTAAGTCTATTAATTAATTCTTTCCATCTACTATTTGTTGCAAAAGCGAAATCGCCTAAATGAAATACTATATCATTTTCATTTACTGATGCGTTCCATCTATTAATAAGTGCTTCGTCATGTTCTTCTATTGTCTTCCAAGGTCGATTACAGAATTCCATTATCTTTCTGTGTCCAAAATGCGTGTCAGAGGTAAACCATATCTTTACCTCTGATGTATTTAATTTTAATGGTTTCATACATTCTTATAAAAATCTATATGTTTATTATATTGAACCTTTAAAAAGTCATTAATATCGTTAAATACTTTGTAAGGCATAATTTCATTCCTTCTTGCATAATAAGCTGGATGATAGGATTCAATTATTTTATGTGATCCTTTAATATATTTCTTTAATTCTCCAGCTTGATTTCCAAATAATACGAAACATAATCCATTATCGTAAAGACTTATATTTTCTATTAATTTGGAAATAAATGGATGCCATTTCATAGTATGACTTCCTACTAAACCTACTTCACAAGTCAGTGCTGAATTAATCATTAAAATTCCTTGTCTAGCCCAATCTTCTAGAGTAATATCAAATTCTATTGGACCATGAGGAATTTCATAATTTATTACACATTCCTTTACTACTTCTAAAGAAGGGGATAAATGTTCAGTCCCCTTCTTATTACCAAATACTATACCAGTAGCAATACCTTCTTGAGGATATGGATCCTGACCTACTATAATTACCTTACAATCCTTCAAAGAACATAATTTAAATGCTTTAAATATGTTTTGTTTAGAAGGACATAATTTATTATCATCTAAAGTTTGAATCCATTTTACTACTCTTATTAGTTCTCTTTTATCAATTACTTTAATCCAGTCTCCAAAATATTCTTCAGCCGACATATCCTCTTTCTTTAAATTCCTTCATTAAAGGATTAACAAGTTTGAGCATATCAGGATGTGGTTTACCAGTTTTTGCAATACTACTTCTTAAATTAAAGAAATACTTCCAATCAGTATCAAAACCAGTCATAACAACCTCTGTCTTTAAAGCATTAGGAAGAATTTGTCTTGCTTCTTCAGGTCTCCATCCTAATTTAATTAGATTTAGATAGTCGTCTTCTGCAGAAGATAAATTTCCTAAAAATATTGACGTATCTTCTAGTGTACTCCTTACTTTATTTCCTTCTATAATACATTTTCTATCATAATGTCCTTCTCTAAGTTTAGATAAGTTACTAGGAATTATAAAAGTAAGCTCATTATTAAATTTATCTTTACTATAATTACAATATCTGCTACTTTCTTGAGCAAAACTAAATTTTCTATGTCTTACAAGCTCGTGTGATATACCTCTGTCTGTTATAAACCTTACTGTGTATCTTCTATGATGTTTAGTAGGTTCACAAGAGAAAATTAAATCACGGTGCCAATCATTCTCTACAATCACTCTCATATTTGTAGTAATATAACATCCATTTACTACTTCTGAATAAGGATTAATAGAATATTTTGTTATTTTTCTAGCAGCAGATTCTGGATTTCTATTTAATTCTTCTCTTAAATCAAGATAAATTGTACCATGCTCTAACATGCTTAGATGTCCTGATTTAAACATTCTTTTAGCAAAATCATCAAAATCAGCATCTTCGTTCCTTCTGGAACTTTTATAACATGTTCTTCCTGCTATTTCTATTTGTTCACAAGCTCCTTTTATTCCAGGTTCTTGTTCTAATATTTCAAAACTTGATTGAATTAATTTCATAAGATACTTCTCCAACTTTAGAACAATAAGGGCATACTAATGTACTTGGACTCATTACACTTCCACATTTAGGACATACCCAACCGTATAATTTATCAATCATTATCAATAATATATTCTACTTCGTCAATATTCCAATCTTTAAACAATCCATCCATACCTTGAACTACTATTCCAAATTTTTCTTTTAAATAGGAATCGAGAGCATTAGGATATTTATGTGGAAGAATTACTTCTTTTTCTGCTAACTGTTTTATTTGCTCTTCAGTAGCATCATCTGGAACTTCAATATAAAAGTCAGTACTAAGACTAGTACTGACTGTAATGTTAATATATTTACTCATGTCCAAATATGCTATTAGCATTAGGATGTTTAACTGACTTTATAAAGTCCCCAGTTAGAAATGCAGAATCCCAATGAACATCCTCGGGAGGATCTATTGCAAGCCCTTCTTCAGTATGACACTTATCCCAATAATATTCAAGAGTCCTTAACTTATAGAGTTCTATAGAATATTCTTCTATATCTTCTAGGCTATCCTTACATTCATTACTCATCCAAATAAAGGGATCATAGTTTTCTGGACAGAACTTCTGTGGCTCTGTCATCATAATCATATTTCTAAGATTATCTTTAGCTATCTGTAGATATGTTGAAACTTCGTTAATTCTCTCTTGAACTTCTTCTTTAGAATTAAAAGTTTCTCTACTAAAACTTAAATTGCAAAATAATTCTGTACTCCAACTCATTTTTTTAAAATAAACTTAATTGTCCGTCATCGACAGCATTCTTTAACTTCATTGCTTCAGATATATAGAAATTATAATTAAGATTATAATCTTTAATATCTTTCTTTTCATATTTGTTGAAAATTGTTGCACAATATCCAACATTCACTCCAGATACCTTATCATTTCCAAAATCCTTAAATAATGTACCGCCTGTTTTAGATATATAATATCTTGTAGTTCTATCTAATGGAATATCAACTACCTTTTTATCTTTAACACATCGATAAATTGCTTGAGACTTAGAATTAGTCTTTAACCGTAGACAGAAATCATAAATATCAGTATGATTAAGGATAGTTTCTCTAATTGGAATATTATAAATAAAATAATTCTTTACTGATAAAGGAACAATTCTCATTGAAGGATCTTTATGAAATTCTTTATCTATTTCAAAACATCCTTTTAATTTTATGTGCTCATTTTCCTTTGTTGAATCCTCATATACTCCAATGTAATTGTTTACGTCTTTAAGAATCATCTTACTATAGAATACTTCTTCGATTGTAAGACTAGTTTCTTTTGTTAATTGATTGTTTACTTCTTCTATTAGCTTTAACTTATTTCTTGGAACGAGAATTGTCTGTCCATCAGTGTTTGTCTGTAGAAACTTAAGTTCTGGAACTGCTTTTACCCATCTTTCTGCCCACATTGCTATGAATAATTGTCCAGCAATAGTAGTCTTAAACGTATATAAAGGATCATAAAGAAAACTACTTTCCTCGTTAGATTTTCCATATGTACCATTCAAAATCAGTTTATATCCTTCTATAAGTGTATTATTACGATCCTTTTTGGGCTTATGCTTTTCTTTCAACCGATCTTCAATAAATCCTTTATACAATTCCATAAATTCTGGACCTAAATGCTCTGGATATAGATTAAGAGACTTAGCTATAGATGGATATAGTGATCCAACATCATAGTCAGCTATTACCCATTCATCATTTGATTCATATATTCCAGGTTCACAACATCCGTGTGAACCTCCAAGACCAAAATCAAAGGTATAATCGTGAAATCTAATACTATAATTGAATTCTTTTCTTGATCCAGTAATACTCGTAGATTTAATAGAATCTAGAAACTTGTTAAATTCAGGAGTTTCTATTTTTGCCCAACTTGGAATACAATCTTCCAACCTTATTATACTTCTAAGAGTTTTCAGCTTCTTTAAGTCATATATAGATTGATTTACTGCTCTGGAATATAAATGGAGAATAAGATTATATCCCATTGGCACATCACCTAAATTCAAAACTGGAACATGAAATTGTTTTTCTATATTCTGTCGTAATTCAATTTTATTTTTTCCTTTATAAAGAGGAAAATCTGTTTTACCTAAAGTTACAAGTAAAAATTTATAAGTAGCTTCAACATCATTTCTATTATATGAGAGAATACAATTTTCATCTCCTTCTTTGCACCAGGTACTATGATGAATAGGCATTTCTTCGATATTATCCATTCTCATAGCAATTTCTAGGTCTTTTAACGAACAGGACCTAGCTTTATTATTGTAATGCCATATTCTATAAAGATCTAACTGCTTTATATACTTATTTTTATCAGCAATTGATGAGAATTCTGATTCTATTATTGCTTGAGACTTATTATATAACCTACCAGCTACTTCTTGTCCATCGCAGCATTTATACTCCTCATAATGGTTAATCAAATGATGTAATAAAGGATAATCATATGATTCATTGTTAAATCCAACTTGGATTAGTTTATCTCTAAATAGATGTTTATATAGTTCTTCTAAATCATTTCTCCATTTACATATTACAAATTGATAATATTTCTTTTCTTTGCAGTCAAATCCAGTATATGTAAATAGATTAGATAAACATTCTAAATCATATACCTCAAGAATCATAATAAAGTAAAGTAGGATTATCTTTATGAATATCTACAAAATCCAAATTATTTTCTTTTAGCTTATTTTGAAATTCACTCCTATTAAATCCATAACTAATTATATGATAGCCATGAACAGTTGGAATTATACACTTTATTCTTTCCGTACTTCCAGTACAACTGTTTACAATCTTCTTTATTTCTTCCAATTTATCCGGATTATCAACATCGATAATCCAAAGCGACTTATATCCTCTTGCTCTAACACAACCGCATGAACTGTCCCATATATTATTTCCCATAAAGGAATTATCATTTAATACAAGATCAGCATATTTCCTTATACATTCCAGTGCTACTTCTTTAGCATTTCTTATATTTAGATTAATATAGGCTCTAGCATTATTGTTCTTACATAATTCAATGATTCGATCCTTTAGATTTATAAGTTCTTCTTTACTATATATATAATAGGATCTAATTAATCTATATCCATTCCTTACATGTAAATCTGTGTTTCCATCTTTCTTTCTTTGAATAATTTGAAGAAAATAAAATTCATTCTTATTATTAAATGAAATTTGGTCTAAAATTAAATTAAAGTTATCAATAGTTAAAGTAGTCATTGTCTCCTAATGGTTTATAAGAACTATCCATTACTTCTACTGTAATAGGATTACCAGGACTTGGAGACAAGCGTTCTTCAGTTTCATTTAGTATTTCTGAATCAAGAATAGTTTCTGCTTCCCCACTACCATCTTCTATACACATTTTAACTGCTTTATCTAAGGAATTAGCTTTAACTAATATTCTACTTCTTCTCCATATAGATACTTTTTCATCAATTATTAATTCAAATGATTTCATAATAATTCTCTAAGACGATCACCATAGTTACTTCTTATCTTATTCATAGCCTCATGTTGAATTTGCCTTACTCTCTCAATACCTATACCAAATCTACTTGCAATTTCAGCATTAAGCATTGGTGGCATTCCTAGTCCATAAGACATTCTTAGTATATCTCTTTCTCTAAAAGATATAGTATTAAGTACTTCATTCAACTCCTTAGATATACTGTCTTTAATTAATCGTTTGTCACTACTATCAGCATTATTATTAGGTAATACATCTATAAGAGATCCTGAAGATTCGTCATCATTGAAGGGACTATCTAAAGATAGGGTATATGTGTGGGAATTCAATGCGGAAGAAATTTTGTTTATACTTAACTCACTATTACTTTGTATTTCTTCAGCTGATGGTTTTCTTTCATTATCTTGTTCAAATCTTTCAATGACCTTGTTTATCTTACTGAGGGAGGAAATTTGATTCATTGGGACTCTAACTGTCCTTGATTGATTAGATAATGCATATACAATAGACTGGCGTATCCACCACACGGCGTATGAAATAAATTTGAATCCGCGAGTTTCGTCAAACTTCTGAGCAGCTAAGATTAGCCCAATATTACCCTCTTGTATAAGATCTACCAAACTTAAACCTTTATTTTGATATTGTTTAGCAACTGAAATAACAAATCTCAAATTCGATTTAACTAATTTATCAATTGCTTTCTTATCACCTTGTTTAACACGTTTAGCTAATTCAATTTCCTCCTCTATACTAATATTAGGCTCTTTAGACACATCCTTAAAATATAATCCTAAGGATGCGTCTTGCCTATTAGTTATACTCTGCTTTATTTTAAATAATTTCAAGATTCGTCTTCAATATTAGAATCCCCATTATCAAGAAGAGTTTGTTCTTTACTGAGAAATTTAAAACACTTTAGTTTAAATGCCCTGGAAAGACCATCGTCTATTTTTATAACAAGTCCTTCATGTGGAACCTTATTATAACATTCTGGAGAATTACATTCCATATAGAAATTCTTATCGTTAGATAATCTTTCTATAAAATTTTCATTCCAATTATCTTTAATATCTGGATATAAGTCTTTTGCTTTACCATAATAGCATTCTTTTACAGGAGCAAGTCCTACCTGTTCACACCATTGTTGAACTTGATGCGGAGTATATTCAACTACTTTACCATCTACATTAGTATAAGTTACTCTGTAGATTCTTACTTTGAAATGTTTTTCTGGAGTATATTCTTCCCCATCTTTAGGAGGAGTACAACCATAGTCATATCCTTTCTGAATATATCCTCCGTTAGGAAGAAACCCAACTATTTCATAGTATGCACTTTGACCTTTAGAAAGACATGGTCTAACTACTTTATCTGCTTCTTTCCAAACATCTACGCCATAGAATCCATTACTTACTTCTTCATTATAATACTTATTCTTTATAACAGTACGAGATGAATATATGTAGTCATATTTATTAAATTCATCTTTAGTAAGCCATTTAGCTATTTTCTGTTTCCAATTTAATTTCTGCTTACATAATACATAAGCAGAAATTCCAGAAGTTCCATGTATTTTATAAGAAAGTTGTATGATAGATTCGGGATTAAGTACAAAAGGAGCTTTCTTTATTAATAAAGTATCGTAATGAAATCTAAATTGAGTATCAATTATTTTATCAAGCCCTTTCTTTACTTTTTTAGTAACTTTTCCTCCAGCTATCCCAATAGATTCTCTCTTCGGTATATACTTCTTACTGATCCAGAATTCTTTATCCCCGTCCTCAATTGAATCAAATTCAGTGTTTTCAACTATATTGGACAATTCTTTATTTGTTACTGATATAATATAATTTTCAAATACACTAATAGGGATTATGAATCCTTCAGATAATTCTCCTCTAAGCTTAATTGCTTTTACTCTTCCATTATCCTCAAACATTCCAGACTTTTCTGGATCTTTATTTAACTCTTTGTGACGATATAGATTAGCATAACTTAGAAAATCACTATTTATTTGAGAAAGTGCTGGAAAGTATACATATAACCCAGGTTCTGAATCAATTCCTGTAATTATATTAAATCCATCTATTGTACAACATTTTAGACGTAGTACCTCGGGATCACTGTGTTTTCTGAAGTTATTTATCTTTACTATCTTAGAAAGATAATTTTCACTTGCTTTTTTACTTTTTATTAATTTCATCTTCTTTCAATTCCCAATCATTAGACATAATTGCATCAATATAAAAGCTATCAATCTTATATGATAGAAATTTCTTACCCTTTGGTGTACACATTACAATACCGTTCTGCATACGGTAAGATCGTTCTACATTACCCATAGTTAAACTAATAGTTTTTCCAGCTTTTAAATAAGTTAATGCTTTTGAAAAATCAAACTTCATTATAGGTTTCATTTATAGGATCATGTACTATATTAGGATCAATTTTAATTCCACTAGTCTTTATAAATTCTAACATAAGTCCTGCATAACTTTGTGCTTCCCATTCATTAGTTTCTCCTTTAGCATGCCATTGAAATACATGGAAGAGTTCATGATAGAAAGTATGTTCTATTTGTTCAGAACTAAGTGTAACTAATTCTCCATCTGCATCTTCCAATTTATGTGCTATAACTATCTCTTCTCTTGCATCATCGTAATGCCCGAAGTTATTACTTTTTAATTTATCAACTTCACGGACTTTTATAGTATGTCCGTGAAGTACAAAAGATTTAGGTAATTTCATTTTTCAAATGGATGTTCTAATTCTTTAACAGATACTCCAAATGTAAGATACCACAAGTCATCTGGAACATCTACAGTTAAATCTACTATATAAGATCCAGAGAAAGAACAAATAATCTTTGAAATTTGCTCTAAGTATCTAGACCAATCGTATAATCCATTAAATCCTCCTGACACTTCTACCAAAACTATATTCTTGTTAATTCCATTATTGTCAGTATCGTATTCTGCTTTTTGGAATTTAACCTTATAAAGATCAAGTCCTCTAAAAAATCCTTTAAAATAATTGTTTAATTCATTCGAGATCATAACGAAATGCTAAAAATTTAGGTTGACAAGGTATACCATCATCTGATAATTCAAAATATTTACAATCACCTAAATGATTTTTATACTTTTCTTCAAAGTTATCTATATATTCGGATTTTACTTCTCTACTTCCAAGCGGCATTGCTTTAAAAGTTCTACCATCTTCCATTTCACAAATAAAACACATATCTTCAGAACCTCTTAAACCTAGTTCATATCCAACTACTTTAAAAGTTTCATCCATATATTGTTTTATCTTAATCATATCATTAGTTCTACCATTAGGTTTATAAGGCTTATTTGGATCCCTAATTACCAAACCTTCAAATCCTTCTAGTACATATTTATCATGGAGTTCCTTCATATTATTCCAACCACTTACAATAACGTGGGGAACTATACGAATTTTAACTTCACTTTTCTTGAAATCTTCATCAGGGTTGAACTCTAAATTATGATTATTTATAAATGATTCTAGCCACTTAATTCGATCTTTAGCTGGCATATCTAAGTTATCTAAGTGAATACAATCATATATCCAATACTCAAGCCAATCACAATCGTAAGCATTCTTTTCCATTCGAGCTGCTCCACTAATTTGTTGCAATGACTTTCCATGTTTATATAATTCTCCATCTAAAATAACAGTAGGATTTAACTCAAGAAGTCCTTTTATAGAGGGGTGATTTCGTATGTGAAAAGTGGCTGGATCATATGTTTCACCACCTCTACTAGCTGTTTTAACTTCTTTACCATCCCAATACATTAAACAGCGAGTACCATTTATTTTTCTACTTGCCAACCATTCTTTATCAAATATTTTTTTATTAGTTACTTTTTCAGATTGTTTAGCCAGCATAGGTTTAATAACTCCATACTGATTAGTAGCTACTGACCCATAAAGTTCTTTTAGCTCTTCTTCAGTATAGTCATTGGGATGTTTCTCTACCTCCTTATATCCTTTATCTAAAAACTTTTTTACTTCAGAATTAAATTGAAGAGTATATTGCTCTTTCCAATTTCTTTTCTGTTTAGTTCTATCAACAATTATGGCAGGTGAGAGAGTAGTTTTACCCCCTACCTGACCATAACTTCTCTGGATAATGTATCCTTTTACATCATCATTCCATTCTTCATTACATTCAACTACAACAAATCTAAATTTACCAGAAGTTGATTTTCCAAGAAGATATTTTATCAATTAGATTATAGTTTTAATGTAATTTAATATTTATCTATTTCATTACCATCAGAATCTTCTGTTACTATATAAAGGTCTTCCCAGCAAACATAATCTCTAGCATTATTCATTACCTCTTCAGATAAGATTTCCTCAAGAGATTTCTTCCTTTCAACCATTTCATCGATTATCCAATCATTGTCAGAATCAAAATCACTAGCTGAAACTTCACGTTCGTAAAATGCCTTAACCTTAATTGTTACACCGGAATCACTTATTAGATCGCTTATTTGTTCACGAAGATCATCAATTTTATCATCAAGTTCTCCATTCTCATTATTCTCTTCAAGTCGTCTAACACGATTAATTAATAAAGTAAGTTTATCAAGTGCCATAATTAATACCAAGTTGTAAAATAAATACCTTCAGAATCATTTAACTCATCAAACATAGGTAGTAGAGTTTCTTCACAATAATGAAGTACCATTTCTACATCATAAAAATATCCTTCATCATACTCTGTAGATCCAAAGAAGAATCCTTCACAAGTAGGAAGTTCTTCTGGAGCTTTACTATGATCATCAAGCACTGTTTTACATCTATTTATGAGTGCAATAATGTGATCTTTTTTAATCCAAAAGGGTATTTGATGTTCCACATCAAATCCAAGGTCTTCAAAGTATGCTACAAGAAAGTTTACTTTCCTAAAATAGCCTATTTCTGAGTGTTTTTCGAAGAATATATCGAGTCCCATTACTAATTAAGAGTTTCTAAGGTTGCAAACTTAAATACATTCCATCCTTCTTCAAAGAAAGGAGCTTCAATCTTTATTATCTTTGCTTTCTTTGCAAGATCTATAAATTTCTTAGGATTCCTTAAGAATAAACAGTCACTACTACCATCATTTGGTTCATTTGTGTAGAATTTAATTGGACTTTTATCATCAAATCTAATTGATACATAATCAGTACCATCATAAGAACTACATAATAATTGCCCAGAATTAATAATTAACATTACATCAGTTCCATATTTCTTCGTTTTCCTTACTGATATATACATATAAGTTCCATGATTATAAGGAAATGAAAATGTAATAGTATTTGTAGATTTCAATGATGCAATTCTTGTTTTGGAATCGTTCATTTCATCAATATATTCTCTGTATGACCAAGAATCTACAGTGTCTCTAACCTCTTTTATTGTATCTTTTATTGTATCTTCTAAAGTATCTTCAAGTCTAATACTATCAACTGATGATACTTTAGAATTATTACAAGAACAGAAGATGATTCCAAATAAAAGAATTATATAACTAAAATATTTCATTTTGTTCCAGTACTACCAAATCCTCCAGCTCTATCTGTTTCATCAAGAGAATCTACGAGATTCCACTCAATTCTTTCTACTTTATTCATTATAGCCTGACAAATTCTTTCTCCATCTTCAATCCATATAGTTTCAAGACCTTGATTGACTACCGGAACACCCCATTCATTGCGATAATCAGCGTCTATAGTCCCTAAACCGTTAATCAAGTTTAATCCTTTCTTAATAGCAAGACCTGATCTAGGTCTTATCTGTATTTCATATCCTTCAGGTATTGAAGTAAATATACCAGTCGGGATAAGTGCTCTAGATCCTGGTTCTATTCTTAGCATAGTTTTAGAGTGTCCTTCTCCTGCAAAGATAATTTCTCCATCTCCATATATTTTAATAGGATTTTCTGGAGAAACTCTACTAAAATCTGCACGCAAGTCAAGACCCGCTGATTGAGGAGTTTCATACTGAGGGAGAGGATTGTTTGAAATGTTTACAATATTTACATTCATAATTAAAGAAATTTAGGTTCAACGTTATGATCTTCAATTACTAAATAGTTCTTATTAACTAAATTATCACATAACCAGAGAGTTTTACCTTCACTATTATTTATTCCACTAATTTCTCTAACTGGAGTATGACCAACTACTTGATTATATCCTGGTATCATATAATTTATTAAGGAATTTGGTCTAATCCAAGTAAGAGATTGTGTAGATGAAGTCCCACTTCGATCAAAGTAATTATCTGGAATAAATCCAAATGATTCACTTGGTCCCATTTTATTTATATGATTCAAAATAACTTCTAGGTTTATAGACTTCTCTTCTGAATCATTAACGTAATCTCGTTCTACTTCATTTTCTAACCAAATTATGGATACTCCCGCATGAGAAAATATAAAATCATCATAAATATATATCCACTGAGTAAGCTCTAAGAATCTCTCTTTGAACGGATCTTTAGACATATATTCTTCCAATTTAATGTTATATCCAGAACATTTTGCCCAATAATATCCAAGACATTGATTATCATGATTGCCTCTTAGTAAGATTACCTTATCGAAGTTATCTTCCTTATATTTAAGAATATTTTCTAAGTTAGATAATTGTTGATCAACTGTAATTCCATCATGAGTTGTAACGTAATCTCCAAGGAATACTACTTTATCAGGATTCTCCTTTTCAATAATATCTTTCCAGCATAATCTTCCATGAATATCACCAAGTACTACTATTTTCATTGACCTATGATGTTAAATTGATCAGAAATATCACGAAGAACACCACATAATATTTCAATACATTCTATACGTCCTTCATCATCTAACTTTTCTCTCAACCACTTTTGCCTAGTTTCCTTTTGACAATCTTCTAGACAGGTAGGAAGTTTTTTCTCATCTTCTGGAAATTTATCAAAGATATATATTCCAGTTAAATTTCTTCTTTTATTCATTTAAATAGGATTTTAATGATTTGAATACATCTTCTCCAGTTTCTGAGTAGAAAGCTTTAATTGGATTTCCATTTTCATAGATAGCTATAAAAGGAGTAAGTTTTGCTGCAAAATGTCCTTTAATTTTCCATGAATCTTTTTTTCCATGCTTAGTTCTATCATCTATAAGATGAAAAAATGGAGATACTTTATTAGTATCTTCTAATTTCTCAACTACGTTATCAATATTATGTATAATATATATATCTATCAAAGTAAAAAGAATATTAAACAAGCACAGAATAATCCAATTAATCCATCAAATACTAATATTGCTATCTCTATCTTACATTTAGTTTTCCAACTTACATTTGGATGTTCTTTAAAAAATTCTTCGTAAACACTTTCTGATGAAGAATTAATCGAAAAACATAAGAGTAATTTTGATAAACTTATTACTACTAATATAACGGCTAATATTTCCATAATTAATTGCATTTAGAGTATCCACAACTAGGACATTGGACACATCCTCCTGAGTGATTGAGTTCTTCTCCACATTCTGGACAAATATCTTTACTACTTACTATAGATTTAGTTGGTTTCTTATACGATTGTCTAATGGCCTTAGCAATTATATCTGGACAGGAACTACCATCAATTTTATTTCCTTTCGCCTTTGAATATATACAAGATTGACATTGTATAGATTTAAGAGCATCAATTACTTCCTCAACTCGTATACCTGTTCTTAATGCTAAAGATAGAAGTCTTGTTTCTCCATTTAGGTTTGCTTTACAAGTTCCATTCTTGGAAGAATTTGTAAATACTTCTACAATATTTCCATCAGAATCCTTGTTTACAGTTACATAAAGAGTACCACATGCAGTCTTATATTTATAAGTTTCTCCAGATAATACTTTACCAATATCATCTCTACTTATAGTAGATAAACTATTAAGCACAATCTCATCAGTAGATTCCTCTTTAGACTCAGAAGTAGTAAGTATACCTTGTCTTTGACAATTATCACGCCAAATTGTTAAACCTTTAAGCCCATATCTCCATGCTTCTATATAAAGATCATATATGTCTTTAACAGATGTACTTTCAGGAAGATTAATAGTAGAACTTATTGAAGCATCAATCCAGGATTGAAGTGCAGATTGTACATGAACTCTATTTATAGGATTTACAGTATGTGCAGTTACAAAATAATCAGGTAGATCCCCATTATTGTCATTTATAACCTTACGATAATCACTTACAATCTTAGTATCTACTTTATAAGTAGTTTCTTCGTTGTTTAACGATACTGTTCTCCTATTAAAAGAGAAAGCAAAGTTGGGTTCCACTCCAGTAGACACTTCGAGCATGGTTGCAGTCGATCCGGTGGGAGCGCAGGTTAACAACTGACTATTGTAAAGTCCATATTTTTCTATGTCCTTAATAATCTCATCAGGAAGACGAAGTCTATTTATAAATGGATTATGTGCAATAGCTTTAGGGTTACAAATTGGAAACATTTCTTTCTCTTTTGCAAGTTTAAGAGATGTAAGTACTGCAACCTGTGCAATATTTTGAAATATACCATTAATTAGAGATATACTTTCAGGACTTCCATATTTAATTCCTAATTTGATAAACATATCTCCTAAACCAAAGGTTCCGAGTCCTATTTGTCTCCACTTATTAACAGATTCACGTTGTTCTTTAAGAGGATGTAAAGGAAGTCCTTCCATTAGTACTTCGTTAAGAGCTATTACAGATTTCTCAACAACAGTACCTAATTCGTTATAATTAAACTCCGCATTTTGAGTAAATGGATTAATAACCAACTCAGATAGGTTAATACTGCCTAATAAACAGGATCCGAAAGCCGGAAGAGGTTCTTCAGCACCCTACTACATTAGCTTTCGCTAACACAATTTTCATTGTTTGTAGTCTAGACTATATCATCCTCAATCTTATCAAGTTTTTCTTTAACTCGATCTTTAAACTGAGGGTGTGCGCTAATTCTCAGAAAACAATTTTTGTATTCTTCCGAAACATATCGTTTTTTATCTAAAGACTTTCCTCTATATCCTAAATCTAATTTATAAAGAAGACTTGGAAAGTTAACAAAAGAATTTTCTAACATACAGATAAATTTTTGATAATCACCATTTAATTGAACACGAAGTTGTCCTCCTCTTTTTCGGTCTATTAACTTTACTGTATAACCTAAGGATTCAAATTCTTTTTTAATAATTTCATGTTCTTCTTGAGTAAAATTATCCGTACAAATTTGAACTCTTCTACTTCTAGCAGATTTCGTTTCATTATTTATTTGTACTAATATAGTCGTTCCATCATCAGCATACCATAATGCAAATCCTAATGGGTCTAATTTAAGTAAAGAACCTTTTGGATATATTTTCTTCCCGTCAGGATAAAATAATTTATAAAGTTCCTTTACCTTAGGATGATTGACACTAAGTACCCAATATTTTTGATGGTGAGTTCCATTTTTATCTGTATACTCATCGTATTCCTTTATATTAACTTTTGCGTCTAATAAATTATCTTTTATAAAATTAGCTTTAAAATAGATTAAGTCTTCAGAAATCTACTTACAGTAAAATACATTATTATGTATATAACTGTCTCCAAGTAGAGTTCCGATAAAAAATGATTCAATTTTCGGATTATTAAAAATGTTTTTCATAAATAAGAATATTTAGTCGTTGAACTTTCATATACAAATTTAATATTTTTTTGAGTGCAACTCCAAAATAAAATGGGATTAAATTTTGTATACGCTTAGCTGCTGATTTCCCAATTCTCTTGATTTTTAACATTCACACTTAGAATTACTTCTTATGTTGTAGTTCAAAAGACTCTAAGGGGATTCCAGCAATTCACACACTTTTAAATCCGCATGTATTTTTTAATAGGTTAACGGATTGACCCCTGCGTAGCTAAAATTAGGATCTTCAGACATCAGATTGTTATCGTTTATATTGTCCCAAAACAATATGCCCGGTTCTGCCATTTCCCAATTACGCTTAGCAAGAAGCATAAGAATATCTTTGGCATTTACTGTTTTCTCTATGGTTTCATGTTCAGTAGTAAAAGATAATTTCCAATCAAGATTATTCGCTACTGCTTCCATAAAGGCGTCATTAACTCGTACAGAAATGTTTGCTTTAGTACAAACATTTAAATCAGATTTAAGATTAATAAATTCCTCCAAATCAGGATGAGTGCAATCCATAGACAACATTAATGCACCTCGACGTCCAGACTGGCCAATTAACCCAGTAACATAACTAAAGAAGTCCATAAAACTAGTGCAACCAGAAGTTGTCTTTGCAGCATTGTTAACTAATGCATTTTTCGGACGTAGTTTACTTACATCTACACCACAACCTCCTCCATAACTATAAGTTCTTGCAAGTTGAGATGCACAAGTAAAAATAGATTCTATATTATCTTCAGGTGGTGCAATTACATAACAATTAGAAAGAGTAACTCTTTTGCCAAGTTTTTCAAGACCTCTATTTGCAAGTATTCTACCTCCAAACAAGAATTTCTTTTCTTTAATTAGCTCTCGTATATCCTGATTACCTCCACTAACTCTATCTAACCACTGATCAAAAGATTCATTTTCAAATCTATATTTGTTATTCCAAATATCTAAAGAGAGTTGATTACCGTTAAGCCATTCTTGTTCTGTCATAAAGTTAAAATGTTTTTAAGTAAAAGTGTTTTTTCACACTTATTTAATATATCTTTTGCTCCTCCTTCCTTAGTACCATCATTAGAAATAAGTTCTGTAAATGCATTATATACATTAAACATATCTGTTTCGTCACCTGGTTTTACATAGTAAGGAGAGTCCTTCTTTTCATATAATAATTTGTATGCATCTATAGGCATACTCGTTGCTAACTTAACTTTATTAAATCCAGTATCATATGAAGAAGTAATAGAATTTCTCACCCATTGACCTAGATTCTCATTTATAAGTTGTTCATCATAAGGAATTAGTGTATTAGACAATTTCTCTAACCAAGCCTTAATATCTGATGTTTCTTCCATCAATCTAATAATTGGCTGATAATTCAATGCTTTCTCTGGTTCTATTTCTTGTACACTTAGAAAGGAAGGATTAAATACACATAAATTTAAACAAGCCATGTTTAAAGCTCCTCTATAAATCTTAAAAACTGGCTTCCGAGTATCAAGTCCATATACCATTCCAATAACTTCTTGATGATTATTAAATGCAAATTCATCAGGAAGTACAGCTTGTATCCATACTCTATTAAATACAGTATCTTCTAAGTTTAAATCCTCTTTTTTAGTAATACTAATTTGATCTGGTAACTTAGCTTGAATTCTAAAGTCATTTGTAAATTTAGACATTCTTTCGATAAAGGGAGTAACATATGCTTCAGTACTGAAGTATTCTTTCCCTTTAATCATTGTTGCTTTTCCTTTTAAGAGTTCATCCAATGTAAGCTCCATTTAATAAAAAAATTTAAGAAGAAGAGAAGAGTAATAATACTCTTCCCTTCATGTTAGTTATTCATAGAAATCTACTTCTTCAATATCAACTCCATGCCAATCTCTCCAATCATAATATCTTCTATTTGCTTTCTGAAGATCTTTAATACTATATTCTGGAAATAATTTATAGAGATCTTCTACTTCTGTTTCCTCTGCATCATCGGGATTTACTCCACGTTTCTCGTTATAATCCCACAGTTTATCAAGGAGTTTATCATATAAGTCGTTAGATATAACTCCATGTTCATTATATTCATCTTCAATTTCTTTCTGAAGTTCTTTTGCTTTCTCTTTGGTGTTACAGACTACGATAGCGTGTTCCCATCTATTTTCATATTCTCCACCAAATTCACTAACTATATAAACTTTTCTCATACTGTCTTAAGATATTCTTCAAGTTCTTTACGAGTAATTCCTTCAAGTACACAACACTGTACTTTAGAAAGATACTGTGTTCCCTTATAAGTTACAGGTACTGCCTTGTGATTAGGCTTGTAATTCTTAAAACTATAAAATGATTTCTTATCCATAATTAATTAAAAAATTTTACATATTTAAATGATATATTACCTCCAAATGTACTTACAGATTCAAGTAATTCATCTAACTTCTCATAAAAAGTACAGTTTGTTAATGATTTAATAGTTGTGCAAAAAGTCCAACCTAATTCATCATTCCATGTAATATATCCGAATGGTGCGCCATTCTTAACTACTATTATAATTCCTTTATAATCTTCATTAATTATATTTTCTTCTGTAGAAATAATATTACTCAAAGTACCACGATCATCATCATATTTATTAAAATCTGTAAATTGACACTTTATAACTTTATCTGGATAAAGTTTTTGTATTTCTTTCATTAAATCACTAAAAGTATCAGCATATACTATTGTATTACTTGCAGAAACATTGGAAGTTCTACAAAGCTGCCAACCCATGTCATCACTATACACAATAAGTCCGATACCTTTCTGACCAATAACCGCTATAAGACTACCTTCAGTGTTTTCGTTAAATTCCATATTTAAAATATCCAAGATTTAAATACTATCTCATTATCTTCTTCTAACATATCATTCATTAGATCATTCAAATCCTCATTCTCATAATTTGGATTATTACAATTTATTTCAGATAATTCAATCCATTTACCATTTACATAAACAATAAACCCAAAAGCCTTTCCTTCTGTATCACATACTAATATTATTCCATTATGATCCTCGGGATCAATATCAGAAGGAGTCCATGACTTTTTTGGCACATTTCTCCGCGGTATAATAATATTAAAACTCATAATTAAAATTCTATAACTTTAAATGTTTTTTTCTCAGAATCTTCCTCTAACATATTCTCTATTAGATTATTTAAATCCTTGTTTGAATAATTTGAAATAGTGCAATCTATAGTAGAGGATTCAATCCAAACGCCATCTTTATAAACAATATATCCAATTGGAAATTCACCAATACATACTATTATAATTCCATCAAAGTTCTTAGGGTCAACGTCTAAAGAAAATAATGGTTTATTTTTCTGAGGTATAAGTTCTCTTAGTTCCATAATTATTCAAAAGCTAAAAATTTAAATGTTACTTCTTCATCTTCCGAATCTTTTAATGCACTAATTAGACCTGATAAAGTATCTTTACATAATTCTTCTTCTCCAATAGTTACATAAAATCTCCAATCATCATTATCTTCATAATATGCAATATATCCTCCAATTTTTCCGTCAAAAAGTACAAGTATAATACCTTCGGAATCTGGTCTTATATTAGAAGAAAATATTGCATTTTTTAGGAGTATTTACTATAGGAATAACGTCTAAAAGTTTCATAATTATAAACAACTTAAATATATTTCTCTAAGTACTTCATTTATTTCAAACTGTTTTGCTTCTTTCTCTCCTTTTAACTCTCTAAGATGACATTCATTATAGTGTTTCTCTATCCAATCTCTTACAAGTCCTTTTGCATTAGGAACTCCTACATATAATTTAGAAGCACTTAATCCCGATTCCTTTATGAGAGGAATTACTTTTTCAATTAAATCTTCTATTTGGGATCTTAGAATATATCCATAAAAGTATGCGGAATTTAAACAGAATACTAAACAATCCTCTCTTATAGTAGGTTCAAGCTGTGAATAATATCCTAAAGCCTGAAGCAATTGTTTAGTTAATTGAGTGATTGTTGGATTGACATCTCTTTTAGCTTCCTGTAAGCCATAAAAGGAAATGATTCTTCCATCATATCTAAATCTCATTAATCCGTCTGTCCAGCCTTTCTTGACTATATCTACTTTACCAAGACTGGACATTATAGTATTATTATTATATACTGTTTCAATAACAGATTCTTTTTCTACCTTACTGTAAAAAGGTATACCATCATAAAAGTCAGGAACAAATTCAATTCCTTTTATAGTATTAAAAAAGTCTTTAGGAAGTCTTTGTCTCATTATTACATATTTTCAAAAGTTCCACTAATAACATTATCTCCTATTAAAAGATCATACGATACACCATACGAATTTCTACTAAAATTATAATTGGAGTAATCAGAAGCTCCAAATAGACTTAATACATTTCTATAAGTAAACTTCCTACATGAATTCATACTATTAGAATGAAGGTCACCCTTTATAAAATGTATATTATTTCCAGTAATACCTTTAGAATCTAACCACTCATATAGCATTACCTTATTCTTATCATCTAAGTTAAGGGGAAGACCTCTCTTACAGAATTGGTCATCTTTACCATGTGTACAAATGAAAATATGATTCTTATAATCAAATGTACCATAAAATTCTTCCCAAAGTGTAGTATTAACATTTGGGAACTTAGTATTAATAGATGCCATAAGAGCTTTATTACATATATACTCAAAATTACCAGCATGGTTACCACATGGTACAGAATATACATTTAATTCAGAACAGAACTCCCTATCTCCATCTATTAAAGATTCAATGAACCACATAATAAGCTCAATATATTTATTAGCCTGCTCTCTAGGATCCATATTTTCAGGCATATCATGATCAAGACGTGCTGTCTTTCCAAAGAATCCAGGACAATCAATATTATCTCCAAGAAGCACTATATTGACAGTATCTAAGCAATCAAAGTCAGAAAGTTTCTCAAGTACCTTTGTAAGACGTCTCTTAGCCTCGTCAAAGCCATAATCGATATTCTCCTGATACATTGCTCCAGAATTGATTGAAGCTCCTAAATGGATGTCTGAGAGATATAAATTTATGCCTTGTCCTATTGGCTCATAATCTGGAACCATTACAGGCTTAAGATTAGAAGGAATAGAAATTTTGAACTCAGATACTTCTTTTAATTTCTTTTTAAGTTCAATATTTTCCTGTGCATACTTCTTTAGAAGTTTTTCGTTGTTTCTAATATTGTCTTCTTCAGCTTTACGTAAGAAACTATTTTCTTTCTCTCTAAGCTGTATTTCTCTTAGCTCCTCCTCAGTTTTTTCTTCAAACATATGAGGAGCGAAAGGAGAGGAAGCCTTAGTAATATTAAAAGCACGAAGTATTCTTTTAAAATCAATTAAAGATATTTCAGTAAAGTATCTAGATATGATTCTTTGAGTTAATGAATCTCCATAAAATGAATACAACCTATATATAGTATTCATTTCTTCACGAGTTAAACGTCCACATAAAGGAGTTTTGTCTCTTCTAAAGATTTCATATTTATAATAAATTATTTTCCCGTTCTCATCTCTTTCATAAGATATTTCTGAAGGAGTATCAGTATCTACATTACAAGTAGTTAGTTTAGTATTTGTTACTTGAGAATAGAGAGTAAGAATAGTTGATACAATTTCAGACTCTTCTTGATTCATTTCTCTTATTTTAGAAATAGTCTGGGTAACAGAAGAGTAGAGATTAGTATTATCATTACAATATTCTTTAAGAGTTTTACCACTCTCTTTTACTTCCTGAAGGATTTTAAGATATTTATTAAGTGTTGTTTTTCTCATTTTATTAAAATAAAAAAGGTGAGTACAACTTAATGTACTCACCTACAAAAACTTTTTATGAAGAAGATTATGGTTGTAATTACTATTAACCCTGCTCGATACCGAATACGAGATAGGTTCCTACACGAGAACTCTTAGAAGGAGTATACTCAACTGTAAATGCAGTAGGCTCACCATCGAGTACCTGCTTAGTATAAGTACAGATAAGATTACCCTTGAAACCCTTCTCGGTATAAAGTGACTTGGCAATTTCCTTAGCCTTAGCCTTAGTTTCACTAGTCTCAGCAAGTACAGAACCAGTAGCACGATCAATGATCTGATAAACTGTCTTATACTTACGAGCACCTTTCTCATTCTTTACATCATCGATACGATAAGGACGCTCACGAGTATCAGCAACAGCAGATTCACGAGTAATCGAAAAACCTACACCCGCGCAATTCTTGGTCTTCTTATTAAGATAGTCAAGCATGAACTGCTTTGTGTCAGCGTCAGTAATTCCATTAGTCTGTTTCTTACACCAGATCTTATAAGCCTGAGTAGCATCACCAATAATACCAAAAGGTGCTTTCTCAAGTGCTTCCTCTCTAGTAGTTCCAGTTACTTCCATTCTCTTAAAATTCATAATTTGTGCCATAATTCAATAAAATTTTTTAAAACATTAATTCGTATTTAACATCTTCATTAACTCTGTTCAAATTTACTACTTTTTTATTGAATTAACAAAATAATAAATCGGAAATAAATCTAAATTTTCTTGAATTTTGATCTTTGTTCTATTTCAATTTTGGTAATGCAAATATAGTAATAATATATAGTCCTCCAAAATAGAAAATAGATAAATCTTTTGTTAAAAAATTTAACAGATTTAATCTAACCGATTATCTAATTAAAACGGAATATACATCTTTAATAATTCCTTTATCTTATTTGGAATATCCTTATCTAGAATTCCAAATGTAGGAAAAGATGTACATCCATATGAAAAGTCTGAACATATAACTGCGATTCTCTTTAACAGATCTTCTGGAACTATTCCTTTGTTAATCTCATATAAAGTCTTCCAATGAGTCCAGTCAGGCTTCTGTTTCTTTATCTTTTCAGTAATATATGACGTCAGACTAATTAGTGCAAACTTATTATTTATGTCTGTTCCAAGAAAATCTAAGGAAAAGTACTTATTATATAATGCTTGCATTTCCTCATAAGGAGGAGTAGTTATTATATCCATATACCAAAATCACTATGCTCTTTAGCTACAGACTCTGCAACTAATTGAAGCAATCTTTTAAATTCATTCCATCCTTCCTTAAACATTTTGTTAGTCATAGGAAGAACTTTAGTATAATGACCTGGGATAGTAGATACTACAAGATAATTACCTTTAACTGTAGGATTATCCATTCCATAATACTTCTTAGCACAAAGACTAAGAAGCCAAGAATACATAGCTATCTCACGATTATAGTGAAATCTTTCTATATTTGAAGGCATCTCCGAAACTATTTTTCCTATAGTCTTTACATCATTAACTGTAATCGTATTAGTTTCCTTATCTATAGAATAATGATCTAATTTAGATTTCAGCTTTAATATAAATTTAGGATAACCTTCTATTTCAACCTCTACATCTAATAATATAGCTTGTTCAGTATCAGAAATTGGATCATCTATAAGTCCTTTCGGATTAAGTAAATTCTGTATTTTTTTATTTTTAGACAGAGAATCAATACAATTTAGAACTATTTCTCTACTTCTAGGATCAAAATATAGAACTTTCTTATCTTCTTTATAAGAAGATGAAAACTCAAGTCTGTCTCTCCAATAAGGCTCACATTTTTCTCTTACAGTCTCTATTTTAGAAGAAGACAAATTTCCACCATAATAATCTATAGTAGTAGCTTCTTTAATTATATCCTCATCAGTAACTTCTCCTTTTTCTTTATATAAGTAAAACAGTCTATCTGCTAATGCACCCATTTTTGCAGTTGGCTTATCAACTGTCATACATACCTCAAATAGATCATTCTGCAAGGTTAATTGATGTACTCCACTACCTAAATCAAAAGCAGCACTATATACTGGCTTAAATCCTTGAAAGAACTTTTCAGGATTTCCGTCTTGATCAGGATTTATTAGACTTAATCTTGAATTACTTATATAATTAGAATATTTTTTGGAGAAATACTCTTCATCGTCAATTTTCTGAAGACGTAGTGTATCTATTAATGGTTTTATAATCATAGTAGTTCTCTAAAATATGGAAATACAGTATTCATAAATAACCAATATACTTCTTCTATTTCTTCAGAATCAAGGGAATATACTCTACCTATTGGACCCCAATCTTGATTATTATCAGAATCCATTAGCAGAGTAGGAATACCTGCAAGATTACATTCTATAAAGTTAGCAATAGAGTCATCAATATGTACATCACATCCACTTCTTTTGAGTTGTGGTACTTTACTTAAATGTACTCCAAATACTTGATATATTGGAGCTTTAGGAAGATTATTCTTTACTAAGTATTGTTTTATCCAATCTTTAGGAATAACTCTTGCAGTAGTATAACAGTGTACCTCGAAATTAGGATAATGTTTTATAGGAAGATTCATCCAAAAATCCTTATCAGTACGAAGGATTCTCATTACATTTTGTGTTACTTCACTATCACTAGAAGGATTACCAAATTTTTCTAGGTATACTTTATACCAATAATTTACAGTATCATCTAAATCTAAAGATATTTTCATAAGTTCTTCTACCTCATCTTCATGAGGTCCTTTAAGCTGTTTATTATAACTCTTCAATGTCTCTTATATCTCCAATAATGATATCATATTTGGAATCTAATATTCCTACAAATTCTTCATAGTTCTGGAAATTATCATTAATTGATGAATAATTCTCTAGAATGTTATCAATTAATTTATCATGGCAATCAGAGAGAGATTTAGATAGAATTACTTCTATCCAAACAGAACCATTTTGTATATCACAAATCGGAACTATATATTTATTCATTATAACTCTTCTATTTCATCAATAGGACCCAAACTTTCAACCGTAACATCTAATTCACACATTGCACGGTCAAACGAAGAATAATCTACATTAGGGGTAAACGGAAGTAATTTTGCTATAAATAGTTCATTTGCTTCCTCTATACTTTCTGCTTCAAGTGAATATAACCTTATTTCACCATCATGTTCGTTGCAGAATTTAAATATATATTTCATTTATTATGATATTTTTCTAATAATTTATAAAATAATTCTACATCCATTACAGCTAATGTTCCTTTACTTATTGAACCTCCTTCTGCACTCTTTTTCCAGATCATAACTAATTCTCTTGGATCAGTACATTCAGATCGAATATTAAAATAGTTAGGAAAATTAGCGTAATGCTTTGCTTGAATGGCAACTTCTAGTTCTCCATTAGTATCTGCAATATCTACTTTATTATTATCTAATTTCTTAGATTCACCAGCAGATCTACAAGCACCAGAATAACCTATTTCCTTTAATCTTTCAACTATCTCATATTCTAAATCTCGACCTTTATTCTTACTCTTCTTAGCTCTAAAATGAGATGCAGTCTTTGGATCCAACCATTCAAATAACGTTTTATCCTTTCCTCCAGTTCCAGGTTTATTACATCTAATTTTAATAGCTGCAATACTTAGTCCTGTCTCTTGACTTGCTTCTTCTATAGAAGAGAATTCTTTAGTTGTACCGTTTTTAAAAATTGCTTTACAAGATGTATTCAATTCAGTCTATTTTCTTTTAGCCATAATATAAATTCTTTTATTAAGTTTAATGTTTCTTTTCTACCATATTTCTTATAATGATCACTTATATCTTTTGTTCCATATTTAAATGGAATCCAAGTATAGATTAGCTCAGGATGATCCTTCTTAATTTTATTCATAAAGGAAATTCCAGTATAATCATTATCGAATAATACTATAATATGTTCAAATCTTGACTTTAGATTATCTAATACAGAATCACTTATAAATTGAGTTTCACTATTAGGTGCACAGGCTGGAATTCCCATAGAGTATAAACACATACAGTCTTTCATACTCTTAGTAATTACTAAGAGTTTACCTTTTTTAGGTAATTGATCATATCCTTGTATCTTTTTACTTGGCCAATTAGTAATAAAACGATAATTAGTTCTTTTAGGAAAATAGCACCTCCATAATTCTAGACCTTGATACTTCTTACCATAATATCCATATATAGGACAATTTTGTGTAGATTTAGCTAATAATTGATCATTTAAGAATACATGTTTACAAGAATAAACATTAAACTTCTTTAGTATATCCAGATTAATTCCGTATCTACTCCACCACTTTAATTCTAATTCGGAGAAATCTTGAACTTCAATCTGGATTTTTGAAATCTCTTTATCTTTTATTTTAACTGGATTCTCATTTATTTTTCCAATATTCTTATGAAGGGAATTATTCTTTACTATACCAAAGTCATTTGCAATTATATCTAATGCTTCAAAATAATTACATTTAAATAAGTCCTGTACTACTCCAAATACATTTAAATGTTGACCAGTAGCAAAATCTTTAAATATCAAGCTACCAGAATTATTTCTATAAAAACTACAAGTGGGTTCTCTATCTCTCCTTAAAGGAGATCTAAAGAGCCCATGTTTTACAGGTATATGTAAATAGAATTCCATGATTTGCTCCTCGGAAAACTTGGAGAGAATCATTTCTTTAGTTACTTTAGTTTTAAACTGGAAATTCATATTTTTACATTTACATTAATGTGCAAATTTAATAAATTTCTAGTAAAAACCAAAGTTATTTAAGAATTAGAGGAGGGATGCAAAATCCACTTCCTCTGACTCTTGATCGACAGAATCTGTACTATTAGAAGTAGTACTCATATCAGTAGGCTTAGCTTTGAAATATTCTTCTCTCCTTCCTTCTTCATAAGCAGAGAAAAATACTTTATCTCCGAGGAAATTATCACAACAGAATCTTTGACCTTGCTTATTAATTGCTACAAACTTAGGAAGTGCTGCCTGAACATTTCCACCCTTATTCTTTCCTACCAGCTTAAGTTTAGTCTCTTTATTCTTAGCTTTATCAGTAATCTGAATAAATGCTTTAGCAACATCATCAAAACTCTTAAACTTAGAACTTGCAGCTTGCATCTTTGCAAATCCTTCAGGATTAAGTACTTCTGCTACTTGAGCAATAAAGGTCATTGTTCTATCGAAAGATGAAGCACCAGGATATTTATGTCCATCCTTACTAGTATATTCAGGACGAACATCATCTCCGGCTTTAGGATAGAATATAGATTCCTCATAATATCCATCCTCTCCTTCAAAACGCACTTTAAGAATAGTATATGTTTGAGAAGGATCTTTCTTACCTTGTACAGATTCTATTCTTGCTCCTGCAAATTTTACATTATATATATTCCAAGGTTTGAGACGAGGTTGAGTAGTTGATGTTGCTTGAATTGTTGAAAGAGAACCAAAATTAAAATCGGACATAATTACTTAATAATTAAAGTTGAAAATAGGATGAATCTATCTGTTCTATGTCTGCATCTTTATCATCTACTAATACAGAAAGATCTATATCAAGAGGAAGATCCTCATCTATCTTTTCTGTATTTATATTTTCATCACCAATAAGTTCAGTTATTACATTATTTCCTACAAGTTTAAATAATCCTTCTTTAGATTCATGAGGTACTATATCAAATGTATCACCATACTTGTGCAATTCTTGATTCTTGGCACCTCTACAAGCTACAGTATTACTCTTTGTAACTTTATTTCCTCCTTTAGTACCAAATGCTTCATCCTTACCAATTATAGGTTGCATAAGATTTCCGCACTTTTCATACTTTATATCTAATTTATCATCAGAATTAACGTTTAAGAGTTCTACTGCAGCAGTATTTAGACAATACTTATTATCTTCGAGAATCAACTGTGGTTTTGAAGATTCTCCTTTCTTAGCAGTTTTTGCTAAAGACTTTTTTACTGATTTACATTCTCCAGTTTCTTCATTAGTTATAAGAAACTCTTTTGTGTCAGTATTATACTGAATTTCAAATTTAATTATCATTCGTCCCCGTTTTCAAATTCATTAATTCGATCTAATACAGTCTTAAGATCAGGTTCAATATACTTTTCATCAAAGCATCCTGCTACTGAACGACATGTATCATTACCATCAGTTCTTGTCTTAAAACGATAACCTACTTCATCATTATCAGTAATATAACGTTCACTATATATAATATAAGAGAACAATCCATCAATATTTACAGTTTTATCAAGCATTTTACCACTTGAATACAACTTCCAGCTTTGATCTAGATCAGTTCCATCATTTATAATGTGTGATATAAGTACTACAGTAAGATCATCTCTAAGCTCCTGTGCCTTCATTATAAGGTCATAGTAATTTTTAGCTTGCAGAGAAAACTTCTCAAACCCTTTAGTAAGTGCATTGTCCATTATCTCTCCACTAAGACAATAATTCATATCATCGATGACCAATGTCTTAATTTCAGGACGTAATTTAGATACTACATCTAGTACCTTATGTATTTGTTCATAGTTATGACTTACAAACCAGTTACCAACTGGTTTCTTATCTTTTATTTCAAACTTGGGATACTTCTTCCTAAATCCAGGAATCTGTAGTTGTTTATTAGTACAACTAACAATAAAAGTACTTTCTGGATCCAAATACTTAATGGAAGTTGACTTACCAGAATTACTTAATCCACATAGACAAATACATTGACTCATTTACAATACAAATTTATTTGTTTCATTATTATTATCTTCTGTTTTATTTAATATCCACTTTGGATTCTTATACTTCTCATAATCAAATATCTCATCAGGCTTGGGTAATTCTTTAAAGTAATTAATCCAACCATAGAAACTCGCTCCTATTTCTACATCACAATCTCCGAAACGATTCTTAAGTACCATAATACTTCTAAATGTTCCTTCTAACTGAGATATATCATATTTCTTATAGGTCTTCAAAGCGTCTCTGAATGGATTATACAAAGCTAGCATCACGTTACAATCTTGAACAGTATTTCCACTGTCTTTTGCATCATTAATGGTAAAGGCTGACTTGCCCTGCTTAAAACGCTCTATATTACCTTGCTCTCTATTTGCTTGCTGAATAACAACTGGACTTATTCCACACTTCTCTCTCAGTGTTACTAAATAACTAGATAAGAGATCCATTTCTTGCTTTAGACTTCGCCCTTGTTGTGGTCTTATAAGTCCAATATGATCTATAATTACATTATATATAAGATTAGGATTATTAGGAGTATAAGTCAACTTATTTTCAGTTTCTTTGAAACTACCCATCTCTTCCAACCTTTTTCTAAGAATAGCATATACAGTATTAGCATGTACTTGCTTATCATAGATTTCTAATTTAGAAGAAATTTTATCAATCCAAGGCTTACATTTAAGTAATAATTCATAATGTTCATCAGATAGCACATAGTTTGATTCTCTAGATAGTATCTTCTTAAAAGATAATTCTATTCCGTAAGTTTCAAATATATAGATAGATAATAACTTTATAAATAAAGATGTTTCATTCATTTCTAATGAGAAATACAATATCTTAAAATCATCATCATCTAAATGTGCCATAAGTGGTTTATAAACATATGAAAAGAGAGCAAATGAAGTTTTACCTGCTCCTGAATTTGACAAAACCAAAGTATAGGTATCTCTGCATACTCCATCAATTATTCCCTCCAATTTCGGAAGTCCAAATGGTATACCATGGTTAAGTCCTTCTCTACCTCTGTCAATCTCTTCAAAGATATTATCTGAAATCATAACATTCTTATAGTATCAAAGTTTATATTAGCAGAGTCTTTACCATTTTTCAAAGCATCTAAATCATTCCACTTCTGATCTACTATAAAAGTAGCTAATGAGCAGTTAAGTATATTATTTTCATTAGCCCATTTAACTAATTCTATAATAGCTTTATGTCTATTCGGGCTAAAATTTATAGCTTTTGAATACTTAAAATAAGCATGTTCTAGAGAATCAAACTTCTTAGAGATTCCTCTCAGTGGAGTTAGAGTTCCATTTATATAACCAAACTGAGGATACTCGTCAAATAATTCTTTACCCATTTCAAATGAACTTCTATATAGATTCTTAACAAAGTTCTTATTTATAGGTATTGTATATGGATCGAAGGATACACCTTGTTCCGGAATCTTATATGATTTTAAGATTATTTCTTTCTCTTGTAAACTTAATAAAGTATTTCTTAATGGAATATTATTTTGTTTGCTTACATTTAATAAATCACGAAATAGTTCTTCATTTCCATCATTTTGAAGTATTAAAAGAACTCTTAGTACTAGTAATTCATCAGATGTAAGCCTATATTTATCTAGAATACATATTTCCTCCTCTAGCGTTAATGTTAAGTGTGTCAATAAGTTTAAAAATAGAAATTATATTAGTTCTATCTTCAAACTATAAAAGTTTATAACTCTTTCGAGTTTTTATCAATTATATATGGTTCTAAGAACTCTTGATACAATTCCTCAAAACGATTTTTAATCATTTCTAAATCGTACTTCTGTCGAAGTGCACTCCAAGGAGCATTTCTTAAAAGTGTATCAAGTATCAAGAATTCAAGCATTCTTTCTTTTATCATAAGTTAAAATCTAAAAGTGAAATCTTTTAGTTTCTTTGTATAAGGTCTTGGTTCTTTTCCTTCAAGTACATCATTTAGTCCATCTTCATCTATAGTAATATAAGATTGACCTTTATGACTCTCTGTAAACCATTTAACTTCTACAGTATTATCAAGTACTAGATAAAACATCTCTGCTTGCTTACCTTCCTCTTGTCTAATAACTCTTCCAAGTCTTTGTCTTGCTTTAGTTTTTCCACTATCAGTTCCTAGCACAATACCTACTGATAATCCTGATATATCCATACCTTCATCGGCTTTCCTTACAGTATGTAATACCCCTATAGACTCTTTATTAAATTCTTCAATAGTAGTACGTCCTTTCTTCTTGCTTACCTTACCAGTATATACTTTACCATTCATACCGATAGATTCTGCCATCTTTACATTATTTGAGAATGTAATTATTTTAGAATCCGGGCGAGCCTCTATTATTTTTCTAGCAAGTTCAATCTTTTTTGGATGATTATTTATAAATCCTTTACGAGATTGCATTAGTTGCATAAATCTCTGAGATTTAAATTTAATTGTTTTGAATACTTGCTTTCTTTGTTCCTCTGATCCATTTGGACATCTCTCATTTCTAAGAGCATTACATTCTATATGTCCATTCTTTCCAACTAATTTCATTACTAGACCAAAGTCAAAATTAAAGTACTCGTAACATTCGGTAAACTCTTTATTATAAGTATTATAGGTATCTAAATCATCTACATTAATTAGAACTAAATACTCTTTATAAGGAGCTACCCATCTATTTATTAAACATTCAGCAATAGGTACAGTATCACATATTGGACAATACTTATTTATTAGTTCATGTCTACCATCAAGTCTTTCAAAAGTTGCAGTTAAACCTAATATAAGTTTATAATCCACTTTTTCGAATACCTTACTCAATTCTAGAGCTCCACTTCTATGAATTTCGTCTATTATAAGTAAATCACAAGTCCACTGTCTAGTAATAACAGTATTAATTACTTGGACTTCACAATTAAAACTAAATCCCCAGTTATCCAATTGCTCATTCCACTGTTCTCTAAGTAATGTTGTCGGTACTACAATAAGAACTCTCTTCTCTGGAGCAAGATTAAGAAGTTTTTGAATTATCTTAAGACCTATTCTTGTTTTCGATTTTGTTATCGTATGGCTTTTTATCCATACTTCTTACTATTACTAGTAAGTCCCGCGTACATTTTTACCATATCTTAAAAAAAGATTTAGGTATCAGACACTCTTGGAGAGATTATATTCTATTTTTCAATAGGTTCACTCTCTACGCTGTACGATGCTGAAGATTCTTTGATCTCTTCAGTTATCTCGGAGTTATCCTCTAGAGGACTTTCGCCGATTTTGCCCGATAATAATTCCGAAGATTTCTCAATCGGAACGGCTTCATACCCTGTTACAGGTATATATTCATTTGAATAATAAAATAAACTATTTGTTTTACGTATTAAATAAGGATTATCTTTTGTTGCATCTCCATGTTTGTTTAAAGTACTTTTTGAGGATCCATTTTCAAGAGCAGCTGTGGTAATCTCTCTATAGTATATTACCTTACTATCTCTTTCTATAATAGCATATTTACCCCATTTACTATTAACAATCATAAAATTTTTGTTAATATGATTAATGAGGTCATTTAAGTTCTCAAATTTTTCTTTACTAATAATATATCTATTTAGAAATAAATTAGTAAATGCTCTGTCATGACTAGCTCTTTTTGAACTTCTATTTATAAGTCTAATAGCATCAGCAACACAATCACATTCAGCTTCAAGTTTATATGTTCTAATATTGTATATATAACATTTTATCCAATTATGCTGTTGTCGATAAGTTACCAACTCTCCAGACTTATATTTATCTTTCAATGTATTAGATATTTTTTCTTTTATTTCATTAGTAAGTTTTCTTCCTTCATTAGCAATTACAGAACTAGAAAAATTATATTCAGGTTGTATAAAATCTAAATAAAATTGTTCTCTTTCAAATTGTTTTTCTTGACTACAATATTCTAATACATTATAAATAAACGAATCCTCTCCATACTTATTCCAAGCACTTTGAAAGTGTTTATTATGAGATTTATTATATTTAAGATTATGGTAATGCTCGTGTAGTCTATTATAAATATCCTTTGAGGATCCTACATATCTCTTTCCATTACTTAAATTAAAAAACTCATAGATTCCACACTTAAAACGTAAAGTGTCTTCAATTTTTTGCATAATACAATTACTTTTAGATTAAACTTTATTTTTTATTATGCAAATATAGTAATTTATTTTATATCTCAAAAAAACATATGTCTTACAGGATTTCTATAAGAAACCAAACCCAGTTGCACATTCACAGGTTGCATGGCCTTTAGCCTGTACCCATCTTTTGATACACTGCTCCTGTCGAATGTCTCTAGTACTTTTCTTTACTTCATACATTCATAAATACGTTAAAGTAACTATGAGTTATCTTATAAGTATATTATGACAGTTCAATTCCTTTAAACTTAGCCACTTTCTCTATTTCATCAAGTTTCTTCTCCCACTGAGAAGCGTGATACATTACTTCGTTCTCGAGTCTAAAGAGTACTTTATTTCTAAGAACAGTAAGTTGTTCCGTTGTAAGCTCTGAATATTTCTTGTTACGAAGATTAACCATAGCACGAAGTTCACTAAAGTTAAGCCCTCCAGGCTTTACAGTAAGTTTTACTGTATTTTTGATATTCAGACGCTCTTTAATAAGTTCCAGCTTACTTCTTTTATTTCCCTCACTATCTTTCTCATTAAATTCCTTCATCTCATCTGGGGTAAGACATACACCCATATTGAGAATAAAGCTAAATGTAATATGCTTGTTATCAAAATTTCCCATTTGGTCAAGACAGGAATCCATTACTGACCCAATGGAAATATTTTCAAATTCACGAGGGAGCTTCCCTGTAAATATACTAATTGGAGAATCCTCAAAACTATGATTAGTAAAATATTCTGCATTCTTCTTCTTGAAGTCAAGAATATTTTGCCAATACATAAATTTTGGATAACCTTTACCATCAGCACTAATACTTCCTAATTCCATTTTACGCATAAAGAGTTCGACATTACATTTCTCTCTTTGCTCTCTAATAATATTAAGAAGTACATATCTTCCAGGATTTATCTTATCTGTACTATAAAGCATAGATTGACAATGTGCATAAAATGTCTTAAGCTGTTCAGGAGTCGCATCGATCAATTTAATTTCTGGTTGAGAACCATCTGACTGACGTGCAAATTTCCAAACAAAAGACTTAATATCGTTATCACGGGCATTCATAGCTTCAGTTAGCTTTTCTTTCATTACTGTCATAAAATTTAAAACTCTTTTTCATAAATACTTTTCATCTTACATTATATACTCTTTAATTATCTCTTTTGGTTTAGTAACAAATTTAAGAAATTGAACTGCATCATATTTATAAGGAATCATTTCCTTACCATTATACCATTTATCTATTCCAGCTCTAACTTCTTGAATTGTTAAAAAACCAATCTCTCCAAGATCAACGCTTTTATGATTCCAATTTGGATACCTAGTACACATTATATACTTGGATTCATAGTTTATATTATCTTCCAAACATTGAAATACATAGGTTATGTAACCTTGTTGATCTTTAGAACTTGCAATAAGTTGTGCATAAGCAGTCATGAGTAATATATACAACCGTACTTTGCAAAATCACTAACACACTTATCTATTCCTTCAAAACAAGGATACTTATTACACTCTTTGCAAGTTCTATTAGGAAATTTAAGTCTTACTCCGTACTTATCCTTTTGTACTTTCAATGGGTTCATTTAAAAAAATAAGGAATAGAACTAGTCTAAGACTAACTGTAATTCCTCCTGCTTTCTAATAGTTCTTTACTTTATTATTCTCTATAGATAAACTATTTATCTCTAATCTTAGAGAATCTATCTTAGAATCTATTCTTCTTATATATTCCTCTATACTAGGAGGGGAAGGGTGAGTTTTCTTCCAGTAATAGTCAAAAGTTAATCCTCCTACTACAAAAACAAGAAAACCTACCCCACCAGCTATTAACATTTGAAGTCTATCTTTGTTAATTTTTATTTTTGACATCCCTTGCTTTGGTTATTAAACCAATGTATATACTTCATTACTCTATCTAAGAATTTAGGATTTTTCTGCATACCATTTACTACTTCCTTCTCTACATCAGAGAAATCCTTCTCTAAGGATTCCATCTCCTTATTAGTTAAGAAACGTGCTTTCATATCAGCATATCCATCGATAAACTTTTCAGGATTATCTTTAAGATAATTAGCTTCTTGCTCAAGAAGTGCTTTAACTACTCGTGTATTAATTAATCCAGGTTCTTTTACATAAAGTGCTGGGACAGATGCTTTTGCACGTGCAATTGCTTTACGAATACCTTTCTCTTTATTAAATGTATCTATAGGATTACACATTGAGATTCCAAGCTTCAATACTTTAGTTACAATGCCTATATCTATCATTCCATACCCTTCAGTATATTCGTCTACTTGATAATTAATAGAATATCCCTCATAATCCTTACTTGGAAGCATTTCACTTATTGCAACAATTACAAAATGATGAGTCTTACCTGCATAATCAACAAAAGAATCTACAATTGATTCAATATGCTCTTTCATTTCCTCTTTTTCTTTTTAGATTTAACTTGATATAAAGACAACTTGTTTTCTCTTACAAATTCCTCTGTTACTCCTAATACAGTAACATGTCTAGTCATTGAATGTCCTTTATACTTAATTTCAGTGACTTTATCCTTTATATTGAGAAATTTGTCAGACTTATAAAATTGTGTAGCACGAAGTTCTACCATACTCTTAGTAGTATTATATATACTAACTTCATATAAGAAATATGGAAGAACCTCTACTATGTCATCCTCTAAACGGTAGAGTATCGGGATCGTAGGTTTTCCCATTCCAGGAGTATTTCCTTACAAGACTAGTTGATACTCCTGTCTTACGATTTTCTGTTTGAAATTCTGATAAGATTTGTGGAATATCGTCTTGCCAACATTCAATGGAATAAGTAGTCTTACTAAACTTCTTATTCTTATAAAGATTAATAATAAGTTTACTTCTAACCTTAGTAAACTTACTAGGAATATTATGAAAATGTCCATCTCCTTTAAACATGTGACGATACTTTCTTAAAGCACGTCTTTCTGCTGGAGTCTTCTTCCAAGACTCTATAGGAGTAACAGGAAATGGTCTAAGAAATCCCATTTCTCTCATGACATCATCATTATTTACATCAATCCAAAGGTCCTTTTTAGCTTTTGTCTTTTTCATGCGTGTATATTACCACATTTAGTACATTTATAAATTCCGAATTTGTAGTCAAATAAGACTTGTTGCACTGTTAACCTACATCTAGGACAAGTGCATAATTTAGAAGTTGGGAATTTTTTCATATTCTCTAAAGAATTCTTTTACAATACTCTTTATAGTTTTATTATACTTAGTCTTATAACAATTATTCCATACTCCACTTCTATAAATCCAACTAATAGATTTAGAATCAACATCATTAATAACGTATCGATGTACGTTCTCCAACTTAGTTTCATTAATTATTCCAGAACCATGTATTCTTAAACAGTAGTGATTACAAGTATTATTACCAGTAACTGATCTTGAATAATGTTTATTCTTGGATTTGTTTAGTATTTCATATTCAATATAAGACTTATTTTTCTTACAAGCATCATATACTATTAAAGAATACTTGATGTCTAATCTATCGAGATACCTAGCTATCAAAGCAGCAAGATAACAACATCCTCCATAATTAATGCCATAAGTATCGTCCAAGAATTTGCAAAGATTATTTATTGAACACTTTAATTTGTGTAGATTTAATTTTTGCATAAATCCTTAATTTCATCTATAATGCCTTTATATTCTTTAAGATAAGTTCTTAAATCTAGAGTTTTATCAGCATACATACTACATAATCGATAATCAGCTACACATTTAAGAGCAGACTCGAGAGATATACCGTATGCAGCATTCTTAAACTCTTGTCTTTCATTTTCCTTACCTTTATTAACAGTATAAAGTAGCTCCAAATCAAACTTCTTTATACCATCTCTAAGAGGAATAAGTCGAAAATCCTTTTCTTCTATTACCATTATCCGTTGCCTGTAACGATTCTTTGCTTCACACTACCAGGTCTTGTGGTAGCTGCTTTAAATCTTTCAGGCTGACGATCCCACCAAAGCTGTGCTCGGTGAAGATTCTCTAGTTTCTTCTTATATTTCATAATTACTTATTAAAAAATTCAGAAAGTTCAATTTTAATAAAGGAATCTGTACTGAAACTATCATCGATAGCTGCAATAATTACATTCTCCTTAAGTTCTTCCTCATCTGGAATTCTAAAGTTTGTAGAAATTTCTTTTTCAATCAATCTTAAAAGAACTCCATCTTTTGGTTCACGTCCAAGAAAATACCATGAAAAATGTTTCTTACAGAAAGAATTAATAGAATTTATTATCTTTTCTTCTTCCTCTTCAAGACGTCTAATTTCAGCTCTAATCGAATCTCGTTTATCATAAAGATCTTCTAATTCTTTATACTCTTTACTTGGAGTATAATTCTTCAGAATTTCTTCTTTCTTCTTTTCAATACCTTTAGAAATTTCTCTTCTCAACTTAGCAGCTACAGCTGCAATCTCTGATTTATTTAACTTCGCCATCTTTTATATAATTTATAATAATCATAATTACTGTTATCCAACTCATTAGAGTTCCTACAACCAACATTCCTATCTCTTTTTCATTTTTAAGATTAGGAAATATGGCATAATTAAGTCCACAAGCTATTATACATCCTATACAATATATAGTTAATCCCACCATCTTCTTGTATACATTTCCCTCAGCTTATAGTATAGGTGCCAAGCTTTTTCTACATATAAGTCATCCTTGATAATAGCTCCAATTTTTGGGTCATCAACTTTACTAGCATGATGAGGACTTAGAAACCTATTAACATTTCTAGTATTGACATACTTATCTATTCCCCAAGTATAGTTTGGTTTATAGAATCCTTTTTCATCAGTATAAGAATTACCTGCAATTATTTTACAATTAGGATTTTCTTCAAGTATTATTGTAATTAGCTTTATCGCAAGATTCATACGAGCTACATCAAACTCATATCCCTCATGTAAATGATAGATCATCAATCTATCTCTTACTCTAGATATTTGTTTCCGTTCTACAAAGAGAATACTTGACCAGTCGAAATCATATATTCCAAGTAATGTCTTAAAATAAGAGAACCAACGTTTTATTCCATTGAACAAATTCTTTCTGTCCCTTACTTTACGATAAATAGAATAATATATATTACTAATTTTCTCTAGCACCATAAACTAATAACCAGGCTAAAATAATTATTACTATACCTATTATTAAAATCATATTTGTTGACTTGCTTTAACCGCTAACTTGTCAACGATCTCATTATATTTACTACCAGAATGACCTTTAATGTGAATAAATTGTATATCGCCACAAAGAGATTTTACTCTATTAAGTTCTTTATCAAATTCATTCCATAAAGGAATATTCTTCTTCCTTTTCCATCCTTTTGTTGCACATCCGATACAATATTGAGAATCAGTATATATCTTAAGAGAATCAATACTTTCTTTTATCATTCTTAATGCAATTATAATTGCACCAAGTTCCATCTGATTATTACTCGTCCTCTTATACATATTAGAGTACTCTAGAATAGACTTATCTCCTTTTAAGATAACTATCCCAATTCCTCCCTGATCTCTCAATGAAGAATATGCACCATCAGTGTATACTGAATATATCTTTGAGTTCTTCATTTGAGATTGTACCTTCTATTGTGGATGTTTTTAACCCAAGAAACAAAGCTAACTTTATGATATCACTCTTATTAAATAAAATGATATTATTAAGTATATATTCGGCCATTTCAGTCGGGTCTATTTTGTCTTCATCTTTCGGGTATTTACTAATCCAATATTCTAATTGAGGAATATATTCTTCAACTTCCTCTCCAGTATGTCTTAACGTCTTAGAGTGAAGATATTGAGAATCTCTTTCTAAAAGATCAAACCATTTCTTCATATATAATCCAAGATAGTAGGCTTTTTGAATATCGTCTCCTATAAAATCTAGGAGCTTCTTGGATCTATTCATAAGAAAGTCATCTTTTAAATCAAGTACAAATATTGTATCAACTGTAAGTGAAATCATTCAAGTACCATTAGGGATGTTCCACATATATCAGATCTTTGTCCAACATAATATTCAGAGTCTTTTGGAATAATAGCATTAAATACTTTTAACTTAGTTCCTTTAGGACACTTCCTTCTAAGTATTTCAATCTCTTCAATTACTCTATCTTTAGAAGTAAATGCGTGAAAGAAACCTTGACCTATTTCTGTAAGTCCAAATATTTCTGTTGATACTTTTTCATTATCTTCCACTATTGGTTTATTAAGTTCAAATATGAAATCTCTATACGGAGTAATATATTTGTCCTCTAATACTATTAGAATCTTATAGCATTCTATATCTCTTTCAGCTTTTAAAGGAGACTTTTGAAGTGAGTATAAACACATTAGAATAAAGTTAAACTTTTATCATAATTTACATACAAATTATCTCCTTCGTTATCTATAATATACCTTAGTATATTATTTCCTACTTCTAATCCAGATAATATTCCAATCTTACAAGATCCATTAAAGTCAAAATATACAACTTGTTTAAATTTATCTTTAAAGTTATCTTTAACCTTTGGATTTATATCTAGATCTAAAATTTCTTTTAAATTGTAATATTCTTTTGTCATAATATATTGTTTTAGCATAGGTAGAGAGGCTCGAACTCCCGACACCTGGTTTTGGAGACCAGTGCTCTACCAACTGAGCTATACCTATGTGGAATATTATCCTATAAGATGCATAATTTCTATTGCATCAAACTGACATATATCTATTTCAGAACTGAACTCTATTTCAAGGAATTTCTTCATGAAGTCATTAAAATTAGCACAATACTCAATCCTTTCTTCATAAGGAAACTCATCTGGACTAAGAATATGACCAAACAGATTATCAAATTCTGTATTATCATCTTCTTCATTTCTTTCTTCTATACTATAAACATAGTCATAGATATCATCTTCAGTTGACTCAAAATCTTCAGCAGAAATAATTCTTTTAGTTTCTGCATTAACAAGAATTACCTGAAGAGTGTAATCAGTTACTTCTGAAGTACCAAGAATTGCAATAAACTTATTTTCCATAATTAAAACATTAAAAATTAGTACAGGAGAAGAGACTCGAACTCTCACGGCTTTCGCCCTTGGCTTCTAAGACCAATATGTCTACCATTCCATCACTCCTGCAGCAATGTTATCCTATAACTTTTGCATTACCACGAAGAATAATCTCTGCATTACCGGTAACCTTTACTTCTACATCACCACCTGCAATAACTTTTCCTTCGTACACTACATTATGTTTATTAAATGAATCTGGTTGAATCCATACAGTTACGTGGTCATTAGCATGTATAGTAGATCCAACTCCTCTTACATCAGCCATTATTTTTCTACTTTTAGTTTCTGCATAATTGCAAAAACTAAATCAGGATTTGTACTTTTAACAATCCATAAATCTTCCTTTGTATCAATAATCTCTCCAATAGGAAAGTATTTCTTTATCGAATCAATCGCATATTCTTTCTTTGTAAAGAGACCTTCGACAAAAACATCTCGTCGTATAGAACTCAATCTATTTATTACTCTTACAATATAAAAGTATTTTTCGTTATCTTCTAATTCCATATATCAAGCCATATAAATGTTTCACCCTCTACAAAGTAAGGATATACCTCTTTCATAAACTGTTCCTTTATATCAGGATTAATATATTTAGTTAAGAGATATACATCCTCTTCTTGACAAATATCCTTTCCAAGAAGTTCGTCTTCTATTTTTCTTGGAACTGTATTTTCATCAAGTATTTCATTCTCTCCTATATCTAATTCTTTATAAATATGGTAATTATATACATATTGATTCTTATACCATATTCTATAGTATTCATTTAGATTAATGAAAGGTCTAGGATTATAGAAGAAAGAATTGTTCCAATGTCCATAAGTATCATCCTGTAAATGTTTAATCAATTTACGACTGCAAAACTTAGGAAGTATTCTTCTTTCTATTATATCAGAATCTCTCAGTATTGTACTTTTAGTAATTTCCTCTTTAGGAGTGTATTTATAAAGTATAATTTTCATAATATTTAAGTATGCTTCATTAAACCTATTAGAAATATACAATCAATCATACATAAAACAATTAAGGCCATGGTAATATTTCTTTTTAGTTTTAAGTCTTCTGGGTCATTACAATTGTCCTTAGTTATTAGGTGTGCAAGCCCCATTAAAGCAGTTATTGCCACAAGTATAGGAAATATTATACAATATGTTAGTATTTGGGGATGCTTCCATTAGTACAAATCTTCTGAAAATAGTCCTCTTTCATGTATAGTTTTTCCCTTCTTCACTTGTCCTGCTTCTAATGCTATTTGCATTGCTTCAGTTCTATTTACAAACCGACCTTTTGAGGTGAAGAAACCTTGTGATGAAGGATCTTTTCTCACTAAATCTTTAAAATGAAACATAATATCACAGTGTCTATAACCTAAAATACATTTATGAGCATCACTATAAGTAATTGATTTTACAGGTTCTTTTCTCAGAATGGCAGAACAGAGTATATATTCAGTGTCTTCTAAGTTCTTTTCAGCATTATACAATTGAAGGAACTCCTTATACTTTTGTTTCCACCGTTCATACTTTATATTGCCAACTTCTTTTAATCTCCTCTCTTTATAATACTCTTCAAGAAGAAGCATATTTTCTTCTTTCCATACTTTCCAATCTTTCTTTTCTTGTTCACTGAGTCTCTTTTCAAAAGCACGTTTTAATTTTGCTTTAAAGAAGGGATCATCCATCTTAGCATCTATTTTATCTTTTACATCTGAAAGTTTCATATTATAAGTTCTATTATTTTCTTTTCTCCTTTATGTGTTGCTGTTATTTTTACTCTACATAAGTCTTGTAATTCACTAATAAAGCAGAGAGGAAGTTTACTAAGTTCTTCTACATTAATATCCTTATCAAATTGAGGAAATAGTTGAAAGTTATCTACAGTAACTTCATTGATGGTTTCACTCAAGTTGCCTCCATATAAAATAAAGGAACGTTCATTACTACCTGTATAGAAGAACATCATACTATTGTAAATATTAATTCCAACTTCTTTGCACTTTTCACGTATTCTTCTAAGTTGTTTTATGAAGTTCTTCATATATAGAAGGTCAACATAAGAAAATCTTTTAATATTCATTTTACAAAAGGTATTATCCAATCAACTAAAAGTACAAAGAATAAAATTAAAGGACATACTACAAATACTATATGAAGTATTCTATCTACTTTATCTAATTCATTCCAGTTTTTTATCAATGGTATTAATTTTACCATTGTTATCATCATAAATGCTGTTAAGCATAATAATCTAACTATTATATTCATGATTTTCCATTAAATATATTTCTACACTCTTCAAGAAAGAACCAATCCAATAGGATTCTATTCTTTTCTTTCCATCTATTATAAACACTTTTATTAGATATTATAGCTTTTTGACGATAGATGTTCTTTTCTTCATTATTCATGATTGACATTGTATTGCCCATAGCATTATGTCATGTGCTATATCATTATTATCTTCTTCAATAACTACTCCCCATAGACAATTTAAAAATTCTATAAACTTTTCTTCGTTTACAGAATTAAAAGTTTTCATGTATTTTATTATTGAAGGTACATCAAGTAAGTTGTCTTTATTAGTACAGAAGTAACATACAGTATTATCAGTACTTTCTCCTCCAATCACACTTAATTCTACTCCATCTATTGAGTAAAATGAAAGGATTGAATTATTAATATTTATTTTATTCTCTTGGCAAATTTCTTACAATAATGTTCCTCTCTTTCTATACAGAAAGTAAGAGCTTCTAATCTTGTGGGATCAATAAAATCTTCTTTTTCCATATTAATATTTTCTATTACCTATTATACTGATATTATTAAGTAATTCTTGTACTTTAGGATTATTGAAATTATCCATTATGTACTTATTTATTTGATTTTCACTCACATTACTTTTTGCTCTGAGATAGTTCAATAATGTGTGATTATAGTAACGAGATAGAGAATCCAATATGTTATGATTTTTTTCTTGAAACTTTTCAGGTAAATCATTACAATATATTGATACCTGAGTAGGACCATTCATTAAAGCATCAATAAGAAACTTGTAAGAGAAAAAATCTAAATTATTAAATTTTATTGTTAGTATTATCATATTAACTGTCTTTTAATCGTTTAAGCACTTCTTTATTTTCAGGAGAACCAAGAATGTCATTGAAAAATATGTCATCAGCCTCTTCCTTATTAGTAGGAATCTTCATAAACTGGCCATATGTATGATTCTTCTCTTTCCCTTCAATCATTATCTTACAAAAACTAGGTCTAACACAAGTAATAACTCCTGTTTTACCTATATCATCAGAATGAGAGTGAAGTATAATCACTTCATCTCCTTCTTTGTATTTTATGTAATTTTTCATTTCTTATTATCAAAGTAATCATCAATATCTTGTAATATTTTACTTATCTTCTCCATTCCTCCTGACTCTTGTGCCATAAGTAATGGAATAAGGCATATTGCAGATTCAATGTCTAACTTTCTTAAAGAAAGAAACATTTCTTTCATATCTGCATATTCTTCAGAGTTTGGATCAAGTCCCTTAAGAAACTCATTTATTTTACTATCTGGAATTTCCATATCTATTAGAGTTTAAATCCTCTATTTCTGTGTTTCCACTTTAAATCACGTACATTATAAAAAATACTATTAACGACAAAATCAAATGAACTTTTTAAATTACCAGAATATTTATAGCTTACTACTATATGATTCAGGTCACCTTTAATAAGTTCATAATAGTAGTTAGGAAAACGTTTATTCAAATAATCAATAATCTTCTGAGCTTCATCCGTATTGTCATATATATCATCAAGACAAAATCCTTTTATAATAAACTCATTAGAGGATATTGCTTTAAAAGTAATACTATATTCATTCTCTTTTAAATGAGATATACAACCATCGCTTTGAGTAAATGGAATACCTTCATCATACAAATACTCCATATATTTAAGTATCATCTTTCTCTTATCGTAATCAATAGAAAACCTATTGTCAAGATAAATTTGTTGTGGTATGGAACAATTAAAGAATCTGAATCTCCATCTATCAAACTTTACTCCTATTGGACCGTTAGTATTATTTGGTAAGAAAACTTCTGGCCCAGTTGCTATATATTCATCACCATAACCTCCTGCAATACAATTATCAAGAGGAACTAATACAGTTCTTCCATAAGTAGAAGTGTGATAACTAAGTCTTATAGTTGAATGATATTCTTCAACATAAGTAACTTTGGCGGTTTCTACTTTTGAAATAACTTCTTTTATATCATCACTATGTACATTATGTTTAATGCGCACAAAATATATTGTATCTCCGATTGAGAGTTCCTTAAATGTTTTCATTTATCATTATCTATTTCCATTTGCAAAGGTACATAATTTATGGAAAACATATGTAATATTCCATGTTAAAAACAACAAAAAATAGTCAAACAACCGAGGATGCATATTGCATAACTCGGATTGTCTGACTATCTTTGTAATGTAGTTGTCAGTTTCGCAGGCTAAACTGCCGCCTCCTTGAGACGGCGACAAATGTTCTTTAATAATTTATTTATTTATTTTACGATGTTTGAATTTGAATTTAGTTTAAACGAAAAGCAACTTGAAAAAATCAGGCAACATTTCTATGAGCTTGCGAACCACAAGCTCGGCGATTCGGTTAACTGATTTCAGAAAACAGGAAAATTCAGTTTTCTGGGGGTGTGCCTATTTTTGGCACACCCTTCTTTTTCATCAAAACAATTAATCACTGATTTATAACCCCAATTAATTATCATTGAACTATTATGAGCATCTACATCTATTTTATTACAACTTTTACAAATATATGCAACAGCATTGTCATACGTGGAAACTTTCATAGCACCATATGTTTTAATTGAACTTGTATCATATGCTAATACAGTGCTTAAATTCCAACTATAACAAGTACTATTATTAAAACATCTTACCCAAGCCTCATCATGTGAATAACAACAACTACAATCATAAATTTGCACATTACTGTCATCATATGCCCTGATTACACTGTTATTTATAGCATAACATAATGTTCGGCCATAAACATTAATATCTGCATTGTCTACAAATATTATACCATCATGCATATCAGAAACATTATAAAATATACAATATTTCTGTAATTCTTTTTCGTTTTCTATGAAAAAATCCTCACTAAGCAAATGTTGCTGAAATAACAAAATAGTTAAATCACAAACTGCATTATATTCAATATACGATTTGCAATATTCTATGCTATTATCATTTGCTATTGTACATAATTTATCTATTAATTTCATATAATTGGAATATGATTATTGAATTATTTAAATTAAAGTTGCTTAAACAGCCTCGAACCGTTTTCTTTATTTTAAGGACTTGCATATAATCTCAAAAAAATAATGTTTTAACCAAAATAAACTATAAGCAACTGAAAAAACGTCAACATAGAGACTTTGCCTATGAAGGCACACGTCCTTCTTTATTGCAAAAACATGTTTTCTTGAAGGTTAGTTACTTCTTATTTTCATCTTTTTTCTTATTGGTAATATATTCCATTACTCCTGATGCTCCGTATGAAATAAATCCTGCAAAACTTCCAAGACTTACCAACAAAAATATACCGCCAAAACACTTCCGAATTGTACGAGAAGCATCTCTTACCTTATTAGCAGTATCTGCGGCTGCATTTTGAATACCTGTAAAAGCATCACCGACATACCTTTCATATTCACAACGTGATGACCAATCAGTATCTGTAGCTTTATCATACTGAACATATGACACTATACCAATAATCAAAAAAAGTACTGCTTTCAAAAATTTCATATTATTTTATCTTTTTTATTGTTAAACTTTGGCTTCTTTGTCATCCTCTACTTTAAATAGCTTAGGAATTGTAATAATATAGTAAATCTTAAACTGTTCACCAAATGTAATATTAAAACCCCTATATTCAAAGGATATTTGATCATGCGTTTCCCATTTGTAATCTATTCCATTTTCCTTCAAAAATAGATTTATAAAGGAAACTAAAGCACTAAATGACATTCTACTTCAATAAATTTGTTATTGCGTTTTATTTCGTTTACTATCCTATTATAATCTTCATAAAGTTCTTTATCAGAATTATAGAAGGAAGCAAATTCCTCGTTATCTACAAGTTCAAATATTATCTTTGGTTTATAATATATATTTTTTTTTATCATCTCTCATATATACTGAATGTATAGCAAGTTTCATTGCTTCTTCAGGATCAATACATTTCTTATTATTAAATGGAGATTCTACTCTCCAAGTTTCTGGAATATATCTCCATAAGAATCTATGAGGAGGTATGTATTCAATTAACTCATATTTACGATTAATGTTTTCGATTTTAATCGTCTTTATATGTCTAGTCATTAATAACATGATACTCTTCTGAATAAACTTCCCTAGCTTTATTTAAGAACTTCTTATACTCTTCCTCTACATCACAAGAGAGCACTTTAGATCTAGCTTTAACCATAATTACTTCTTGATTTAAAAGAAAAGTATATAAATCACTTGGAACTGGTTCAGTAAACAAATACTTATTCCCCTTCCACATAAAGTAATGACCGGGTTTAAAGTATGCTTGTATTCTTACATCATTAAAAGATACTGGGTCGCACACTCTACATATACATTCTCCTTTTGGATTATATATAGATACTACATTTTCATATAGCATGTGTGGAATTATTTCATTCTTATCAATTTCTTCTATATATGTTAGAACTCCTTGACCAGATATCTGTTTAATGATAATATTATTATCTATAACATATTGGTTTTCATGAAAGAACCCATTAGGTTTATATTGACAGCGTATTCCATATATAGAAGCATATCTAAAGAGTATGTTATAAAGATAGCATACAGGTTGTCTTTTTTTACTTCTTTCTTTATCTCTATACTCATCAGATTCATATTTAGCCCTTATCTTGAAGACTATTTCTCTTCTTTTTTCAGGAGACATTTCATGTAATTTCTTACAGTAATATTCTTCTCTTTCTACTTTGAAAGCGAACTTTTTCAAATACTCTGAATCATCGAAACCTCTTTCTTTCAAATTTTCAAGTACCCAATCAGTATAATTGTCATTATTCATATTAAATTAATTTAAGTTGTGATCATCTAGTACTACTATATAGTACTTCTAAGATGATTACAGGTTTATCTTTCCATCTCAAATCCATAACCAAATCCCATTCTAGTAACTAGATTAGCAGCATAAGGGCCTAGCTTTTTTCTAAGTCTAGATACAGATGTATCAATACTTCTAATTGAGTTTGATACTTTAAGAACATCTTTTAATAGTTCTTCTCTTGAATAGATATGGTTTGGATTGCTTATTAAGAATGTAAGGAATGTATATTCCTTCTTAGTTAAGGGTACTTCTTGTCCATCAATAGTACAAAGTTTATTACCCTTATCAATAACTAGAGTCTTATATACTAAATCTTCCATAACTCATTAAATTTAAATATTAATAAAACTCTAATCTGGCAATCTATTCTTTAAACTAGGATTCCTAGTTCTTCCATTTCTTTTATATATTGCATTAGTACTTCTAACGCTTTATAATATTCTTCATTTGAAGTATAGTTTTCTCTTTCAGGAAATATAATCATAGTTTTATAAAATAGAAAAAGTATAACCATATAAGAATGATTATACTTTTGTAAGTTAGTTATTATCATTATTAGATAAAGTAGATACCACAGGCATCATAGCAAGAAGTTTAGCTATAACTCTAACTAAATAGTCCTTCTAGAAATATTTTTTGAATTTACGCATATTAGAAGACTATTCATAAGCCTGTTCAGCAGTCCATTCATTTTTTATTGCTTCATCAACAGTAGTAAACAAATGTTGTCTAAATTCATCGTATCGATTCTAAGGATTAATAATATATTTAAGATAAGTCTAGTCTTCAGGATTGAGTTCAGCCATAGGTGTTATCAAGTGATATTCTGGATCTCCTATTACATATTTATTATAGTCTTTAATGAACTTAAAGAACTTCTCATATGCATCATTATACATTCCATGTCCAAATTCATGCATCAGAGTATGAGTAGAAAAAGACGCCTCCGGATTTAGTGATATGATAGGAGGTTCAGTTGGAAACGTTGCTCCTGCTTCATTTTTATTTCCCGGAATAGTCATGATTGGAATATACTCCTCTTGTACCTTATTAAGTCCATTATAGAATTTTTCCCATATATTACCTGCATCAAGAGAAGGATCATAATCCTCTACCGCTTCAAAAAATCTATCCTAATAATCAGGATGGAAATATATGTCTTCAATAGCCTACTAACTATAATCCTTTGCTAATTTAGTAAATTCCTCATCTTTATATGAATTTAATGTTTCATCTAAGATTAAACCATCCAAATAATCCTTTTCTAATGGCCATCTTAATTTAGCTGTATTCTAATTTAAATACATATACCTCTATAAAGGATTCATTTCAGAAATAACTTCAGAATGTAATTCCTTAAGTTTATTTAGAGCTTCACTTTCAGTCTCAAATTCTCCTAAATCTTTATAATTAAAGTTCCTGTCTAACATAGTTATCCTATACTTACTAGATGGATACTTTGCTACATCATAAAAATTATGTCCAATATAACCCATATAATTTATAATTTCATAACCCTCAGAATCTTTATGACTTTTATCTTTAAAACCAGTCATATAATCCTCAAAAGGACTATAAGGTCTTCCAGGCTTGTGTGCAATAGTAGGAACTTCTTTAGGAAGTTCAGCATTCTTACTTAGAGATAATCCGAAATTAGGTGATGTAGTCATATAAGAAACTTCTCCGTTTCCTTCAAAATTATTTTTATATGCAAAGTTTGGACCTTTTGAATCAAGTGCTAAGGCATTTTCCCAATTAGTCTATCCAGGATTTGTACCTGAATATAGTTCTGGATTAAAATCATAAGTCCAATTACCATTATCAGTTACAACTTTAGGCTTAGTATTATCAGAGTAAGTCCAAGTACCTCTCCTAATAAATGGCATTCCAGTAGATTCCTGAATTGTAACTGTAGTAGGAGATCCTTCAGGAGATAAATGAAATCCTACATCTGACTCACTATATGAATTAAGTCTATTAGCTACTCCATTAGTTGTAACATGTTCTACTGGTACATTAACTAGCTTAGTATCTTTTACACCTTGATTTATTGCTTTAGATACAGTAAGACCTTTAGGAAGCATTCTTTCTACAGCTTCTCCAACTGCTTTTACAGCTCCTTTACTGTTATTAACTATATCCCTTAATCCGTTTGATACTGCACTTATCCCCTCAGCACTCCTAGTTATAGGAAGTAATGATAACACTCCATTAGTTACAGTATAAGGTGTAAATCCATTTCTATCAAATTCATCACCAGCTTGTTTAGCCCAATATGCAGATGCAGCTAAATCTACACCTGTACTTAACCAACTAGGGACTGTGTATCCAAAATATCCCATGATACCTTCTAGCCAAGTAGAAGGTATAAATGCCTATCCAATAGTACCTAATCCTTTTAGTATTGGTCCAGCCCCTCTAATACCTAACGCAGCATTAATTAATCCTGATGTGATTTGATTATTTAAACTTGCTTTCTACACCATGTCAGGATGTTCATAAGCAAATCTATCAGACCATCTAGAATTATTCATATTTAATGTAAAAGCATCATTCTACTAATTCTACCTTACTGCTAGTTGCCTTCTCCATCTATCTGCAGCAAGTTCTTCATCACTTCTACCCTATGTAAGCTAAGGTTGCCCAGCTTTCTAAGCCTAGTCCTATTGATATTTAAGCCATAGATCATTTAACATAGAAGATGGCATAGCATCTAAATTAGCATAAATCTTGGGTAAATATCCTTCACTTACAAGCACAGAAATCTTACTTCTAGGATCATTATACCCAGAATGAGAAAGTATTTCAGATGCTAGAGCTCTCGCATCAGCTGCGTCTTTCTCCTATTTCGCTGCTCCAAAAAGAGGTTCCTCGTATTCATTAGGAATCTCTTGCCAATTATCTGTATTCTATGTACTTTTGGTTTGAACTGAAGGTTTTAACGTAAAAACTTTATAATCATTTCCCATTTAAAAGTGTATTTATATAATCAATTATTACTTTATGAGAGTTTATCTTTGTAAGTGCAAAGAAAGTATCATCATCAAAATGAACTCCAAACTCTAACTCTAAAGACATAATTAAATTAAGTACATCTATACTATCATAATCTTTTAATAAGATATTATTTAACTCATTTTCTTCTAATATACTATAATATCGTTTTTCAATTTCATTCATAATATTTATAATTAGTGTCCCCAGAAGGAATCGAACCTTCATTTAAAGTTTAGAAGACTTTTGTTCTATCCGTTGAACTATGGAGACAAATTCAGGAGTTATTTTTCTAAAGATACCTCTTTACATGTCAATATTTGCTGTATAACTCCTTATAAAATATAATTAATTACTTAAAATCATTTGAATCCAAATTAGTATACTCTTCAATCATTCCGATGAGCGCATTCTGATTTGCTTCATTAGAAGGACAATTAAATACTTCTCTCAAAGCATCTACAAGTCTCTTTTCAGGAGTACTTGTCATATCCTTAATACGAGAGAGTTCTACCTGATGCAGATAAGATTCAACAGAGAATTTGATATATTCTGCTTTAACTTCACATTGATCTTCAAGAACCATCATTGATTTTACCTTCTCAATGATTTCTGCCATAAATGCAGGAGCAATATCATGCTTACCAATGAAGTTACAAACTTCTGTAAGATCATCTGTAATTGTATAGCATCCTATCTTAAAGGATTCTCTAATGAACTTTTCAGCAGTTTTTGCATCAAGTGCAGTCATAGATATAATTGTACCAATACGCTTACCACGAAGGAAAGTAGGTTCAATCAGATTAATATGATTAGTAGTAAATAAACTAATTACATTCATGTCCTTAGTATCACCACCATCAAGAGTATTAAGAATATCCTGCATTGCAGAATCTCTTTCTCCTCTAGTTACCTGATCAATATCCTCTGTAAATACTACAGTACCATGACCAGACTTATCAATTACTTTAGCCATTCGGAGTGCTTCTGCAAGAAGAGTAGGATCTTTCAAATAAATAAATATCCAACCATTCTGTACTGCTAAGCGAGCTAACTTAAAAGCCAAGAGAGTTTTACCCGTACCGTAATTTCCCTCCAATAGTGCACCAAACTTAAGAGGAATTCCTTTCTCTATACACTTTTCAGGATTAAGAAGTCTTGCTCTAATAGGACGAAGATCATATTCTGTCTGATCATTAAGAATCATAAGTTGATCATCTATACTTGAGAGATCAAGTATCTTAGGATTACTAATATCAGTTATTTCAATTGCTTGTCCCTTATAAATAGAATTATCTGAAATATTCTTTTTAGTTACTTCTATAATATCATCTATAAGAGATGAAAATCTAAACTGACAACGACCTGTTACAAGTAGAGTATGCTCATTATTATCATAATCAATAGTAATAGTAGAGTCTTCTCCAAGTCCAGAGAGTTGAATATCTCCAAACGGAGCCTTTACACGAGTACCGTCTGCAAGAGTAATATCTACAGTAGAGATATTTGAGTCTCCTGACATACTATTATCCTCTTTAGAAAGTACGCTTCCAAAGACTTCAGAGATTGCTTGATTAAGTTGATATATTCCATCATTCTTAAAACAAGGGATTTGATAACGGAATTTAGCCATTTTCTTAGACTGCTCAATTTCACTTTCGATATAATCGAGACAATCTGCATACTTAACTCCTTTTTCACTCATAATATCTATGAAACGTTGCTTCATAGATTCCTCGTACTGATTAACTTTGTTCTTCAATACGGAGCTTTTTCCTACTTTAGTCATTTATTCTTAAGTTTATTTACTTTTTTTCTTATTTCTAAACAGTTTTGCATAGAAGTAGTCAAACATCCAAGAGTTACAATACCTTGATCCTTAACTATAGTTAATTTCTTTTCTGGTACAGTTTCTCTTAAAGAACTACTTCTAACAAGTTTCTCTATTAAAGAGAAATTAATAGCTGTATTCTTACAGAATATTTGATTCTTTTCAGGAATATAAATTACATCATATCCTTCAATTTCTCCTACTTTTTCTTGCATAATGTAGTAATCAAAGGTGGAATAAGTACCACTAGTATTACAATTATAGCTATAGCAAGCGGAACCCATATAGGAGCGGTTACTGCCCACCATGACCAACTTACTACTCCAGTTAATTTAAGTACCATAAGTACTATGGTAACCAATGCAAGTACAGGAATACCTGTAATCTTTGCCTTAATGTTCGTATTCTTAGAAACCATTTAATTTTTTTATTTTTTCTGTTGAAAGAGGTCTTTGAAGGTCCTGAGATTCACTAGTTAGTTCTTCAAAGAAATTATTTATACAAGCATGTATATAAGAACTATTTAGTAGAATAAGTTCAGGGTATTCAATGAGAAGTCTACTTACTATTCTTTTAGAGTAATCTTCAGTGGAAATCTTACTATTTATTAGAAGAGATCTATAATCATAAATTCCTTTTATTGATTTAGTTTCTTCTACAATTTTATTAGCTATTTCAGTTCTGAGATCGCTATTTATATTATTAACAGAAAACTTCAATTTAGTTAATCTTTCATATAATAATTGGCGAATCTCAGTAAGGTTCTTAGTTTCAGTCAATGACTTCAACTTCTTAAGACATGATTTAAATTATTTTATATTTTAAAAGTACTTTTTCAATAGTATAATTATTTATTCTATTTAATTTCTTAAGCCATTCTAGCTTCTTAATTAGTAAATCTTTACTCCAATGATATTCTATATAAGATTTGGAATTAGTATTTACAATAGCCTCATAGCCCATGATTACAAAGTCTTTTTACTTTTAAAAGATAAAGATAAAACCAACCATATATTTCATGCATACCATGAACTTGATCTATATCTTCATCTTCGTCAAACTCTTTGACTATATCATTACAATCAGACAAGAATGTTTCTATATATTTTTCTACATCTTCATAAGATGAGAAAGTATGTGCTTCCATTCCTTCTGCTGCTGTTTCAATAACTACTATATATTTCATACACAAAGATAAAAAAATAAGGAGAAACCTATCAAATTAATCAAGGCTTCTCCTCAACTCTAACTAATCAAATATGATTAGTACTCTCGACGGGAGTCGAACCCGTACGGCTGCAATAGCCAGCGGATTTTCGTACAAAACAAATTGTTTTGCTTGGACTATGTCTTAACCATATAGTTAAACTACTTAGGCTGTGGGTATATAGTCTCTACACATTTACAATAGTAATTTACTACTGATTTAGCTCGACGTTCTTGCAATTTATACGGCTTGCACATTCGCCGAATTAGCCCACTTCTACATCAGAAGTTTCCTCCTGTGCACTCTTTACCGGGTCATGAATCCTAAAAGTCCGCTATGTCTACCTATTCCATCACGAGAGCATAATAACTACTAAAAGAAAGAAGATCTTAGTCAGGTATCAACTTCTTTTAGTAGTGTTACTGAACTACTTTCTAGAATCTTGTTCAGCCTGTTAGTTTTATATCTTAAAAACTAATCAAAAACTTGCAAAATATGACGAGTTTGCATTTCCCGAGTATACTCTGACTTTATACTGAGTCTGCTTATCTTAATTAAACCCCGTAAGCAAAGAGGTGACTAAGAGCCAACTATTGGACTCGAACCAATAACCCATACTTTACAAGAGTATTGCTCTACCAATTGAGCTAAGTTGGCTTAATTATAATTACTCAACTACTTTTAAGTCATTGAGTAATTCTTGATTCATTACTGCTTCAAACAATTCTTTAGAGTTACAAGGATTATATCCTTTACCCATAAGAAATGATACTACAGAAGGATCATATCCTGAAATATGGAAGGAATTTGGAGCATCTGTAAAATCTTCAAACTTAGTTTCATGCTTACCATAATAATTATTTGGAACATCCCATAAAACTAGTTTAAAGTTCTTTACATACTCATCAGAAAATCCTTCTTCTCTTAGAATTTCTCTAAATCTATTAAAGGTAGTTATATTATTTTCTCCTCTAGCATCAAACTCACCGTCACTAATACAGAGAAGTCCATTAGGAAATTCATTTTCAGGTACTCCGTTATTCTTAATCTTCCCGAATAATCTAGATATACTAATGAAGTTAGTACTACCATAAGCACAGCTTCCATCATTAATCCAATTTTCTACTGGAGTATTTCCCTTCCATTGCTTAATCTCACATTTATCATCGAAGTCTATATAAGAATTAGCAAATGGACCAGATAATAATTTAGAGAAATAGAGTGCTATACCTTTAGCAACAGAATATGATGAAACACTACATCCCATTGCTTTAGAAGTCATCGAACTTGATATATCCTTAGCAACTAAGAATGTTGATTCTATATTCTCTCCATTTAAAAGAGTTTCAAATTGAGCATTTATAGTTTGCTTAGTAGCTTCATCAATCGAATCATATTTATACTTACCAGCATAATAATTATAGTAAGGTTCAAGAGGTTTAAAGAGTTCAAATACAAATCCAGTATACTTTACTGAAGTCTTAGGTTTAATCCATTCAAGATATTTCTCTCTCAAATTATGATTGTAAAGGAACTTTGAGTTAACCATAAGATTAAGTGCTCTTCCTGGTATTTTGTCAAAGTTTATTGCGTCATAAAGTTGATTAGATATAAGTTGTTGCCACTGATGTCCAAATGAGTATGACTTAATCTGACGATAATTCCTATACATCACACTTTTATCTATCTTATTACCCTTACTATCAACTTTCTTAGATATTTCATAAGCTAACCATCTACCTATAATAGTGTCAGCTTGTGATTCAAGAGTTTTACATTTAGAATTAGTGCGAATCGTAGGAAGATATTTACGAACCAGATTAGTCTGATCATTGTACATAAATAGTGCTTCAACTATAAAATCTCTAAATAGATTCCAATCAAGTTTACGATTCTTCCATCCATTATATTGAAGATCTAGGTTAAGCATAGTAAATACATCTTTCCAAGATCCTGCTGCAATAAAGAATGGAAAATTATACTGAAATGTATTCTTGTGGTTTATTGCTAACCACATCAATCTCATAATACCTTCATGACGAAGTCCTTGACCTTTCTGTGTATTATATGTCTTTTCTAGTATTTTAGACTTTCTAGTAATAAGTCTAATATATACTGTCAATTTAAGACATAGAAGAGGATCTTGACTCCAGAGTCTTTCCATATCTGCAGCTATCTCATTATAAGAACGAGGTTCTTTAAATTTAGAAATAGAGCAGAAATTATCTACAAAATCATTTCCAGAAGTGGAGTACTTAAGACTCCCATTTCCGGACAAAGTTTCATTAGAGGCTTTTATACCTTCTCTAACGAATGCATTCTCAACTTTCTTAGTGTTGAGTAGAGTTGAAACTTTTTTATCAAACATAATATTATAAATTACAGAGTACAAAACTAGACAATTTAAAAGATTGTTGTTTATAAAGAATTGCTGTGTGTACTCTTATTATTAATTGTCTTTCTTATTAAGTCAAGAATTGATACATCGAGGAGACAGTGAAAATAGAAGTCATTATATATCCCCTCGGTTATAATTTCTGTGAAATCACATTCAGTGCTTCTAATACCATCAAGGTACATACGTATTGTGGCTCTGTAATTTCCCTTCTCTATTATCAATTCCCTATAATCAAGATCGTATAAAAAACAATCACTATCAAGATACATTTTATCCGCTGTACTAATATTTTCTCGTATCCAGTCTTCAGCGAACTTTTCGAGGTAAGATCTTAGCTCCATTTTTTAAACTTAATAATGCTTGTTTCCAATTCTCACGAATAGTTTCTTCATTTCCTTTTGTTTTATCAAATTCAAATGTATATAAACCATTCTTATTTCTAACTTTCTTAAATCCAGCTATCTTGCTATTAGCTATATTCGCATAATCTCCTCCATGAACCATATTCATATATCCAGCTAGATCATTTATATCACATAAGTCTATATATTTCTCAAACTATTCTACTGTTGGAGTTACATTTCCAACATCTCTAGAACAATCTTTAATCATAGCTGTACGCATATCGTATATAAATGCTCTTCCATCGCTCACTGGATCATTGTTCTTTCCTCTTACTCCTAACTTCCAGAATATTTTATCGGAGCTCTATCCTATTTTCTTTTTAGTTATATATCTTCCTAATCTATAAAATGAGTCTCCGCTTACATCATTAGGTATTACTGTAGAATACGTTAGTCCAAAAGAATCATCATTTAGAATACGTCCAAACTGACTTCCTCTTTCGGATCTAGCAAATAAGTCCGGAAATACCTATGGGTAATCTGTCACTCCGTTCTTTTCTGCTAATCTATACAAAAACTCGGTATTCATTGGATCCCAATCTTTCTTAAAAGGATAACTCTCTATTTTAAAGGGATCGGTAGACTTTCTATTAAATTTAAGATTTGTTATTTCTTTACCATTAATTACAGGAAGACTCATACTAAGAGTATTCGGATCGACTTTATAGAAATGATTACCCCAGTTAAATCCATAAGGCGTAAATCTATCAAAGAAGCTTGATGCCAATTTAGCACCTTTATTCCATAGAGCTGTTGTATATTTACCAGTGGGACTAGCCCAAAATTCTACTCTACCTAAGTCTGCAATTGGTTCAGGTATACCTAAATTCTAAAGGGACTATGAAATTTTATCACCTAATGATGTTCCGAAAACAGCTTTTTGACCCATGTCTAAACTCATTCCTAGTGCAGTACCACCAGATATAGTTCCAATTATATTACCTCCTACTGTACCTGGAGCTAAGAAGGGTAAAGCTGCTGCTCCTCCATATGCTGTTAATCCACCAACTCCTTCTAAGAATAGAATCTTACTAAGATCTCTAGCTTCTTTACTATCTGGATTATGATGCCATTTACCATTATTATCCCTCTTATAACCACTAGCAGTTTGTACTGCAGGATTATCAGCCATTGCTGATGTCATCATTAAATCAGTGAACACTCTTCCTACCTTAGACCAAAATGATTCCTCCTATTTAGGTTTAGGCTATGCCTTCTTTGGTAATGTATATTTCTTGGCACTTCTTACTTTCTGTCCATCTGATTGAGTCCAATAAAAGTGCCCATCCTTACTGTACTATACTTGAGTTGTAGTACCATCAGAATTATTTCTGTAATACTTTCCGTTTTTAATTATAAATTCTGCCATAATATGTTTTTGTTTTGATTAGTGATCCCGGAAGGTAATGCTCCTTCTTCTCGAAATTAAAAGTTTCGTGCATCACTTTAATGCTTCGGGATCAATTAAAGAGTTGAACCTTACTAGAATTACTCCAATCTAAAAGATATTCAACTCTTGTTATCATATAATCTATCTTCACAGACCAATTATATAATCCGTACACAACTAAGCCGTGCCAAGCTCTACTCTTCTTGTTGAAGACTCGAAAAGATCACTAGTTTATAGCTTACTAGAAACTGGAGTATTTAATGTCTCAATTCTTACTATATATGCTCCCAATTCATTATTTATTTCGGAAGCTACTTTCATTGCATCACCAATTCTATTATATTTAGATGCATCATTACAATTCCTTGTAATTGTGAGTGTATTTTCTTCTAATCTAACGTATAGATTATTTCCTATTTTTAAAGTATACATATTCTATTAGTTTTAGTCGAGAATGTCCGGCTCGAACGGCTACTCTAAGCCCCAAACTTAGCGTGTTACCCATTACACTACATTCTCGAAAGTTATGCAGATAGATTATTTTAGTTTATAATCTACTTGCATTTAAATTACATAATGGAGTCCGTAATTACTGAATCAACAGTTGTATCAGCAGTTACTTCTGTATCAACTTTAGTTGTGTCAGATTTAGTTGTGTGATTACCACATGCTGTCAAACCAAGTGCAAGAATAAATGCATCAAATACAAATTTTTTCATTTTAGATTAATTTTAAATAATTAAATTATGTACATCTAAAGTAGAGAGCTAGTAGAAGATAAAGGAATCAAACCTTTTCCTTTTGGGCCAAATCCAAACGTGACTATCATTACACCAATCTTCTATAATAGTGAATAGAGTCATTTATTACTGCCATTCACTAATTCAGAGTACTATTATTTATAGTTATGAAAACACAAAAAGAAGTAATTTATTAATTGAAGTAGTAAAAATAAATTGCTGTAAGTACTCTTTTATAAACTATAATGAATTATTCCAAATAAATCAAAAGAACAGAGAACGTAAATATTCTAAGTACTTATGTTCTCCGATTTCCTTTCCTCAACTGAGGAATGAACTATTAAGCCTTATAAAGACAAGGCAGAAACAAATCAACTGTTGTGGTTCATGTAAGATTCGAACCTACAACCGACACTAAACAGAGTGCCATTCTACCAATTGAACTAATGAACCCAGGGTGACTTTAAAAATTAATTGAGTCATTTTATTAATTTGCTGTAAGTCACCTTTTAATTAAATATATGTCAAATAACAACGACTTAAAGCGTCATGCGAGAATCGAACTCGCGAATTAACATTGGAAGTGTTACATTTTACCACTAAACTAATGACGCATGTTCCCTTTACTGTAGCAATACAAAGATAATACTTTTTTACCATATTACAAAGTGTAAATTGTTAATAAGTGTAAATAAAGTATTATCTATGTATTTGTAGAACTATTACAGAATAAATATCTTATATGAGTTAATTAGTCCTCTTTAAGATAATGCTCTGTAAGTTTATTTGCAATATCTCTCATTTCTTCTGGAGTATCTGCACAATCATAGGCTTTCTGACATACTACAGAAGCAAAGACACAAGAAAGTACTTCTTCTCTAAGTTCTTCTGGAATCTCATTAGCCATTTGTTCCATTTCCTTTTCATTTAGGAAACATTTACCAAAGTACATAGCCATAAATCTAATAATGTTAGTTATGACTTCCCTAGCATAAAGTCTTTTATTCATTTATGATCGAATATTACAGCTGCAATTCCACTTAAAAAGTAGAGTGCAGCCAAGATTAAAAATATCGTAGCCATATTTTATTGATATAAATAATATTTTATTTCAGAATAGAAATGTTCAGCAAACCATACTGCTGCTTCTCTACTATTAAATCGAAGACCATTATTAATTGGTATTCTTTTATCACTAAACAGTCCATCTTTTGCGCCTTCATTTATTACAACGAAGAAGTTTTCTGCTATTCTTATAGCATCATCAGTTGGACGATATTTAGAATCATAGATAAAATCAACAGTATAATTACCTTCTGATTTATCAAGTAAATTGATTACAGATTTAATTAACTGTAATCTTGCAAATTCTACTACTTTAGAACTGATGTTTTCCCATTCACTTAATGCTACGAGTGTTAGATATTCTTGGACATAATAGTAAATACCTAATCCAAAGAAATCATATCCACTTTTAGCATACTCATAAAGTTCTTCCCAATTAGGAAGTTCTTTATAAGATTTAATTTTGGCATATTCTTCTAGTGTCATATCTTATTTTTTAATTATAAAAAAATACTAAGAGAATAGTTGCTTAAGCTACTCTCTTAGTGTTGCCTTAATTGTTTTGCAAACAAATTAAACCAATTAAGGTTTGTATTAGCACACTTCCTAATACAGAACTTTTCTCAAGTTTTAAGTGATGATCGCACTATCAATTTATGGATAACCCTGATTTATTTTAATTCCCTAAGATAGGAATAAGCAGGATGCTTAGTTAGACTCGAACTAACATTTTGACAGGATTTCACAAATCTTTAAACTGTTCATGTTTTACCATTTTAAACTATAAGCATCAACGAAGCGTTCATTATAAGGCCTTAGCTTATAAGGGCGCACGTCTCTCTTTGTAACGGTGGTGCACTCACCTAGAGAGTTATTGGTTCCTAGTATGGATTTCACTCCACACTAGGATAAACAACCTATTCATCACGAACCAGTTGCTTCATTATTTTCTAACTAAAAATTTGCTTGCATGTTCCTAGATGAAGTATTACCTTACATCTAGGATTTACTAACCTATCTTCACAGACCAGTTAGGGAACTAACATATTCATTACAAATACTTAGTATATAACATTATTCACCAAACGATCTAGTCTCCCTACCCAGACTCGAACTGGGATTATCTGATTAGAAGTCAGAGATTCTATCCATTGAATTACAGAGAGTAGTAAAGAGTACTATCTTCACAGACTGTACTCTTATTCACCAATAAAATCAACAATGAACTACCAATAAATCACAATGAACAAAAGTACCCGAAGTGGGATTCCAACCCACACAGCCTAATGGCCAACAGAGCTTAAATCTGTCGTGTCTAGCAGTTCCACCATTCGGGCATTTAGACTAAACTATTCATCACGAACTGTTTAGTCAATAATATTAACCCTAAAACCTTTCACCATGTATAGAAAGAAAATGTTAGTTCCTAGTATGAGTAATTAGCTCACACTAGGATAAATTAGTCGATCTATCACAGACTAACTAACAAAAATAGAAAACATAATATGACAAACAAAATCGGAGTTCCCTGTAACGATATTACTCTTTACAGGGAGATTACACGATCTATCACAGACAGTGTAATTTCTAAACAAAAAAATGAATTCACATAATGATAACATCAGTTCCCGAGAAGAATATTACTTCTAACTCGGGATTCTAATCTATTCATCACGAATCAATTAGATTAAAACATGTCTAACCAAACTTACAACTATGTTCTTCATAGCAATTCACCAAAACAAATTTACCAAGCGATTAGTTCCTAGCAGAGTCGCCAAACTCTACTAGGATATATACAACTACAGCATGTATTTAGATGGACTCAATTCTTACATTAGTAGCATCAAATAGTTTAGATGCTATAATTACAGAATGATCTCCATCTTGTTCCATTTCAAGATATGATCCAACTTGTGCATACTCATTACGAGCTGCAAATTTTCTAATATAGTTTAGATCATAGTCGGATTGTACTTCTACTCTATTGAGAAAGTCATCAAGTGCTTTAGAGAGAAGTTCATTAGAGATTTGAGGTATTTGGTGTCTTACTATTCTAAGAGTACCAACTACCTCATATTTCTGACTTGCAATTAGAATGAAGTTCTTCATATATCGCACATTCTATTATTCTCATCTACAATGTAGCAGTCAACATTGACTTGTCTCTCTGCCATTACAATGATGAAATCCTCATTATCATTGCATACAGAAAGACTTTCAGAGAACATTCCACATTCATTTTCATTCACAAGTTTGATGAAGATATCTACATCTATAGGTTCTTCAATCTTGTTGAGAGATGCGAAGTGTTCAAGGATGAATGAGATTCTCTTTTTATTGAGAAGTTCATAGTCTGTACGAAGTATTTTGAGTGTAGATACTGTATCGAATACAGGTTCTACTTGGAGAAAATATTCTTTCATAGTTTATTATTGAGTTTTGAAATTAATGGAGAGGAACTATTTCCTCCCCATTTTTTATTAGATTGTATATGCTACAGGATCACCGTCACGATTAGTAACGATACATTCAGGGTGAAGTGAGCAGTAGTTTTCTGCTTCTTCAAGTGATGAGAAGAACATAATTGTTCCATCATCATTTACTCTATAATTAGGATGTGCCGATTCTTCAAGAGTATTGATGTGGTATTTTCTGAACTTACCACCCATTGAGAGATAACTGATACTCTCAATTACTGCTTCCTGATTATCATAGAGATTGATATCGAATACTTTGTCTTCTTCGATAAGTTTGATGCGATTTATTAGTTTCGCATCTACAGGAAGTAGAAATCCCTTAGTAATAAGGTATTCTACTCCCTTGTATTGTACAGTGTTATTAGTCATCACTGAATAATTTGTCGTTTAGTTTGTACCACCATTCTCTGAGACGATTCTTGGACAGCTTATTAATAATCCAACCAAGGACTATTAATACAAGAATGAGTATACTTCCCTCTATAAAGAGACAGAAGAAGAGTTCTTCATTCGCTGAGTTCATATCTCTTTGAAGATTTTATATCCAAGAGATTTGAGGAATTCAATTGCTTTTTCCTCTTCTGTTGGAGCTCCACTCATTCTATCTCTGTAGTATTTACAAGATGTTTCATGGAGTGCTTTGAGTTCTCCAATATAGATAGGAGTTCTGCGAGTGAACATATATGTACCATGCTCCTTTCTTGTAATCATATCTGATTTAAGAAAGAAGTTGAAGAGAGATGTAGGAAGTTTGCAGTCATAAAAGATTGCACCTACCTCTACTCTGGTGAGAGGTTGATTGAGAAATCTTACTCTGTGTTCATTGAGGAGCTTAATGCTCACAACTGGATCAAATTTTGTTCTAGCCATTGTTGTTTTGTATTTTAGTTTAGAGGAAGAGAATAGAATTTTTTTACTCTCTCCCTCTAAAAGATGATTATTTGCACAGTTCGATAAGAAGTTTGAAAAACTTCATAGACACACAGCCGGTGACATTGTCATTGACTTGAATTGGTGCATACAATCCGATTGTGTCTGCGTTTGAGAGGATAGTGTTGATTTGCTCGGGATATTCCTGATTAGCAAGTTCAATGATTTCCTCTACTTCATCACTATGACGCTCACCCATGAACTTCTGAGTGAGTGCGCTTGCCATCAACTTAGTGAGACATTCACCAGCGTTAACTGGACGACTATTGTTGCCCCAGACGATTGTTGCTATTCTTTCGATAAATTCTGCTACTGTCATGATGTTGTTTTTGAATGGTTAATGAAAAAAGTGATCGTCTAATTCCGATCTGCCACTCATCTAAACTGAGATGAGAACAGTTTATCCAAAGATAATATTGCCCATGATACGCTGAGCATATACTGATTCTTCTGCCAGATTGGTGAGAATGAGGATCTCTTCATCTTCATCAAGGAGTTCAACCATATCCTTGATTGCTTTGAGAGAATCATCACTCACGAGCATCTTGTATCCCATGATACTGAGAATATCAGAGATCATAGGGATTGCACATGTTGTCTTGAGGTTATCGCAAGAGATCATGCGATACTTCACGGGGATTACTGTTATTGCCATTGTGTTGTTGGTTTTATTGGTTAATGTCAGACTCTGACCTTAGTCAGAGTTTCGTCCTAGTCTCATCAGTGACGATGTTATAGACTCCTAGGCTGTCTTATCTTTAAGAGTTGCAGAAATAATTATTTCTTCTTTGCTGCCAAGACCTTCTGCTTCGTATGTGGTACCTCTACGAAACATCGCTCTTTCAGCAGCCCACGCACTCCAGTCCAAGAAGTTTTTCATCAGTTCTTGACGAGTTTCAAACTTACAAATACCCTGATTAACACTTCCGTTAGCTTCTATGACTCTAGTTATTAACTTATACATAGTTATAGTTGTTATTGGTTTCACATTACAACCTCTTTATAAGAGGTTGTTTCGTCTAGGTCTCATCGGATGTGATTTTATACACTCCCTAGCTGTGTTTCTTAGTACATTGATGTATACTCAACGTATAAGATGATGTCCTTGTTTTCTTTTGCGGGAACACTGACTCTCTCCTTGAGATTGGTACGCTGCATCTCAATGAAGATGTTAGCAATATCATCTGCACAAGTGAAGAATGTTACGTTGTTCTCTACCTCGAGTTCATGAATCGGTGCTACAGCATCGAACATTCTCTTGATATTCTTCATCTTGCAACGAAGTTGTTCGTTACCCGGTTTTTCTACATAGAAAAGGTACATATATTTGATTTTTAAGGGTTAATAATTCTTACTAAAATTAATGGATTAGATTACAAAAATTCTTTGGTAAAAAGCGGTAGTAAATTGGAGTTGGGTATTAGTCTACTTAGAAAAGAGGTTTTTGAAAATTGAGAAAAAGTGGAAAAACTGGGCTTGTTATCAAGTCCCAGCTCTCTCACTGCTTAACTGTCATCTCCATAATCTCACATTAACTATCAACCAATTCATCAATCCAACCTTCATAGACTTCTGCACAATCTCTTCTAAGTAAACGTACTAAATGATATTCATTATCATACTTACAAAGAAGAAACCACCCAATCATCTTACCTCGGCTATCGCTGGATAGTGTGATAGTTCTTGATGGTGTGTGAATTTTCCATCTATTCAACTTACCATAAACTGTTACAAAATCCATTTAAGATACTACCTACAAAGATACTAAAAAAAGGGAAAGGTCAACCCATATAGGGTTGACCTAACCACATCATTTAGTCACTTGCGTGCGGTTCTTTTGTCTTTTGTCACTTTTTTTTACTATCGTTGACAATAGACCACAGGTAGAACGTGCGATTGCCGCGTGCTCCGCACTCGGTTGCTATTGCTTCGCATTGGAACGTTGTTCCAATATAGTTCTCCGCAATTTCAACCAAAACATCAGCTTCACGATTAGTTGACAATTCAAATGCAGAATTGATGTCAAAGCCATCTGCGATTTCCACATTGCCAGCGCGTTCAGCGGCATTAAACCACTTATTGCGCTTATTAGTGCCTACTAATGCACCAAGGGACAGGTTACGGCGGTCTCCTCGTGTTACCAGACTGCAAAATTCTACCGTGGTATCATTACCTGCGCTGTCTTTGGTTGCAAACGAGGATAGTTTTTCGGGAAGAGCCTCAATAGTGACACGGTCCCCAATAGCGATGCTCTCTTGGTTGAGTGCGCGGTTGTTGCGGTCTTCGGAATTAACCGCCTCCCAAAGTGTTTGCGGTATAACCGCTGCATTGGGATTAACACGAACGTTTGTTGTTTTATCCATATAGTTAGGAATTAGTTTGTTTTGTTACTCAAAGGTGGTGGGGGGATTAAGAGTGTAGTGAAATTTTGAATTCATAATATCATAAAGTACTAATTTTTACCCCTACTAATTTTGATATAATAAATACTATGTATATCATAATATAAAGTAAGAAATAAAAAGTACCCCTACTAATTTTTTGTTCAGGAGAAAAACTTTATGATATTTGCATATCATTTAAAATAAATATATTTATGGATAAAAAACTAGAATTATTATTAAGAGCAATATGTGCTTATGAAATTAATGGTGAAGCAAATTTTAATTTGAAATGCTTAGATTTTTTCGGACACGAAAATACAGTGAGAAGAAATATCCAGAAATTAGAAGAATTAGAAGATAACGGACTTCCTTTAATATTAAAAACAAACTTAAATGGAATGTATTCGAGATATAAAATAAATAAAGTATTAGATTGCCCAGAATTTATATACGAAAGTAAATTTGAATTAACTTACAAATGTATTCTACTAGCGTTATATAATAACATTAATAATATTCCTGAAAATATAACTCCTACATCTATATCTAAAATAACTGGAATTTCGTATAACACAATAAAGAAATATTGGAAAGATGATATTTTAAATGACTTAAATAATTACTCTAGACCTATAAAATTAAATTTATCTGGGGAACTAGAAAATTCAGAATACGGATTAAAGTATATAGGACAAAGAAAGAGTGAATATAAATGTCAATTCTGTGGAGAAGAAAATCCAAAAATGTTTGATGATGGAAATCATAGTACTTGTAAAAAATGTAAATACGAGAGAAGAAAGAATAGAACTAATTCAGATATGGCTCAAAAATTATATGACAATAGTAAAAGATCATATAGAACAAGAGCGAATATAGAGAAGTATGATCTTACTAAAGATTATATACAAGAGCTATTAGAAGAACAAAATTATAAGTGTTATTATACTAAAGTAGATTTAAAAGTAGGTACAAAATTAACAAACCCAACTATAGATAGAATTGATTCTTCAAAAGGATATATCCAGGGAAACGTAGTAATATGTACTGAAATATGTAATATAATGAAGAACGATCTATCTACAGAAGAATTTAAATCCCAAATAAATCTACTTTACAATAATATATCCAATTTCTAAACTAGGGTAGGGGGGGGATTAAAATAAAGTACCTAATATACTATTTTGCATGTTTTAACATTATTAGTTTTTTATTTACAATTTAATGTATTATATTTGCATATGAAAAATAAGAATGATGTTATGAATATATTTTACGAAATTTTGAATAGTCTTAAAAAAGACTACAAGACAAAAAATATAACTGAAGGACCAAGTTATATTAGTATTGAGTTAGTTCCAAATGATTTAGAGGAAATCATTACTAACTATAAGAAGAATATAGATGAACTTGATGATTGCATATTTATAAATGTTATAGATGAATTAAAAGATAATTCTATTGACTTGAAGAAATTTGATGAACTTCTAAATAAAGATGAACTTAATGTAATAGAAGAAACTTATGTAAGAGAGATAATTAGATTTACAAATGATCTAATTAAAAGTCATATTATTAAAAAAATTGAAGAACTGTCTGAACTAATAAATAAACTTTAACCGGTGAGAGTCCGGTAAAATTACGAAGCCTGGTGTAATGGTAGCACAGCGGACTCTTAAAGATGATTATTTTTATGACTAATAAAATTGATTTATTAAATGATGAAGAATTTACAGAACTAATCAATAAAAGTTCTTGTATATCTGATGTACTTAGAGAATTAGGATATTCTACTAATGGCAATTCTTGGGGAAATAAAATAGTTTCTGAAAGAATGGATAAATTAAACCTTTCTTTAAAAAATAAAAACAGTAATTATAAAGGATATATATCTAAACTCTCTTTAGAAGAAGTAATGACAAAAGATTCCAGTTACAATCGTACTAAATTAAAAGAGAGATTATTTAGAGAAGGTTTAAAAGAAAAGAAATGCGAAATATGTGGAATATCAGAATGGCAAGGTAAACCTATAAGTCTTCAGTTACATCATATTAACGGAATTAATAATGATAATAGATTAAGTAATCTTCAAATACTATGCCCAAATTGTCATTCTCAAACTGAGAATTTTGGAAGTAGAGGAAAAGGAACTGCAATAATTAGAAAAGCAGATTCTTTATCAAAAGAGGACAAGGATCTAATTATGAATACTGTTAGAGAATATGGAATTGTAGAAGCAAGAAAAAGACTTAGTTTTAGAAATTCTTTAATAAATTCAATCGTTAAAAGTAATAATGATATTATTACTATGACAACTTTAAAAGGAGAATCAAAAGAATTCTCAACTGTTACAGAAGCAGCAATGTATATGTTTAATGTATTAAAAGTAGGAAAGTCTATTGAATCTATTAGAACTGGAATAAGTAAATGTTGCAATGGGAAGCAAAAGTCTGTAGCAGGTGGTTATAAATTTAATCGAAGGAGCATAGAGGAATAATACATAATACTCTAATGAAAATTGAATCTAATAGACTTGGAAGCCATATTGGTGACAGGGCGCAAGCAGAGAAATCGTGCAGCGTGAACGACTTAACGATTCAACATCACGATGGTGATGATGCGAAAGTCTAAACATCTTTTAAGATGAAAGCTGAAATCCGTTTTCCCGCTGAAGGAGTTGGTCTGGGTTCGAATCCTAGGGCTTCGGCTAATAATTTAGATTATGCTTAAGGATAAATTAAATAAATTAATTAATGAATTAAATGAAATAGTGAAATATGTAGAAAAGAATAATCTTTATAATACACAAGAGTATTTAGACTTTGAGGATTATTTAAATGAAGTATCAATAAGAGATCACACTGGGTTAAATTAATAAAATACGAAAAGGAGAGTAGCAATTAAGCTACTCTCCTTTTTTATTTTTTAAAATCTATTTAAATTAAATACTAAGGAAAAGTCATTAGAAATTGATCTTTTATAGGGATCATTAGAATCTCTTGGATTAAACATCCACTCAGTTAATTTAGGGAATCTATTAATTTTTTCTTCATCATCTGTAAATACCACAGGAACTCTTTGATTAACGATAAAAGGATAATTCGCTCGATCAATGAATGGTGTATTTATATCAAAAACATCCTCAAACAATACAGTTCCAGGTTCAAGTTTCATTGCATGATGCCCTGCATCAAATGTATTATCTAAGTATTGATTATCCTAATCTTTAACCATTTCACTTTTATTTATCCAAAACGTCTTTCCAATATTGTTATTATATATAGACCTAGTTTTAGTAGGAAAATACAAAGTATCACCATAGAAGTTACCCTATACATATGGAAGATCTCCAAATTTTTTACTACCTGCATACCTTCCTCTTCCTATAGAATCAGATGGTTTAAATCCAGTATAATCTGCTAAAGTATATGCTCTTACATAATTCTAATTATTATCAATCTAGTCATTAAATAAATTTCCATAATGGTATTTTCCATCATAATAACCTTCTTTAAACTGTGACCTAATTACATCGTCTAAATCTGCATTACCTCTTGATTTAGTTAAAAATCCATAGAGGGCAGTTTCTGTCCAAGAAGGATAATGAGTAGTTCTAAGATCTCCATTAAAGTCTACTTCTTGCAAACCTTTAGATTTACGATAAGTATTTAAATTATATAATTCTCTCGCTTGTGCTTCTACTAAATCCTCATTATCATGCACCTAATTAGGAATATCCATATTTTCTAATTCTGCATTAGGGGCAGTTCTAGCATACCAATCAGCTGCTGCACTTAAATTATCAAACTTTTTAGTATTTTCTTCAGTACCATCAGATAAATAGAATGTCTCTTTAGGAGGATTTAAAAAATCCTAAATAGAATGAGTGTTCAGCCAATTATCTATATATCTTGTGTACGCCTATACATAATTATTTGTTTTTATTCCCATATCAATTTATACTTTCTTATTAAAGTTTTTCCAAATACCTGTTATACTATCTATACCTAATAAAGTACATACTGCCCATATAAATGTTTCAGTTATAGAAGGAGCTTGTATACTCTATATAGTACAAAACATTACTACAAACATTATAACTAAGAAACCTAACATTCCACATACTCTTTTAGAAGAAATTCCAGAGTGAGAGGTTATCATTAGTTTAATATATTCTTTTATCTTCTTCTTTTTCATATCGTTTACACAATTTCCCTCCTTGTGAGAATTTAATTGTACTCAAAATATTATACAAGTCTATTAACCAGTTCTAACGTTTCTTATAATTACCCTTAGGATAATATTTCTTATAATTTTTAGTAAATTGTTCTGCTTCTTTTGTGGACATTCTTAAAGTATCTCCTCTTTCTATAGCACTATCTAAAGCATCCCATTTACCATGTTTATATTTAGGATCAGTAAAATCATGAAGTTTACCATTTATATTTTGAACTGAAGGAAAAACAATTGCTCCGTCTTTATCTTCAGCATAACCTAATTTATGAGTAGCTACATTATTAGGATTTTCCCAATCTTGTATGTAAGCTCTATTAGGATCTAGTAACCTCCTTACAAAATCAGCATTACTTCTTTCATTTACAGAAGTAACTAAATTTTGCATACTTCCTCCATCATCAAAAAGTTTCATTTTTATCAGTTGTATTATTTTGTCCATTTATTCCACCCATGATATAAATAGGGTTAGTTATTCTATGTGTGAAGTTATTATTAAACCAAAATAAAGGATATGTAGTACCTTGACCAAGTTTTGCATCAAACATAACTCCTTTTCCATTTAAGGTACCTGTGTTATGTTTTTTGTATATATCAAAAATATTCCACGTTCTATTAGAAGCCTGAAGATTATCTCCCTCAACTGTACTTACTTTAAATCCTCCTTGCTTAAGCTATGAAGAAATATCTTCTATAGCCTACTCTCCGCCAGGGATTTTTACTTTAGTCTGCTTAAAAATAGGAAAATATTTACCATCTGCTTTTGTATATCCTTCGTAATAATACGGAAGATGACCAGGAATATTATTTGCTTCTAATTTTCTTCTTACTTGAAATCCTAATCCAGTTTTACTTCTAGATCCTGTTTTTGAAACTTTATAAACGTTTTGATCACTTAAGTCAACATTAACAAATGATTCATCGCCCCAATTATGCCAAGATCCATCATTAAGATTTATTTTATATCTAGTTCTTGGATTAAAAGGTTTTATACGAAATCTTAATCCGTCTACTGCACTATTTATAGCCATACTTATATAAGGGTGTTCTGCTGCAAATTCATCAGTAACTATTCCATTATTTCCCCACCATGAACTATTATAGTCGAGAGGATTCTACCATCCATTTTTAAAAGTATCATAAATGTATCTTATATTCTAAGTAAGAGATAATCTATTCCATAATCCTCCTGTACCTGCATTTATAAATTCATTTATATTATTAGCCATATCCACTAATGTGAAAACATAGGATTTTTAGCTAATGCGTTCTAATAATTCCTTACTCTTACATTATTAAATATTGGATTAAATCCTATTTCGTTATAAGAATCCATATATTCTTGGCTAGGAGCTGCCTAACCAGCATATATGTCAATACCTGTTCTTGTTTTAGTAGGATCAGGTTCTCCTTTATGTGGAGAATCTGCAACTACTTCTATATCATTTAATTCTGTAGGGTGAGATGCATTATAAGCATCATATTCATCTTCAGCCTATTTTGTAGTTATCTATTTCTTTGCTACTCTATTATTTATATTATTTATTCCTCTTTCTTTATCAGTCCATTCTCTATTTAAAGATACTTTACCTTTAGGAATATATCCATAATAGAAATTACCATTCTCATCTTCATATACTGAATCAATATTAATTCCTGCTTTAATAGTTGGCTTTTTAGTACCTGGTTTTACACGAACTTTTACTAATTTTTTCGTGTGCTTATCTGTCATAGTAAAATATCCTTTATCCCAAGTGCTATAGTTTATATAATATTCTCCTTTCATGTCATATACTAAAAATTAAAAGGTGATTGATAAGTGTCATTATATCCTACATATTTTAAAGCATCTCTTACTGCTTTACTTTTACTTTTTATATCTAAAGTTCCATTTTCTCTTTCCTCCTTTTCATTATCAAGGTATGATGGATAGCTTATATCATCATAATATAAATCTAATAAATCATCATCAGACATATTGTCTATATAGTTATCCAATTCTTTTCCTACCAAGCCAGTTTTTTTATATATAATATATCTAAGTTCTCTGTTTACTGAACTTTTTTCAAAAGGTCCACTATCGTATACGTCTTTTAAGTCAGTATCCTGAGAATCATTAAAATATTTATAATTGTAAGCACTATCTAATAAATCTAATTCTTTTATAGTATATGGCCAAAGATTAGTTGACATTCGATATCTATGATCTAATTCATGCATAAGTGTTTCATCTGCTGGTATTTCGTATTCTAAATTAGGATTTATGTATATAAAATCCTCTAAAGGAAAATATTCTCCTGTAGTACTGTCTCCTAATCCAAGTTTTTTACGCATATTACCAAGATGATTACTACGAAATATCATTAACTGAGGATTAGTTAAGTCAGTATATTCTTCTACGTCATCATAAGGAAGTCCTTCATTTTTTCTTGCTTTAACCAATCTTGGTCTGACATCCTATTCAAGAAACTTTCTCATAGACTCAAGCTATTCATCACTAAATTCATATATCTCTGGAGATTTATCTTGTAATTTTTTAAATATAGAATCTAGTCTACCTCTAGATACATTCTCAAAATTTGATAAATAATAAGAATACTAATCTACAGGAACATCTTTTAATTTATAAGGGTACTAGAAATTTAATTTCTATAATTCTTCGTTTGTCATGTTATATTGTAATTATTAGGTTGCTAATCACTAGAAGGTTTATTATCTGCTACATATTTCAAAGCCGCACGAACTTTCTACATTAAATCATGTATTTTTTCTGGACCTAATTCTTGTATTATTGAATCAAAGGATGTTGATTTTTGTAATTCTCTTGCTTTATCAAGGGCCTTTATAGCAGCTTTTTTAGGATTACCAACACCTTCTCGATGTTTTCCAAAACCATAATGTGAAATATTCTACCCAAAACGCAGGTGTGCCAAGTCTCTTTGTCTTTTTTCTTCAGCTTCGTTCCACTATGTAAAAATCCTGTTTACGTAAGGTTCACGAAAATAGGTTTTAAATAAATCTTCATCTGACATCTAATCTATATAATTATCTAAGTCAGAGTCAGTTAATCCACCAGATTCTTGATATAACTTATATCTAATTTCTCTATTTGCTGAACTTTTTTCTACAGGGCCTACGGCACCGAACATTCCAATTAGATCATTTGATAAAAGAGATCTCAAAAATGAGTAATCGTATGCTTCCCTTAATAATTTTCTTTCCTTAGGAGTGTAACTAAGTCCTAAACCGCCAGCACCAATGTTACCAAGTTCAAATCTCTATATATGATCTGTTTCATGTGCGACAACACTTGGGTCTAATCCTCCATTACGTGTGCTTAAAGCAACATATCGAGGTTTCATAGAAGGAACATACCCTCCTGCTGTACCCATTACGGTTTCGAACACTGGATTTGTATAAAACTTGTATCTAGTTAAAGGATTTGACATAATTACATTATATCGTTGTTGATTAAGTAATCCTTCGTCTCTCCATGCTCTTATCATACGAGGTTGTACATCTTCTTTATAAAATTTAGTTACTTCACCAAAATAAGGATATTTATTTAGCATATCATACTCTTGGTAATCTGAACCTCCGCGTGCAGCTATTACTACTGGATCATACAATTGAAACATTCTTTCTGTCTAACGATCTCCTTTCATTGTATTTAAAGAAGCTCTTATATTTTGTTCGGTGTCTAATTGTTTTACCAATTTATCTAATTCTGCTTTTCTTGCTTCCTACCATTCTATAATTTCGGGATGATTTGCTTTTGCAATAACTACTGCTTCTTTAAGTGGATTTTCATGACCCTTTTCAGAATCATAAGTATCTAGTGCGAGTTCAGCACCTTGTTTGGACAAACCTCCTTTTTTCAAGATCTAGTTTATATTTTGTACAAGTAACTCTCTTTCGGACCAAGGTCTATTCAAAGAAACCATTCCTTCTGGAATGTAGCTATAGAAATTACCTTTACCATCACTGTACATTGGTAAATACATATTATTATAAATTTTAGGTCGGGGTTCTCCTTTTCTAACGTGTACTTTTACACGTTTCCCTGTATTATCATCAATGGCTGTATAGTATCCTTGTTCCCATGTACTTAAATCAACTCCTCCTGGATATGTTTTTCCCATTACTTTCTCTCTTTTTTAACATTAAATTTAAGTGAATTACTTATATTAAGATACTTTTTAAGTCTATTCCATCTATTTCTATCCATTGGAATAGATATTAATCTTGCATGAGGTTGTAACTAAACTCCTCCATTTTCAATCGCGAAATCCCTTACATCGCCAGGAGTTGTAAAGCCTATTACACCCGCTTCTTTTCCGAATACAGTTTCTAACGCTTCTCTTGTTGTATCAGAACAATTATTTGTTACTAAATTATAATCGTCATCATCAATATATTTAGTAATTATTCTATCTCCTGCGTCTAATTCACTATGTCCTATACCAAACTTCATTCCTTCAGAATAATCTCGTGATAAGTGTCCTATTGGATACCATGTTTTTAGAAATATAGGTTCCCATGCTTTTACTTCGACTTTTTGAGGATCTGCGTCTAAATGAATGTAATCAGGATTATTGTAATAATAGTCAAAATGAGAATTAATAATAAAATCGCTCATTTTATCTACATTATTATAATCATTAGAATTATCAAATATAGGAGAAAGAGTATCCTCATCTAACTTATCTTTATAATATACACCTTTTAGATAATTACGCTTTGCTTCCATTGGAATATCTGAGCGAAATTTATATCTAAATATATGTTCATCAATCATTGTCTTATATGTTTGTATTAAACTTGTATTTTTTCTTAACTAATTTTCCTCCTTTTTTATATTCTGCATTAGAAAATCTATTAACTACAAAAGGTGCCGCTAACATCCCTCCTATTAATGTAATAAGATATTCTTTATCAAATGCTTGTTTCAGTCCAGCATATTCTAATGAGTTTGATTTATTATATGCTTCTTCCGGAGTCCATTTATTGTCAATCATTTCTCTTACTACCGGAATTATACGCTATCTAAGTTCATCATAATTACAAAGATAGCTTATTTGTCCAGGAGGTAAAGTTGTATTCGGAATTACATGTTCACGAGGATCTCCCATTAGTTCCTCATTATACATTATAATTGGCCACATCTCATCTGGAGCACGAAGTCCATCATACATTAAATGTCCAAACTCATGAAGAATATCAATTAGAGGAGTATACTATCTAGGCTTAACATTCAACCCAAGATAAGGAGTAGTAAGTCCATACTCTGGAGATATACCCCATGCTTGACCATTATTAGTGACCTTATCCTAATACATTATAGGAAAATATTTTTCCTACAGATTCTCTAGATAAGTATAAAAAGTCTACATGATCTAATCTACCTTATTCGGATCATTATATACTTTTAAAAGATTATTATATAATCTGTTATAATATTCTTCACTATGATAAAATTTATCGATAGCATCTCTGGTATACTATTTAACTAATTGAGTATAATTTTGCTAATCTGCTCCAAGATCAACGTCTCCTTTATTCCGAATAAACAAGCCTGGATTTGGTTTTGCTATTTCCTAATTTAAGTATAATTCTCTAGAAATAGGATCTAAATGATTTAAAGTATTAGAATGATACTTTTTTAAAAGATTAACTGTTTCCTAAATTTTCTTTAATGCTTCTTCTTGACTTATAGAGGATTTACTACTTTTAACTAAATTAATTGGATAACGTCCGACATATCCTTTCATAACTTTGTTGCCGTCTTCATTAACATATTCTGTTACATCGTGTAAATATGGCATAAATTCAGGAAACAAAGGCTAAGAAGTTGTGGAATTGTATTTAATAGGGGGAAGAACATCAGATAATTCAATGTTTTGAACAGTAGGAGTTTCCTATACTTTTGGATTACTGGGTCCTACAGTATTAGAATTAAATGCTACAGGTTTATAAGGAAGACTTTTCTATCCGCCTTCTATAGCTCTTGGAGGACCTATTATTTCTAATCCATTATAAGGAGATGGAACAACGTTTTGATATGCTTCAGACATTACTCTACTATATGCTTCATTTAATGCATTATTCCACGTAGTTCTTATGTCAGAAATTGCATTACTAGTACCATTCACTGTCTTTCCAGCGTAAATATCTCCTAATAAATTCCCAAGTAATGCAGTTTTAGGATTCTAAGATGCCCAGTTTTCATCGAAAAATCCGCTGTTTCCATTTATCCATGCGTCTACAGCATCATCTCCACCGTATTGAAATCCTCTGCGAAATGTTCCAAACAGTTGATCAAATGGCATAAATCCTTGACCTAATCCAAACATAGTTCCAGCAGTAGAGTTACCAAATATCCCTCCCATAAAAGGAGCAAGAGCAACTCCATAAGCAGTTCTAGCATTCTGTCCAAATCTATAGTTTGCAATATCTGGATTCTATTTTGCATATTCATCACTAATTGGATCTGAACCATACATGTTAAGAAAGAAATTATCACTTAACTAGTTCTATCTTACAGCATTTTCTTTCGCTTGTCTTTCCTAATCAGTTTCAAAATGATCCCAACCTCTTGCTACTTTTTCAGCATCTAACTGATTTCTTCCATTAAATCTTTGGTATAAATCATTGATTTGTTCAGGAGTCATTAATCTACTCTATGCATCATTAATAATATTATTCGATACTAGAACTAATCTATTATATTCAGTTGGATTATTTTGTTGTAAATTAAACAACTAGTTTTGAATATTTATTCCCTGCTTAATTTCTTCTGAAGTAGGACTTGCGAAAATAGTATGTTCAGTTCCAGTTAACCTATCTACATAATTAGGAGTTTCTGTGGTAAATGAAGATCCTTCTGTATCCAGCGGTATACCGTGAATATCTACAAGTCCATTACCGTAATCCTAAACCCACTGTTGATGTTCTGCGTCTTCTCTTGCTTTTAAGTCAGCTTTCTCTAAATCATTCTATTTAGGTTTCGTAAAATTATCAATTACTTTACGAGTATGCTTATTTTTATTTTCCTAAAACTTCTCCTTAGTAACTTGTGACTTTTTATGAGTTTGTTCTGGAGCTTTACCCTCAACTCTTAATGTCTAATTTACAGCATCAGCAGGCGCAACATACTATTGTCTTTTAGATAGATTTGTACGAGCATTTCTTTGCTTTAAACGTGTTAGTAATTCTTTAGGATTTAGTAATTTTTCTCCAGCCATTATCTGTTAATCATTATATTCTTTCGATTAATTAGTGCATCTGGTTCAGCTGTATATTGCTATGTTGGAAATCCTAATCTAGTTGGAGTTGTCATAGTTTCTCCTTCACCACCTATTATATTAAAGACATTCTAAGCTATCTTTGATCTAATAGCTGTTTCTCCTTTTCTATCACCAGGTCTAATAAATCCATTTACAAAAGCATCACATACCTATTCTAAAGTACTATCTGGATTCATAAAGACATCATATGCTTTTCTAGTCTTTCGATTATACCCATAAGCAGATCCTCCAAACATCCAAGTTGATCCGTCATTCGTACGATTTAAAGTTTCTTTAATTAACTATATTTGTTCTTTCATTGCTGTTTGTGAATCATAGGAAAGATTCCAATGATCTTTAATTCTACTATCATCCCACTACAACAAGCCTTTGTATTTTCCAGTGTCACTTACTGCTAACGGATTTCCACCTGATTCTCTTAATATATTTGCTATAACTACAGCACGTTGTTTAGGACTTTCAATAAAAGATAATCTAGAATTTAAATCGGAAATAATAGCAGGATCATATTCATATTTAGTATTTTTTCCTCCACTTCGATATTTTCTTATTGAACCTCCTAATTTAAATGAGATTAATTTATATTGATAATTAGGTCTTCTTATTAATTTAATCATGATTTTAATATATTTAATATTTTATTATAATTTCGTATAACATTTTGAGTGTACTTTCTAGATTCAGGACCTCCTGAATCACTTCCATAACCTCTTTGCATTATTCTAAATACAAAATCATATGGTCTAGAAGAACTTATACCATTAAAAGCATCATATCTATTATTACATAGTAAATTAACTTTGAAGTTACAAAAGTCATCTATAGAATAGAAATTTCTGAAATTCTAATAATGTTTAAAATATCCTTTGGTATTACTCCAGTCAGTAGTCATTTTTCTACTAGCTCTTTCTGGATGTTCTTTTGCTTCTTTATCAGATATTTTAATTCCTCCAAAGTTATATTTACCAGCAAGATGCTTTCCCCATCCAGATTCTAAAGCAGCTTGAGCAGTAAGAATATATGAATAATTTGGATCTAATCCTCTACTAGCTAAAGCTTTTCTATATCCAGTATTTAAAGCTCTTATAAAGTTTTCTTTACTATTAAATTTTCCGCTAGATGGAGTTTTTATATCTTGATTAGCTAAAAATGGATCCGAACTTATTTCAGGATTATAACTATCTATAACTCTTCTAATAGTAATAATATCAGATGCTTTCTTTCTTAAAGGTTCTTCTACTATTCCCCATTTGGATCCTTTGGCCTCTAATACATATACTTGTCCATTATCTATTCTACTAACCATCTAAACGTGTCTTCCTGATTTACCACTTCCTTTAGTACATATAATATCTCCAGGTTGCATGGCACTATAAGATACTTCTTTTCCAACTTTGAATTGACCACTTGTATCTCTTGGAATATCAATTCCATTTTGTTTATATATATACTAAATAAAAGAAGAACAATCTAATCCACTCTTAGGAGAGGTTCCGCCATATACATATTTACCTCCAACTAAAGATCTTCCTGTACTAATGATATTATCTATGAGCTAATTTGTATTAGATGAATAATCTGGCTAATCTTCAGAATCTGGGAATTGTCTTAATATAAATGCTTCGTCTGAAGGTGGTTCTACATCTGGAAGATTTGAAGTAGAGCTTATATCTATAATTGAGTCAAAAGGATTAAGCTTTGGTTCAGGCATATCCCAGATCTAATCCATAAAATCTTTCTTTTTAGATTTAGGAGGAGGAGTTACCGATTCATAAGTATTAAAAAGATGACTAAACATAATTAAAATTGAAGTTATTGATGATAATAAATTCATTACTTATTAATGTTTAAATTTTCTAGCATTTTGAGCAAACGTAGCTCTCTTTCTAATAGTTGGGTTGGAACTATTTTTACCTCTTTTAATACATTCTTCAGTAACGTTTCCTCCACAATACTAAGTAAACTTTCCTCGATTTTTCTTTTTAATGTGGATTTTACTTCCATTCTTACATCTAATAATAAATGAATCATAATTATATGAATCTATAATCTAACTTAGATTTGAATTATTAGAGCAAAATGAAATAAATTCCTAAATTCCATTTAAATTTAAGTTTTTTCTAGTCATAGTATTATGTATTTTAATTTTCATTTTGAGTATACAAATTTAATAATTATATTTGCATATCGTAAATATATATACCTATTATGGGTATACTATAGTTACATTTTAAAAATAATTTATACAAAAGAATTGTATATTAGATATAATATAAGAATACTGACAAATGACTAGGAAAACTAGGTTAAATTTCCAGCTACTAACAGCTGTTGGATTAGTTATAATAGGATGTGCTTTGTTAATCTTTGGATTTGCTGTACCTCCTCTTGGAATAATTGATAACTCAGTACTAGTAGCTTTTGGAGAAACCTGTACGTTCTCTGGAGCCTTGTTTGGGGTAGATTATAATTACAGATATAAGATACATATAAATAGGCTAAATTCAAATAAATCTGAAGACAGAAAATAATAAGTATAATGCTATATAAATAATGTATAATATGAAAATTGATAAACAAAATGGAAATGTGGCTTTTTCTGAAGAGGATCACATTTACTGGAATGTTAATGATGATGAGAAATATATTTCTGTTACTACTTTAATTCATCAATTTACACAACCTTTTGATAAAGACTTTTGGAGTGCTTATAAAACATTAGAGAAACTTATTCCAAAAGAAAATTGGAATATAGAAAAGAAGTCATTACTAAATTCTAAAAAGTTTGATAAGTCTATACTTGATGTATACGATATAACTGAATTAGATTTTAATAAAACTCAACAAGAAATATTAGATGAATGGGATAGAAAAAATAAAGAGTCTTGTGAACGAGGAACTAAAATACATGAAGAAATTGAAAATTCTTTTTATAAGAAACCAGATAATATTTCTTTAAAGAAGTTTGGATTAGGTGGTAAATTTGAGTGTAAAAAAGATTATACTGAATTAGATTTGGAATATGGGGTTTATCCAGAATATCTAATATACAGAGAATCAGATGATGGAATACTTCGTATAGCTGGACAAGTTGATTTAATTATAAAATCCGGGAATGAAATCACAATAGTTGATCATAAGACTAATGAAAAAATTGATAAAAAATCAGGATTTAATACAACAACAAGGTCTAATGCTAAAATGAAATATCCATTAAATAATCTTATGGACTGTAATTTTTATCATTATACATTACAACTTTCTACTTATGCTTGGATGTTACAAAAAATAAATCCTGAATTTATTATTAAAGATCTAATTATTAATCATTATGATCATAATGGAAATAATATATTATATCATTGTGACTATTTAAAAGATGAAGTAGAAAGAATGTTATACTTTTATAAGAAACAGATTATCTTGGATAAGCAAAAAGAGAAAAGAAAAAGAATAGAATATTAACAATATTTATTAACAATAAGGACGTTTTCAAACTTATATAAGTTTACGTCGCTGCTCAGACCTTTAATTGTTAATATTATTCTAAAACATTTAGATATGGAAGTTGGACAAATCATTAAAGGACATGTAAATGAGGTATTAGGTTTAAATAAGGATATTTCAGAACAACGTTTAAAGGTATGTTACTCGTGTCCCTTATATTCTTCTAAATTTGGGGGAATGTGTAATAATAAATTGTGGTTAAATCCTAATACTGGAGATGTAAGTATATATCCAGAAGACGGATATTAGAGAGGATGTGGATGTAGATTAAGAGCGAAAACTAAATTATTAAATGCTTCATGTCCATTAGATAAATGGTGATTTTTATAAAATGTAAATGATTTATGGGAAAAAATGTAAGACTTGATTTAACAGAGGATGAAAGAATTGCAAGACAGTTGAGTGGATTAGAATCTGATGCACTCCACTTTAAGATGGGAACTGCAGATAGTATTGAGGATGCTTTAGCTAAAGAAAAAGCTGAAAAATTTAATAATCAAGTTGGAGATTATATGGAAAAAGTTAATAAACACGAGGAATTATTAAAGCAGTATACTCAAAGCTTAAAAGAAAGTTTAAATTCTGTAGAAATCAAACCTATGTTATCTAGAGTACTTATTAAACCTTTTGAAATTAATCCATTTCAACAGATTAAAATAAGTAAGAGTGGCATCATTACTAATATAGGTAATATGGCTCCAGAAGATTTTTCACAAGATAGTGGAAAGTGGGAGCAGCAACAACAAGCTATAGGAGTTGGAACAGTATATGACGTAGGTCCAGATTGCAAATATCTCAAAGAAGGTGATGCTATTTATTATCAGCGTACAGCAGCTGTACCAGTACCTTTCTTTGGTCAAGGTCTTTTTACTGTAGGAGAAAGTCAAGTAATCGCTGTAGTTAATGAAGGATTAACAGAACGTTTTAATAAAGTAAAATAATGGAAGAAAATATTTTTTATAAACCTGGAGATATTGTATAGTTACGTTAGGATATTCCTAATAAACCTTTAATGATAGTAGTTAAAAAAGAAACTTCTTTATTTAAAAATAATGCCGACGATAAAAAGAATATGTTAAAAGGAATAAGATGTCGTTGGTTTACTACTACTGGTCAATTACAAGAAAGTATTTGGAATACAAAAGATCTTATTTTAATATAGACTAATTAATTTTGATGGAAGTATATCTTCCTTTTTTTATATTATGGACGAACAACTTAAACAAGCGTTTATGCAATATCTAGCACAGAAATCAGGTGCTCAAACTCAGGAAGAACTAGAAGCATATATTCAGCAACTTGGAGAAGATGGTTTGAAACAGGAATATGCTCAGTTCATGCAACTAATGCAGGAACAGCAGGTTCAAATGAGAAAGTTTGGAGGTATGTTAAACTATATTGATAAACTTCGTGGAAACTGCCCTCCTGGAACTGAAGCAAGATATTATAAAGTAGGAGGTGCTATCTGTAAGAAATGTATGAAGAAAGCATCAGAGGGAGCTAAAGTTAATAGATTTAAAGATCCTGTTGATGAATTTAAGCAGATGCGCGAAGAAAAGAAGGTAAGAAAAAACGTACCAATGGGAGGTGGGTACCATGTTCCAGTTAGAGATAAAGCAAAGGAAGATTTTATGAAAGGACTTGAATCTAATCCTTTTAGAAGAAAAAATAGTAATTCTAAGGATACTCTAAGTAATCCAAATAAGAAAATTCAATGATCAATCATATATTTGAATTAGATACTCAAACTAATCAAGCGATCATTAATTGTCCTGAAGCATTACTAATAAGAGAATTTAAAGACTTATTTGAACATAAAAGAAATAAGTGTAAAGAAGATCCTACTGGTGTAAAGGGTCTTCGTGCATATAGAGAATTAACATATATAGTACTTGCTATTTGGTGGTAGAGTCCTTATTTAGATTATTCTGAATAGGAACGCCACCAAGAAGCACTTAAAGATGCAGAATTAACAGAAGAGGAATTTAATGATCCTACATTTAGAGCAGCTTGTAGAAAATATAGACAATTACAGGATTCTAACCGTTCTATAAAAATGTTACAAGCAGCATAGAACACAGTAGATAATTTTATAGATTATTTTAATACAGTAGTTGATTTATCTGAAAGAGATGCAAATGGAAAACCTGTATTTAAAACAAAAGATATTATTTCTGAAATATCTTCTTTATCTAAAGTTCATGAAGAACTAAAGATATTGGAAGCACAAGTTAAAAAAGAACTTTCAGAACAATCTAACATTAGAGGAGGTGCAGTTAATGGATATAGACCTCATAAATAATTATGGAAACTAAACGCAAAAGAGGACGACCTAGGAAGACACAACTTCCTGAGGAAATATAGAAAATTGTTGATGATGTAAAAGAAAAAGAATAGTCTGAATTTAAAGAAATAGTTTAGGAAGCTAAATAGAAATTAGAAGCTGAAAGAAAATGGGATATTACTATTAACGATGTTATAGACTGTTTTGATCCTACTTTATCCTATGAGTTAACTGGGTATAGACCAATTAATGATGAAGAAGGACTAGATTTTGATCCGAATTGGTTTTTAGAAGCAAGAGAAACCTTTACAAAAACTGGACGTTATTGTGATGCTCCATTTAATTCTAAGTCATTTAGAGAATATTGGGATATTTAGTATGATCGATGTTAGAATGGAATGACCTATAATGGATATACTATAACAGGAGATCATTACTTCTTTCTTAACTTTTATCGTCTTCCTAATCTAAAAACAGCAAAAGCAGGTACTGGTAGAGCAATTGATTTTCCAGACTTTTATGTAGCATAGTATTAGTGGTTTCATTATCTTGAAATGTGCAAACGCTTAAGAAAGAATGCAGCACTTATGAAAGCCAGAGGGTTAAATACTAGCCCCTTTATATAGTAATATATATAAGAAAATTCCGCAAAATCGGTAAAAACTAAAGTGATTAATCACATTAAATATAACTAAAATAATATTATATGAATAAAGAAGAACAACTTAAATTTATTGAGGATAATTATCCCTTATATACAAATCATATTTCTAATCGAAGAATCAGACATGATTTCTTTTCAGAAATTAAAACTGAATTACAAGCATATTTATTAGGATTTTACGCAGCTGATGGAAATATAAACGAAAAAAGAAAAACCTTAAGAATACATTTACAGAAGGGTGATTCAGAAATAGTTTATTTATATAAAGATAATATAAGTCCTGACGCTAGAGTATTTACAATAGATAAGCACACAACTACTAGAAGAAATCATAAAATAGTAAATGCAAATGAATCATTTGGTGTAGATATAACTAGCACAAAACTATGTCAAGATTTAGTTAATCTTGGAATAGGATATAAGAAGAGTTATTTAGAGTTACATATTCCTGAAAATATACCACAAGATTTAATAAGACATTTCATTAGAGGTTACTTTGATGGAGATGGATGTATAACAGGATATGTACCTAATGAGAAAAATAAATCCCCAAGATTTAGAAGTAGATTTGATATTGATAGTAAAACTATCACACTTCTCAATGAATTTATGAAATTCTTCTCTGAACATGATATTAAAATGAATATTAATTATTTAAAAAGAGATGATATGTATAGATTAACTACTGGATCAAAGAAGGAATTAGCTAAGATTTTTCATTTACTATATGATAATTCTAATTTCTATTTATCTAGAAAGTTTAAAAAATTTAATCATTACGTCAATACCGAGGTAACTCAGTTAATCGCTGAGCACCGTAACGCATAGGAGGTGAACGTTAAAGAGAGTGATAATCCTCCCACGAGTGTGGAACCCTTAACAGGTAAAGCTGAAGGTGAAAATATATGCTGAACTTATAGGAAACTATAAGAACTATAGGATAAAAAACTTATAGGATAACATAATTGTAGGTTTTTCAGAGATGAACGCGTCCTTAGCTGCTAATATGTATACTTGTAGAGATAATTCTAATACAGTAATTGCTGCAAATCTAGCAAAATATGTTGAAGATACTCTATCAAAAGTTTGGAATGCATTATCGTTTTTAAATAATAGTACAGGAGATGGTTTCTCACAACTAGCTCAAGTAATAAATAATTCTATGCAAAGAAAGGCGTCTTATATTGAAATGCGCAATGGTATGAAAATAGAATCTGGAAGTTCATCTATTATTAAAGGTATAGTTGCAGATTAGCCGAATAAGATTCGAGGTGATCGTTGTGACTTACTTTTATATGAAGAAGGAGGTTCTTGGCTCAATTCTACTAAAGCGTTTATTCAAGGGGATGCCTTAATTCATGTATAGGGTGAATAGTTCGGGTATAAGGTAATTGGCGGTACAGGAGGCGATTCGGGCTCTAAACTAGAAGGTCTTAGAACTATTTTTTATGATCCGAACGCTTTTAATGTATTACCTTATAAACATCATTATTCTCAAACTGGAGACGAGGTTATTACAGGATTCTTTCTTCCAGCATTTTCCATTGTAAAAGGAGAATATATGGATTCTAGAGGATATACTAATCCTTCTAGGGGAAAAGAATACTATGATAAACAAAGATCTAGATTTGTTAATAGTCCAAAAGATTTAATTACTTTCTCCGCAGAGTTTTGTTATAATCCAGAGGAAGCATTTAATCTAGAAGGAGATAACAAATTTAATAAAGTAAATATAGCAGAGTAGCTTGCTCAAATTAGAGTGCTTAAAAAAACTCCTCATATTAATATAGGTATATTAGATTATATATTCAAAAATAATAAACATATACCTGAAAATGTAATTGGATTTCAGTGGAAGGATAATCTAAATAGTAAGTTAAAGATACTAGAACATCCATTATGGACACTAGAACCTGAAAAAGATCCAGAAACAGGAGAAATTATTAGACCTAAAGTTGAAGAAATGAGAGGTCTATACGTAATGGGAATTGATGGTATCGACATAGGTGCTAGTTAGACATCTGAATATACTAAAGATCCTTCTGATTTTTGTGTTATTGTTCTTAAAAGAGCATATGGATTAGAAGGTCCGCAGATAGTAGCTTTATATAAAGATAGACCAAATGATATAAGAGAAGCCTATAAAATAACTAGAAAGTTAGCTCAATATTATAATGCTTAGATTAACATTGAAGCAACTAGAATAAGTCTTGTAACAGAAGCTAAACGAGATAGGTGGCTTCACTACTTTATGAAGCGTCCAAGAGCAACTTTACCAGATATAAATCGAGGAGTAAGCAAGCAATATGGAACTCCTGCTACAGCAGCAATCATTGCACATCAAACTGATTTGATTGCAGATTATGTTAATGACTATTGTCATACAATTTGGTTTGATGAGGTTTTAGATGAACTTAATAGATATACTGATGAGAATAAAAGAAAGTTTGATATTGTAGCTGCATTAGGAATGGCTTTACTTGCAGATGAAGAATTATCTGGAATTGTTCCTAAACAGATAGTAAACTACGACGAAGAATGGTATGATATAGGATATTATATTGATGAATATGGCTATAAAAGAAAAGGAAGAATTCCTAAGTAGAAGTAGTCTTCTATATCTATAAACAATGAATTTAATGAATACAATGACCACGCAATACATAAAACAAGCGATCCTAGAAGCCGTTTAGGATATTTATCATAAAAAGTATGTAGGAAAAATAGAAGTAACTGAACTTTCTAATGGTTATAAATTATCTATGTGGTTCAATAAGCCTAATGCTCCAATCTCTATATCAGCTGAATTATCAGCACAAAAGTTTATTTAGTTTATAAAGAAGGAACTTAGAGAAAGGCATTTTGAACTAGTTAAATATTTTACTGGATATAAATATGAACCTGAAGATATATGTAATCAAAATATAAGTAAATCATGTAGTTGTAATGACAAATGAAGAATTGATAGACAAAACGGATAAAGCTATTAATGAGTTAGTTTATTCTAAATGGGATCTACAAAAAGCTTACAATTACTATAATGGAGTACGAGACGAAGAATAGTTTAGATACTTAGAAGATAATTTTGGAATAGGAAATCCAACATCTTTAGAGTTTACTCCATTAATTAAAAAGCATATAGATGCTTTAATTGGAGAATATTTAGGAACTCCTATAATACCTAAAGTTTATTGTAAAGATCCTAATACTTTAAGTAATATAGATAGAGAAAAACACTTAAAAATCATATCTGAAATACATCAATATCTATCTTCTCATTTAAAGAATTCTATACTTAATTTTGTAGATGGAAAAAATATCACAGACTCTTTAATTGAAAAATAGTTAAATAGAATCATAGAAGATATAAATACTAACTTTATATCAGAATATGAAATAGCATCTTAGAATGTTATTGAATATATAATGTAGTCGAGAGATACTGACATGCTTACTGTACTAAGAGATTTATTATTAGATCTTTTAATTTCTGGATATACTTTCTATAAAGTAGAACCTACCGTAGAAAAGAATAATGTAAAAATTTCAGCACTAAGTCCTTTAAATGTATTTCCTGATAGAAATCCAGAATCTCCATATATTAAAAATTCTTATCGAGTTGTGGTTAGAAAGTGGATGAATAAGAATTAGGTTTTAAATTTATATGGAAGGGAATTATCAAAAGATGATATTAAACTTATAGAGGATAGATGGGAAACAGTATATGATGAATCTTCTTATTATATTAGAACATTATCTGATCAAGGAATTCCTTCAACTGATGGAATTAAAGCTGGTAAAGAATTAGTAATTCCTGGATACCCAAATAATACTAATGGTAAGTACCATGATTTAATTCCAGTATATGAAGTCGAATGGTTAGAAACTGACAAGGATTTTGTAATGTAGCGTTACGAAACTGTTAGAATAGGGTAGAGTATTTATATTTTAAGAGGAAAAAATGAAAATGTAATAAGAAGTCAATCTAATCCATCCTATTGTGGACTTTCCGTTAATGGTGTGTATTTCTTAAATAGGGGATCTGAACCATATTCTTTAGTGCTTGCTTGTGCACATTTATAGGATAAATATGACATCCTTCATTTTTATAGAGATAATCTTATTGCAAATAGTGGTACTGTAGGAGATTTTATAGACGTATCTATGCTTCCTAATTTCTTGGGATAGAGTACTGCTGAGAAATTGGAAAAGTATATAGCTTATAAGAAATCAGGAATTGCTCCAATTGATACTACTCAAGAAGGTAGATTAGCTTCTGGATAGGCTCCTATTAATACTTTCTTTAATGGATATGATGATACTATTAAAGTACAAGCTATATAGGCTATATAGTTAGCTATTGAACAAGTAGAATAGGTAGCTTCTTCTATAACTGGTGTATTTAGAGAACGTCTTAATGGTATTGAATAGAAGGATGCAGTTACTAATGTTAAAATTGGACAAAATAATTCATTTATTATAACTAAACAATATTATCATTAGATGGACTTAGTTGTAAATGAAATGTTATTAGATTGCCTAAATGTTGCAAAAGTAGTATTTAAAAACGGACTCACAGGAACTTTAATATTAGGAGAAAAGTATTAGAGAGTATTTACTGCACTTCCGGAATATTTTACTGTATCAGATCATGATATTAGAATAACTACTAGTAGTGATGTTATAAAAGATTTAGAATATATAAAATCTTTACTCCCTGATTTTATAAAGAATGGAGCAATGGCTCCTGATGTAATATTTGAAGCATTGACATGTAAAAGTATTACTGATATAAAATTAATAGTTAGAAGAGCTATGTAGAAGTAGAGAGATGAAAATAATCAATTATAGCAGCAATAGAAATAGATTGAACAACTTGATCAATAGCTATAGCAGGCTTCTGCGGAACTTCAAAAGGCTCAAAAGAAAATAGAATCGCTGAGTCAAGAAAAACTTCAAATGGAACAATAGAAACTCTAGATGGAAAATAAAGTTGAATGGTTCAAAGCCCAAACTGATAGAGATTATAAACAATTCATGGCAGAAGAAGCTAAGAAAAGGACTCAAGCAGAAATTGCATAGCTATATGATGGTAATCCATATAATGATAAAATACGATAGATTGGATCATAATGGAATTAAATATAAATATTGATACTGATAAAAATTGTAAAGTTATTATTAAAGATAATACAGAATATTTATCAGAATCTTTTGAAGGAACTCAAAAAGGAGTTTTTAAATACTCTGATACAATTTCAATTGCAGTATTATAGCATAATAAAATAAAAGAAACAATTATTAAAGAACCTACATTTAATGATCATTCAACTACTTATACTGAATTACCAATAAAATTTGATGGATGGTTTACAGTAAATTATATAGTTTTACCTAGTGAAAGCTGGTTTGATAAAGAGCTAAATAAGGAAGTAGGTTCTGCATTAGATTTATATAATATAGTATATTATACTGATGGAATTAAAATTTATAAATATTTTAATAAGAATATTTCGGAATCTTCTATTAATGAAATATTAGAGATTAATCCTATAAATACTACTATATCTAAAATTAGTAAAGACTATACATCTATTTGTTTTTTACAAAAATGTTATATAAATTTGTGTCAGTAGATCTTTGATGCAAGAGGTTTCTCACCTTGCTGGACTAAGAATACAATAGATAGTACATTAGTATATAAAAGAGATTTAGTTTGGATGGCGATTAACGTAATTAGATATTTAACTACTCTAAATCAGTTATCTGAAGTAGAACGTATAATAGAACAAGTAAATGAATGCAATGGTTTATGCAAATCTGATTCAGCCTACTAGTCAAGTTCTGGATGCGGCTGCTCTAAATAAATTAAAAGAGAAAGTTATATGTGAGTTTAAAACTCTTTTAACCAAAATTAGTAAGGGGTATAAGCTAGACTATGAATTCATTTTAGAAGAGATCTCTTTCATAGATCTAATATAGGATAATGAAATAGAAGATAAATTATCTTTAATAGCTTTGCAATATTATCTAAATAATAAATGGCAAATACAATCCTAACCCCAGGAGAAGAAAGCGTAACTCCTATGCCTGTTGAACAATCCACTCCTTATCTTGAAAAGGATAAATATTTATCTGAATTTTAGACAGAAGGGGAAAAAGCAGTTGTAAGAGAAAATTTGGATATATACGCTAAAAATTCTGTTTATAATAAAACAGAATCAGATACAATTCTGAACGAAAAATTAAAGGCTGCCTTTGATAAGTATCTAAATATGGAAGATCCTCATGGGATACTTCCTATTGTGAAAGATATGTTTGAAGGAGTTGTGCGAAATGATGGAAGTACTCCTTTTATCTTACCTTAGAAAGGTGTAGATCCAGTCCAGGATTATCATTTAGTAACGAAAAGGTTTGTTACACAACTTTTAAAAGAACATCTAGATATAGAAGATCCACATTAGATTTTACCAGAAGTTTAGAATATATTAGAATAGTATGTAAAGCAATCTCAAGTATACTTTAGAGATTAGTTATATACAAAAAATGAAATAGACCAATAGGGTAATCAATATATAAAAATAAATGGAACAACTTCTTTTACTAAACCTTAGATTGGAATTGATCCTCAAATAGATAGTCACTTGTCTACTAAAAGATATGTAGACTAGTCAATATATAAACATCTAATTGATGTAGACCCTCATGGCTTTATAAGTATTCTTAATAATAGATTAGCTTCTTATGTTAAAGCATCTAATGTATATGATAAAACATAGACATATTCTAGAACTCAAATTGATTCAGTAATTAGATCTCTAGTATATGATGCTGCTAAAGAAGCTATCTAGGAACATACTAATATTGATGATCCTCATAATATTTTAACATAGGTACAGAAATTAAAGTATATAAAGCAAGATGGATCCACTCCTTTTAAAAATCCATAGAAAGGAGTAGATGCTATAGATCCTCAAGATTTAGTGACTTTACAACAAGTTTAGAATGAAGTAAATTCCAAAAAAGTAACATGGTTAACATCTGGACCAGTAGAGACAACTGTTGGATTTGTAGAAGATAATAGTCAATTACCAGAAGAATTAACAATTTAGGAAATATTTGATGCAATCTTCTATGGAAAAAGTGTATCTATTACAGTTCCAGAATACGTTACTATGGGAGAATCTGGAAAGTTAACTTTATGTGTGCATGGTTCAATAGCTACTATTGCTATTGGAGAATTATATCAAGGTAACAAACTAATCTATACTTTTACTAAGGAAGATTTTGAAGAAGGATGTGTAGAAGTAGATAGTGAAATAATTACTGGAGATACTGATTTTACTTTTAGGATTACTTATATAAATGGAACATCAATTGAAGATAAAGAATCGATAAAATGTTCTATGCCTATATTTGTTGGGACTTTGCCTAAATGGAAATTTGGAAATACTGTTACAATGGATTATTTAAAAGAACTTGTAGCTGAAGATCCTAATAATAATAAATTTGTACAAGGTCTACCAAGTTATATCAGTATTAATTATAATTTTACCGATCCTAAACTTAAGCATTTAATGGTGGTTGTACCATACTCTTATCCTAAATTAAAGGATATTAATACACAAGTTTAGAAGTTTGGACTAGAGGCTTTTGATATAATAAATATGATTCCGTTTTAGATAGAGGGAGCTAAAGAGGATATTATATATACAATATATATTTATAGACAAGCTTTATCAAGATTAGATCAAGAAGTAACTTTCAATTTTGAATAGAATGAGTAAATATAGCGAAACTATAGGTAGCTTCTCAAGGACAGGTAATTATCCTTTAGAAGCGGATTATATATTTTCTACAGAAAAGGCTTTAAGAGAATTTTATTCTGATGAAATAAATGCTACTACTCTTCATAAGGGCTTATTTAAAATTGTAGAAGATGATGGCTCCGGTAATTAGGTCTTATATTGGGTAATTAACTCAAATAACGAGTTAACTTTTACAAAACTTATTTCTGGAAATAGTTTAGAAGATATATTAGGATAGTTATCAGCTTTAGAATTAGATTTAAAATAGTTATCCGAAAGAGATTATGTAGTCTTAGATGAAACAGGTAAAATTCCTTCAACTTATTTACCTTCTTATATTGATTCTATTATAGATGTGTATGCATCTTATACAGTATCAGATACAGGAATATTATAGGATATTATATTATATTCTGATCCCGAAAAAACAACTAAAGTTATAGGTGAACCAGGAAAAATATATTAGAATGTTACTCCGGGAGAACCTGCTTATCAATTTAGATGGACAGGTTCTATATTTGCTCAAACAGGAGCTTCATCGTTAATTATAGGAGAAGTAACAGGAACAGCTTATGACGGACAAAAAGGAAAAGATTTATCAGATAAAGTATCTATTTTAATTTCTGAATTAGAATGGTATGAAGGATAAGAGAGTTCCTGGACAAAGTTAGCTTGATTATCTATGGACTACATATGGACCTTACGCAGTATCTAGTGTATTAGAAAATGAACCTTCAGAATATTTACCTACATAGGAGTTGTTGCAATCACTCCTTTCTCAAATAAGTAACTCATCTGGAAATCTATTATCAATAAAAGGTAATAATCTGATATTATATTCTATTACTGGAGAAGAATTATCTAGAGTAGATATATCTGAATTAAAAGGTAATTCGTCTTCTATTGTAGATTATGGTTCAAAAATAGTAATACAAGAAGATATTGATAAAGGATGTCCATTTAATCTAGGTTCTAAAGTATATTATATAGCTTTAGATAATGGAAAGATATTTTATGCAGAATAGGAAACTCCTTCAGTATTTCTATTTGTAGATAAACTTCCTGAAATAGGAGAGTCTAATAAAATGTATATAATTTAGAATGAAAATACTTATTCTATGTATTTATATAATGAATCTAAATTTATTTTATTAGGTAGTTCTGAAGGTCTTTCACAAGAGATAATTTAGAAGGTAGATCAACTAACTAATAACCTAACATGGTAGGATATTTAAAATGATTAATTTTTTAAGAGGTTTAGAATCTAAGTACAACTATCCTGAAAATTCAAAATTTAAGGATGCCCTCTATTTTGCTACAGATACCGGAGCTTTATTTATGAATGGAGTTCGTTACGGTATGGATGGCGAAAGAATTAAGAATGTTGAGTTTAATGACTCAACAAACACTTTTACTTTTACTAAACAAGATGATACTACAGTTACGGTAAGTCTTGGAGACAAGCTCCTTACTGATGCCGATAGAGATCTTCTTGAGCAGGTAAAAGATATTATCGATACTGGTAATATTAGTGTAAAATATGATTCTTAGTTAGATGAATCAATTACTACTGTTTCTGCTTTAGGAGGTATTGCAGCAGGTACTAGTGTAAAATCACTTAAATCAAAAACTCTTTCTCAAGTGTTTGATGATTTGTTATTTCCTACAGTTAATCCTACATTAACAAATCCTTCTGCAAGTTTAGCATTAAAGGGATACTCTAATATACAATTAGTCGGATCTCCTGCTCCTGTAGCAGATACTAATTTTACTAAAACCTTTAATAGAGGTTCTATTAAAATTGGAAATAATGAGCAGAACAAGCGTGCAGGAGAACAGACTAGTGAAGTAATTTACTACAATACAGAAGCTACTACTTATCCTAACACTATAGTGGAGGGTACAATGAATTTCTACTATAGAGTAAATTATGCTGAAGGTCCTCAACCTAAGAACTCAAAAGGTGAAAACTATAGCACTCCTCTTGCTGCTGGCTCAGTAACTTCAGCTGCTTGTCCTGTATATGGTGTATATCGTTACTATGCTGGTATTGGTAATCTTACTAAAGAGATACCTTTAACTAACAATAAGACTTTTGATGTTACACTTGGTGCAGAGAATGGTACTAATAAACATCAATTTGCAATTCCTGCTAAGTATACTCTTACTAAAGTTGAAGTACTTAATACTTTAAATAACAAGTGGGAAGCATACGACCATACAAGTGGATTAACATCTTCTACTGAAGATATTAGTGGAGTTTCTTATAAGAAGTATGTAAGAAATGATACAGGTCTTAATGGAGAATTACAATATCGTATAACCTTTAATAAATAATAATTATGGCAAGAAATAGAGGTGCATTTGGTTTTTCGGGATCCCTTGAGATCCACAAGACGGCTCCATTAGACGCGAGACTTTTAGTTCCTACTCTTGCTGAATTAACGCAAGAAGAAACTTGGCTAGATGGAGGAGGAGTTTGGCTTTATGATAATATTGTAGTAACTGTACAAGATCAGAAGGGTCTTTACATGCTTACCAATTATGATCCTGTTACAGCTCCTGACGCATATAAGACAGCAGATAATTGGGTTCGCATAGATGCAGCTGCAGCAAAGATTGATGTAGTTACTGATCTTACTTCTACAGATGATACTAAAGCACTTGCTGCTTCGCAAGGTAAGGTTTTATCAGATAAGATTGATGAAGTAAAAACATCTCTTTCTTCAGTATATTCTTATAAGGGATCTGTAGATAACTATTCAGATCTTCCTTCAGAAGGAAATCAAGTAGGTTTCACTTACAATGTAGTTAATGCTAATGGAAATATTCCTGCAGGTACTAACTATGCTTGGAATGGTGAATCTTGGGATGCTCTTGGTGGTTCAGTAGATCTTTCTGTTTATTATACTAAGAATGAAACAGATGGTCTTATTACTGGAGCAAAGGATTATGCAAAAGACTTAGTAGATACTTTGTCTACTACAGTAGGAGAACATACTGCAACATTAAATGTAATCAATGGTCAAGAAGGCACAGAAGGATCTCTTCTTAATACTTTAAAGAAGGCTAAAGATTATACTGACGAGCAACTTACTGGTTATGTAGAAAAGGTAGAAGGAAGTAGTCTTATTACAAATGAGAAACTTACTTTAATTGATACATTAGATACTAGAGTAACTACGTTAGAAACTGCTACTGAGGATCTTACTACATTAAAAGCACAAATAGAAACGAATAAAACAGATATAGCTACTCTTAGAGGAAATTCAGAAACAGAAGGATCAATAGATAATAAAATTTCTAATGCTTTATCTTGGGAGGAAATAATTTAATTATGGCTACAGTTAAATTTGTACATATAGCAAAAAAAGAAACATTTACTACTGCTCTTCAGAATACTCATATTAATAATATAGTATTTATAAAAGATACTCAAGAAATTTGGACACATGGTCAATACTACGCGATTCCTGATTCTTATAAGACTAAGATTACAAATCTTGAGACTGCAGTAAAAGCTCTTTAGGCTGCTTCAACTGCACAGAAATATTTCTCTAAAGTATCAGATGGTGTTAACAGTGCAGAAGCTCCTGGTGGTGAGTCTACTATTACATTTAAGGGTACAGGTGGTACTACTATATCTGTTGGTGCTGACGGTGTTACTGTAACTTCTAAGGAAGTTACCGAATCTACTACTAATGGTAATATTAAGTGGGGTACTGCTGAAATTCCTGTTCATGGTCTTGGTACTGCAGCTTATCAGTCAGCGGATGATTTTGCAGCAACTTCTGATTTTAATACTGTTAAGAATACCGCCAATAAAGCAGCTGAAGATGTTGCAGCTCTTCAGACACAAGCAGAAGGTTTTGATACTCGTATCACTACTGCACAAGAGACAGCAGAGGCTGCTAAGACTGCTGCTGCTACCGCACAATTTGCTGCGGAAAATGCGCAAAGCACTGCAGATGCTAAGGTAGCTAGTGTAACTGGAGCAGATGCTATTGCAGTAACTACTGGTACTGCTCCTAAGGTTAGCCTTAATCTTGATAATACTGGTAATGTAACACTTTCTCAAGGTACTGCTGGTCTTAAGGCTTCTGTAACTATTCCTTCTGCTACTGTAACAGGTGTAAAGAAAGGTGATAAGGTGCTCGCACTTACTGGTACTGAATTGTCTACTACTATTGCCTTCTCTGTTGATACAATAGCAGATATTGCTGGTAAGAAGTATTTACGTCTTACAGGTATTGATGGCGCAGACCTCGGAAAGGTTGATATTGCAGACTTTGTAAAGGATGGCATGCTTGATGATGCTAGTTTTGATGAAAATAGTCATAAACTTACTCTTACATTCAACACTGCCTCTGGAAAGGATGCTATTGAAGTAGATCTTTCTAAATTAGTTGATGTTTATGATGGCAGCAATCTCAAACTTACTACAATACCTATTGTTGAGACATATGAAGATCCTAAAGCTCAGGATAATGTAAATACTGCTATTGCTAAACTTATTAAAGGTAAGAAGGACTTAGATACTAAGGTTTCTAATCTTACTACAGGTACTTATGTAAATAGTTTTGGTGGTAAGACAGGTGCTATTACTCTCAAGGCTGCTGATAAAACCACTAATGGTACTGTAAACCTTGAAATGTCTGATAATGAACTTCAGGCCTCTATTGTTGGTCTTGGTTCCGCAGCTTATACTGAATCTACTGCTTACGCAACTTCAGCTCAAGGCGGTAAGGCAGATTCTGCATTACAATCCATTGCTAAAGGTACTGATGGCGAATATGTGACCACTACTATTGGTGATAAAGACAATAACAAGCAGACTGTTAGCGTTTCATTAACTGTAGGTAGTGTAGCAGATGGCACAACTGGTTTAGCTACTGCATCTGATGTAAAATCTTACGTAGATAATTCATTAACTTGGATTGAACTTTAATATAATTGAGTACTGGAATATCTATTTATAGATAACTCATTATAAATAACTTATAATTACAGTATGCTAGGGTTAAGTTTCCTTAGCATACTGTAATTTCCAAACATATTATAATATGGCTATGAATAAAAAACTTATACACTTTAAAAAGAAAGAAGATTTCAATAAGAAGAAACTTTCTACAAACGAAGCAAATACACAATACAGAATTGGGCTTACAGGCACTATTAAAGACTACCAGAAATATTTAGAGTTAGTTGATTGGATTAAAGGAATTGTGAGAGAAGATTTCAATCATAAATCATCTGATAAAGTTAGTTCAGAACCTAAACAATCTGATATTATAAAATTAATACAGATGACTATTGACACAATGGATTTAACTGATCAACAAGCTCTTTCTGTCAAATCATTATATCCTGAATGGGCAACATTTATAGGAGAAACTATTCAGAAAGATACTAAAGTAAAGTATGAAAATAAACTATTTAAAGTAGTTCAAACTCATTTAGTACAAGAACAGTATCCTCCTTCTATAGATACTGCTTCTCTTTATACAGAGATAGTAGAAGACCATAGTGGTACAAAAGATGATCCTATCCCTTATCCTGCAGATGGTAATATGGTGATCTATAATGGTAAATACTACTTAGAAGATAATATTCTTTATAAATGCACAAGAGATTCTGGAAATCCTCTATATGCTCAATTAAAGAATTTAGTAGGTATCTATGTTGAATTAGCATGAGAAAATTACTTTTAATAATTCCTTTGTTGTTTTTATTAATGGCATGTTCCGTTAAAAAGCAAATTGTGGAAGTGCCAGTGGAAACTGTAAAGACAGAATATATACATGATACTAAAATTGATAGTGTCTTTGTAAGAGACAGTATTGATAGATGGATGAAAGGAGATACTTTCTTTATATATAAAGAACATACTAAATATAAGTATCTTTATAAAACAGATACTTTAGTTAGAGTAGATAGTATTCCTAAAGTAATAAAAATTCAAACCACAAAAGAAGTAAAAGTAAATTATATTACATGGTATCAAAAAACTCTTATGTGGGTTGGAGGAATTGTTTCTTTGCTTTTAATTGCATATATTATATGTAAAGTAAAGAAATGGATATAAATTATTTTGTTTTGAGTTGTAGATAATTGGATCAAAGATTAATTTATTAATATGGCAATAAATAAAAAACTTATTCATTTTCAAAAGAAAGCTACATTCATAACTCATAAGCTTTCTACTAATGAAGCAAATACTTCATATCAAGTTGGACCTACTGGAACAACTGTTACAGGATCTCCAGATATTAAATATTAGTCAATAGTATTTATAAAAGATACTCAAGAAATTTGGACACATGGTCAATTATATTACTGTCCTTATAGTAAGGATGAATTAGATAAAATGTTTGAGAATGTAACTCCTACTAAAGAGAATATAGAAAAAGTATTAACTGGAGAAATTACATCTCATACGCATGATACGTTATATGCCTCGAAAGACCACACACATAATTACGCAGGATCTACAACTGTAGGTGGCTCAGCTAATAGTGTAAAATCTGACCTAGTACTTACAATAGAATCTGGAGAGACTGAAGATTTAGATCAATATACGTTTAACGGTAGTGAAACAAAGTATCTTGATATTATAGCAGGAGATAACATAAAACTTGAGGTTAACCAAAATGCTCTTACAATAAGCTCTTATGATTATCCAGATGCAACTATTACATCATCTGGACTTATGAGTTCATCAGATAAAATTAAACTTAACGGAATTGAATCTGGTGCTTAGAAGAATACTGTAACTTCTGTTTCGGGTAAGACTGGAGCTGTTTCATTAACTAAATCTGATGTAGGATTGAGTAATGTAGATAATACTTCTGATGCTAATAAGCCTGTATCAACTGCTCAAGCAACTGCTATAGCAGATGCAAAAAAAGCTGGAACTGATGCAAGCACTGCATTAAATGAATATATAAGTTCAAATGATGAATATGTAAAAGACTTGAATAACGCTTTAGAAAGTCATAAAGAGAATAATGATAGAAAGCACATTCCGAGTGGAGGTTCAGAAGGACAAGTATTAATTTACGATTCTCCTGGAAATGCTAAATGGGGCAATATATCTACCGGAGGTTCTACTGAGATGACAGATGCGTATGGAGTAGAATGGACAAAGAGTCAATCATCCCCTTCTTTAACTCGTATTGGAAATCTTTCATTACATAAAACATTACCTATTCAATCTAAATTAAAAGGATGTGTAGCTACTGTTGACGGAGAAATAAAATATTGGCTTAGAGAGAATGGATGGATGTTAAAAGCTAATGATTCTGATAACATTTATGTGCCATTTACAAATATATCATTTCCAACATCAAATAACGTTAGTACTATATTAATTCCTAAAAATACTCCTAATTGTGATGTAGGAAGAAATGTAGTACTATTTAATAATGACGGGAGTACAAGTTATGGATATGGATGGATAAAAGCAATCACATCTACAGATACTAACTATAGAATTCTTATAAAGTGGATTAATCCAGTTAGAGCTAATATAGGTCAAGATCCATCTTCTGATCCTGTTACAGGAAATCTTGTACTTGGATCTAATTTATCCGGAAGAGATGGTGTAGTAAAAGTATATGTTCCAGAATTTTATATAAAATCAAGAACTGTAGGAAATAAAAATTAGGTACTTATATCAGAGAATAAAATTGATGATTCCTGGATTAAGTAGCCTGCTTGTTTAGTAGATGCTTATCATTGTACCTTATTTAGAGGAAAATCTGAATTACCAGACACAAATATCTATACTGATAATCTTAGACCATACTCTTTAGTTTCAGTATCACATAATTTATCCGAAGACTATATTGGAGGAATATATAATAGTAGTTCATCAGTAACTAATACTGATGATATTGATACAGATTTAGGAAAGCCTATATCTGGGTTATCTCTTGATGATGGTAGAAAGTATGCAGAAGGAACCTATATTAATCCTAATAGAATAAAAGGAGCAGGTGATAAAATAGTAACTAATGGATATTAGATTGCTAGTTATGAATGGGATCATAGGCCAGTTGCTGGAACAAAATGCACACTAACTATCTGTGCAAAAGTAGGATCAAAACATACATCAATTGGATTATTCTAGAATGATGGTAATACATAGATTACTGGAGAGTTTACTTCTAAAACAGAAACAACTCAGTCTTGGGAATTTACGGTGCAAGATTTTGCGTCTGGAAAATAGAATATTTCATTTTATAGATTTCCGAATGATACGGTTGAAGATGCAGATACATATATAAAGTGGGCAGTTATAACTGTAGGAGATAAAGTAGTTGATAATTGGATACCTTCATCTACTGAAGCAAATTCTACAAATTGTGGAAATAATGTACATTTAATTACATATAAAGAATGGAAGAATATATTTTATTGGTTATATGTTATTGAATATGGCACTTTTGAGTTAAAGCAAGTATATAATAATACTTTAACATCTGAAGGATATAAACAAGGAGGAATCTGTGTAAGAGGATTTTCTTCAATGTTTAAAGATGAAGTAAATACAAATACAGTTTATAAGAATTGTAATTCTCCCTATGCTTATACAGGAATTACTAATCAGTATGGTAATAATTCTATCGGAAGATCTTTTAGATTAAACTCTGGAGAAAGATTACCTATAAATAGATATAGAGGTTTTGAAGATATAGGTATGGAGTATGGTACAATGATTGACGGAGTTCTCACTAATGGAGGTAAAGTTTACATTAATGATAATGGTAATCAATCAAATAACAGCAGTAATATTACTGACTTAACTCTATTAGGAAATATGGAGTTATCGGAAAATGACTATCCTATTGTGGAATTTGAGATTACAGATAGTGCTAATATCTTACCTTGTACTACTTCTAATAAAGTAAATTATACTACTTCTACTCATAAGTGTTCATTACGTGAAGTTTATGGTGTAGACGAGTCTTCTGGACCTTATGGGTTTGTAATGTAGAAAGGAGGTAGATATATATATGATGACACTGGATTAGCATCTATGTATATAATTCCTCATTCTAAACCAGATGAATGGTGTTACGGATTTAGAACAGTTGTAAATATAGACCCTATTGAAAATGTTTAATATTAGTAATAGTGCTATAAAGCCTACAGAATTAATACCATTAAGTGATGGTAATTATATATACAATTTTGATATTAAAGAAGAAATTGTATAGAAAAATAATAAATAGATTGTAAGATACAGCTACTCTACTATAAAAATCACTGGAGATTTAACAGTTTCTAATGTATATAATTCACTTCTAAATCAGTATTATATAGATGAGGAAACTACGTTATACGAAGTCCTAAATTCTCCTGCTAAAACTAATAATGAAGAATCAATAGCAAATGATTTATACACATAGGCTCAAATTCTTTTAGGAATAATAGAAGAACCTACTAAATTAGAATCTGCTAAATCTAAGTTAATTAAAGAAATTGACAATTATGATATTTCTCCAGATGTAAATTCATTCTACTTAAATGGATTACAAGTGTGGTTAGATAAATCTACTAGAGTTGGACTTATGAATTCTTTAACTATTGAAAAGAATGCAGGTAAGGAAATATCTACACTATGGTTTGGAACTATTAAATTAGATATAAATCCCGATGCTGCAATTCAAATGCTTAGTTCTTTGGAATTGTATGCGTTAGATTGTTATAATAAAACAGCAGAACATAAAGTTAATGTATCAAATTTGAACTCTATTGAGGAAGTGTCTAACTATAATTATAAAGAAGGTTATCCAGAGAAACTTAGATTTAATGTATGAGTATATTCGCAATTATTTGTCTAATATTGTCTATAATATTTTATATAATATACGTTTCATATACATATATAAAATATAGTCCAAGCTGCATTTCAGAAACATACTATAAAATTTCTTGCAAGAACTTATTCACAATATGGATTATAGTGGTGTCTTTTTTAATATTTCCATCATGGGTTGAAATTAGTTAGGAAAATTTTTAGTTTTTACCTTTTATATCAGTAATATTTATGATTTCTGTTGGATTAGCTCCTAGATACTTAGGAGAAGATAGAAAGATACATATTACTTTTGCAGCTTTAACAAGCATTATCTCTCTAATTTGGAATTTAGTATCTGAAATATATATTATTCCAATATTATTAGGAATATTAGTTATAATATTATTCATCTTAAAAGTTAAGAATTAGTTATTTTGGGTAGAAAATATAGCCTTTTTAAATATTTACTTATCAATAATATTTAGATAAATCCGGTCATTTAGATCGGATTTTTCTATTTTACATAATCCGAACCTTACTTGTAATGAGTAGAGTTCGGATTATTTTATATATGAATATTTAACATATTTTAACACTTATTCATTTGGGTGCTAATTTATTATTGTTATATTTGTATGTCAAAATTTTGACAGAAATTTTACACGGTACCTAGAATGTAAATCAGATCGGAATAAGTATTAAAGATAATATCTATTTTATCAAAATTTTAATTTATTTATTATGTCAGACAGTAAAGTTTATATGTTCCCAGACGGAGGATATGACAGAGGCGCGGATACAGCACTTTTAGCTTCCGCATTAAACAACAGAAATTCAGACCCAATGTCAGCAATGGCTATGATGAGTGGAGGTTGCGGTTTTGGAGGAGGTATGTGGAATAATCCTATTTGGGCTATTGTATTCCTTGCTGCTCTTTAGAATGGAGGTCTTTTCGGTTTCGGAGGAAATAGAGGTATCGGACAAGGTGCACAAGACATTGAAATTCAAGACCAACTTTCATCTATTAGAGAACAACTTGGAACTAATTAGAACACAACTCTTTTAATGGATGCAATTAAAGGTAACAATAGTTCAATTGAGAAATTAGCAACTACTCTTAATTGTGATTTAAATGCAGTACAAGGTGCTATTAACTCTGTTCAAACAGCTATATGTAATGTTGGTGGAAAGGTTGATATGAATGCTATGCAGACTATAAATGCTATTAATAGCGGAAATATGGATCTTGCAAATCAGCTTTCACAGTGCTGCTGCAATACTCGTGAAGCTATTACTCGTCAGGGTTATGAGAATCAGTTAGCAACTGTTAATCAAACTAATGCTTTACAGAGTGCAATTAATTTCGTTAATTCTTCTGTAGAACGTGGTTTCGCAGCTACTAGTTATGAAACACAACGTCAAACTTGTGATATCACAAAAGCAATTGGAGAATCAACTGCAGCTATTTTAGCAGGTCAGAAGGCAGCTGAAATGCGTGAAATGCAGCGTGAGATATAGAGCTTAAGAGATGAGCGTACTGCTTATTAGATGTCAGCTTTAACACAGCAACAGACTCAGAATCTTGTTAATCAGCTTCGTCCTGCTCCAATTCCTGCTTATATTACTTGTAATCCATTTGGCTGTCAGAATGACGGTGTTATATACAGTGGAGGATCTTGCGGATATTAATTTTTAAATGTTATGTTTAATCCCTATTATCTTCCGTATGCACAATGGAATAATCAGATGTTAGCAAGGAGATTTCCTATAAAGAGATTAAATTGCAGAGGTATTCCAGAAATGCGTACAATTTCGGTAACGACCACCGGTAGTGTTGTAACTTATCAACTCTGCCCTTGGCGGTTTAAACAATTATGTAACGAAGGATTAATGTTACTTAGAATTTCATAGATACCATCTTCTGGAGCAGGTTCTGCTGCTTTTACAGTATCATTAGAGACATCTGCTAATCCTCAAACAGGATCTACTGGAACTCCCTTAAACGACGGTGCTGGTAATGCAATGACTTCTAATAGAGTTGTTAGTGGAAATTATCTATTGGTATATTTCAATAAGAGTCAAGGAACTTTCTAGGTAGTAAATGACATACCTGCTACAGCAACTTAATAATTTAGAGTTAATAATATGTTTCAATCTATTAGAACTAATTCTCCCTTCTATATTTTAAATAAGGGTCCTAAACCAAGATTAGATGTAGGAATGGTGACTTCTGTTACAGCTCCTCAAATGAAATTTCCAACAGTACCTCAAGGCTTATCTTAGCCAGAATATGTGGTAGATATTACAGTATTAGTAAATGGAGCAACTCAGCAATATTAGAGACTTCCTGCAAATAAAGAAATTGCAGATTTTGGAGATGGATTTGGCAATATAGTTGTATCTATGAGTAGAGATGCAATGAATAATGAAATCGCTACTCTTAGAAATAAATCAGAAGACCACATAAAAAGAGTAGATGAAGAAAAACAGAAGATTATTGCATATGAAGCTATTCTTCAATAGTTAAATCCTGAATATGCTGAAAAATAGAAACAAGAAGCAGAAATAGCTACTCTTAAAAATCAAGTTGCAGCTATGGCACAAACTAATGCTAATCTTGAGCAAATGATGACTAAACTCTTGTCAAAATTTGATGAAGAAAGTTCTAAGGATTAACATTATAGATTACTTTTTTATTTTGAATTTAATATTTGATTAATATGCGCGGATTTATTGAAATAAAAGAAGACGCTTATGAAGATACTATAGAGCATCTTTATAGGATGAAAGCGATTGCTTGTAAAATGATCAAGAAGTTGTCTGAACATTCAGAATTATATGATAAAGAATACGAAGACGATGAGGAAGAGTATGGAACTCGTCGTAGAAATAATAAAGGAAGATATTCCTATTAAGTTATGGTAGGTGGTGGCTAATTAAGTTACCACCTATTTTTATACAAATATACTTATGAAAGAGGATTTTACTGAATATGATATAAAACCCGAGGGATTCGTTAATTATTTAAGATATTACGGACCTCATTTTAATAAGAAATTATGCGATTTTGCTTGTTCACAATTATCTAAAACAGAATTTTCAAAAGAGAAATTAGATATACTATTACAATCGCATAGTATAACAATAGAAAATGCAAAATTACACGACGCTGTTTATATTGCAAATTGGTGTAGATCTATATTTTATGGATCAAGTATATCAGATGAGAAACATTTTGTTTTGTTCTTAAAAGATATATTTGAAAAAGAATCTGAGTTAATTTTTAATAGATGGTATGCTGATATGGCAAAGAAAGGTATTCCAATTGAATGGGAAGATATGATATAAATAATTTTAGTTAATAATTTGTAAAATTTGGTTAATATTTAGTTTATCAATAGATTTGCATCTAGAGATACACTATAATATTAACCAAATTTATTTTATATATTAAGTTATGTTTGTATTGTTAGATAACGGACATGGAATAAATACTCCAGGAAAATGTAGTCCTGATAAGTCTTTACTCGAATATAAATGGGCTAGAGAAATGGTTGATTTACTTATCAAAGAGTTTGCTAAGTATAATATACAAGCTATTAAACTTGTTCCAGAGAATATAGATATTTCTTTAAGAGAAAGAGTAAATAGAGCAAATAAGTTTTATAGAGAGCATAACAAATAGGCTATACTAATTTCAGTGCATTGTAATGCTGCTGGAAATGATGGAAAATGGCATAATGCATCAGGATGGAGTATATATATTGCACAAAATGCTTCATCTAATTCTAAGAGATTAGCTAAATTAATTTATGAAGAGGCAGAAAAGTTAGGATTAAAAGGAAATAGATTTGTACCTAAAGAAAAATATTGGGTACAATCTTTAGCAATGTGCAGAGATACAAACTGTCCAGCTGTTCTAACTGAAAATATGTTCCAAGATAATAAGGAAGATGTAAAGTTCTTATTATCGGATGAAGGGAAGAAAAAGATTGTCGAAGCTCATGTAAAAGGAGTTATTAAATATATTAATAATGGAAAATGAAGAATTAATAAAAAGAATAGAAGAATTAGAGAATAGAATATAGAAATTAGAATCTAATAAGGTCAAATTATTTGGAAGATCATATACTTAGATTGGCGATAAAGATTCTGATTTTCTAATAAGAACACGAGGATAGTTTAAAGTTTAGTATGGAACTAAATTTATAGATATTATAAAAGATGGAAAAATAAATATTCCTTAGATGAAGTCTTCTTCTAATGAGGAATCTTAGGATTAAATAAACTTATTAAATTAAAAATTATGGCAATAGGAATTAATGATTTAGACTTTGATGATGAGATTTATGATAATCAAGAAGAAAATGACACCACAACTCAAGATATAAATTAGTATGATACTTCAAATTATGATACTGATTTAATTCAAGATGAGGATAGCACTTTAGATCAGAATCTTGATGATAGAGGAATACTTTCAGAATTCTTAAAATCTAAAGGTATTGAAGATATTTCTAAGATTAAATATGAAAGTGATGAGGGAGAGGAAGAAATTGATTGGGATACACTTGGTTCTTCGGAAAAGTTATCTATTTTAAATCAACTCGAATCTAGACCAGAAGAAGATCTAGATGATTCTGAAATACAACTAATAAATGCTATCAGAAATAGTAGAATGTCTCCATCTGAATATATAAATTATATTGCAGCTAGAGGTGCAGATCAATATGCTCGTAATTTATAGGGAGCTGAACCAGTTTATGAGATTGACCAATATAGTGACGAGGATTTGTTTGTTACAGACCTTATTACAAGAATGGGTAGAAATAATATAACTGATGATGAAATCAGAGAAGCTCTAGATAGAGCAAAAGGTAATGAAACTTTGTTTAAAAAACAAGTATCAGCTATCCGAAATGAGTATAAGAAAATGGAAGATGATAATAGACAATATGAAACTTATCTTGCCCAGCAACAGAGACAAGAATAGTATAACCAGTTTGCTTCATCTATTAGAGATCAAATAATTAACTTTAATGAGTTTCAAGGATTTGATCTTAATATGGATCAAGATGATAAAGAAGAACTATATGATTTTATTGTAGGATTTGATCAGGCTGGAAATAGTATAATGGGAAAAGCAATGAATGATCCTCAAATACTAGTTAAGATGGCTTGGTTTGCTTTGCATGGAGAACAAATGTTAGATGATATATCTGACTATGTAAAACAGCAAGTGAGAGAAGTACGTAGAAATAGTTACAATAAAGGAGTAGAAGATGCTAAAACTGGTAAAGTAAGAGATGAAAATAGAAAATCTGTTGCTATTCATAAACCAAAACCAACTCAAAACAAAGGTCAGATGAGTATTGACGACCTAGATTGGTAATTAAGAAATATAAGTTAAATAAAAATTGAAATTATGATAGTTGCAAATTTCGTTACTAATAGACCTACAATGTCCGAAACTCGGACTTATGAAGATTTTTATAAATTCTTAGGAGCGCGTCCACACAAACTTGGAGTAGTATCTCGTCTCTATCCAGAAAATACTGCTACTTACTTGACAGAATCGCTTAAAAACATCTTTTACAATGACAAAAAAGGAGCCAATAAATTCCAGTCTGTAGATTCTATGATGTTTGAGTGGGAAGTTGAGAGTAATTATATTAAAAGAATTGAATTCGCTGAAGTTCCTGCAGAGACAGGAGAGAATGGAGGTGAGATTGTAATGGCCTTCAAGGAGCGTTACTATGAAAAGTATGACATCTTTAAAATTGATAAGACTATGCAGCAGTGTATTGTTGTTAGCCGTCCTGTGCGTAAGCGTGATAAACAAACCCAATTAATTGTCTCGCTTTTAGTAGTATAAATCTACTGTAAAAATAAATTCTTTAAATTGCTGGAAAATCATATAAATGACAATCAGCAGCATGTCTGTGATGACAGAAGTGTTCAACGACTAAGGGAAACCTGTAAATTTATTTTAAGAATAAATTGAAAAACTGAATTACTATGAAATATATTGTTTATGTTACCAAAAATAAAGAATCCAAAATTAATGGAATAAATAGAATTTATGTAGGAGTACATAAAACAGAAGACCCGAATATTTTTGATGGATATATAGGATGCGGAGTTAAAATATAGCAACCTAGTAGCTATATGAATCCAAAATCACCCTTTCAATATGCAGTAAAAAAATATGGAGTCAAAGCCTTTGAAAGAATTACGTTATTCATATTTGATACTCCAGAAGAAGCATATTAGAAAGAGCATGACATTGTAACAGAAGAATTTATAAATAGTCCCCATGTTTACAATGTAGCTATAGGAGGAGAGTATGAAAATAGATACAAACCCTTATACCAATTTGATTTTGATGGGAATCTAATAAAGAAATGGGAATCTTCGGAAGATTGCTATGATTTCTATGGATATCCACCTTCAAAATTTAGTGGTCCAAAAAGGAATAAATGTGCATTTTTAGATTCATATTGGTCAACTTCTCCGACAATTGATATAACTGAATATTCAAATAAGAATGTTACATATTCTATTTATTTATATTCCAAAGAAGGTAAATTATTAATGGAATTCACAACATAGGCAGAATGTGCCAGATACTTAAAATATGATAAAGGAGAATTATCTAGAGCTATTAAGTGTCAGAACTTAATTAAAAAGTAGTATTATGTTTCTGATAAGTTAATAGATCAATTTGTTCCAAAGCCTAGAAAATAGTATATTAATAAAACATTTTATGTATATCAAAAAGATGGTACATATATTGGAGGATTTCAAGGTAAAGAACTTATGAAAGTAATTAATTTATATTCTTGGGATTATATAAGTAATATATTTACTCATAATAATGGATGGTATAAAGATTTCTATATTAGTTTAGAAAAGACCTATAAAATTCCAAATAAAAGAAAAGGAAGAGGAATTTCAATAGATGTTTATGATAAATATGGAAATTTTATAGAACATCTGGATTCTATTAAAGAAATTAGAGAAAAATATAATGTTCCTTCATCGAAGTTGAAAAATATTCAATAGGGTGATAGATATTTTGGTAATTATATATTTAAATATAGTAAATGATATAGTCTATTAATGGATTATTGGGAGGTAACGGTTCGTCTTATTGATAATGATTATTCTTCTGAACTTGATTTGTCAGGATGTCAGATTGGTGATACTACAAGATTCCAATCTAATGCTATGCCAGAGTTATCAGAGGAAGGATATACAAAGAATCAAAGCAATATCGAGAAACATCGGAATTATATTACGACTTTCCGTAATGACATCTCTTGGTCCTCGCTCTATGCTGCACACGAAGACGTATTCATTAGCATTGCAGAAGGAAAGAACCAAGGTTGCTTAAGTGAAAAGATTTATAAGATGGATAAGAAGGAGAAAGAGTTACTGGATAACTTCCTTCTCAGTAGAAATCAGGGACTTCTTTTCAATAAAACTAATATTGATGAGAACGGAAAAGCTACTGTATGTGACCCTGATACCGGAAGACCTGTTTATATAGGAGACGGATTGATTCCTCAGGTAGAAAGATTTGCATCTAAGTATGTTTATAATAATAAGCCTACCGCTGAGGTATTTAATACAATTATGCAGACTATGAACGAAAAAGCTGAGAAACCTACAGGTAACAAGTTAAATATAGCTTGGGTAGCTTGAGAGAGCTATATAAATAATTAATTCAAATTGCTGGAAAATCCTAACGTAAAGACGAGGACAATCAGCAGCGAAGGCTTCCGTAGGGAAGAACGTTCAACGACTAAATGTTTTACATCTTATGAAATATATAGTATATAAGACAACTAATTTAATAAATAATAAAATCTATGTAGGAGTACATAGGACTAATCCAGATATAAATGACGGTTATATTGGATGTGGTGTTTCAAAAAAAGACAAAAAGAAAAACAAGAAAGGATTTACAAAAGCAGTTGCTAAATATGGATATGAGAATTTTAGAAGAGAAACATTATTTGAATATCCAGATACAGAAGAAGGAATGAAATAGGCTTATGCTAAGGAAGCAGAAATTGTTACTATTGAATTTGTAAAAAGAAAAGATACTTATAATTTAGTAGTAGGAGGAAAATGTAACTTACATGAAACTCTGAAAAAAGAAATAGCACAATACACAATAGACGGTAAATTTATTAGAACTTGGGAATCTATTGAGGAAGCTCAACAAATGTTAAATTTAAATGCTATTAGCTCTAATCTAATAGGAAGATCTAAGTATTGTGGTAAATTTCAATGGAAATATTATACAGGTGATGATTCAGATATAGATCCTGTTGAAGCTAAAGAGAAAAATGTATTTCAATTTGATCTTTAGGGAAATTTAGTAAAAAGATGGAAATCACTTACTGAAGCATCTTCACAATTTCCTAATCCTAGTTCAGCTAAAGTAGCCATTAGTAACAATTGTTTGGGAAGAACTAAACAATCCTTTGGTTATTATTGGTCTTATAAAAATAAATTTGAACTAAAACCTAATAAACACTTATCTCCAGTAGCGAAATATAATGATGAAGGAGAATTTATAGAATCATATACTTCAATAAAGGAAGCAGGTGATGCAAATGGAATAAAAAATCCTTCTAATATTATCTCTGCTATTAAAGGTACTCAAAAAAGGTGTGGTGGTTTTAGATGGCGTTATTTTTATGGAAACACTTCAAATATAAAAAAACTATAAAAGATGAAGATATAGTCTGATCTATATAGAAATATATAGACTTGGGGACGAGTTTCCTCATAATAACATAAATGATATGTTCATAGTAAATGAGAAGCTTTGGAATGACATTCAAATGGGACTTGGAGCATACCTCTTCCAGTTTAAAACAGATGGATGTTACATGTATTCTAAAGGAGCTAACGATTATGTTAAAGTAGGTGCTACATTTGATACTTACCGTTTTGGAGGTAATGAGATTACATTCTCAGTTGATAGAACATTTACTAGAGAGTATGGTGATAAAGGTTATGGACTCTGTCTCGATCTTACTGCCGACCTTGCTAGTGGCAAGCCCGCAATGGCGATGTTCTCGCTTAAAGGATGTGATGTATTAACATCGAAATATCCAGGAGTTGGTGGAATGAACGGTACAGAATCAGGCATCGTGAGCTCACCAGTAGCTGGTTCTAAGATGATCATGATGGGCTAAACAATCGGCATGGTCCATCTATAAAAAATTATTCTAATTGCTGGAAAACCTAAACAGAGATTAAGCTACAAAGAATTAATACTTGAATGCTCTAAAAATTAATCTCCTTTGATAATCAGCAGCTAAGTACTATTTGTAATACCTTTTGGTAGTAATAGTAAAAGTTCAACGACTAGGCAGTATGCCTTAGATATATTTAATCTTTAAAATATAATCGAAATGGATAATAACTTAAAATGGATAGTATATTGTACAACAAATACTGTCAATAAAAAAATTTATATCGGGGTTCACATGACAAACCCAAAATATTACGATAATTATTTAGGAAACGGGGCTTATTCTAATAAACCTTCTACCTACGAACATGGAAAAAATGTATTTCATTATGCTTTAAAAAAGTATGGTCCTTCTAAATTTATTAGAAATACAATCGCTATATTTGATAATGAAGAAGAAGCATATGAATTAGAAGCATCTATAGTAAATGAGGAATTTCTCAAACGTCCTGATGTATATAACATGGCATTAGGTGGAAAAATCGGAGGACAAATTTTACAAAGAATAAAAGTGTTTCAATATTCTGAAGATGGGGAATTTATTAAGGAACATGAATCTTTATTAAGAGCGTCTATAGAAATGAATAGAAATATTCGATCTATCCAGAGAGCTATAAGAAATAAGCATAAATGCGCAGGATATTTTTGGACAACTACAAAATATAATAAACTTGATATATCTAGAATGTATAAATATGAAGGACATGATTCAATTCCTGTATTTTAGTACAATTTAAATGGAGAATATGAATGTTGTTATAATTCTGTAAAAGATGCTTCAAAAGTAATTGGAGCTAATAGTTCAAATTTATCTGTTGCTATAAAGACTGGTGGTATATGTAAGAATAAGTATTTTACAATAACATATCAACCAAAATATAGTGCAGCTAGAAGTAGTTAGATTGAGTCCTATGAAATACATCAATATGATTTAGAAGGAAATTATATTGCTTCATACGAGAATATGAATAAAGCAAAGAAAGTACTAAATATAAAAAGTAATATTTATCAAGCAATAAAGTTAAAAAGAACTGCTGGAAATTTTCAATGGAGTTTTGAGAAATTAGAAAAAATAGCTCCTGTTCAGAAAAAGCCTGGGTAGGCTAGACCAGTAGGTAAGTTTGACAAGGATTGGAATTTGATTAAAGAATATAAATCTTTAGCTGAATGTAAAAGAGAGAATGGATCAGGAATGGTTCACGTTATAACTGGGAGAGATTAGTTCGCTAAAGGTTTCCGATATAAATATTTGGATTAAGTTAAAGATATAGTCTAACTGATACATACGTATCGATGCCGGCATAGGCGTATTTGCACCTTATAGAAGCTTTATCCTTAGAGAAGCTTAATTAAAGCAAAAAAAATCCTATAATAGTTAAATAGATTAGATAGAGGGAGCCGTAACACCCTCCCTCTATCATCAAATATTTTAATGATAATAAGAAATAATATGGCTAAGAAAGAAACAACACAAGCTGATTTGATTTTCGATAATAAAATAATCTTAAGAAGTGTATACGGAAAGGTTGGTATGAAATATTTTATATAGCCTTGTCCAGATAAACTAGGAAATTATCCAAGTTGTGTAAAGAATGTAGACTCACACGGGGACATGATCATGAGCGACAAGGAAAGAAATGATTTTGCAGATGGTAAAGCAGTATTTGTAAAGAAAACAGACGTATTCGTAATTACAGATGGATAGATCTTCGACTTAACTCAACCAAAGGATAAGGCAATATGGGAGTCAATTAAGAACTGTCCATTGATTGCTCCAGATCTTCTAGCGAAAAACCCAGATGGGTCGTATATGATTCATGGTACAACAAATAGAAAAGAAGTAAGTCATCGTAGATATGGAAACGCAGAGCTATATATTGATAGACCAGGGCTGGAAACTCAAAGAAGAGTATCTAGAAAGAAAAAAATTATGGAAGCATGCAACTTTATCATAAACGATGAACAGGGTGCTGACGGAAGACTTCTTAAAGCAAAACTTCTTGGAAAACATATGACAAACATGCCTACCGCAGACGTAGAAGACTATCTACTTACTGTAGCAGAAAAGAATCCAGATAGAATTATTAAATTATATACTGGAGAAGATAATGATCTTCGTCTTCTTCTAATTGAAGCAAAAGATAAAGGAGTAGTTACTATAAAGAATAAAATGTATTTATATGGTGCTCGACCTATCGGAGCTACAGAGGAAGCAGCTGTAGAATGGATGAAATCTTCTTCTAATCAACAATTTGTCGAAATGATGAAGCGTGATACATTTCCAGAGTTGGAAATAAACTAAGTCATATTAAGATATAATTTAACAAATTAAAAATTATAATAGCTTTGACAGCACGATAGATATGGGAAGGACTTTTAACAGAGCTTAGTAAAGTAAATGCTCCAAGTATGCTTCTCCAAGATTTTAACTATTTCTTTAACAAGGCTATTAATCAATATATCAATAAGAGATATAATATATATGACATTAATTAGTAGACTACTGATGATTTAAGAGTTTTAAAAGCAACTGCAATATTAGATCCAAAATAGTCAACTAATTATAAGGAATTAGAGAATTATAATGCAGGAAATTCAAAATTATTTGGAGCAACTTATGAGGTTAAACTTCCAGATGATTATTTACATATGTTAAATTGTATATGCCTTTATAAAATAAATGATAATTTCAAATGTTATGATAAAGGTAATTATGTACAATTTGCAGCTAAAAGACTAACTGCAGATTCCTGGTCTGTTATTGTAAATGATTATTATAACAGACCGCTTCCGGAACGTCCATATTATTATATTCATAATGTAAATACTCAGGTAGAACGTCCAACAAATCCTCTTCCTAATGGAACAGATATAACTTTAACAGGAGAAGGAGAATCATTTCCAAAAACAATTAATCTTAATGATATAGAAGTTTCTACAATAGAAAGAACTGCTGGAGTTAGATACGGTAATCCCACTTCGGTTAAATGTGAGATTAGATATGGAAAAGACGATTCTATCTTTAAATTAGAAAAAGTACTTATTGATTATATAAAAGCCCCATAGACGATAAGACTTACTTAGGAACAAGTAGATCTTACGAAGGATACATCTCAAATTATGGAATTTCCAGATTATGTGTGTCAAGAGATAATAAATGAACTGGTAACTCTTGTGATGGAAAATACAGCCGATCCAAGATTATAGACTCATCCTGTAGTTACACAGTCTATTGCAAATCCAGTTCAGCAATAGGCATCACCCGCACCTCGTACTCGAAGTGCTTAAAAATTTTTAATTTATGTTTCAATTTACAACAACAACCGTAATTAACGACAACAAGGACTATACAACTGGTCTTGAATTATGGTCTGCTCAGGAAGCAAAAGATGAGCAGCCTGCTAGCTTTAACATTAAGCGTCATCTTAATTTTAAGAAGCCTAATGTAGTAAGTATTACTAAAGCAGAGTATGTAGAGCCTTCATTTGCTGTAGCAACTCTCGATCTTTCTGCACTCGGAAAAACAGAAGGAAACTTTAGAATTGCAATGTACATAAAACTTTCACAGTCTTCTGCCAATTCTTACTATGCAAATGATCTTGTATTTAAAGGTAAGCCTCTTTATATTGAGTTTGTATGGAAAAAAGGAGAAGCTGCTGCTACTGTTGCAAAGAAGATTAAAGAGATCGTTAAGAAGTATATGATTACTGTATACGAGAAGGATTTAGTAAAAGTAACTGTAGAAGGAACTAAAGTCGTTATCACAGGTATTGACGAATATCAAAGATTCTCTCGTGTAGATATTGAGGAGTATGTAAACGATGATAAAGCTCCTTTGTTTGGAAATTACGAAGTAATTAAGTCTGCAATGACTGAAGATCGTAAAGAGGATCCTGATTATGATACTAACTTTACAATTGTACAAGGTGTCGAAGGTTTTGGTACTTATCAGTGGCTTCTTAAGAATCTCCGTCTTCCAACTGCTACTAGAACTTCCTGGACGGCAATTAATGCTGATGAAGTTCCTATCATTGGAGCAAAATACAATGAGTATATTGTTCGCTATTGTGTTAATCGTGGAATCATGGGAGGAGATGCTGTTGGAGAAGTAACTAAGTCCCTTACAACTCATGTATTCTTTGTAAATCAGGCTGTTTCTGCTAAGTTTGAGGAAGCACTCGGTAAAATTGCTCCTGAGGAAGGTATTGAAAAGGTTCCAGCTGATGAAACCAAGGTTGTTGATCCAGTACCCTAATAGATATTAATTTAACATATATCTAATATACTATAAGAAGGCGAGGGCTAGAAGCCTTCGCCTTTAATTATTTTAATATGTATACACAAATTAATAAGTTAGCATCTGCTATTCATAATGATATACTTTCAGGACTAAGAGGATATCATACTAATTTAAGTCTTTCTGAGGAATAGCTTGAAGATGATATAATTGACGAAAGACTATAGATAATCAAGGAGTATTCTTTAAAAGGAATATTACCTGTTAAGGATCTTTATTTATCTATTAATTGTATTCCAGTAGATTGCAAAGATATTGAAAGATGTAGATGTAGAGAAAATGATTGTATTACTCCAACAGCACATTTTGAGATACCATAGCTCTTAAATGATTATGGATTACAGGCTATAGACTACATTGGATCTACTGACAGACAACTTCCATTCATATACTATACTTCATCAACTGCATTTAGATATCATAAGTACAGAAAAAGAGGAAAAGATAGACCTTATGTATGGATAGATACAACTCCTAATGAGAATGGGATGTATGATTGTTTTATATTTAATGCGCCCTTATTAAAATAGGTTTCTATAACTGCAATATTTAAGGATATTCGTCAATTAGATAAGTATGAATGTTGCAATTCAATATCAGATGATAATATGACTTTCATCAATAATGAAATAAAGAAAAGATTAACTGAAAAAAAGATTAGATATTATAGAAGTTTTTCACAACCTAATCTTCCTAATGATTAGGCTTATCAACCAGGCTAATTATGAATTCTTTTTATTATGCTATGACTCTAATGGATACCTTATATGGTATAACAATGTAGGAAGATGTATTCGAAGAAACTGCACTTGTAGCATGGAATCTTATAGGAAATAAAAGGTATAGACTTTATAAATACTCTACTTGTTCAAATGATTGTACAACTGAAGTTCAACTACCCTGTAATTGCGATTTTATAGAGAGTGTTACTACAGGATATGAGGATTGGAATTATGTCTCAAATATATATTAGAATGGAGATATAAATTCTGCTTATGTAGAGGGATATATAGAGAGTAATAAACATTTTAAAGATCCCTTATATTAGAGTGGAAAATTTGTTAAATACGAAAGAGTGGGAGATACTTTATATTTTAATGAACCTTACGGATAGATAAATATCTTATATAAAGGAGTAATTTTAGATGAAAACGGTCTTCCAGAATTAACAGATAAAGAGGCTAATGCTATTGCAACATACTGTGCCTATGTTTCTAAATTCAAAGAAGGGCTTAGAACAAATAATACAACTATATTATCAATAGCAAATGCATTAAAGACTCAATGGAACATTTAGTGCGACTAGGCAAGAACTCCAGAATATCTTAATTAGAATGAAATGGATCAGATTCTAGAAGCAAAGACTAGTTGGAATAGAAAATTACATAATAAATCATATAAGCCAGTTAGATAATGAATTATGCTCTTGGATGTGCTTTCTCTTTAGATGAAATATTTGAGAATTTCTCTCTTAAAAGATTGAAAATAACTTGTAAAGAATGTGAAAAGATTACAGGAGATCTTCATAGGGATACACTTGTAAAAAGAATATTCAAAGAAAGTGTAAAATTAGTAATAAATGATATAATTGATAATAATATTACATTTGAACTTCCTTTAAATGGAGGGATAAAATGTAATATACACATGTAGAGAACTAGAGGAGAAAAATTTAGAACATTAAGAAAACTTGGAAAATGGAAAAACATAGATTATCTTAAATCTATGTTTACTGGATATCAGATTGGGTTTTATATGTATGGTAATCGAGTACCTAGAATAAAACATATTTATTTAAATAAGGAGTTACGAAATAAAATTGCAAATAATACTAACTTAGGTAAATAGTATGGTGATGGAAAGATTCATACCAAAATAAATGATTATTATGAATTTATATATTAGAAATTTCCTACTGTAAATAAATCTGATATACATAAAATTTTAAACTTTGGTTGGAAAAGTTTATATTTGCATAATAGTTATGGAGGTGATACATTAATATCAGATAATGAAATTTGGTGTTATATAGGTAACTTAAGAAAAGATCCTTTAAAACATTTCTATTACTATAGAAGGAAATTAATTACTAGAATTAGAGTACTTTATAGAAAGAGAAAAGTAGAATGGGATGGATATTATTATTTTGCTTTAACTGAATCTGCATATCAGAAATACTTAGAACAAAAGAATAAAAGAGGTAGAAAAAAGAAATATTTTAATTTTGGAAAGGTATTCATGTATGAAATATTAGATGAATGTAAAATTGCAGAAAGTTCATTAAAATATATATTTAGAATACCGTATATAACCAAAGTAAATCTTAAATTCTATAATCCAGAATTAGTTACAGATAAAGCAGAATTAATTATAAGTAGAGAACCTCTAAAGTTTAAAGATATTCTGACTTATTATAATAAATATGATAATTTATGAAAAGATCCATTTCAGCTAATACATTCAATAAAGGAATGATAATGGATATAAATCCATTATAGATGACTAATGAAGCAATGACTTATTGTCTGAATGGTACTATATTAACATACAACGGTAATGAAAATGCTCTATAGTGCGATATGGGAAACGGTAGAGTAGAAACCGCAGTCTTACCAGAAGGATATATCCCTATGGGAACTTGTTCTTATGGAGGTATAATATACATAGTATCATATAATCCTTTAAAGGATTTATGTCAAATAGGGTCATTCCCTTCACCAGAAAGAAATATAGATTCAACTGAATTAAGTCAAGTTTCGTATCCTTTACAAGAATCTGATATAGTTAAAAAAGATGTATTAATTCCATCTCATAAATTAGAATTAACTACTGAAAATCTATCTCCCGGAGATAAGTTTATGGTAGTTGCTAAAGATTTAGATGGAAAATATTTATCAGATTACTATAATACTGATAATACTATTGGAGAATTTCCTGGATTATGGAAAATGCGTTTAGCAGCAATAGAAGATTCTGGTAAAATAACATATTTTGATAATGTAAAGTGGTATGATAATAAGTACTATATAAAAGAAACTGATAGAGATTTAGAAACTAAAGAGGATCTAGATGTAGATAGCTATAGATCTATAGTTAGCTCTGCATATACTATATTTAAAAGTAAATCATCAGGAAAACTTGCTATAATAGTAGAGCCTGAAATGATTGATGATTTTAGTTGTTCTTATACTTTACATTCAAACGATGGAAAGAAGTTTGACATATATTTAAATGTATCTTGGAATACATCCGATATAAATATAAATCCAAACTGTATACATGTTGAAAGCAATTAGATTTCAGGAGAATTTAAATTAAATAATTCTTATAATCTTGATTTAGAACACGATAAAAATTCATATGAAATCTTTAAATAGACAAATGCCAAAGTAAAGACTTCTGTATTTGATAGAGATACTGATTATGATAATTAGATAGTAAGATCTGAAGTTACAGAAATAGATTCGAAAAAGAGATTATATAAAATCTATGATAACGGAGTACCTACTAGATCTTACTATAAAAATAGTACTCATTATTATACAGATAATGGATCTTAGATAGGAGCAGTAAAACCTAATGGTCCATTTTATCTTAAAAGCATTAGATTTGATAATGTATTTGATGATATTGTAAATAATGAATATAATACTGATATAAGTATTCATATAGGAACACTCACAAATCCTAAAGGAGTATTGGAATTAAAAGTAACTCCTTGGATGCTTTCAGGTGCTATGGAACATCTTTCTCAAACTATTAAAATAGATTTTGATAAAGTAGGAACTGGTGAAATGTCATTAGACACTTGGAGATATTATCAATATAGTGATACTTTACTTTTAAATTGGGGAATTGATGCTAATCCTAAACCCGGAGAAGACGTTAGTAAAGTAGTGATGACTTTCTATGATAATCAAGGTCCAACTGCTTGTTATATTGCAGATGATTATACTTCTTATAATGGTAAATTTTTAAACTATATTAATTTAGATAGAACATCTGAATATTATGACATAGGAAATGTTTTAAATGATGGATCTATTATAAAACATATAGGAAAATAGATAGAGATATAGGATTCTGAATTAGATAATTATAAGGATTCTTTTGATAATCATACAATTCTTATTACATCTAATAATGATCCTTTAAATCCCGAATTTGTAGAGTATTCAGATTCTATCAAGAGTTCTACTCATTACTTCTGGGAAAATGATTCTGGTATTCTTTATAAGAATATTCTTTATCTTGTAAAGATAGATATGTATACTTCTCATAGGGACACATTTACATAGACAATAGGGAGTCCTGTAACAGCATGGAGGTGGTTATGGACTAATGGCATATTTAACGATTACTACGATACAGAACTTGATTTTAATGGATTACGCCCTGAATTAAATCTTCGTGTGTCTGCACAATATTCAGGAACTCTTATTCCTGAACCAGATGAATCAAATAAAATAAGTTATACATTTTCTAAAGATAAACTTCCTTTATCTGAAAGAACAGGTGATGTAGTTTAGAAGTTAACTAATTCTTACATTAATGTAGATACTGATTTATATTTTGAGGATAATTACGAAACCTTTTAGATAGATGCTGATTAGGTAAATAATATATCTAGAAGATATGCGTTAATGGATCATGTAGATGATAGAGGAAATATTAAATCTGATCCAGAAGAACCTGCTTTAATTAGAGGAAATTCTAATAATGAAATATTTATTAGATCTGATAAAGATAAAGTAATTGTAACTAGGAATAATTTAGACTTTTCTTAGAAACCTTTACCTGTAACAACTAATCAAGAATATGTTTCTGCATTTACAAATGATTCTGTAGTACAAGATTCTGTAACTTGGGGAACTATACAATCTATAAATGGTAGAGAATCTACCTATGTAAAAATAAATGCAGAAATTCATAATCCTTACTTTTTATCTTCAGATGATTCTCAAACAACATCTACAGTTACTACTGTAAGACCGTTTATAAAGTATGAATCTGATTTACATAAATATAACTTGCAATTATTGAAGAAATATAATCCTAAATATGTTTCTCCAATGGATTAGAAAATTGCTTTATATTGGAATTATATACTTAAAAATACCTCATCTCAAACTAACTAGACACAAAAATAGATTAGTGTATTTGATGTAGGAACTGGAACCGGTAGTACAACTCCTGATACAGGAAGTGGTACAGAAACACCAGATCCTCCAAAGTATGATAACGGTATATCTGATATAGTTACAAACAAAGACATATAGGATTAGTAGTTTGGAGGAGGTGGAGTAGCAGGTAAAGATTTCTAGAACAGATATGGAACAATAACTTTTAGAAACGCTCTTGTATTAGGGCTAGGTGATAATAAAGGAAATTCTTGCTTTAAAGGAGCTTATATAGCACAAGTAAGTAAACCATATTAGATTGGAGGAATTAGAAGAATTGTTCATGAAAGTTTAAACGCAGACGCAAGATATTGGCCACTAGATAATTGGACAAGTGATTCAGAAATAGTGTATAATACCTAGAAATTAACTCCATTATTTTATCCAACTATTTTTATGGCATATAAAGCTAGCAATGCTGATGAAGATGATAAGACTGACAGAAGCAAGTACTTTCATTCTAAATTTCATTCTGACGACTACTCAAGTAAGGATTCAGACAATGGAAAACTTTTAGATATGTGTACAACTGTATATGCTAGATATTTACCAGAACATTCTGAAAATGATGATGCTTTCTTCATGTTAAAACTTAATAACGAAGATCCTAGTAAGATAGAACAATATCGATACGGATATACATGTTATGGTGGATATATAGGATGCACTACGGAGAATAATGTTTGCATTGACTTCTTAAATAGACCAGTTAGTGCAAAGAGTCAATTTTATGTATCTGAAGCTAATAAAAAATTTCCATGGATGGATAGATCGGTTATAAATGTTACATCAGAATTTGTATTGGGCTTATTAGGACAACTCTATTATAAAGACAGATCTGAAGTAAGAGAAGGATACCATTATAAATATTTAAATTATTTTGAGGATAGAGTGGTATCATACGTTAAAGACATTCTTTATAAGCCCTTTATTAATGGAAATGTAACTAATACTAACCAATTACTTCTTATTAGAGGTATGAAATATTTGGATTATTTATCTTCTATTGCAACAAAAGCAAAATTTCTTATAAATAGTGTAGATTATTCAAACTCTAACATTCAAATAAATCAATTAGTTACTAATATTCCTATTATATTAAACTTCAATATAACAATGCCTGATATAGAAGACGGTGTTGTAAATTGTCAAAGATGGGATATTGAACAAGGTAAATATGTTGAACAACGAATAAGTTTAGACTTTGATTCTATTGGAGTTTATGACGGAAAAGGTAAAATGGAAGATATAACAGGGTTAACACATCCTTTATATTTTATGGAATATGTTCCAGAAAGTATTGACAGAGAAGGAGGTGAAGAGAATACATTCTGTCTTAAGAGAATAAAACGACCTGTTGATACAGATATAAATTCATGGGCAACGTTGGCAGACGGAGAATACGTATATGACTCAAAAAAGGATACATATATAGATTGGAAATTCTCTATTCAAGAACTTATACCCTATCTTAGAATAAATGAGGGTAAATTATCTATATCTGATAATATAGATGAGCTAAACTTTATGTAGAATACAGTTAATTTATATGTATCAGATGAAGCAGATTCTGGAAATCCTAGAAGTGTAATGAATCTTACTAATATTCCTTTCTTTGAAGATGAAACACCTACTGATAAAACAGTTCAAGATGAAACTGGAAATAATCAAACTGTTAAGTCTACTTTACAAGAGAAATGGAACGAAATGAAACAAGAAATATGGAACATTTAAAAAAACCATTAATTGATGGAACTACTAAATTCTATGTGTAGACTAAACGTCTTCCACAAGAAGGGAATTTAGCATACGAATATAATCCATTTCGTAATTATAGATTAGATGAGGATTTATACGAATATGAAGATAATTATTATACTCTTTCTGATCTTGCTTAGTTGGATATTATTCCAGATTGTACTATAATTGCTATGGATGGTGATAAAAAACTTTCCATGAAGGAGTTTAATGAATAGAATTATAATCCATCTAAGAATATAACTTATCTAATTTCTAAAAATTCAGATTAGACATTAGACAGAATATATACTAAACGAATCTTAATAAGAAATATCTATAAAGATAATCTTAAACGAGCCTTACATGATTATTTTACACAAAATAAATTAACTAATTGGTCTGGAGTTCCTAAAAATAAAACAGAACCTATTCTAAGAGAAGCAGGTGAATTAGTTGATTTCATAACTCCTGAATTAGAATTTGATTTAGAACATCCTGTTAGTTTACTTCCTTAGAAATCATATGATAATTCAGTAAATCTTATTATAAATGATGGTAAAACATATCCTAAACTTATAAATAATAGGTTTAGTGTTAAAGGAAGAAATCAATATGAAATAATTGACCGCAAAGGAACTTCTGATACTAATATTTATGATAGAGGTGAATAGTTTAAATCTGATACATCTCTTTATAAAATAACAGAGAAGTTTGCTAAGATTAAACTAAAAGGTGTCTCTTATGGAGGTAATTTAAAAGTAGGAAATTACTTCTTCTACTTTAAGTTAGCAGATTCAGATGGTAATGAATCTGATTTTATAGGAGAGTCTGGATTGGTAAGTATATTTTTAGGTAACAGTTATAAAACTGCAAGAACTGGAGAAAGAGATAATAATAGTTCTAAAAAAGTATCTTTCTATATATCTAATCTTGATACGTCATATACATACGTTCATGTGTACTATTCTAGAACATCTGCAGAAATATGGTAGAATAGTACTACAACGTATGCACAAATAGATAGAAAATATCTAATCTCTTCAAATGGTACATCTAATATAGAGATTACTGGATTTGAAGAAGTGATAGATAAAACATTAGAAGATATAAATTGTTTTTATAGTATAGTTGAAAGCGCAGAAGCTCAAGAATAGTGTCAAAACATGCTGTTCTTAGCAAATGTACAAAAGACTAAAATAAATTATACTGAATTAGAGGATTTATCTTTAAGAGTACTTCCTTATCTGAATGAAGAAGAGTATAAGACTAAACTAAGTCATAAGTACAGTCTTTAGACAAATGAATTAGGATATGTTGATCCTACATTTATTTATAATAAAACAGGATATTGGAACGAAGAACTATATAGATTTGGTATAGTTTATATCTTAAATAATGGAGAATTATCGCCTGTATTTAACATAAGAGGTGCTTTAAATATAAATTCAGATATAAAATACTCTGATATATCTTTACGAGATGATAATGGAGTTCGCAATTATATTTAGTATGATGAAGAAACTTATTAGTTAAAGAATAATACTAAAGATGATTCTGAAGAAGTAACTGCTTAGTTTGAAAACTCAAAAGGTGTAGTTAGATTAACTTCTTCTAAGGATACTAACATAATACATTCTTTTAAATTTATAATATCTGATGAAGTAAAATAGGAAATGCAGAAATATGCAAGAGGTTTCTTTATTGTTAGATAGAAACGTATGCCTATGCTACTTGTGCAAGGTGTTACATTAGGTGTTGATAAACACTCTCGTACTCCGACTATTCCTACTGCTGGACCTATTCTAAGCAGTCAAGCAAGTAAGTTGTAGAAAACTAATGTGACAGTAGATAACATAAATGGAGTGAATTATATATCTGAAGGATTCTTGTCTAGGTATCATTACTATTTTAAAAGAAAGAAAGGATCTATTTGGAGTTCGATATTAAAAGTAGGTGCATTAGTAGTAGGTGCAGCTGCCTTAGCAGTCGCGACTGTATTTACATGTGGAGTCGCAGGTGCAGTTACTGGCGCAATTACTATATCTGCTATTGCAACCGCTGCTACTAGTACTGCAGTTACTGGTGCAGTAGCAACTGCTGCTACTATTGCAGGTATTGCTGCAGGTAGTGTAATTACAGCGTCTGTAGTTGCTGCAGCAACACAATCTGCAATTCTTGCATCTAAATCAGGTAAAACTACATTAGATGGATGGAGAACTAAAACACCATCAGGTTTTACCAAAGAAGAAGAGGATGATTCAAGAAGATTAACACAAGACTTTAAAGAAAGAATGATTATAAAAGATCCTTCAAAAAATGAGGTTCAATGTATATTATCTCCTGAATATGAAACTAATATAGCATATTTTAATACTATATTCTCTGGTAATACACATCATATATAGAGTGCTATAAGTCAGAATCAATTACAAATAGAATCTGAAGATGGCACAATTATACCTTATTTCGCAGAAGATTCTATATAGCCTAGACATTTCTACATAAAAGATTACTATGATAATATAGATAGATCTAATGCAGAATGTCCTATTATAGCAATATAGGATTCTTAGAAAGTAGGAGCAGTTGAGGATATTCTTTTTAAAGCAAGAGCAGGTGAAGCAGAAGAAGTATTTAGATATTCAGCTATTTCTTCAGAACATTTAAAAAATTCAAAAGATGAGTATGCTCCAGAAAATCTTAGTAATATAAAAGCAAACTCTGATATTATAAGAGGAAGTTTTGGACCATATCTTGGATTTATAAATGGAAATTTTAAACCTGCAGAAATAGTAAACATATATTTCCCTGGATATGATGAATCTTTAATTGAAGAATATGCTTCAATCCGAGCAAATGATAAATCTCCTTTTAAGGCAGTTACTGAAAGAATATCATTTACAGATATGAACGATTATTCTAATCAATTAATATCTAGCAATATTAATTAGGGAAATAAAGAATATGTTATTCATATTTATAGAGGAGATTGTTTTATATGTCAAACTACTCATAGATTAAATAGGAATTTTAACGATCCTTCAGCACTATACAATGACTAGATAATTGATCCAGATACTTGGAAAGAGAATTATGATCCGGAAGATACTAGTACTTATGAAAAGATTAATCTTGGCGATGTAAATGCAATTTAGATGGGAATGTGGATTACTTTTAAAATAAGATCTTCTTCTAATTTGAATTTATGTACACTAGATGAATCTAATTCTGATGAAATGGCTTCTTCTGGACATCCTAGAGGACACTATCCTCAAACTCCGATGTCTGTAGAAGGTACTTATAAAATTCCTGATACTACTGTATTTAATTAGGGATTTAAGAATACAGTTGGAGATAGAAATAACTTTGAGGTCCCCGATGTACCATATCTAAAATAGAATTTTCAGACAAGAATAATGTATTCAGACATATATATAACTGATGCATTTAAAAATGGATATAGGTCATTCTGGGGTACTAATTATAGAGATTATACTAATTAGTATGGTTGTATTATTCAACTTATAAATATACAAGATAATTTACTTTGTGTATTTGAACACGGAATTGCTTTAATACCTGTAAACGAAAGAGCTGTAGCAGCTGAGGGAGCAGGAGGTCAAGCATATATTAATACTTCTAATGTACTTCCGGAGAATCCTAGGATTATATCAGATACTTACGGTTCTCAATGGAAAGAATCTATTATAAAGACTGATAGTTATATTTATGGTGTAGATACTATTACTAAAAAGATTTGGAGAACTAACGGATCTAATTTTGAAGTAATATCTGACTTTAAAGTTCAAGAATTTTTAAATTAGAATATATCTTTAACGGAAAGAGAAGTTACTCCTATTATAGGTATTAGAAATGTAAAATCACATTGGAATAAGTTTAAAAATGATGTAATGTTTACTTTCTATGATAATAAATATGATTTTGAAGAAGTATCTTGGAATTTATGCTTCAATGAAGTATTAGGATGTTTTACAACATTCTATTCTTGGATTCCTTCTTATTCAGAGAATATTTATAATCAATACTTCTCATTTGATAGAGATACATCTAAGCATATTGCTAAATTAGGTATTTCTAATGCTAATAATGATTTTGCAGACGGAATTACATTAAGTAGCAATGTATTTAAAAATAATTCCTAGACAGAATCAGGAATGTATAAAGTAGGAATACTTAGTTTAACTAATAGAAATCTACCTGTAGGAGATGGAATTGAAATTGAAGAAACATTCACTTTAGAAAGAGATTATCAATTAAATAATAAGAATTTTGAAATTCGTAAGATAGAAGATGAGTGGTGGTTACTTTCTAAAGTTCCTGCATGGGAACTAAGTACTGAACAGTATTGTAGAATTATTAATAACAAGAAGATATTAGATATAAGTGATATAGATGATTGGAAATCACATACAGAAGCTAATTCTAAATTCATTTATAAAGATAATACCAATAGAAGGAAAGAAATATCTGGATTAGAAGAAGCAACTTCTCATAATAAAGTAATTACATATTTAAATATATCTTGTTCTATTACTGTAAAAAGAACCTCTGAAGATGTTCCTTTTGCGGATGCTTATGCTAATGGATTTAATGAATACTATACTACAAATGCAGGATAGTTTAAGAGTAGAATTGCAATTATTCCTGAATATAATCTTTAGTTCTTAATTACTGATTTTTGGAAGCATGGATAGTCTGGAATTATAGATATTAAAGACTAGATATTACCTACTCATTGGTATGGTCATCAACATCCTTTTGAGTTTGAATTTATAGTAAATCAAGGTCCAGATACACATAAAATCTTTGATGATCTATAGATTATAAGTAATAGTGCAGAACCTGAATCATTCCATTATGAAATAATTGGGGATTGCTTCGATTTTGCAAAAGACAAAAAAAATATGTATATTCGCCAAGAAGCAACTAAATAGTTGTATCAATACAATGGATCTGATATTGTATATGATCACGACTATAAGAAACTTCATACAGAAGAACATAGACCGTTATTAGATTAGGATTATAATCCTATTATCGGATAGTATGATAAATCTACTATAATGCCATTATTTTATTGTAGAGAGGATAGAATAGATTATATACACGATCTCTACTTTACTTTAGAAAGTATTGATGGATCACATAACTATGATTCTTTATCAGGAGGAGAAATAGCTTATAATCCAACTACTAAAGAATACTCTATTATAAATCACGTTAAAGCAGTTAACATGCAAGATCCTAAACAAGGAAGAATGTATGGTAATATGCATTACAAAGAAGATAAATGGCATATACAAATAAATCCTTTAAAAATAGTTCAAAAGAATGAAGAAGATTGGAGCGAAGGTTTTATTAAGAACTCTAGTTCAAAACTTATTCCTGTTGAATTATGGAAACTTCCTATACCTAATGAGAAGATTTCCAAGAATGCTACTGAAGAATAGATTAATCCTGAATAGATTGAATTACCTTTAGATTGGGGTAGAAGAAACATTGTTAAATGGGGAGATCTCGAGACTCAATGGACTGAAACCAAAATGAAAGGTAATTATATAAAAATAAAGATAAGATATAAAGGAGATAAATTAGCAATAATACAATCTCTTAGAACTTTATTTAGTATAAGTTATGGTTAATACAGGATTACAAAGTCCTCTTGTACCTCCTTCTGGGATAAATTCTCCTTACGTTATACCTTATGTAGATCCTTTGAACTATAATCCGCAATATTCTTTAACTACTATACCAAAATTACCTAATCTATCACATGAAGAAATTGCAGCATAGATGCAGAAGTATTCAAAGAATCTTCCAAATCCCGAATTTCGTGTAGATCCAAAGTCTCCGAAGCTAAATTCTCAAATTACTTCAGGTGTTTCATCAGCGATGAACTCATTAGGAACTAGTTTAAGTGCTGCTTCTGGAGCATATGAAGGAGAGTATGGTGCTTTGGCTCAAGGTGTTAATTCTGGTATCACTACTGTAGGAAATACAGTGGGATAGTTTGTTCCTGCTGTTGGTTTAGCAGTTGGGGTTGGTAATGCTTTTAATGGATTAAGTAATTCGTTAGTTGGACCACTTGATAATATGACGAAAACAGATGCTATCATGTCATCTATTCCAGGATTAGGAGGACTTTATTCTCTTACTGGAAGAACTTCTGATACTTTTAATATAGATAATAATGTTAGAAGTCAAGTTGGGTCAAGTTATAGTGATACTTATTCCGATATGGATAATGCAATGAAAAAGTCAGGAAAGAAATACGGGTTATTTAGTTCAGGAGCGTTACACGATACAAATTCTGAAATATTAGATGCTAAGAAAAAACAAGGACTATTAGAGGGAGTTGCGGATAACGCAAGTTTATGGAATGATTTAGGAAATTCCATGTCATCTGTTAATAGTCTTAAAAGAAAATTCTTAATGCAAGGAGCTTATGATCAATCTGCTGTTAGAGCAGGAAAAAACGGAATGGTACTATAGGATTTATATAGAGCTAAGAGAATTGTAAGTTCTCTTAAGTACTATTAGACAGGAGGAAAGATTGAAAGCACAGAAGAAGATCCATTTGAATATTATCTTTCTACTCTTCCCGAAAACTAGAAAAATAGTAAAGATTTTCGAGTAAGAGATTATTGGGAATACAATGGAAGACCTAAGGATTTCAACGAGGCTATTTTCCGAGGTATGTTTACCAAAGAAGACGACGGATACTACCATGCTCATTCAGTACAAGAAAATCCAGAAACAGGAGAAATAGAATTTATGAAATCTTCTACACATCCTAATCATCATATGGAGATAGATTGGTATAACTCCGATGATCCTGAAGCTGTTAAGTTTAGAAATGAGTGGGAATTAGTTAAAACTGAACCTTATTGGAAGTACGTAAAAAGGCAAACACAACAATATAAACCTTATTATAAAGAAGGAGGAAGTATTTCTTCAGTAATTACTGAAATATCTATAGATAATATTTCTTCTGAATTCAGAGATAATGTTATTCGAGAGATATCTGTAGATTCCTTACCTATTGAATTTAAGTCTGGAGGAAAATTTAATGTAATTCCTGATGGAGCATTACATGCAAGAAAACATGGCATGGATGTTAAAGGAATAACAAAGAAAGGAATTCCTGTTGTATCATAGGAAGAAGGAGGTGAACTAGAATAGCATGCCGAGATTGAACGTGAAGAAATAATATTTAGATTAGAAGTAACTAAAAAGTTAGAAGAATTATCTAATAAATATTTTTCTGAAGATTATAAATAGTCAGAAAAGGATTAGTTTGCAATAGAAGCAGGAAAACTTCTAGCTGAAGAAATATTACATAATACAGTGGATAATACAAATAATTTATTATAATGGCTGGATATAATGATTTTAACGTGATTTTATTTACACCAGATCTTCATAGTAGAAATAACTAGAATGTAAATACAGATGATTGGTAGGAAATTCCTAATGAATACGAATCATACTTTGGATCATTAGAAGCACAAGAAAAGGCTAGAGTAGATGCATAGAATCTTGTAAGTGATATACTTTCTAGTTCTAGTTATAATGATCCTAGAAATAAAATTTCTACACTTGTAAACGCGGGATATTTACCCAAGATTTATGCTAATGTTGAGAATATGCCGTCTTCTATGTTAGACAGTTATTGGAATCAATATTTAAGAGATCAAGCTGGAAGACCTCAATTTAGAAGTAATTCTAATGAAGAATTAAGCGAGTATGATCGTCAAAGACGTAATTGGGCAGTTCGGGCTAATTAGTTAAATAATAATTTCTTTCTAAGTAGCATGCCAAGAATGTCTGATGAAATGGCATATAGAAATCCAGATGCTATTGCTTCTAGTACAATGGCTAATGGGTTTACAGCAAATCTTATTAATGCAGCAACAACTGGTTCTGCATTAGGAAGTATAATTGAAAGATTGCTTGCTTTAGGTGCTGGAACAGGTAGTACGGCAATTAGTAGTCTAGGTGCTGGAACACCTATAATGATAGCAAGAGGTGTTGGAGGACAAACTGTGCCTATGGCACTTACTATGGCAAGATCTTATTCTCCTTGGTTAACATATTTACTTGGAGGTGCAGCAGCTGGGACTGCTGGTGCAGCAGCTGGAATGGGCATTAGAGATTATCTGAATAATAATAGTTATTCAAGTGGATATGGTGCAATGAGAGATGATGCTGCAACAACTGACGAAGATACTACTAGAACAGGCAGTGACGAGTATGTACTCGAAGACGAGGATGAGGAAGAAGATTACTATGATGATGACAACAACGAAGAAGAGGAAGAAGAGGAAAAACCTAAAAAGAAGAATAAAAAACCTAAAAAGAGAGGTAAAACAGAAGAATCAGGCGATGAATCTGTTTGGCAAAAACTAAAAAAGCATCCAATAAAGTATCCGGCAAAGAAGATAGGAAAAGGTGTTGCATATTATGCAGGCGCGGCAGCAGCGGCAGCGGGGTTGGATGCACTAGGAAATCTAGCATATGATATTAAACATAATAAACACGGGCGAGAATGGAATATGAGATTATATGATACAGTAACTGCACCAGTAAAGTGGGCTATCGAAGGATATGGTGAACAACCAAATGATTCTACTAAAAATGTCTCTAATGATTCTATACAAAGTAAACAACCTAATGTACCAACTGATTCTACTAGAAATACTTCTGCTGACACCGTACCTTTGACAGACATAGATAAAGTTATTCCTGATCAAAAGAAGATAGTAACAAGTAACGGAGACACGGTTCAAGCCAAAACTTGGAATACTAGGTATTCATAGGATAAAGATAACAAGAAAAAATGATAGAAATTGAAATAGGAAATAAAGAATATAAAGTAAAAGAAGCTAAATCTGATTCTGAAAAAGAAAAAGGACTTCAAGGAGTTAAAGAATTATCAGAAGATGAAGGAATGCTATTTTACTTTGATCCTCCTCAAGATGTATCATTTTGGATGAAAGGTGTAGAAATTCCTCTTGATATTATCTTTATAAATGATGATTAGGAAGTAACTAAAGTATAGGAAGGAATTCCTAATGATGAAACAGCTATAAAGGAATCTGATGTAGCATATGTATTAGAAGTAAATGCAAATTCTAATATTAAGGTGGGTGATGAACTTGAATTAGATGATGACGAAGGTCCGGTAATGAAGGTTCTTAACCCAGATGGAAGTGACCAATATGAATTATGGGGAGGAGAGAGAATTTTCTCTAGAAAAAATACTAAGGTGCTTATTCGTAAAGCTAAAAAAGCAGAATTATCTTAGGATGATAAAGATTATAAAGCACTTGGAAAATAGATATTCAAATATATAAGAATATAGGATAATAGAGATCCAGAATATGTAAAATCTGGAAAAGAAGAAAACTCTTAAGTTAAATAAATTTAACTATTTGATTTTTTACTTTATATCCTTTTGGACAATACATTTATTTTAATAAATTTGTTTATCCAAATTAGATAGATAAATTATTTAAAAAATAACATTAATGTTAATATTATGAAATTTAGACCAAAGAATAGTATTCAAAAATTTCAAATGGGAGGAGAAATGGAAGCTCCTGAAGCTGCTGCTCCCGAGCAGATGCCTGCTGAAGCAGCTCCTGCACCAGAAGCAGGAGGTCAAGAAGGTGGAGGTGGAGGTGATCCTTTAATGCAAGTTGCTCAACTCGCCATGCAGGCTCTTCAAGCACAAGATTGTAACGCTGCTATGCAAGTTTGTCAAATCTTCCTTCAGATGATTCAGCAAATGCAGGGACAGCAAGAACCTGCTCCCGCTGGTGAACCTGTATTTAGAAAAGGAGGAATTCTTGTAAGAAGACGTAGAAAATAATTTTTATTGAAATCTTAATAGATGGGAGTATATACTTAGTTATGTACTCCCATTTTTAATTATATAAATATGTCATTAATAAATAAATTTGAAGAAGGCGGATCTCCTCGACTTTATAAACGAGGAAATGATGATATAGAACTTGACAACTATATTAGATAGGCTGAATCTGGATTTGATAACTGGCTCGATAGAATTGATATTAAGGATAAATATAAAGGAGCAGTAAGATCAGCATACCAAGATATGATAAATAGAATAAATACTGATCCAGAATCATTTACAGCTAGATTAGGAGGAGGATTTACAAATACAGTAGGAATTACTAATAATCCTGATGAAAAAGGTTTTGATGCTTATGGTATAGCTGCAAAGTATTTAGGTGATACACTTAGATCTATGCAAGTTTATAATAAACCCGTAGTTAAGTCTGACAAAACAAAATATAGTAGACACTCAAGACTTATCGACTCTAAACTTCAAAGTGAAATACTTGGAGACAATCCAGAATATTTTGTAAGATTAGATCCTTATGATAAAAAAGCTGGAAAGAGAGGATTAACTAATAGATATAATTATCTAGCTTCTAAACTTGGAAGTTATAGAGATAGTCTTTATAATTGGGAATTTGAAAATGATGAAGATAAAAAATATGCTCAAGATCAAATAAATAATGTAATATCTATATTATAGGATGATAATCCAGATAATGATTATTTTGCATTGGGTCAATTAGGTTTAAATAATCTTGGAGCATATTTATATACCGGCGATCTAGAAGTTCCTCAAACAACCCCTTAGAATGCAGGTACACCATCAGCTAACGGAGAAGGTACTCCAAGTAGTCTAAACTTAGATAGTCCTATATCATTAGTTGATAATAGTGATAAACCTGTCGGAGAATGGAGTAAAAATCAATTAGCTAATGGAATGAGATCATTTACAAATGATGATCTACTAGGATGGTTACAAGAATACTTATCTAATTAGAGTGATTACGATGTAAATAATAATAAATACATGAGAAAATTATTTCCTCGTAATATACCTAACTTTAATACAGGATAGATATTGCAAATGTTACTTCAATAGATGTTAGATGCTAACATGCTTGTTAAGGTTCAAGATGGAATTTATTATATTCCAGGATGCGATTGGCAAGGAACTGGATATGTTTGGGATCAAACTAATCGTCAAATTGTAAACATAGACTTAAATCAAATTAGAAGTCAAAAGGAAGGAGGAGTGTTGAAAGCCCTTGGTGGGGCTAACTTTCCAGAATTAAAGATTGAAAATCCTCCTACAGTAGATGTAAATCCTCTCTATCATAGTGAGTCTTCTCGTAAACATAATATGGAGGACTATTACTCATTTGTTTCTCCAGCTTGGGCAAGATTAAATTATGGAACTAATCCAAATAATTTAGATGAAGAAGGAAATCCTAGAGTATGGGGAGCTTTTGATTTGCTTCCAGGATGGTAGGGAAGTAGGCATGATAGAAGAACAAAAAATATTGGATTAGACCCACAGACTCCAAATATAAATAATGCTTATCAAATATAGAGAAGATATGCTACTTCTGGAGACATGGTAAAGGATGTAAGAACAGCATTTCAAGACTGGAAAAAGACTAATCCAAATGGAACATATCAAGACTTTGTAAACTTCTATAATGATAGAGTATAGAAAGCTAGAGACTTGTCTATAACTAAATATGCTAAAGGATATAATAATACAGAATTTTAGGATCTATATAACAACTTTAACTGGCTATACGCATCAAGTGCAGCAGGATTTGATCCCTCAAAGGGGCATCTTGGAGCAGAACCTGATTTAAGTAGTGTATTAGGATCTACTATGTATAGTAGAACTCCTTTGGCATTTAATTCTGATGAAGATTTAGCTGATTTACGTCTAGGTACATTTGTTGATGACGATACAACACAATTCTGGATAAATAACGAAGGTAAACTTGAATTAAGATAGGCTCCTACTAAACCTACTGATCCTGAAAAGGCTAAATCTTTATCAGATATATTTGAGGGTGATGTTAAATTTAAGACTCCGCCTAAGGATAGAACTGGACTTATAAATCAAGGGCTTATTGATTTAGCTAGAGCTGGAAGACTTGCTGCATCAATTTATTCTAATAATAGAATTGCAAAAATTGTAGATGAACAGTTAAGACCTAAACTACATAATACTTACGAGTTGCATTCTCCAATAACTGGAGCATACAGTGAAATGCAATTAAGGAATAATCAGGCTGCTGATGTAATGCATGAGGCTTCTAGAGCAATTAGTTCTGATGCTAGTCTTGCAGCAGCACGATTATTAGCAGGTCAAAAACAAGCTGCTGAATTACAATAGCAAGGCTTCTTAGAAGACGATAAAGAAATAGCAAGAACAAGAGAAGAATCTCTTAAACGATCCGAATATAATCTTAAAAGACGTTCTGATCTTGCTAATTATAATAAAGATGCTATAATTGATACAAATTATATGAAAGCACAATTAGAAGCATCTAGACTTAAGAAAAACTGGGATTCAATTGATACATATCTTAAGGAGCAAGAAACAAATCTTAGAAATAAAAATGATGAAAGAGATAACTTTGATCTCCAGAATAGACAGTTCGTCGCTCAGCAAGAAATGCAGCGTAAAGTTGATCAAGTTATGGATAGATTTAAAGCATGGCAAAAGATTAAAGGAAACGAAGATAAAACCTTATCTGACTGGGATACATTTACTAATGGTGCTTACAAAAAAGCAATTAAAGCTATTCAAACTGATTATCAAGTAGCTAGTTCACAAAATTATGGAGATATTAAAGGATGGAACTTTAATTTACCAACTGACTATACACCATTTGATATAAATAATTATAATTGGAATCCTACACTTAGCAGATATGGAGGTTCTATTAGATTTAGAACAGATAAATTAATTGATAAAATTATTAAAGAATATGAAAGTAATTCCTAAATTTCAAGAAGGAGGATTTATGTCCTTATTTACTTCATATACTCCTGTTTAGACATAGGCTCCTAGTCAGCAATAGGCGACTAGGAGTTCTACTTCTAAAGAAGAAGACTCTACTAAAGGGCAACTTACAGAAAAGGATTTATTTGATATGATTTCTAAGGTAGATGGACTTCCGAATGATATGAAATCTATAGTACATGCTTTATAGGGAGTATTTGATATGCAATCGATTACAGGTAATGAAATATCTAGTCTAGCTAGTACATATTTATCTAGTCTATATTAGATCAAAATAGCTGGATATAATAAAAAGGAATATGATAATGCTTATAAAGAAGTAGTGAAAAACGGAGGACTTAACGAATAGGCTATTACAGAATCTGGTAATCTTATTGTAATGGATAAAGAAACTGAAAACATAAAGCAAGTTTCAGTAAAAGATATGTTAAATAATGAAGATAAGTATATTCCTCTTACTAATTCTAATCTTTTATATCTTAGAGCATGGTCTTCAGAATACGCAAATAAGAATCAAATATTAGAAACTGTATCTAATGGTATTGGAATCGCACAAGTAGATAGAATGATTAGAGAAAAACTAACTGGATTAGGTACAAGTGAAACTGTTAGATCTGGTTATTCTGTAAAATCGGATAATTATATTGCACAAGGTCTTAATGTTCTATCTAAAATGGAGAGTGCAGCTGTTGCCGGAGAAACAGGTATGACATTAGATGGAATGTATAGAAATAAATTAATTACTAAAGAATAGAAACAACAAGCTGAAGCAGCTTTACAATATATTTATAATACGTTACCAGAAAATGCTAAAACATTACTTTAGATGAAGTCAAGAAACGCGTCTAATCCTGTAAATGGAGCATTAAATGTAATTAGTCAAATAATCTCATCTAGAATGAGCTCAACTAATTCTTCTGAAACTGAATGGATCGGAACTTTAGAACAAGTATTAAAATCACCTAGAAAAGGAGGTAGTTCCAAAAGTAAGGGTTCTGGAAGTGATGACGATGATTTCTCTGATGATATTAAGAGTTCTCCATATTATAATATGTCTAAGATGATTGGTGGAACAACTATGCAAGTATCTATCAATAAAGGTTCAAAATATGAAATGGAAACCAGTGGGGTTCATTATTCATCAATTCCTGATATTAATAATAAACCTATTGGCAAAACTAGTCTACAGGGTGCGTTAGAATCTGGTTTACAAGGTGTAGTTACTGATACAAAGGCTATAACATTTGGTGATGTAGTACTTGATTCAAGTGACTTTTCAAATATTATGTTTGATGGAAATGGAGGAGGTACTATTGCAATATTACCTGCTAAAATGTCACAAAGCGGAGCTAAAGTAGTAGATTTAGATGCACTTGATAGATGGTAGGCTGCGAATAAAGAGCTCAATAAAAAAGGTATTATGTCTGTACTTGACGAAACACGTCAGCAAGAAATAGTACAAGTATTATATGACCATGATTTAGATGGACTTATAGACTTAGGGAGTGGAACTATTGATAGAGATGCATTAGGTCAATTTATGATAGTTGACGGATACGCTGTAAGTCAATCTGGAAACGATAAATTTAAAGATAGTGGATTTGTCTCTCAAATAGATGATGACGGTAAAGAAATTCCAATTATTGAACAGGCCTTATCCACAGACGATAAGAAGAGTAATTATAAAATAGATGCTAATGAATTTTATGACTGGAATGGACATGATAATGTTTATGCAGGATGTATTTATATTCCTATAACAAATAATCAGTTAGCAGCAATTACAGCTTCTGGATAGAAAGTGAAAGAAGGACCTGCAATGCAAAAAGAATTAGAATATTAGATGTGGCAAAAGCAAATACAGGCTAAAGAACCTAAGTTCGGATTACTATATGAGGGAAAATGATTATATATTAGCAAATATATTAAATCCTGATTTTACCAATTAGGATTTTAAGGAAGTATTAGATATGAATATGGAGAATACGCAGATGCTTCCTGAATCATACTATACTTCAAAACCATTTATTACTCAAAATGCACAGTTTTAGAATAATGATGGTACTTTTAATGAATAGAAATTTAATAATTTCTACAAATCTGCAGTAAGTAAATTTTCATCTTTTAATGATGAAGATAACTTAATGGATAATTTTGAATATAGTATTTTTGATACTTCTGCTAAACCTAATTCTAAGATAAAAGATCCAAATCTGAGATTTCTTACTGTAGCTAATCCAGATAGAGCAACTGTTGGTATAGTAGGAAGAAACAAACGCGCAGAAAGTAAGTTCTCTATAAGTGAATTAGCTCAAAAGTCAAAGATTTTTGATACAAGAACAGGAAAATTCCTAGATTATTCTCCAAATGATATTTCATTAATTAAAAATCCTTTTGGTTGGTTTAAATCTTTATTTGATGAACCTCTTGTAAAAGCAGTATGGGATGAAGACGGTACACATCCAGATCCTATAACTGGGAAAGAAGTTGTACATAAAAAAGGACAGCTTAAATTAAATGATCAAGGAGAATATTATTATGAAACTTTAGGAGATAGATCTCCTATTGATAAAGAAATTCTATCTTCATTTGATATACTAACTATAGATGGAGAGGGACTAAATAAGTACGATTTTATAGATTCAGATGGACTTGATAAATCAGTTACTGGAGTTATTGCAAAAACTGCATTAACTATTGCTCCTTTATTCTTAGGTGGACCTGCTAGAGCTATATATAGTGGAGTATTAATTGCAAGAGAAATGGCTAAATCTCTTCCTATGTTGTATGGTATGATATCTTCATTATGGGGAAATACAGAAGACTCAAAAACTCTTAATACTATTGCAGCGTATGGAGAAAAGTTTACGACTGGTGTATCTCAAAACTCAAAAGAGAATACATTTACTTTTGAAAATATTGGATCTCTTATTGGAGATGTGGCTTTACAATGGAGTCAGTAGAAACTTATTGCAAATTCTGTTAATAAGTTAAGAGGAGGAAGTAATCTAATTGATGAAGCTACTAAAAAAGCAGAGGCCTACTATAAAAATCAGATTAAAAGAATTCATCAAGGTCTTAAAAAGGGTACTTTTAAGGATATTGAAATGGGACAGTACATTGGAGATCCTACAAAATGGCAAGAAAGTCCTCTTGGTAAAGCTGCATTAAAGAAGTTCTTAGAGCCTGCTCAAAAAACTCTTAAACGAAATATGCGTCTTGGAGCAGATGCGTCATTAGTTTATATGGCAATTATTTCTAATACAGACGTATATAAACAAATGCTCTTACACGGCGCATCTAAGAGAGACGCCGCTGCTGTAGCGTTTGGGAGTACACTTGGAATGTTTAGTGTTGATAGATTTTTAGGTTTAGGAGAAATGTTCTTTGATGAACTTAGAAATGATACTAGAATTGCTATGCGAAATGTATTCAATAAAGAATCAGAAGCATTAGCTAATCAAATATTTAATGGAGCAGATGCAGTAATTAAAAATCCGGAACTTAAAGAAAATGCACTTAGAAAACTCATTAAGAAAGGAATGGATTTTTCTAAGAATCTCACTGGCGAATTTGCAGATAATGTAAGAAATCACGCTACTGGATTCTTTGGTAAAGCACTTGGTGAAGGTTTAGAGGAGGTAAGTGAGGAATTAGTAACTGACTTATCAAAACAACTCTATGAATTAGCAGGAGAGTTCTCTCCTAACTTTATAAATCAAAGTGGTATTACTGATATAGGAGCTTGGGATCATGCATTTGAAAGATATATGATGTCATTTATTGGTGGTACTCTTGGTGGCGGAATATTCTATGGTGTAGACGTATTCCAAAATAAAAGTTTTAAAAGAGATACCAGCAGAGATGAATTAATATATCTAATTGCAAATAATAAGACTGGAGAAGTACTAAAAGAACTAGATAAGTGGAAAAAAGCAGGCAAGTTTGGAAGTAAGAACTTATCTATTTCTAAATACGAATATGATGAATCAGGAAATAGAGTATATTTAACTGCAGAAAATGAGGAGGACTCCCAAAATACTCATATCTATAATATAATGAAATAGGGGGTACTACAGCTAGAAAATATGCTTAATTTTACTAAGACTAATCTAAGTGATGCAGAACTATTTAAACAAATGGTTCTTTCTGAAAAGAGATTCTTAAACTTACAAGATTATTTACAAGGACAATCTTATTTAACTAAATATCAAGAAATCTTTAGAGATGTTACAAGAGATTTGGTTAATACAGAAGAAGCACTTAGCTTAGCTAATAAGACCAAAGATGGAACTCCAGATGGAGAATTATTACCTGATGCAGCAGGGCATGAAGTAGTAAATGATCCAGTTCGTCTTCAACATATTCAAGAAATTGAAGAAAAACTTGAAGACTTAAGAAATTAGAGAGACTCATTCTTAAAAGGAGAACAATCTTTACCTTTTACTGAAAAGATGTTATTTGCTATAGATATTAATCTAAATCAACCGTTTACATCAATGACTTATGAATCTTGGTTAGAAGCAAATCATCATAAAACAGTTGATCAATTATCTCCTGCTGAAAAAGAAGCATATAAGGATGAATACTTAAAATATAAATAGACACAATAGAAATTAGACTTAGATCAATCATTTGAAATATATAAGGCAATTAAGAAAATAGTTGATCCTCATATTTCAGAATTATCTAAAAATGCTAAATCTTTCAGAACTTCTCACAAAGCATTAAAGAAGTTATTCGGAGAGAAGAGTCCTATCAACAAGTTAAAAGAAGTAGGTTGGAAAGATAAATTAGAAGGAGAAAGTGAAGAGGATTATAATAATAGAGATACTAAATTAGATACTGAATCAGATGATGAGTTTAGAAGAAGGCAAGAAGATAGATAGATAAAGATATAGGAATATAATGACGAACAGTATCGAATATTAGCTGAAGAAATTTCTAAAATAATTACAGAGGCAAAAGGATATATTGATCCGTCAACTCAACGTTTTATACATAGAAGTTTTACCAAAAGGGCTAATGATGTTGCTAATGATAAAATTAAAGCATTTATTTCATCAAGAAGTAAATTAAACCTTAGTACAGAAGAGCAGTAGATATTGGAAATATTAAAAAAATTAAAACCTGATCTATCAAATATTAAAGTAATTTCTGAAGAAATTAAGGATGTTTATAGAAATCCTATCCGAGAAGGATTACTTAAAAGGAATAAATATGTATAGAACTTAGCATATGGTTTAGAAGTACTATTTGAAGACTTTGGATATGAAGGAAAGGAATTTACTCCTTAGAATCTAAAAGCTCTCCTTGATACAATTGCTGAAGGTATAAAATCTGGAGATGAATCTATTAAGAAGGGTTTTATTAACGCTACAAGTGAGGCATATTATAATGAATTAAATTAGAAAGAGAAAGACGAAATATTAAATGAAATTTGGTCATTAGATAGTTCTGGTAATTCAGATAACTTCCTAGACTATTATATAGGAGAATAGTCTGATACACCTATTACTGAATTACAATGGGGAATTGAGTCAGGTCTACTTCAAGAAGGATATATAAATGACTTTGAAAAAATTTCAGATAAGACAGAAGAGCAAAACTTTTTAATTGATAATTTAATTCCTCATAAAATAGACATTGCTAATAATGTAATTACTAAATTAAACGAAGAGATAACTAAAGATCCCTATATCAAAATGTTTAGAGACATAGATAGCAAAGTAATTGAAACTAATCCAATTACTAAGCTATTAAAGTAGCTAAATGTAGCGATAGATCCGTAGAATAGGAGTATAGAAACTATACTTGATTCCCTTCATAGAAAATTATTAGGACTAGATTCAATTGATGATTTTACGCTTACAAGGGAAGAAGAATTAGCTATCGGAGATGCACTTACATTACTGGAATCTGTAGGTGCATATATATATGCGGCAGGAACGGATTTAAGTTATCTTTATCCAGTGGGTCATAATAAAATATTAAATGAATTTGCTAAAAATCATTCTGATATATATGGTGATTTTGAAGAATTACCTACTTTGGATCAAGATATTGCTAATATGTACTTACTAGAAATAGCAAAGTATAAGAAGGAGTTAGCAGAGGATTCACCTACATCATGGATTTCATTATCTAGAATAAATCAAATTAATAAAAGGTAGAAATTAATAAACGCAGATTCTAAATTTACCGAAGCTAAATTGGAATTTTTTGATGTATTTAAGTAGAATCAAGGATTAAGAAAATTTACTATTAACGGTAAGGATTACGATCTTCTAGATGGAATTGAATCTGTACAAGACGAAGATTCTCACGTAAAATTACATAAAATAGAAGATTTATTCTATATAAATTTACACAAAGCAATGTTAGACGGTATAACCTTTAAGTAGATTCTTGAAGAAACTGGAATGCTAGAAGGATTAACTGAAGACATTGAAAATATAACTAGACAAACTACATCTGAACTAGATGACACTATTGAGTATAGCAAGTTAACAGACTTTGATAAATTTGTATACTTACTTACTATATCTGGAATAAGTTCTAATGAATTTAATAACTTTATTAAAGATAGAGTAGAAGAATCTAGTAAACAGGAAGAGTCTGACAAGAAGATTGTACCATTGACAATTCAAGAGCATACTTCTCGAGTTGCAATGGCTCAAATAAAAAATATTAAAATATTTTAGGATGCATTAGAGTATGTAAAAGAGAAAACTTCAACAGTAAAACCAATCTTAGATCACCTAGTATTTATTGATGGTTCAGCTGGAGTAGGAAAAACACAAGTTATTGCAAAAAATGCTTCAAAGTTTGTAAACTCTGATGATATTTGGTTATCTGCACCTAAAGATACTCAAATAAATACTCTTAGAAATGTAATTGAAAAGGGAATTACGAAAACTAGAGAAGAATTATTTAAACTAATACTCGATGAGGATACATATCAAAAAATACTTTAGGAATTAGATACTGAAGAAGAGGATGTAAATGGAGAATATGTTGCTTCCCAACAAATTGAGAATAGTGCAAATTACGCTCAAACTTTAAAGCTAGATAATATTCAATTTAATTAGGTTGAAAATCCTCCTAAGTTAATTATTATAGATGAAATTACTCATTTTAGTGGAATAGAGCTTCAATTATTAAATGAGTTTGCTAAACAAAATAATATACCTATATTAGCACTTGGAGACACTAACCAAAATGGATTTACAAAACTTTCAAGAAATATAGATAGAGAAAAGATTATAGCAATTCGTTCTCCTAAATTATCTATATCTCTTAGAGATGTTAACGTTTAGAAGTAGAATAATCTATTAAAGACTTTAAGTATATTAAATGGAATGTCTAAATTAGATGATGATATTGACCCTCTATATAGACAGAAATTTGATGATCTAAAATAGCTTATTAGACATTTAAATTTTGAAGTATATAACTAGGAAGATTTAAATGGGGATCTTATTGTAAAGGATCTCACTTCTGAACAAGTAGCTAGATTACATGGAAAAGTTGGATTTGTAGGAGATACTACAAATAGTGCAGCCTATAAAGCTCTTGTTGCAAATAACGGAAATATAGAAGAAGTAATTCCTCTTAAAACAGAAGAAATTCAAGGTTAGGAATTTGATTATATAGTAGTAGATTAGAATTGGAGTTTAGATGACTCTCTGAGTGATGCTGAGGTATTTAGTTTCTTGACTAATTTATATACATTAATGAGTAGGGGGAAGATTGGGTCAATATTTATCGATAACAATCTTTCTAATATAATTGGTCAAAGTAAAGAAACTCTCACTAAGGCTACTGCACCTAACTTAAAAGATGCTCTTATACCATTTATAGAAGCTAAATTAGAAATATTAAACAAATTAGGATTAGTATCTAATGAAGATTTTGAAGCATTAATTACTGGATAGAAGTCAACTACAGAAGAAACTACTTCTGATGATGAATCTACTAGTGATGATTAGACTAGCGATGATGAATCTTCTGATGATAATTCAAGTGATGATGGAGGAACTCCTCCAAACCCCGATAACCAAGGAGGAACTCCTGTAGGTGACGATGAATCATTATATATAGAAGAATCTATTGAAACTGATCAGGATAGGGACAATGATCATGAGAATATAGATAAATCTATAGATGATACTACTGAACCAACTATTTCAGAAAGATTAGATGAAATAGAATTAGATAAGGAATTTCCTATAAGAATATACGGTTCAGCTCACTTTAGAGGTATGAAAAGACGTGTTGAAAAAAATCAAGACGGAAAAGAAATACCAATATATAGTCGTCCTAACAGTAATTCTAATGTTAGAACCGATATGGAGGTATTCATGCCTAAAGGTAAAAATGAGCTTAGAGGAGGATAGGAGATAGATGCAGTAGTAAGGCAATTATTGGACTTTAAATCAGTAATTCTATATGAAGATGATCCTAGTAAATTATCTGCTAGCATACTGAATATAATAGACATTGAAGAATTTAAAAATATTAAATATAAACTAGAAGTAAGACCCTTTAATCCAGAAACTGACGACTTTGTTGGAAGAACTGGACTTATAAATAATGGAGAAGACGGAAATAGACCTGATATTGGTCCAGGAGGATTAGTATATACAATAATTGCTGAGTTTAAAAACAAATCTGGAGAAGATTGTAAAGTTACTTTAGGATTATTAGCAAATCCTCAAACTTTTAGAGGAGCATCGAAAAATGCTATTGATAAAGGTAAACAAGCCCAAGTACTTGCTAATATTTAGAGATACCAAAAGCTATTTGATAATATAACAAGATTATATCAAAGAGATGGTAAATTTAATGAAGATATTACACCTTAGTTCTCTGGATTAACTAATATTAGACGTACTACTGGAGTAAATGAAAGACGAAGAAATGTACCAGTAAGAACTTTAGAAGAGTTTAAGAATTACCATAAATATTCTGTTGTATCTGACCCATATATTTTTATAGGTTCAAATAATAGAGGATATAATTGCGATAATTTAAGAGGACACGCAGTAGTATTTGTATCTAACGATACTACTTTATCTCCAGATGAACTTATAAATATATATATGGAGTAGAAGAAAGCAGTAAAAGATATAAAAGATCCGCAAACTGGAAAGATAACAAAATATGATCTTTTTAATGCTCCTGTTAAGCCGAGAGTAAGAATGATAAAACTAGATGTAAGAGGAGTATCCTTTAAATCTCTTACTTTTTCACATAAGTATAGAAATATATATACTATAACTAAAAATATTAATGGTAAAGACATAATCAATTTATTTCCATTTAAGGAAGATTACACAGGACTTAGAATGTTTACATCTCTTTGGAATTATCGTGCTAACCTATATAAATTTTTGGAAGCATATAATGATTTCAAAAAAGATAATAATTTAACTGATGAAGATGTAACACGTATTGCTAGATATATTGATGCTGAATATGCAAAAACTAATTCTAATAGTTCTACATTTGATGATGATATAAATGAAATTCTAAAAACTGTTGTAACTGAAGATGAAAAGAACTTAGTTAAGAAATTTAATGATAGTTTAGCATCTTCTGTAAGACAATTTAGAATAGGAGGAAGTAGAAAGGAATCTGGAGTATATCTTAGACAATTAACAAATATTAAAGCAGACAATATTTATTATAAAGATTTTCCAGATCCCACTAAACCTATAGGTATTTATATTACCCCAGAAGCTGCAACTAAATAGTATAATCTAATTAATGATTTACTTACTCAGACTTTAGGTATAGTAGACTTAAAGACTTAGGATGGAAAAGCATGGCCTATTGATAGAACTATAAGTGCTAAAGATGGATATAGAAACTCGTTAAGTGGATTGGCTACAGATGCACTTACAGATGGAACTATACAGGTATAGGAAGATGGACAGACTTACACTATTAAACTTCCAGATGCTAAATCATTTAAATATGTTCCGATTATCTTAAGAGAAGTATTTATAGCTGGAGGTCATATAGACAATGATCCTGAATATGATTATTCTCATATAGTAGTTGGAAAGAAATCTGGAAATCCCACTACTATATCTTGGACTAAATTAAGTAATTCCTTTCAAAAAGAAAGAGCATTTAGAGTATTTGATGATATGCTTGCTCTAGCATTTCATGGAACTACAGCTAACATAGACGATAAGACTAATACTATAAGAGCTACAGATGCATATTTTAGAAATGGAATATATGTTGATCCAATTGGATCAACTGTAGTTGAGAATACTTCTGGATCTGGACTCTTTAAGAGATGTCTGACACATCCTTCATTATTTACAGTAAATGTAGAAACAGATATGCCTATATTCACAGTTACTTTGTCTACTTTACAAGAAGCTAATGATAATGCAGAGGGTTCCATCAATCCCCCAGCTAAAGAAGTTATTGTACCTACTGAATTAAGAAAAAAATACACAGATCCTACCAATGTACCAGCTGATATAATTAGCGATATTGAAGCAATAGCTGATTCAGCAACTACATTAGTAGAATTTTATACTGAACTAGATAAAATATTAACTAATCATTATAAAACATAGATTTCTAACTTATTTGGAAACGGGGATGGAAATATTGCTTTAGATACCCCGATTGAATTTGGTTAGGGAGAAGTAACTCAAACTCTAAGACAATATATAGAGTAGAAAGAATCTGTATCTTTAGATGGAGCTTCTATCAGTACTGAACCAGGATCTATATCAATAGCATTAGCAGATGGAAATACTACTATAGAAGTGGAATATTCTAATATAAAGGGAATAATCACAAATAAAATAGTAAATAGTCCCGACCCTACAGGAGATCCAATTGTTGATGATAAGAATAAATTAGATCAAGCAGTAAATTATATAACTGATTATCTAAATAATCCAAATAATTAGGAAGAATTAGAAAGATTTGAAAGAACTTATTCAGATATACTTGAATCTTTATAGAATATAAGTCAATATGAAGATTTTGAAAGTTTAATGAAATTCTTTAAAGGGTTAGAAGGTAAAATAAATCGTTCAAAGATAATAAGAGATATAAAGGAAACTATAGCATCAATTTCAGATGGAACATATTGTTAAGTGTAAAATAAATTAAAAATGGCGTGTGTAAAAAAGTTATACTCTGATGAATCAGAATTTAGTTTAACAACTGGAATAGAAAATGCATTCTATAATTTTGATGAAGGGAAAGTAAACATAGAAGATTTATATAATAACATTATAAAATTTCTTAAAGAAGAACAACAGGTATTCTTCTTCGGAGATATAAATCCTGATTAGAAATATATAGAATCTATAAACTCTATTAGAAACGTTATTCTAAGTAAATTAGAAAAACTTTTTAATGATGATGGTTATGATAGTAAGTTCTATGATAGTATTGTAAGTAAATTTAATGATAACTTTGTAGGTGATGCTGGAATTAATTCTGGATCTGTGAAAAATAACACAGATCCAGAATCTCCTTATATGGAGAATAATCCAGATATGCCAAATGAATCTGAAAGACTAAAACAAAGTTTAGATACTATTATTGAAACATATTATGGAACTGTGATTAAAGCTAATAGTTATAGAAAACAATAGTTTGGAACGGATCTATTGAGATCTGCAATAGTTGATAGAACTAAAAGAAGAATAATAAAGACATCAGAAGATTTAAATATGGCAATATGCTCATTAAAGAATAAATATCTTAGTAATATTGTAGCATATTTAAAAAGTATAGATTCAAACTTTTCTGGAAATTCAGCACTATATTCTGATACATTTGAATTACTCCCAGGATATGAACAGACTCTCAATAAATTTTATAATGAATTAAAAGACAAATCAAATTCTATTCAAACTCTTGTAACTGAAGGGTGGAAGAAGAAATTATTGGGTTAGGATGACTTATTCTATGATGCACTTAACTCTTATGTAAATCTAGTATATTTTGATCAAATGTTACAGGATACTATTGGAAAGGTAATTTAGTTATCCAATTCCTTATATTCAGGACTTGAGATGGACGCGGATGAGCTAAAATACGTATTTTCAAAGGGAGATGAACATAAGAGAAAAGGATGGGAAAATAGCGAAAATAGAGATGCACTAAACGATATTGCTAAATTCTCTAAGCTAATTATAAGTACTATTCCAATATATTCTTCTTTAACGGGACAATTTCTAAATAGGTATGTTACTATAGGAAATTTTGCCAATGCAATAACATCTTTATTTATTAATGCCGGTTCTTTAAGAAGTAACAAAAAGTTATAGGATGCTATTACAAACTTTCATTCTAATCCTTATAAATATTCAGAAATTATCTTTAAGGAGATAATGAATGAGCAAACTCAAGAAGCATTAATAGCTGCAGGAATGAATAGGTTTAATATTAATATATTAACCTCTGTGTATAGTTATGTTTATGATACCTCTAGAGAAGACTCACTTAAATCTATAGAAACTGCTTCTCTAAAGAGTGATTTTTCAGTTGATGGATATTCTATAATTGACTCTATAAATGGAGTAATTGATAGAACAATGGATGCCACATATCTTTAGATGGTATATTCTGGAAAAAGTGATATGGTAGAGGTTACTCCTAAAAAGAAATTTACTGATAGAAAAACCTCTTATAATATAATTAATAGAATCAATTAGAGTAATGTTTCTAGAACAATGGAATCTAGAAGAAATTTATCTACTAGGTTTCCAGTTACAAAAGGAGGAAATATAAGAACTTATTAGGTTAAAATAGGAAATTCAAATATTACTGCTACAACTTCCGATTACAATGGTATACTATCTCCTACTGTAATTACATTTAAATACCCAAGCGGATCATTAATAGAACAAGTTTTTAGCCATGATCCAGAAATAAGTAAAATTGATTTAGTATCTCCTGAATCTATAGATAGAATATTATCTAGATAGAATCTTTCTGAATATGAATCAACTTTTGTTGAAGTAATAAGTTTTATTGATAGTTTCTTAGGTACTAGATTTCTTTCAAAAGATGGGTTAGATAAGTTATATCTTTATTCAATGATACATTCTGACTTATCTAATTATATTGAAGGAATGTTATAGAGTGCTGTTAGAGCAGCTGTTGTAAATGATTTATATCTTGAATTTAACAATGAATTAGAAGATGGTAGATATAAATCAGTAATGGATTTTAAGAACTTTCTAACAAAATCATACGTTAAGTTCGGTGAGATATTTGCAGATCCTGAGAAAATGAGAGCTTACTGCTCTACTAAATTTGGAGTACCAGAACTAATATCAATAAGATAGAACGAAGAATGGATTGACTAGATGAATGAAGTGGAAGCAATACTTACAGGAGAAATATCCAAATCTACAATTAAAGATATAAATAAGAATTCTATTGCTAATAACAGAACTTCATTTTTAGGAGGAAATCTAAAGTATTATTTAGGTAAATATAGAGGAGCAGGTAGTATTGCAGCTACTAGTTCTTTACTTTTTACAAATAATGATAGTTTAATTGCTGGAACTGTATTTAATACTGATGCATAGTCAAGAATGGGAATAAGAAAGAGTGTAAAAGATATGAAATCTGGAGAATTATTTTATTCTTCAATAATTCATAATTTTTATGGAAACTACTTACAGTCTTAGATTAACCCAGATAAATTCAGTAAAAGAAATAAATTTAAGAATACTTTATTTATTCAACCTACTACTTATTCAGATAAAACTACCTTTATAATGTATGCTATTCATGGAGATTAGAAATTAAATGGAATAAAATCTCTAAATGGAGAAGATGTTCAAAGATCTTACCATGATAAAACTATTTGGGAATTAAATAGTAATGAAATAATTGATTTATATTAGGATACTATTGGAGAAGGATATGTAAAGTTATATAATAATGTATTATCTGATTTAAGAACTACTCTTAAAAAACTAAAGGAAATTAGAGAAAAACAAGGTAACCCTCATCCGGTATTAAGTCAGTATACGAATGAAAGTATATCAAATTTTACAGGTGAGGCAATTAATGATGTATTACATACTATTTCCCAAGAAGAACTGTTAGATGCTGCAGCAGAAGCTAGAATTAGTTTACAATTAGATACGCATTATAGAAAATCTGGAGACGGTTGTAAACTCAATGAACTATTATATCATTATGCAACTGATTTATATGTTAATAAAGAATCACTTTTAAAGAGATTTGAAATTGAAAAAACAAATTTCTTAAACGATTTACTTCTATCAGGAGTTAATTTTTATACAGCTTATTACGATTCCGAAGATATAGAATTATCAAAAGGTAGTTCTAGTAATATAGTATCAAAAATAATTAGCAAATTATACTCAGGTGAGGATTTAACAAATTATAAAAAGAATTGGATAAGTGGTAATAAATTAATATTAGCAAAAGTAGACGGTAAACCTATTACTAGTAGAGTTGAAATAGAATACGGACATGATATAGAGTTGAATCCTTTACTCGAAAAGTATTTCTATACAGATTCTTTATTATCTAATAATTTAAGACTTGAATTAACTGGATCTGAAGTAGCACATCCTGATAAAGCAAAAATTGATTTTACTGCTGAATTAGAAAAAGCAAATATAACTCCTAGGTTAAATCCTGAATATTTCAAACAAAAAAATCCATTTTCTAATCCTAATAATTAGATAATATTTGCACATCCAGGAATTGGTAAAACCTATTCCATAACTAATGGTAAATTTAAAGATAAATTTATTGACTGGGATGTAGAATTTAATGCACTTAGAGATAAATTTATATTTGACCATTATGGAATAAGAAAGGGTACTGAAGAATTTTAGAATTTCTTAAGAAATCAGAGAAGCTATGATGACTATCTAAAATTTCTCGATAATAATTGGATAACAATTAGAGATAGAGCCAAGTCCTAGGGAAAAATATTATTAGTATCTCCTAGTATACTCTTAGAGAGACATTCATAGGATTTTGATTATATTATAGATATGTCCTAGGATGACTTTGTTTAGAGAGATATAACTAGAAGAGAAAGTACTGAAGAAAATTCTATAAATTGGAAACAAGATATAGATAATGTCATTTCAAGAAATCCAAATATTCCAAGATATATAATTCCACAAGGAAAATATCTAGAAGATTTGTTTGTAGAAGCAGCAAAACCAGAAGCAATAGATAACTTTAAGGATCTTATTTGGTTAAAGAATGAAGCTAAATTACATCCTGTCTTACAGAAAGTATTTGATAGAGCTATTATAAGAACAGAAGCAGTTGCATAGGGTACATAGCTCAAACGTAATGTAATTATCCCTGCGACTCTTCAATATGAGTAGCAAAAAGTATTAAATGGTATTCCAGCTAAATTAAAAGTAGCTATAATATCTGACGTTTAGGCTAAGATATTTAATTTTAGAGGAGATAGCTCAAAAGAAGATGCTCACGATGGTTCGGCTTGGATTAACCCGTTTATATCTTTACTTGAAAATAAATCTCTTCAGGACCAAGAAGTTGGAGTTGATAAAAAACCTATATGGCATTCTTTTAATCCAAATTTAATGGCTGCTACATTACTAAAGTTTGCAAGTTTCACTATTACAAATGAGCGAATGAGAACCTCTCTTAACAGTGATATGAGCTTGTATAACCTGTTTAAGAAAATGACTAATCTATAGTGGTCAACTAGAAATGCAGATGGAACTGAAGTTTGGAATAATTCAAGAGGTGAATCATTTAACTTGGTAAATACGAAAGGATTAAAGAAAAATCAGTATGATAAAATTCAATTCTTTAAAGATATATTAAATACTAAGCCTCTATATTATGAGGAAAACGGATTACATTATTAGATTGTAGATTTTGGATTTGATGAAGCATCTGGATACTACTATACAGATGAAGCTAAAGTAAGTAATACTGGATCTAGACTTGGGGCTAATAAGACTAGGGTATATCACGCATTTGATTCTAAAAGTAATCATCTTAAGTTTAAAGATGCTCTACCTCCTACAGAAGGATTTCATAGAATTAATTCACTTTTTGAATTATTTAGTGCTTTAGGAGGAGTGTATTCAGAAGAATTAGCTACTACTGATTCTGGGACAAAAACTTTAAGATATTCAGATGATTCTTCTAGAGCAGTAGTAAATTTTATGAATAATGTATCAATTAGAACTGGAAGCGATTCTAATAATCTATCCCAAGATACATATTATTAGCCTTTAAAAGAAATGATGATTTCTTATGCTGCTAATACTTCTGCAGTGAAGAACGGAGCTGCAAATATAAACGGAGAAGGTTCTTGGATGAATAATAAGGCTCTTCGTTATATGGAATTAGATTCAGATGGTCTAGGTATTCAGATGGATGCTGATCATACTATTGATGAATCTGAAATGACTGAATTCTCTCAGGTAATATCTGCACTTGAAGCTGGAGGAAGGTTACATCATCTTACAAAACAAGTATATAATACTCTTGGATATTTAGCTGTATAGGCTTCTAAAATTGAAATAGATGCTGTTGCAAAATATATAAGCGCAAAGAATAAAGGAATACCTTTAGATAAAATTAAATCTGAACTATATGATATACTAGGAAGAACATTTATCAGTCATTTTAAGCAAAAGGAAGATAGAGTAGAACTTGCTACTCCAATTATTGTTGAAATAAGAAAGAAATTCAATCTAAGTGATGATCATTCTTTAGATGAATTTTTAATTCCCTTTAGTGATAGTAATGTTTATGGAAATGTAATATCAGCTTTTGTATCTAATATTAATTCTAAATCTATTAAACGTAAATATCCAGGATCTGGATGTGTCATGATTCCTGGATATAATATCATTCAGAACTTTAAATATAATAATAAAGTTAATTCTTTCGATGATGTACTAAAGGAAGCGAGAAGAATAAATAAGAAAGAAAAATTCTATGAAGATTTTAATGGTAGTAATATAGTTGAATATAATAGATCTCTTGTTAGTGCTTATCTACAGAAAATACAATCTGAATATGATAAAAATGCTACAACTTCATTAGAAGGATTTATCCCAACTGATATAATCGATGTATTATATGAGGAGGGTGGTATATTAAAAAGATTTACTGTAGATACTAATGGAATTGAGGATTATTATTCTTTTAAAGAAAATCCTATTGGATATGTATCAAATAAAATATTAGAAAGAGATGGAAAACTTCCAGATTTATCAGGAGGTGTAAGATATGTAATAAATGTAACTCGTCCTCGTAATTTAGCCCCAGCTAGAATATGGTGGGAATGGACTGATGAAAATGGAGTTAGTCATATAACTAATATATTTGATACAGAACCTGTAAGAGAATCTTTCTTGAGATCTAACGACCCCAACTTTGATTCAGTTGCAAATAGAGAAAAAATCTAGGAAATGTTTGATAGTTTGGATAAAAATGTATATATTTACAAAGGAAAAAAATACAAAGTAACTAAGTTACACAACGAGGCTGCTGAATTAGTAATATCCAATATGTATGCTTCCAAATTTAATACTAGAGGTAAATCTATTTCTGAAGTACTTCAAGCAGGTCCTGACTTTTTTAAATTTGGAGAACTAGATAGAATATACTCTCCTAATTATGATATAGTTTTTACTACTAATAATGGAAAGCATCAATATATTTCATTTAGAAAACCAAAATCTGATAAGGAAAATGCCTATAGGCCTAAGGATATTGGATGGAAAGACATTAGAGTAATTGGAAATGACACATACGCTACTACCAAAGACGGACAAATATTATTTAAAGTAGGTACTAATATAATAAGAAAGGATTTAACTTTTGTAAATAATCAATTTAGAAATAAAGAAGGAGCAGTAATAGGTGACCCAAATCTTAGAGTAAACAGTAATGGATAGGTAGTTGAATACGTAGAATTCTTATCTAACTATAAAGTAACTGAAAAGAAAGCAAAAGGTAGATTACAATCATATTATTTATATGTAGTTAATCCTTCTAAAATAAAGAAAGCTCAATATAATGCTACTGAAGAATCTATTAATGAGTAGATTGCTAAAATATTAAGTGATGTCTACGGTGCAAATAGCTATAACGCTATAAGAATAAATTATAAAATGTCTGGAAAATCTGCTATAATGACATCCTAGGTACTACCTAAATTAAGATTAACTGGTAAAGTTAAAGATTTAGTAAATTTAACAGTAGAAAAATATTTATCTAATATTAATCCGGAATTACCTGTATTTAAGATAAGTAACGAGGATGAATATAATGAAATGCTAGAAGATTATTACGATTAGTTTGCAGAAGAAATCTTTGCAAGTTTTGAGAAATCCTTAACATTTACTGCATCTCGTATTCCTGCATAGACACTTTAGTCATTTATGTAGATGCGAGCAGTTGGATTTACATTAAGTTCAAAAAACATAGCATATGTAAGCCATTGGCAAACCTGGCTTCAGGGAAGTGACTATGATATTGATAAAGCATATATAATGGGTTACACATTTGATGATAATGGAAGATATATTGGATGGAGCAACTTATTTGACTTATCAAATATTGATACTTTAAAAGCATCAGAGTATCTTCCAATTCCAAATGGTGTAACATATACAAGGACAAGTGATGGACTTGATATCACAGAAGATATAAGAAATATAGTTACTAAACTTAATAAAGCTGATTAGATAAAAGCATACGCTGATTTATTGATTAAATTAGGTGAAGCTAATGTAACTTATTCTGATAAAGGAAATAGATAGATTGCAATATCGTGGAATGATACAGTTCCAGAAGATATTGGAAACGGAGTATTATTTAACTTAAATAGTCACTCAAATACATATCTATCTCCTAGAATGCTTGAAGATTGTTTAAAAAATTCTGTTTCTTCTTCTATTACTAATATTATTCAAAATCTTAGAAATATGGATTAGGCATATTCTCCTATTGAAATGGATAAAGTTCGTAATGCTGCAAAGTAGAATCCAAGAAATAAGTCAACTAGAATGACGCTCATGAATCCTTTAACTAAATTCTTGATGCAAGAACAGAACATGGTAGGAAAAGGAGTTATTGGAATTGCAGCAGTTGGAGAAAAAGTATTCTTCAATGTCAGTCATTATTGGAATGAAGGACTTAGAAGAAGGGATGAGACATGGATAAGAAATATGCAATTTAGTTAGACATTTGATCGTATTTAGGGAAGATCAAAAAACAATATAACTTCTGTAACAAAAACAACATTAGCAAATGTAAATTTTGAAGGAGTTGAGGATCTTATTTCAAAATTTGTTAATATAAATGCGATACAAAATAGGATTGCGTAGGATCTAAGAATAACTGATATTGATAGACAAAATAATACAACTAATTATCAATTATTCTAGACTAGAGTAAAA